>Ga0105046_10000305_pt1 | contig 66123 bp, 54 predicted proteins | sample MAT03_FD_78385 | JGI IMG/M metagenome (GOLD analysis project Ga0105046, IMG submission 78385) | Freshwater microbial communities from Lake Fryxell liftoff mats and glacier meltwater in Antarctica - MAT-03 (megahit assembly) | ecosystem: Environmental > Aquatic > Freshwater > Ice > Liftoff...
ATCGTGGTCATCATGATGGGCCGCAGCCGAATGCGCCCCGCCTCGATCAACGCCTCGCGCAGCGGCGTACCCTTCTCCTTGTGCGACCACTTTGCAAAGTCGATCAGCAGAATGGCGTTCTTCGCCACGATCCCCATCAGCATCATCACGCCGATCAGACTCATCACGTTGAGCGTGTCGTTGAGTGCGAGCAGCGCGATGACCACACCGATCAGCGACAACGGCAGCGAGAACAGAATCGCCAACGGATCGATGAATGATCCGAACTGCACCACCAGCACGAGGTACATCAGCGTGACCGCGATACCGAGTGCGGTGATGATGGCCATGAACATCTGGTTCTGGCTTTCAACCTGACCGCCCTGCACGATGCGATAGCCGGGAGGGAGCGCAACAAGTCCCACTCGGCGCGTCACTTCCTGCGCCACATTGCCCACCGATGCTCCAAGCACGTTGGCACCAATGGTCACCACGCGCTGGCGTTGGAAGTGGTCGATTTGGGCGGGCCCCGACTGCGGGCGAATGGACGCGATCTGTTCGAGCGGCACGAAGCGTGGCAACCCGCCCGCGGCGGCCATGCCACCACCCACGATGATCGGCAACTGCCCGAGGTCGCCGGTGCGTGTACGCGACTCCGGCGCCAGTCGCACGCGTACGTAGCGCGACGCGCCCGTGGGATCTACCCACGTGCCCGCGTCGACGCCCGCAAAGGCGAAACGCAACGCGTTGGCGAGCTGCCCGAGATTCACGCCGAGCGCGGCGGCCAACGGACGATTCACGTTGACCGCGAGCTCAGGCTTCTGGCCGCGCGTAGACAGCCCGACATCCACGACGCCCGGCACCAGCTTCGCCGTATCGGCGATCTGCTGCGCCAGTGTCGCGAGCGTATTGGCATCCAGCCCCTGCAATTGCAACTGCAGCTGCTTCTGGTTGCCACCGAAGCCGCCAGCGGCGAAGGTATACGCGTTCGCGCCAGAGATGCGCGCCACTTCAGCACGGACTCGGCGAGAGAAGTTGTCCTGGCTGATGTCGCGCTGATGCTTGGGCACGAGCTTCACGTACACGGTGGCCACGTCGGTGGCACCCGAGCCCGCTGCGTTGCCGACAGTGGTGTAGGTGTACAGCACTTCCTTGTGCGCGCGCACCATTCGCCCGGCTTCTTCCGCGCGCAATGCGGTGTACTGCAGACTCGATCCCGGCGGCGCTTCGATGGCGACGTTGAGTTCGGCATTGTCACTGAGTGGTTGAAAACCAAAACCGCCGTACGACACCTGCAAGACCAGCGCGGCAACCAGTGTGGCGAACGCCATGCTCACCATCCACCAGCGATGATCGAGCGCCCACCCAATCACCTTGGTGTACCGATCGGCCTGGTGGTCAAACCACGCGTTAAACCGGTCGAGCGTGCGCGTGATCACTCCGCGCTCTGAGGGCGAGCGATGCGGATCCGCCCAGTAGGCCGAGAGCATCGGGTCGAGGGAGAACGACACGAGCAGCGAAACGAGCACCGCGCTCGCGATCGTCAACGCAAACGGTTTGAAGATCTGGCCGGCAATGCCATCCATGATCCCGACGGGGATGAACACGGCGACGATCGCAAACGTGGTGGCCGTGACCGCCAGACCGATCTCGTTGGTGCCATCGTGCGACGCCAGGAAATGGTCTTTCCCCATCTCCACGTGGCGCACGATATTCTCGCGCACGACAATCGCATCGTCGATAAGAATGCCAATCGCCAGCGACAGCCCCATCAGCGACATCACATTCAACGTGAAACCGAACAGTTGCAGCGGCACAAACGCCGCCATCACCGAGACCGGCAGCGCGAGCCCGGTGATGACCGTAGATCGCCACGAATTCAGGAACACGAACACCACAAGCACCGTGAGGAACGCGCCTTCCAGCAGCGTTTCCTCGACGTTCCGCACCGAGTTCGCCACGCGCACACCGGCGTCGCGCACGAAGTCGATGCGCGTTCCTGCTGGAAGCGTTTGCTGTACCTCCGCCACGCGCGCGCGGACGGCGTCACTCACTGCCGTCGTGCTGTATTCCTTGCCCTTCACCACATCAAGACCAATCGCCGTCGCGCCGTTGTACAGCGCCGCCGACGTCGGCTCGGCGAGACCGACCTCCACCTGCGCGAGTTCGCCAAGCCGCACCGACTGCGTGCCGCGCTGCGCGACCACGATCTGAGCGAACTCTTCAGGACTCTCCACGCGTCCCGCCAACCGAATGGTGCGCTGCTCGAGCTCCGACGACACGCGGCCTACGGGCGCCGCAAAATTCTGCGTGCGCACGGCGGTAACCAACTGATCGATCCCGATGCCCGCGGCGGCCAGTGCGGCCGGGTTCACGTTGAGGTTGAGCTGGGCACTGTCGCTGCCCACCACGTTCACCTGCGCAACGCCAGAGATCGAACGCAACTCGCCAGCGATGCGCGTTTCAGCCAACTGACTGAGCTGCGCCACCGACAGCGTCTTCGAGGTGAGCGCAAGCGAAACGATCGGTGATGCTCCCGGATCGAATCGGCGAATGCTCGGTTCGATGATCTCAGCCGGCAGCTGGCCGCGCACCGATGCGATCGCATCGCGCACGTCCTGCGTGGCCTGATCCACGTCGCGCGAGAAGCCGAACTGCAAGACGATCTGCGCGAATCCGTCGGTCGACGAGGAGTTGAGCTTTTCGACACCGTTGATACTCGCGAACTTGTCCTCAAGGCGCGTGACCACTTCCCGCTCCACCACGTCGGGCGACGCACCAGGATACGCCACGCCCACGAACACGATGGGCTGCGCAAAGTCGGGGAACTCGTCGGTGTCGAGCTTGAGCAGCGCCAGCAGACCGAACGCCACCAGCGCCAGCATCGTGACGATGGTGATCGTGGGGCGCTTGATCGCAAAATCTGAGATGAACATCAGGGACCTTCGCTCATGTCGGGGGGCCGGACTGTTGAAGCCTGTGCGGCTCCTCCCAGCCCAATCTATCCGGCGTCAGACCGGCACGCCGAACGGCTCTGCGTCGGTCATTACCAAAGGCGGCAGTGCCTCATCAGGCGTCCACACAATCCCGTCGCGATGCGTTTCCGGAAACCCCGACGCCCGCGAGCAACTCCCCGTACAAGATCTCGTAGCGGTTGCCGTCATCCGGTAGTGCTTCGAGGTCGGCCACCGTCCACACGGTGCGGTCGGGATACGGCGGCGGGTACGAGCGAGTATCTGGCATGGCGGCGATAGGGCTTAAAGCCAGTCGTAGCGACGGTACACCGCGCCGATCTCCTTCTGCACGAATCGGGCAACGTTCACAATCTTGAAGCTTTGCGCATAGGTCTCGAGAACCGAAGCTTCCAGCGTGCGCCGTTCGCGGGCATTGGCGTCACCCGCAAGCGCTGCCGCCTGTCGCTTGAGCACTGCTGCCGACTCATACGCGCGATTGAGGCCAGCGAACCAGCCGCTCAGTGCATGCAGCACGCCGTCCCGATCAACAGTCAGAGGGCGACTGGCAACGAAGCGTTGCGACTTCCACATCAATTGTACCTGCGACCCGAAGAGGGTCTTGAGCCTGATCGCGCTGTTGGGTGACCCGTCACCCTCGGCTTGGCTGTCGGCGCGATTGGCGGCCGCCGGCAGGACACGCGTTTCAGCAAACGCCTCCTTGGTCTGCAGCTGCAACTTGAGCATCTGGCCGCTGGTGGGCGTTATGAGATCCCAGACATCAAGACCATTCACCTTGATCGCGCCAGGCACCAGGTGCGCGGCCTGATAGCCATCGCCCCCCTGTCGATCCTGCACGCGCGCGGCGACGCACATCACCGCCGCATGCTCGCCGTGCGGCTTCAGGGTATGCAGGCTGCGGATCGCGGCAAGATGGAACATGAGCGCCGAGACAGCGGCGCCGCGAGCGATCGCGGCGTCCTCGACGAGCGCGACAAGGCGCGCAGTATCCCGCTCAAGGTCCAGCGTGATGCCGGTCGTACCGTGCTTGATTTCGCGCGACATGCCAGATCCGGGAAAGAGGCAACGACCGTTCAGTGACCCTCTTCGTAAGGTGAATACCGCGGCCGCAGCTGGCAAGGAACCATCGTCCTTGACAGGGGCGCAATGTGGCGGTGCGGGCCGTTGGCTGGAAGCGCTTTCGCTGCTCGGAAAACAGCACCTGCCCGCGGTGCGTGCAGCGATGAACGAGGAGCACGCGCTGCGCCGCACGGGGTGAAGCGGCGAGTCAACGCCTCATGAGGTGATGTCCTTGTTCGAGCGCCCGGATTTGCCGGGGATATCGCCTGCGTGTCCTTCTTCCATCGAGATGATCAATGTGTCGGCCACGTACAAACGATCGTACGACGGCTTGACGTCCTCGTACACTGCACGGTGGTTTTTTCGTTCACTCCCTTATATTGAGACGACCGGAAGAGATGCGTCACCCTGTACTGTCACGAAAGACCAGCCAATGATCCCGCGATGCCGTTCGCTCCCCACGTACCTGTTCTTCCTTTCCTGCTGTACGATCGCGCCCTCGCTCGTCGCGCAGCCTGCACCGGCGGCGCGTCCGCAGCGCATCGCGGTGTTCAACTCACGGGCCGTCTTTGATTCGATGCCCGAGCGAGCGGCGGCAGAGTCGAACTTTGCGCTGGAGCAGGCCAAAGCACGTACCATGCTCGCCGAAGCAACGGACTCTCTTCGCAAGGCCGTCGAAGAGTTTTCGCGCGCCGAAGAACGGCTGACGCCCCGTCAGCGCGAAGCGACAACGCTGCATCTGCGCGCCCGCGAACTCATGGTTGAGGAGATGGTCGCGAACCTTGATGATGTGATTGCACGACGCAACGAAGAGCTGCAGGCACCCTTGCGCGCGCGGCTGGTGGCTGCCGTGCAAACTCTGAGAAAGCGTGAAGGGTACGATCTGGTCATTGATATCTCGCAATTGGCATTCGTTGTCGATGCCGACCCGCGCATCGACGTCACGAGTGTGCTCCTCAAGGCACTGCGCGCCACCGAACCGGCGCGCAGCAAGCGACTCCCCTCGCCAAGATAGCGCTACTTCTTCCCCGCGACCTTCACCCAGCTGTCGCGCAGCCCCACGATCCGGTTAAACACCAGCGCGTCTGGTCGTGAGTCTTCCGGATCGCGCCAGAAGTAGCCCACGCGCTCAAACTGATAACGCGTGTCGACCGCGTCATGGGCCACGCTCGGTTCGATCTTCGCGGCACGCATCTGCACCAACGATGCCGGGTTTAACGCCGACAGAAAATCCTGGTCATCAGGCACGTCATCGGGGTCGGGCTGAGCAAACAGCCGATCGTACACACGCACCTCGCAATCCAACGCGTGCGACGCCGACACCCAGTGAATCGTGCCCTGCACCTTGCGACCATCGGGCGCATCGCCACCGCGCGTTGCCGGATCGTATGTGCAGTGCAGCTCCACCACGGTACCGTGTTCGTCCTTGATCACCGATTGACAGGTAATCAGGTACGCGTAGCGCAATCGCACTTCGCGACCGGGCGAGAGCCGATAGAACTTCTTCGGAGGATCTTCCATGAAGTCGTCACGATCGATGTACAGCTCGCGCGTGAACGGCACCTTCCGCGAGCCGGTGTGCGGGATGTCGTTGGGGTAGTACGACGTATCCAGCTCGTCGACGTCGCCCTCGGGGTAGTTGGTAAGCACGACCTTGATCGGATTCACCACGCACATGACGCGCGGCACCAACATGTTGAGATCGTCACGCACTGCGTGCTCGAACATCCCGATCTCCACACGCTGCCGATTGCGCGTCACACCGACGGCATGCGCAAAGGCGCGAATCGCGTCGGGTCGAATGCCACGCCGCCGCATGCCGGCCATCGTCGGCATGCGCGGATCGTCCCACCCGCTCACATGCCCATCGTTCACCAGTCGCAGCAGCTTCCGCTTGCTGAGCACAGTGTAATCCAACTCCAGCCTCGCAAACTCGATCTGCGTGGGCGGACTGACAAACCCCGCCTGCTCCACCAGCCAGTCGTAGATATCGCGACTGTCCTTGAACTCCAGCGTACACAAGGAGCGCGTAATGCCTTCAATCGCGTCGCTCAGTCCATGCGCAAAGTCGTACAGCGGGTAGATGCACCACGCGTCGCCGCGTCGATAGTGATGCGCGTGCCGGATACGCAGCAAGAGCGGGTCGCGCATAATCATGTTGGGATGCGCGAGATCGATCCTGGCGCGCAATACGTGCGCACCGTCGGGAAACTCGCCGGCCCGCATGCGTCGAAGTACATCCAGATTCTCCGCCACACTGCGATCACGATAGAGCCCCGGCGTGCCGGGCGTATTCACCGTGCCACGACCCACACGAATCTCTTCTTCCGACTGCGAATCGACGTACGCCTTTCCACGCTCGACCAACGATTCGGCGATCTCGTACAGCTTCTCGAAATAGTCGCTCGCGTAGTACTCGGCGTCCCACTGAAAGCCCAACCATTGGATATCGCGCTTGATCGCCTCCACGTACCTCACGTCTTCGGTGGCGGGGTTGGTGTCGTCAAAGCGCAGATTGCACGTGCCCCCGAACTCCTGAGCAATGCCAAAGTTCAAGCAAATGGACTTGGCGTGCCCCATGTGCAAAAACCCATTGGGCTCGGGCGGGAAACGCGTGGCCGGTGCACGGCCAAAACGACCGGTGACCACGTCGTCGGCGACCAGTTCGCGGATAAAATCGCGCCGTGAAGTCACGGCATCGGAATCGGAGGGAAGGATATCAGACACGTTGGGGTACAGGAGAAGGTGCACAGAAAGCTAACTGCGTGTCATCCTTCTTTCATGGCTCGCGTCCAACACTCGTTTCTCAGATCGCTCGCACTCGGCACGCTGTGCCTTGCCGGCGGCTGCCGAGCGGCGACCTTGGCCTATGGGCCAGATTTCGCGTCGGCTCGTGCCAACGCCGACGCGTTGATTGGCGCACTGGAGCAGCGATTTACGCGCGTGGTGCGCGATCCCAAATTCGCCAACGCCCGCATGCGGATGGGGCGCTACGCACTTGCCCCATCAAAGCTGGCGGAGGACACCGCGCTCTGGACCGACCTTCGAAGCACTCGGCTCGGCGCCGCTCGTGAACTCACCGTGCTTGGTGCCACGAGCGCCTCGAACTACACCTTCACCGCGTCGCGCAGCGGTGCCGTGCTATCGCGCACGGGCGAATCGCGCCACGTGATCGGGCTTGTGCAGTTAGGCGCAGACAACGAGTGGCAATGGACGACGGTGGTCGAGAATGCCGTGGGAGTGCTGCCGCCAAGTCGTGCCGACGACATCATGCGGGCGCTCTTCGCGTCGTCAGAACGCCCTGCCGCACTTCTGCGATCGGACTACCGGACGGCAATGCCCCGCGCGAGCGCCGCACTCGGCCGATTGTTTGCTCTCGATTCGATCGTCACCGTTGCCCAACCGGATGGGTCGACCATGGTCGCGCTCCATGTGCTCATCACCGACACCGCGCTCCGCAGCACATTCCCCGAATTGGCCAGGTTCGTGCGCAAGTACGTCGCCCCCGCGCGCTATCACCTGCGATTGCACGATCGCGGTGGCGGCGACTGGTTTGACGTCCAAGCCTCACGATCCCGGTTGGTGATGCGATTTCGATCGCACAACGGCTCGCTCCAACCGCTCGTAGGCGCTGCCCGTCTCATGCCCGATACCCTGTCGCTGCACGTCGACGGATTCGCCAAACTTGGGCTCTTTACCGTCGGTGTCACCAACATGGTGGGCGAATTTGTCCACGTGAAAACGTCGAGCGCGCGAGAGTGGGCCATGCGCTTCACGACGGAACCCGAGTGGCACTTGCCGTTGATCGGCGAACGTCTGTTGCGCTCGCCACTGCGACGCCCATTCGAGGGCACCGGCGTGGTCTTCCGCATTGGATTCACGCGCGAGCGCGAGTTGCAGACACTGTTCGAGCGCACCACCGTGCTGGCTGTTCGCGAAAGCGCCATTATGCGATTTCTCGGCAACCTTGGCTTCACGGCGATGAGCGACTTCGCCGGCAAGGCGGAGGAGGAGGAGAACCGCTTCCTTGCGGAGGCCTTTCGCGCGATGCGGGCCGACGTGGCCGCCATGGATACTCGCTGACGACACATCCTGAAAATAGAAAACCCCCGAGAGGCTTTCGCCATCGGGGGGTTTCACACAAGTGCCGCGCACGCTGACATTGGAACTCTCCGTCCTACCGAACAGCGGCGGGCCTGACCCTTCTACAACATAATACTCGCCAAGTTCCCTTGCGTCACAAACCCGTCTCTGGTGTCACACAGAAGGGTCACTTTTTTGGCGTTATGGAGCTGAGGGGGCTCGAACCCCTGACCTCTGCAATGCGAATGCAGCGCTCTCCCAGCTGAGCTACAGCCCCAAGGTCCTGGCCAGTTACAACGATTCTGACGAAAAAACCCCGCACCCGGAGGCGCGGAGCTTTCTGGACACTCGCGGAAGCTAGCCGATAGGCCCCGACTGTCAAGGTGAACCGGACCAACTGACCGAACTTTTCACGAACCTGCCGAAACCGGTCCCCACCGGAACCGGCCCTCCGCCAGCGCCGTTGACCGCGCACTATGACTGCTTCCATGCCTGCTCCCAATCAACTCCCCCACAGCCTCGATAGTGACTACGTGCGCGACCAGCTCGTGGCGCGTACTGTCGACCGGAATGGGAAGCGCTACCGCCCAGACGGGCAATATGTGCTGTATTGGATGCAGTCGACCCATCGCCTTGAGGAGAACTGGGCGCTTCGGGGCGCTATCCGCGCTGCTGATCGAGTCAACCTCCCGCTGGTGATTCATCAGGGGTTAGACCCCACCTATCCGCACGCGGCGGATCGCCACCACACGTTCATTCTGCAGGGCGCGCGAGAAACCGCTCGCGACGCGATTGCGCAAGGGTTGCAGTACCAGTTTGTTCTGCGACACACGCGCGACGATGATCGACGGGTCGTCGATCGCATCGCCGAAGCGGCGTATGTCGTGTTCACCGATCTGTTTCCCACGGCCGGCGTCAGCGAGCGCACGGCGCGCTTCGCGGCGCGCATCGACTGCCGCGTGCTGGCGGTCGACAGTGTGTGCACCGTACCAAGCGGGACCTTTGAAAAGGCGGAGTACGCCGCACGCACCATCCGACCCAAAATTGCCAAGCTGCTGGATCACGCGCTCGAGCCCGTGATGGATCGACCGCCACGTGTCCCTGTGAGCAGTGCGTTGCGTGCGCAGCTCCGAGAGCGCACCGGAGTGGATACGCTGCCGCTCCACGACATGACCGATGCGGACATCGCGGCGCACGTGTTGCGATGCGAGATCGACCATGCGGTCGGTGCCGTTGCGATGATCGGCGGCAGTCGCGCGGCCGACGCACGACTCCAGCAGTTTATCTCGCACGATCTTGCCGACTACGCGACGCGACGCAACGAAGCGGGCGACAGCGAAGGAACGAGTGGTCTTTCTCCGTACATGCACTACGGTCAGATCCCGTCGGCGCGCATTGTCCGTACGGCGCTGGACAGCGGTGCGCCGGCGGCGTCGCGCGATGCCTTCGTACAGCAGGCCACAACCTGGCGCGAGCTGGCGTACAACTGGTGCGTACGAACGCCGCATTACGACACGTTGTCGGCCTTACCCGCGTGGATTCAGCGAACGATGGCCGAGCATGTGCAGGACCCGCGGCCTGTGCAGTACCGTCTCGAAACCCTCGAAGCCGCACGGACCGAAGACGCCCTGTGGAATGCGGCCCAGCGCCAGCTCGTGGACACGGGAATCATTCACAACTATCCCCGGATGCTCTGGGGCAAGACTATGCTCCTCTGGACCCGGGACTACGAACAGGCCCGTACATGGCTGTTCCATTTGAATGACAAATACGCGCTGGACGGCCGTGACCCCAATAGTGTTGGCGGTATCATGTGGTGCCTGGGGTTGTGGGACAGACCATGGGGCAACAAGAAGATCTGGGGCGGCATTCGGCCGATGGTCACCGCGCGCGCGCGATTCAAATTCGACGTGCGTCGTTACATCGCCAGATACGGACACGACGGTATACTTCCCCTATGACGATCCCCGACCTCGACCCGCGCATTCTCCCGTCCCTTGATGCCGTGCGCGCTGCCGCCGTGCACGTGCGGAAGGTCATGCCGCCCAGCCGACTGGCGCGCGATGCGCAGTTGTCAGAGGAGTGCAAGACTGACGTGTACTTCAAGTACGAACTCGAGAACCCGACCGGCTCGTTCAAAGTGCGCGGCGCCTACAATGTGCTTGCTGGATTGCACGCCGACGAACGCGCGCGCGGCGTCGTTGCCTCAAGCGCTGGCAATCACGGACTCGGTGTCGCGTACGCCGCGCGTGCCTTCGCAACACCGGCCATGTTGTATGTGCCGTGCGACGCACCGCAGGTCAAGAAGGATGGCATTCGCGCGCTGGGCGCTACCGTCAATGATGACGCGGTCGACTACGACGCGGCAATGGTTCTGGCAAAGGCGCATGCCGTGCAGCATGACATCCGGTTCATCAATCCGTGCTTAGGCGTCGACCTGTTGGCAGGTCAAGGCACGGTCGCGCTGGAATTGCTCGAGCAGCTTCCCACCATGGGCACGGTGCTGATCTGCACCGGCGGCGGCGGGCTGTTAGGCGGCATGGGTGCGGTGCTGCGCCGTGTGGCGCCCACGGTGCGAATCGTTGGCGTGCAGAGCGTCGAGACCGCCGCGATGACGAAGAGCGTAGCGGCTGGACGGGTCGTGGATTCACCGCACACGCCAACGATCGCCGACGGACTGGCCGGGCAGATCGAAGAAGACGCGCTCTACATTGGTCAAACGTGCGCCGATGACCTTGTGCTGGTGTCCGAAGCAGTGCTGGGCGAGACCATCGCCTGGCTGTCGCGCACGCGCCACCTCACGGTCGAAGGCGCGGGTGCGGTCACAGTAGCCGCGCTTCGTCACGGCCTCATCGATCCCACGCACGGGCCGATCGTCGCGTTGGTGAGCGGACGAAACATCGACGCGTCACGCCACCAGTCACTTCTCACACAGTATCCGAGCTAGGGCCCAAGGCAAAACGGCCGCCATTCCCGGCGACCGTTTCACTGCTGGCATAGACGCCGTTCAGCGTCCCGCGAACACTAGGCCCCTGCCACCTGACTCTCGGACGTCACGTCCGAGACCAGACGGATATCCGGACGACCTTCCGGACGAGTCCGCTCAGGAATGCGCGGTTCTACCGATCGGCCGTCCAAACCGTCCCGGGTGATTGACATCGGCACTTCACGCTCTGTAAGCCGCAACCGCGCCTGACGCGCTGCCGCACTGCGCGACTCGCCCCCCTCCCGACCGATGGCGGCCATGTGCTCGCGATCACGAGACACAGTAACGCCCCCTTTCCGGCCCGCATCACGGGCCTCGTGCGCCGACCACTCATGAGCCGTTCCCTTTTCGTGAGCGGCTCTTCCACCCTTGCTGGCAATTTCGCGCTGACGCGCTGGATCCATCGACGCGAAACCGCGCCGGCTTTTTCCTGTCATGAGCCCCCCGGCTCCGGACGTTCAACAAACGTGCTGCTTCAGCTTCGAGAACTTGTCACTGTTTCGTCACCGGCACAACACACCTAACAGCTGAGTTCCCACGCAAGCCTTGGACCGTTTGCCCGCCCGAACGCCCAATTTTTCGTGAATCACCCCCGATGGTGTGGCCGGAAGCGTCCCGGGAGGCGTCCCGGAGGGCTGCCGATCAGTCGTTCGCCTATATTCGACCCATGCCTCTGCTTGTCCGCCTTCTTGGTACTGCTGCCTCTCGGCCCACTGTCGAACGAGGGGTCAGCGCCCTCGCCATCATTCGCGAAGGCGAGACGCTCCTCGTGGATTGTGGGGAGGGCACCCAACGCCAAATGATGCGATATGGAGTGTCTTTCGCGTTCGAGGATCTGCTCTTCACGCACATGCACGCCGATCATATCCTGGGGCTGACCGGGCTCATTCGTACGCTTCAATTGCAGGCGCGGACGGAACCACTGCGGCTGTGGGGTCCCGTCGGATGCACCAAAATGTTGCGAGCATGCATCACCCTCGGTGGCGAACGCACCACGTTTCCTGTATCCATCACTGAGCTTGAACCAGGCTCATCCATTCAGAGAGACGAGTATCAAATTGACGCGTTCGCGGTCGATCATCGACAGACCGTGAGCATCGGGTTTGCACTCGTCGAGCATGATCGGCTGGGGCGCTTCAACCCCGATCTCGCGAGAGCGATGGGAATTCCTGAAGGGCCACTTTGGGGACGACTGCACAAAGGTGAGACCATCACGCTCCCCGACGGCCGTCAGGTTGACGCGTCAGACTTCGTGGGCGGAGCCCGCCGCGGTCGCCGCATCGTCATTACCGGCGATACGCGTCCCTGCGCCGCCACCGTCGCCGCGGCGCACGACGCGGACCTCTTGGTACACGAGGCCACCTTCTGCGACGAAGAAGCGGCCCGCGCTTTGGAAACGGGACACTCCACGGCGCGCGAAGCGGCCGAGGTCGCGAAGCTGGCCGGGGCGCGACGCTTGGTGCTGACTCACATCTCGGCTCGCTACTCCAGCGACCCAAAGCTGCTCGAGCGTGAGGCGCGTAGCGTCTTCGCGCTGACGTCCGTGGCCCGCGATGGCGCCGAGTTCGTGTTGCCGCTGACTGAGGAAGTGGCTGGCGGTTAGTCGTGCGCTCGTTCGGTTTTGACCTGGCGTAGCGCGCGCAGCGATGGCACGCGCCACGCGACGGTAGCGACCACCGCCAGCGTTGCGCAACCACCAACGACCACGCTGGTCACGGCGCCCCACCATCGTGCGGTCAGCCCCGACTCAAACGCGCCAATCTCATTGGAGGACCCTGTGAAAATCTGATTGACCGCAGACACACGACCCAGCAGTGCTTCCGGTGTGCGCGCTTGCAGCATCAGTCCACGAATGACCACGCTGACGGTGTCGAAGGCGCCGCCAGTCGCGAGCAGAATGATCGAAAGCGGAAGGCTCTTGCTCAAGCCAAAGCCTATGGCGCAGGCGCCAAATCCGGTCACCGCCACCAGCAGATTGCGACCCGTGCGCGCGAAGGGCGACCAGCGCGCCAAGGCCAGACTCGCCAGCAGGGCACCAACCGCTGGTGCGGCCCGCAGCACCCCAAGCGCCTTCGGACCAGCGCCGAGAATCTCGGCAGCGAACACCGGCAACAACGCCGTCGCACCACCGAAGAGCACCGAGAACAGGTCCAGCGTGAGGGCACTCAGGAGAATCGGCTCTGCAAAGACAAAACGCAGGCCGCCAGTGATTGACCTCCGCGCGCTTTCGCCAGAATCAGCGCGCACCGGAGAGCGATGGCGGACCGACGTGAGGATCATGGCGGCGGCACAGACCAACACGGCGTCTACCGCGTAGGCGAGCGTTGAGCCGCCAACGGCGTACAACAGGCCACCAAGCGCGGGGCCCAACACCGCCGCCATCTGCCAACTGCCCGTGCGCCAGGTGATCGAATTTCCGAACAAGTGACGCGGGATCAGCTCGGCGCTGAGGGCTTGTCGAGCCGGCTGCAGAAATGCGCGCGCCAGGCCACTCACCACGATCACCCCATAAATAGCGCGAACCCGGCTGGGCGCGACGAGGCTCTGTCCGGCCACCGTGGGATTCGCCAGGACCCAGAGTGCGATCGCACAGGCCACAAGCACCACCAGCGACATCAAGGCCACGCGTCGGCGATCGTGCGTATCGGCAACATGTCCGGCAAAAAGTGACATACTGATCGCCGGGAGCGCCTCGGCGAGTCCGACCAGTCCCAGCGCGAGTGCATCGTGCGTGAGATCATAGATCTGCCAGCCCACCACGGTCCCTTGGATCTGGATCCCGAGTGTCAGAGTGAACAGGGCAATGATGTACTTCCGAAAGTTTGGAACGCCGATAGCCGACTGTGTGGCAGGCACGGCGGCTGGATCAGCCCGCATTACAGTCGACGATCCAACCCTTCGTGCACACGCCCCTCGGCCTGACGTTCTTCGAGGCGTCGGCGTCGGCGCGCCTGCGCTGAATCATAGCGTCGACGCTGGTCGTCCGTTTCCGGCTGCACCGCAGGCACGGGGACCGGCCGACCGTTCCGGTCAATGGCGACGAACGTGAGATAGCACGTGTTCGTATGTCGTCGAATGCCCGTGATCAAGTCCTCGGATTCCACACGCACGCCGATTTCCATCGATGTGGTACCAACGAAGTTCACCGACGATCGACAGGTCACCAGCTCACCAACGTGTATGGGTTCTTTAAAGTCCACGCGATCAATCGACGCCGTCACGCAGTTGGTGCGCGCATGACGGAAGGCCGAGACGGCAGCCGCCTTGTCCACCATGGCCATGATCGCGCCACCAAACGCGTGACCAAGGATGTTGGCATCCTGCGGCATAATGAGTTCGCTCGATTCGTGCTGTGATGCGGCAACGGTACGAAGCAACCGTTCATTCATGGCGGGCGGACCTGAGGTGAACCGTGCGATACGTTGCCCGCGGCATACGGGTGCGCGGACGAATGGGGGCGATGCGTCGCGAGGCAACCTGCGCGTCGCCGCTGAGCGTCGAGGAGGCGTCGAACGCGCGTGCGAGGGCGGCGCGCAGTGGAAGAGAGAGGGATGTTGAGTCGAGTGGGATCAGCTGAAAGGCCGGGGCACGAACGGTCGTCACGGGCCACTCCGTCGAATCGTTCTCCGAGGCAACGCGTAGCGCGACCCTGAGTGCATCGCCGTTCTCGTCAGGCCGCGCGATGACGGCGACCCGGCCACGGGTCCACGTCAGCGAGCTGGAATCACGCGCCCACGCGGGCAAGGTCGGCGCGACCATCTTCCACCAGTCTGGTGTACGCGCTTGAATCGGGGGGAGATTGAGCGCGAGTGCCTCACCATCAACGCCGGTTCCCGGAACCATGAAGGCCACGGCAGGCTCCCGCGCGATGTCCGTAAGCCCAAAACTGGTCGAATCGAACTGAAAGCTCTCAAGCGTTTCCCGGGCAACCGTGGCGCGATCGTCGCTGGCGCTGCGAATGGAATCGGTGAGCTGCGTGAATGAGCGTCGACCCGCGTCGATAAGCCGTCGCGCTTCGTCGGGGCCGAACAGTGCCAGCAAGGTTCCTCTCGTTCCCGTCCGCACATCGATCACGTGGCGCTTGCCGACATGTCGATGGGGGGTTTTGTCGGCGATATCGACGTCGAGCAAATGATTGAGCGTCACCCACGGTCCGTGCACATCAAGGATCTCCAGCTCCTCCGACACCATCGTCGCCGGATCCGCCATGAGTGGTTCGTCGTCGGGACTGAGCGGCGATTCATTGGGGTGACGTTGCTTCCACGCCGTCGCCTCACGCATCACCGACCCCTCGTCGAAGAGCATCACCGAGTCGCGCTGGCTCACGTTCCGTGAATACACCCGTGCGACCGCAAATCCGGCGTCAGCATAGTCGACGCCGTCATCCGCGATAAACACTTCGAAGAACTGTCCGTCAATTTGCGTGAGCAGGATCGGTGCACTCCGTACGCGCGCACCGCGCGCACCACTCGTGATCCAATAGGTTGAATCGCCACCAGCGAGCAGGAATTCGGTATCGGGTGCTCCGCGTGGTGCGGGAGGTGCCGCGTCGCACGCACCCACGCCTGCCAACAGCACCAACGTTGCGCCCCAGATCCTCGCGCTGCGCTTCACGCCGCGCATCGCGCATTCGAGTTCGAACGAGGCGGCGATCAGAGCGCCCCCGCCACCAGATCACGCACTCCATCCACAAGTCGAGCGACTTCATCGCTCGTGGTGTAGCACGCACAACCGGCACGCACCAGCCCCTCGTCGGTGACACCGAGCCGCTGCGCCACCGTCGTGGCGTAAAAATCGCCGTGCGAGAGATACACGCCGCGTGGCACGAGCGCCTTGGCGACATCCTCCGATACGTGCCCAACAACACGAAACGACAGCGTCGGCGTGCGCGGGGTTCCAGGCGGCGGACCGTAGAGTGTGACACTGGGGATCGCACCAAGACCGTCCCACAATTGGCGGAACAACAGCTCTCCGCGCTCATGCAAGCCGGCCATGACGGTATCAAGCCGAACACGGCGATCAGTGCCTGCAACCTGCGACGCAAGGAACTCCACGGCTGCCGCTGCGCCGATAATCCCTTCGTGATTCTGCGTGCCCGTCTCCAGACACTCGGGCACAAAGTCGGGAGCGGGTTGCAGACGCGGCAGATCCAGCGCCGCTGTCGCACCATGGCGACCGTAGCACACACCAACGTGTGGACCGTAAAACTTGTAGGCGCTGCACAACACGAAATCGGCCCCGATCTCACGAACGTTGAGGTGCGCGTGTGGCGCGTAGTGGACCGCGTCCACCACCGTGATCGCTCCGGCCGCACGCGCGGTGGAAATCAAGGACCGCACATCGGAGATCGTGCCGAGGATGTTTGACGCCGCGCCAATGGCCACGACGCGCGTTCGTGACGATAACAGCCGCTCAAGCCCTCCGACTTCGTGACGAGAGGTCTCGAGATCGAGCGGCAGCCAGCGCAGCACCGCGCCTCGCTCGCGAGCCAGTGCCTGCCACGGTGCGATATTGGCGTGATGGTCGAGTTCCGTGACAATGATCTCATCGCCCGGCGAAAGCGTCCGACCGATCGCGCGCGCGATATGAAACAGGATCGTGGTCATGTTGGCGCCAAACGAAATCTCGCCGGCGTCGGCGCCGAGAAAATCGGCCAGCACCACGCGCGCGTTGTGCAGCAGGGCATCGGTCTCGGCGCTGGTCGGATACGACCAATGGGTGTTGGCGTTGTGGTGCAAGAGGTAATCTGCCATCGCGTCGGCCACGCGCCGCGGCACCTGCGTTCCACCCGGACCATCGAAGTAGGCGACCGGGTGGTGTCCCTCAAGCCGCGTGAGGGCTGGGAATTGCGCGCGGATACTCTCGACGCTGGCCAGCGTAGACGGCGGCGTGAATTCCTTCATAGACTCCAGCGTGAGGCTCATACGCTGGCCCCCGTATCGGCCTGGCGATCGGTCGCTGTCGGTGTCCCGCCCACGATCGCACCCCCAATGCGTTCCACCACGCGCACCGCCTCCACATGATCGGCGACCTCTCCCAATTCATCGTGCGCCATGCGAAAGAGTTCGGCGGTCAACTGCAACAAAGGCGACGGCACACGTTGTTCGCGAGCCAGATCGGCAGCAATGCCAACATCCTTTGCCAGCAAGGCCAATCGAAACGTGCGAGGAAAAGCGCGTGTCACGACACGTTCCGGAAACAAGTTCATGCTCGCGTTCGAACGTCCACTGGACGCGTTGATGACCTCCAGCGCGATCTCCGACCGCACGCCGGCTTTTTCCAGTGCCACGAGCCCTTCGGCAGTGCCCCAGATATGCATCGCCAGGAGCGCGTTGTTCACCGCCTTGAGAGCGTCGCCCGCACCCACTTCCCCGCAATGCACAATCCGCTTTCCGAAATGCTCGAGCACCGGACGCGCGCGTTGCAGCACGTCGGCATCACCGCCGACCATGACCGTAAGCGCGCCCTGCTCCGCCCCGACCACGCCGCCGGACACCGGCGCGTCGAGAAAATCGATGCCCTGCGCCGCGAGTCGTGCAGCGATCCGGCGGGACGTCGCGCCGTCGCCGGAGGTGCAGTCGATCAGCAGCGCGCCGGGCGCGAGCGTGGCGAGCAGGCCTGTGGGCCCGTCCAGCAAGGATTCGACGTCGCTCGACACCGGGAAACAGGTAATGACCACGTCCCGACCCACCGCTGCCTGCGCCGGCGTATCCGCCACGCGCGCCGAAGCTGTGGCCGCGAACGCGTCCGCCTTCGAGCGAGTGCGGTTCCAGACCACGAGGTCGAGCTCGGGGACCGCGAGGTGACGGGCCATGGGCGTGCCGATAGCGCCAAGACCGAGGAAAGCAACGCGAGACATGCGGGAGTGAGCAGAAGGTCGATCGATACCCTATCTTGTAGAGAGGGCGTGTGGACACGCTAAACATGACGGAATGTCTCGCACCGCAGGAGGTCAGATGCGACAAATACGGCTACAGATGTCCGAGCGTGTGGGCCTAGCCACCGTCCTGTGCACGCTGTCCATCATCACCGCCTGCGGCGCGGCGCCGATTGGCGGCCCCGATCCGGCGCGCTCCACATTTTTCCAGGCGACGCTGGTGGACGGCGGGGTCCTGCCCTTTCGTTTCTTTGTCGGCGCTCTCGACCTGGCCCCTACGTTTCTTATCGAGGCTCGGCTCGTGCCGCTTGACCTCGGCCGCACCACTGACACGCGCATCTTCGACGATCGCACAGGGAACGGGTCGGGCGGTGGCAACGGCCGAGACACCACGGTGTCTACAGGGCGGATGTCGGACATCCGCACGTTTGCCGCTTCGGCCGCGGGCCTGGGTACGCAAACCGACTCGATCGTCGTCGACGTGCTGCGCGTGGGCGACGTGCTGTACATCACGAGACCCCACCCCGACCCTACGCGAAGCCTCACCGACACGGCCTTCTACGAGAACGGCGTGTTGGTGCGGCCGCTGAAATACTGGCGTACACTCACCGAGCGCCCGACCGGACGACGCGTCACCTACACGACGGTGCGATGAGCACGCGACGGCTCACGTTACGCCTGACGGGGCTGGTTGCGGTGCACGCGGCCCGAGCCGTGCACACCGCGCTCGGCGCCGTGAGCGGCATTCAGACGGCGACCGTGAGCATGGCAGGTGCCGAGATTGACTTCGCTGGCCCTTACGACGCAGACGTTTTCGCGTCCGAAATACGCGCGGCGCTTGCGCCGATTGGCGTGCAGCTCAAGGAGATCATCGTGGTGCAGGAGCGGATGTTGCCGATAGTCTGAGGGCCCGCTTCTCGGCGGCGGACCACATAGCTAACTTGCGCCCGCAGCTGGTCACCGCGTGTGTGCTTCGCATCTGCACATCACCTCTGGAGACGACCACCCTCGAGAAAGGCGCGCGGCTCGGTGCCCTTTCGATACAATCACCAGTAACGCCGCGCGGTGGTGAGTGCCTGACGCCCTCACCTCGGGAGGGGGCCTCATGACACGACCGCGTTACGACAAGAATCGGCCCCTCGCTGCGTTGCTCGTGCCGGACCTCCTCGAGCTCCTTGAGGAGGCCCCGGAAAGCATCGGGCCGCAGACCGAAGAGATGCATCCGGCCGACCTGGCCGACGTCGCTGAGGCAATGCCGGAGGAGCAAGTGCGCGCGTTTTTGGCGGCACTGCCGAAGGAGCGCGCGGCCGAAGTGTTGGAGTATCTCGACGACGAGTTGCGGACGCAGGTGCTGGAGGAACTGACGGCGCGCGAGGCCGCGTCGATCGTCGCCGAGATGGACCCCGACGAGCGTGCCGACGCGCTCGAAGAACTCGACGACGAGACGGCCGACGACATTCTGTCCGAGCTCGGGCCCGCAGACAAAGCCGAGACCGAACGGCTGCTGCAGTACGACCGGTATACGGCCGGTGGCCTGATGACCACCGAATTCGTCTCGGTGGACGAGTCCTTGACCGTCGAGGCGGCGCTGCGTGCCGTGCGATCGATGGCGCGAGCCGGTCGCCGCGAAGCGATGTACACGATTTACACGACCGATACCGACGGCCGACTGCGCGGGGTGCTGTCGCTGCGAGAACTGCTTGCCGCGCCGGAAGGCGCTCGCATGGGCGAATTGGCGTGGACCGAGGTGGTGAGCGTTCCGCCCGAAATGCTGCAGGAGGAAGTCTCACAGGTCACCTCGAACTACGACCTCGTAGCACTGCCGGTGGTGGATCGCGAGAAGCGTTTGCTTGGTGTGGTCACGGTCGACGACGTCATCGACGTGATTCAGGAAGAGCAAACGGAAGACGCACAAAAGGTCGGCGGTATGGAGGCGCTCGAAGAGCCGTACATGCAGATCGGCCTGTGGCAAAACGTGCGCAAGCGCGGTGGCTGGCTGGCCGTCCTAGCCGTGAGCGAAATGCTCACGGCGTCCGTTATGGCGCGCTATGAACATGACCTCGGTCGCGTACTCCTGCTTTCCCAATTCATTCCCCTGGTACTCAGCTCCGGTGGCAACTCCGGATCGCAGGCAACCTCGCTGATCATCCGCGCGATGGCCCTCGGCGAAGTGCGTTTAAGTGATTGGCTGAGCGTGGTGCGTCGTGAGATTCCGGCCGGTTTGATTCTCGGTGTCTTCCTTGGGCTACTCGCCTTCGTGCGTATTGTGGCGTGGGATGCACTGGGCCTCTACTCGTATGGCCCGCACGCGGTGAAGATCGCGCTCACCGTGGGGCTCACACTGATCGGCATCGTGACAGTCGGTTCGATCACGGGGTCGATGCTTCCCTTCTTGCTGAAGCGTCTCGGGTTCGACCCAGCGAGCGCATCGGCTCCGTTCGTGGCCACGCTCGTCGATGTCTCAGGCATCAGTTTGTACTTCAGCATCGCGTACTTCATCCTCCGCGGAACGCTCTTGTGACTGTGTCCGTGCCGTCGGGGCGGGGCTATTCGTCCACATTATATGACGGCGATTCGTTCGATCGCCTGACTCCTTAACGACTTATGGCCAAAATTCTCGTCACCGGCGCGGCCGGCTTCATCGGATCTCATACCGCTACGCGACTTTTGGCGCGCGGTGAGGAGGTCGTTGGCCTGGACAACGTCAACGACTACTACGATCCGACACTGAAAGAAGCGCGTCTCACACGCTTGGCACCCCATGCCGGCTTTCGGATGGTGCGCATGGAGCTCGGCGACCGGGAAGGTGTCGAGCGCCTGTTCCGTGACGAGCGTTTTGATCGGGTCATTCACCTGGCGGCGCAAGCCGGTGTGCGCTATTCGCTCACGAATCCGCACGCCTACATCGACAGTAATCTGGTGGGCTTCTTGCACATCCTTGAGGGGTGTCGGCACCATGGTGTGCAGCACCTGACGTACGCGTCATCCAGCAGCGTGTATGGTGCCAACACGGCGATGCCATTCTCCGTGCACCACAACGTCGATCATCCGCTCTCGCTTTACGCCGCGACCAAGAAGGCCAATGAGCTGATGGCCCACACCTACAGTCACCTGTATGGGCTGCCAACGACCGGCTTGCGGTTCTTCACCGTGTACGGACCATGGGGCCGCCCGGACATGGCGTTGTTCATGTTCACGAAGGCGATTCTTGAGGGCAAGCCGATTGAGGTGTTCAACTTTGGGAAGATGCAGCGCGACTTCACGTATATCGACGACATCGTTGAAGGGGTGATTCGCACCAGCGATCACACGGCGCCACGCAATCCGGATTGGGATTCCAACCATCCTGACCCGGCGACCAGCACAGCCCCCTATCGGATCTACAATATTGGCAACAACAACCCAGTTGAGCTGATGCATTTGATCGGCACGCTCGAACAAGAACTTGGGCGCACGGCAGAAAAGATCATGTTGCCGATGCAGCCGGGCGATGTACCGGCTACCTATGCCGACGTCGAGGCGCTTGTGCAAGACGTTGGGTTCGCACCGAAAACGCCGATCGAGACCGGCGTCGCCAACTTTGTCGCGTGGTACCGCGACTACTACAACATCGGAGATTGAGCGCGCTATGAAGATTGCGATGATTGGTGCGGGCTACGTGGGTCTTGTCTCGGGCGCGTGCTTCGCCGAGTTCGGTTCGTCGGTGGTGTGCGTCGATCTCGACGCAACCAAGGTCGATCGGCTGCGCCTCGGCGAGATTCCCATTTATGAGCCGGGGTTGGACGAGTTGGTAGCGTCGGGCATCAAGTCGGGTCGTCTCTCGTTCACGACCAACCTCGCCGAAGCCGTGGATGGCGCTGATGCCGTGTTTATTGCGGTGGGCACGCCCTCGCGTCGTGGCGATGGCCATGCCGACCTGCGATTTGTCGAAGCGGCGACCGCAGATATCGCGCGCGCGCTGACCGGATACGCGGTCGTGGTCACGAAGAGCACGGTGCCTGTGGGGACTGGTCGGCGCGTCGAGCAGATCATCCGTGAAACCAACCCGGACGCCCAGTTCGATGTTGCCTCAAACCCGGAGTTCTTGCGCGAAGGGTCAGCCATTGGTGATTTCATGCGGCCGGATCGCGTGGTGATCGGCGCAGAAAGCGATCGCGCCCAGTTGGTCATGCGCGAACTGTATCGGCCGCTGTACTTGGCGGAAACGCCGATCGTGATGACGACGTTGGAAACGGCCGAGCTGACCAAATATGCGGCCAATGCGTTTCTGGCTACCAAGATCACCTTCATCAACGAAATCGCGGATTTGTGCGAGAAGGTTGGTGCAAACGTGCAAGATGTGGCGCGCGGTATGGGTCTCGATAGCCGTATCGGCAAGAAGTTCTTGCACGCGGGCCCAGGCTACGGCGGCTCCTGTTTCCCGAAGGACACCTTGGCGCTGGTCCGCACCGCGCAGGAGTATGGATCTCCGGCACGTTTGGTTGAGACCGTGGTGCAGGTGAATGATACGCGCAAAGGCGCGATGGCCGGTCGTGTGTTGCAGGCCTGTGGCGGGACGGTTCGAGGAAAGACCGTCGCCGTACTCGGGGTGGCATTCAAACCGAACACCGACGACATGCGCGCGGCGCCAAGCTTGGCGATCGTGCCTGCGCTGCAAGATGCCGGCGCAAGTGTTCGCGCGTATGATCCGGCCGCGATGGGCGAAGCTTCGTCGATGTTACCGGGCGTGCAATGGTGTACCGACGCCTACGACACCGCCACCGGTGCCGATGTGCTGGTGCTGATCACCGAGTGGAATGAGTTCCGCGCGCTCGACTTGTCGCGTCTCGCGGACATCATGAAAACAAAGGTGATGGTTGATTTGCGCAACGTGTATCGCCCGGCCGACGTGCGCGCAGCAGGATTTACATATGCTAGCATTGGGCGGAGCTAGATCCCGTCAGCGCGGTGTGTGCGCCTGCTGCTGCCCTGGTGCGCCAGCAGCGCTATGCGGCATGTGGTTGCAGCGGATAGGACTCGCGTTGAACGGCGCTGGGCCGCTCACGCGAGACCAACAACCATACGGCGACCATCACGAGGATCGTGTCGACCGTGACGTTGAAGTCGAGCGAACCTGAGTTCAGTGGTAAGGCAATCAGAAAAGTCGTGATGGAGTAGACCGCCGCCGCGCTCAAGGTGCGACGGCTCGTGTGATAGCGCTGTTGCACCACGCCCATGACCACGCCGAACACGAGCCCCCAGATCACCGCACCGGCGGCGCGAAAGTCCAGCCACATCTGTCCCATGAAACCCGGGGGCATGTCCAACGCATCCGGTCCCACGAGGGCCGTCGTACTCAGGCGAACTATACGCTCCGGCAAATCCAACTCGTAGCCAATCACACCATCCGGCAAACGCCGAATGAGTGAAAGTGCGTGATCCACACCAAAGCGCGGTGCGAGATCCAGCGACGTGATCGTACCAAGCGACTCCACGACGGTAATGCCCGCCTCCGCCGACGCACGCAACACCACACTCGGGACCGATGAGAATTCACCGGCGACCGTGTCAACGCCGCCGCCAAAGGCCACTGCCGCGAGAATGGCCTTGCCATAGGCAAGCCACAGAAACGCTGGGATGGCCGCGAGCGCGACGCGGCGCAAACGCCACTGCCCCGTATGCATCACCGACGCGCAATAGGCCAGCACTATTGGAATTGCCAGCGCGCGCCGTGAGCCGCCCAGCACGGCGAACACGATCGCCATCGCGAGCACGAGCCACCACAGCCGTTTGCGATTCGGCGAAGAGGAAAGCGTCAGTAGACACAGGACGGACAGCCAACTCCACGCCTGCGTGAGCGAAAACGCATTGGCATTGAAGGCGTTGCGTTCAATGCCCGCAAAGCCGGCACGAAACAGAATCAAGTTCGCGTAGCGGTTCGTCCACGAATCGCCGAGGGACACGAATGACACCATCGTGATGCCGAGACCGATGACCAGCAATGCCAGCAGCGGTCGTAGGCGTATCCGGAGGGTGGACAGGGCGTCAACGCCTCGCGTTGTTGAATTGCCTGGCGAAGGAAGCGCGAGGCGACACAGCGAGAGGGCCACGTAGAAGCTCACGACAAACCACGCGGCCAACAGGAAGACGAGTTGCGCTGTCGCCAACGATGTGCCGCGTAGGATGCTATCGAAGGCGCTGTTGCCTGTGAGCGCCGTGACGTCAGCCAATGGAAGCGCGCCAAAGAGCGCGATGGCAGGAAGACCACATTGCGCGAGCAACAAGAAGATGAACAGCGAGACAGGATCGGGACCGTGCGCGCGCGTCCGTCGCACCTCCACGTACAGCAGGATGCCTACCCCAATGGCGAATTGCGCCGCAACGAGCAAGAACGCGCTACTCATCCTACGCGGCGCGGCGCCGTGTCAGTGTGTCGACCAGATCAAAAAACTCGCTGCTCTCCTCACGGGCGTCGTTGCGCGTCCGCGTGAGGAGTGCTCGAGTGAGCAGCCACAGCAAGATCACAAGCCCACCCGTCATACCGCCGATCGCCCCTTTGAGTGCCGTGCGCCGCGATTCGGGAAGTGCGGGGAGCGCCGGACGCTCCAGCACGGTCAGCATCGGCGTGTCGCGCGCCTCACGAACGCGCAGCTCCTCCTGACTCTGAAGCAACGTCGTGTAGACCTGGCTGCGGATCGAAAGATCGCGCTGCAGTCGTTCCCGCGAGAGCACCAGACCTGGTGCCGTTGCAATCCGGTTCCGTTCGTTGAACACAACGAGCCGCTGTTCCGTATCTCGCATACCCCGCAGCGCCTCGGTGACGCGCGTATCAATAAAGCGTCGTTCGGCCGACGCTTGCCCCTGCCGCGTAGACAACGCCATCGTTTCCAGCTGCGCCACGATCGTGTTGGCCAACGCCAGCGACACACTTGGCCATTCCGTGGACACCGCCACCTCCACGGAGCCGACCGTTTTGAGCTCCCTGGCCGCGACCAGCAACACAAGACGTCGCTGCGCCTTCTCGTGCCGAATCTGCGGCGTTGCGCCCTCGATCTTGAGGAGATCGATCAGCGCTATTGACGCGCCTCCGCGTTCCGTGACGGTGATGCTGTCGTGTGCAATGCTGCGATAGAAGGCGACCGTCTGGAGCATGCGATGATAGACCGCCGGAGTCCATGCCGAGCCACCGCTTGGCATGCGCAGACCAAACTGTGAGGCGGCCGCCGCCAAGCCGGACATATTCGCTTCACTTCCTTCGGGGAGAAGGGTGGCCGTCGTGCGGTACTGTCGGGTGGTCGTCAGGCCCACAGCAATGCCGAGTGCTCCCCCGAGCAGGCCGCCAAGAAGTAGCCACCGGCGCCCCTTGAGCAGCACGAGCGCAAGGAACATGGAGGACGTATCGGTGGTGCCGTGGTTCAGGGGTCGTTCGTCGGATGTGTCGCGCATGCGTGGGGAACGAGATACGTGGACGGCCCACCAGGCCATCCTGCACTGGGTGCAGCGGTCGTTGTTCGGCACACTCCGTGCCGAGCCTGTAACTGTGTGACGACTCCGCGCGCGTTGTGCAACGAGCCCTCAGGGGGCATGGCAACCAGCATACTGGCAACCGGTTACCTGAATGTGACCGACCGCACGTCGTGGCGATCAGGACCACCTGATCGTCATCCAGCTGGCACAGTGGGCCGAGTCGCCGCCGGCGCGGCCACTTGCCACCTCCCTCTCCGTTCCGATCAGACCTTCGCATGTGCGGCATCGCTGGATTCTGGACACCACGCGCTGAACGTTCGATGATGCGTCGAACGCTCGAAGCCATGACGACGGCTATCCGTCATCGTGGCCCCGACGACGCAGGTGCGTGGGTCGATGACGACGCCGGGATCGCACTCGGACATCGTCGGCTGGCGATCGTCGACTTGAGTCCGCTCGGACATCAACCCATGCGGTCGGCATCCGGGCGGTACCAGATTGTCTTCAACGGCGAGATCTACAACCATCGACAGCTCCGTCAGGAACTGGAATCAAGTGGCGCGACGTTTCGCGGTCACTCCGACACCGAGACGCTGCTGGCCCTGATCGAACGCGATGGGCTTGCGCGCGCCATCACGCGCTGCAACGGGATGTTCGCTATCGCCCTGTGGGATTGTGCAACGCGCCAACTCCAGTTGGCCCGCGACCGCTTCGGTGAGAAGCCCCTGTACGTCGGGCGCTGTGGAGACGGCGTCGCGTTTGCGTCTGAACTTGCGGCGCTCCGCGAGCATCCCGACTGCCCCACACGCGTCGCACCGTCGTCGCTGGCCCTGTACCTGCGACACGGCTACGTCCCGGCCCCGTATTCGATGCTGGAGGATGTCGAAAAGCTCGAGCCGGCAACGATCATGACAGTTGGCGACGGGCTCTGGAGCACGCGAACGACCGTGCGCTACTGGGACGTCCGTGAAGTGGCGCGCACATCACAGTGTCAGCCCACGACGGCAACCGATGGCGAGTCGATCGACGCGCTGGACGGTCTGCTGCGCAACGTGGTGGGGGACCAGATGGTGGCCGACGTCGCGACCGGCACCTTTCTCTCCGGCGGCGTCGATTCATCGCTGATAACGGCCCTCATGCAAGCGCAGAGCGATCGCAAGATCCGTTCGTTCTCGATTGGCTTTCGAGAAGACGGGTTCAACGAGGCGCCCTTCGCCGAGGATGTCGCGCGACATCTGGGGACCGACCATACCACGCTCTACGTGACGGCGCGCGACGCCCTGGACGTGATCCCACGCTTGCCGCAGATCTACAGCGAACCATTCGCTGATTCGTCGCAGATCCCGACGGTGCTGCTCTCGGCGTTGGCGCGTCAGCATGTCACCGTCGCGCTTTCGGGAGACGGTGCCGATGAGCTCTTCGGTGGCTACGAGCGCTACACGTTTGCGCAACGCTCGTGGAACAGGATTGGCAGCGTTCCGCTTTCGTTGCGCCGCGCCGCGCGACGCACCGTGCTCAGCATGTCTCCGGACACCTGGAATGCGACCCTTCGTCCGCTCGGGCTGCACGCACGCGGCGTGACCGGCGACCGATTGCACAAGGTAGCCGAACTGTTCGATTCCCCTGATGCCTCGACGTTTTACCGCGGACTGCTCTCGTCCTGGCGGACGCCGAATCAGGTCGTGTCGCAAGCCGCAGACTTGCCGACGGCTTTGATGCAGTCGGTACCCGCATCCGCCGGCGGATTCCTGGCCGACATGATGTTGCGCGATCAAGTCAGCTACTTGCCGGACGACATCATGGTGAAGGTGGACCGTGCGGCGATGGCGGCGAGCCTCGAATCGCGCGCACCGTTCCTCGATCACCGGGTCGCCGAATTTTCGTGGAGCCTCCGACCCGACCAATGGCGTCGCGCCGGTGAGACGAAATGGATCGTCAAGCAGCTGTTGCATCGCTATGTCCCGCGCGCCATCGTCGATCGGCCCAAGCAAGGGTTTGGCATTCCCCTCGCGCAGTGGCTCCGCAGCGAGCTCCGTCCATGGGCCGAAGAGTTGCTGTCGCCTGAGGCGCTCGGCGCTGATGGACTCTTGAATCCGCTCCCCATTCGTCGTGCGTGGGCCGAGCACTTGAGCGGCTCACGTAACATGGCGCCGTCGCTTTGGTTTATCCTGATGTTTCAGTCGTGGCGGCGCTCGTGACCGTCGCACGTTCACGCATGGCCACGTCGCTCGTCGGGACAGCAGCCACCGTCGGCGCACTGGCCGCGACAGTGAAGGTCGCGTCGCTGCTCAAAGACACGCTGGTCGCGCAGTACTTCGGCAGCGGCGCGTCGCTCGATGCGTTTCTGCTCGCACTGGTGGTGCCCGGCTTCCTGATCAGTGTGGCGGCCGGCACACTGCCATCGGCACTCACGCCGGTGTACATCAGCATCCGGGAACATCAGGGCGCTCGCGCAGCCCATGCGCTGGCAGAAAGCATTTTCGTATCGATGTATAGATGGATTGCCGCGCTATCCGTGATCGCCGCTGTCGTGTCATTGGGCTACGGCCATCTCCCGAAAGTCGCATTGGCCCCGGCAACGATCGCAGCACTGCCGTGGCTCGCGCTCTGCCTTGCACCATACACGTTGCTCCAGGGCGCCTGTGCCGCGTGGTCCGGGCTTCTCGCCGCAGACGGTGAGTATCGCACCAGCACCCTCGCGCCCGTCATGCAACCGCTGGCGATGGCGGCGTCGCTCGGTCTGGCCGGGAGCACGAACTCGCCACTGGTTCTCGTGGTCGGCCTGCTGGTGGGTACGATCGCACAAGGCGCACTGCTGCATCGGGCACTCCGTGTGCGTGGGCATCACGTGCTCCGGTTTACGCCGCCAGCGGCGGTGGATGTCGATGCCGTGCGCCGTGTCCGACAGCAATATCTCCCCGCTGTTGCCAGCACCGTGTTGATGAGCGCGACCGTGCTCATCGACCAGACGATGGCGGCGTGGCTCCCGGAAGGCAGTGTGTCGTCGCTTGGCTACGGCATGAAGGCCAGCGCGCTGTTCGTGGGGGTCGGCGCGATGGCACTCAGCACGACACTGTTGCCGGCGCTCTCCCTTCATGTGGCGCGCGCCGATTGGCCCGCAGTGCGTCGCATTGAGCGCCGTGTGCGATGCTCGATTCTCGCAACAGCAGTCCCACTGACGGTCGCGCTGATCTGGGGTTCCGCCCCGTTGGTGCGGCTTATGTTCGAGCGCGGCGCGTTTACGGCGAACGAGACCACCCTCGTGGCGAGCGTGCAGCAAGCCTACGCGCTGCAAATTCCCGTGCATCTGTTGGGCATCCTGTATGTGCGACTCGCATCGGCACTGGAAGCCAATCGTCTGCTCACGATCGGCTCGGCCGTCAATCTGGTGGCCAACGTGGTCTTCAATGTGCTCTTCATGCGCTGGTATGGTGTCGTGGGAATCGCCCTTTCGACATCGGGCGTGTACGCGGTCTCCTGCGTGTACCTCGTATGGGCAGCGAGGCGTCACTTAGCGCTGGCGGAGCAAGGCTGTGCTCCGTGCGCGGTTGCCGTGCCCTCGATCTCGGAGGTGCCATGCGCATCTGCGGCGTAATCGCGTCCCTGGGCGCGGGCGGTGCTGAACGCGTCATGACGGAGCTCTGCGCGGGTTGGCATCAGCGCGGGCACGACGTGACGTTGCTGACGCTGAGTAGCGGCATCGACGACTTCTACACGGTGCCACCGGGCGTCCGGAGAGTTCCGCTCAGCCTTGCCTCGGTGAGCGTCAATGCCATGGAGGCGATCCGCGCGAACGTGACGCGACTGCAGCGCGTGCGTTCAGCGCTGCGCGACGCCCACCCCGACGTGGTGGTGAGCTTTACCGACCAGACCAACATCCTGGTTCTTCTTGCGGCGCAGAATCTGGGGATTCCGGTCGTTGTCTCGGAACGCATCGACCCGCGACGCCATACTACTGGCGCGGCCTGGCGTGCGCTTCGTCGCGCGACCTACCGCCACGCGGCCGCAATCGTTGTGCAGACAGAACGCGTCCGCTCCTGGGCCGAACGTTTCGTGCCGGCGGCTCTCGTGCACGTGATACCCAACCCGCAGCGGGCAGCGCAGGTCGCGACGCTCCCCGCTGGCGCCCGTGCCGCGCGCATCATCGCCATGGGGCGCCTGGTGCCCCAAAAGGGATTCGACAGGCTCATTCGCGCCTTTGCAGCGGTTGCGGCAGACGCTCCTGCGTGGCGTCTGGACATCTACGGTGAAGGCCCGGACCGCGAGATGCTCGAGCAGTTGGTGAGCACACACTACCTGGCACATGTGGTATCGCTGCCGGGTCGTACGTCGCAGGGCGACGTGGCGCTCGCGACCTCGTCCGTTTTTGTGTTGTCCTCGCGTTATGAAGGCTTCCCCAATGTCTTGCTCGAGGCCATGACGCATGGCTGCGCCTGCATTGCCTCGGACTGTGATTCAGGCCCCGCCGAATTGCTGGAAGACCGCCAGTCCGGCATCCTCGTGCCTGTTGATGATGTCCCGGCACTTGCCGAGGCCTTGCGGAAGGTGATGGCGGATCGTGACCTCCGGACGTCGCTCGGAGCAGCGGCACAGCTCGCGAGCTCGCGCTTCTCACCCAATCGTGTGCTTGACCACTGGGATGTTGTCCTGCGTGCTGTTTCCACTGGAATCAGGAATGCGGCATGAATCCGCTGATCGCGAACGAACACGCTGACGTCGTGCAGGGCGAAAACGACCCAGACCATGCCACCCCCGCTGGTGCGATCGGCGACCTGGCATCGGTCCCCGATGCGGCGACGGCGCCCGCGCTTCGAATCATGATGCTCGTGGGCGAACTCGGCATCGGTGGAGCCGAGCGTCAAGCCGTGGCGTTGGCGGAGGCGTTGCACCGACAAGGGCACCATCTCTGGCTGACCGCGCTTGCTGACGGGCCGCTGCGCGGAGATATCGAGGCCGCCAACCTGCCGCTTGTTGTTCTGCATCGGCCGTTGAACCAATCATCGGCGGCGGTTCCGGCGCTTCGAAGATTGCTCCAACGCGAGCAACCAGACGTCGTCTACGCATTTCTTGACTTGCAATGGCTGCTCGCGCTCGCTGCGCGTGGTCGCCGACAGGCACCACACGTCGTGCTTGGGCTACGAAGCAGCGACTACGGTCTCCCGGCGGTCGGAACGAGGGGTCGTGTGGTGCATTGGATGACGCGGTACGCCAGCAGATACGCGGACCTGTTGGTCGCCAATAGCCAACAGGGTTTGCAGGACTTCTCGCGCCACGCGCGGCGGGTACCGCCGGGCGTTGTGATGTCGAATGGCATCAATCTCTCACAGTTCTCCGCCAATGCGGACGCGCGCCTCACGCTCCGCGCGGAATGGAGTATCCCGCGGCACGCACGCGTTATCGGACATGTCGGTCGTCTGCACCCGGTGAAGGATCATGAGCGGCTGCTGGACGCGTTTGCCCACCTGCTTTCGATCGATCCGGATTCCTATCTCGTCTGCGTTGGCGATGGAACAGCGGAACGCTTTTCTTCGCTGCGCGTCCTGGCCTTGAGCCTGGGTATTGCCGACCACGTGCGCTTCGTTGGGCCCGCCGCGCACATGCCGTCGGCCTACAGTACGTTTGATGCACTGGTGCTGTGCTCGCAACGGGAAGGGTTTCCCAACGCGGTCGCCGAGGGCATGGCGTGCGGCGTGCCCGCGGTGGTCACCGACGTTGGCGCCTGCGCCGAGATTGTCGGCGATCTCGGTGAGATCGTGCGCGAGCCGGGCGCCGAGGCGTTGGGATCGGCGATGGATCGGCTGCTCGATCGTGCGTCGCCAGCGCTATCAGCGCAGTGCCGCGCGCAAGTGTTGTCGCGATACACCATCGACGAGGTGGCGGCCAAGACCGCATCGCTCTTTGCCAACCTCATGAGCGGGCGCGCGGCGGCATGATCGGCGACGCGGCGCGTGCCACTCCGCACCGGCGGGCTGTCCGGGAATCGGGTGCTCCGGCGAGGCTGCTCCATATCATCACCGGCCTGGGAACAGGTGGCGCGGAAGCAAGTTTGCTCCGCGTCCTCGCTGCGCAACAGGACCCGTCGGAGCACGTGGTCGTGTCGCTGACCGACCGGGGTACGCACGGCGACCGACTTGAGCAGCGTGGCGTTTCTGTGTTCGCGTTGGGCCTGCCGCGCGGTGCGCTCGCGCCGCAGGCCTTGCTGCCGTTGCATGCCCTGGTGAGGCGCATCCGCCCAACTGCCACGCAAGGGTGGATGTACCACGCCAATCTCGCGGCAAGCGTGCTCTCACTCAGCGGCGCGCCGACAGGGCCCGTGTTCTGGAACGTGCGACACGCGCTCGATGCCTGGGATCATGAGCGCAGGACACTCCGCTCGCTCATTCAGCTGTCGGCGTGGCTGTCATGGCATCCCACCCGGATCGTCTACAACAGCCATCGCTCAGCAGAACAGCATGTGGCGAAGGGCTATCGCGCGTCGCGTACGCTGGTCATTCCGAACAGCGTCGACGCCACGCGCTTCTCGCCACAGCTATCGACGCGCGCCGCGATGCGGCAGCGGCTCGGCATCGCACCCGACACGCCACTCATTGGCCATGTGGCGCGGGTTGACCCGCTCAAAGATCACGCAACGTTTGTTCGTGCGGTGACTCGCCACTCGCTGATGAACGAGCAGGTGCACTATGTGATGGCGGGCCACGGGACGGAGTCCGGGGCGAACGCAGACGGGCTCGGCGCGCTCGTACGCGATGCCATCGCGGCGTCCCCTTCGCTGGCGGGGCGGTTGCATCGCCTGGGAGTCTGCGGTGACGTGCCCGCATTGATGAACGCGTGCGACCTCGTGACCATGACCTCGAGGAGTGAGGGTAGTCCGAATGTGATTGCGGAAGCCATGGCGTGCGGCGTTCCGTGCGTCGTCACCAATGTGGGTGATGCGGCACGGCTCGTTGGCGAAACCGGGGTGGTCGTGCGTGTCGGCGACGATCACGCGATCGCCGACGTCTGGGAACGGCTCGCCACGCGCGCAACCGTCCGTCGCGCCCTTGGTGCCGCGGCGATGCAACGCATACACGCGCGCTACTCCGTCGCCGCCGAGACCAGTGCCTATGCGGATATCTGGGGGCTTCACCCGCAGGTGACGCGGGTCAGCAGCGGTTCGGTCAGTGCACCGCGCGCGTTGTTCGTGACCACCGTGTCCACCACACTGTCGGCATTTCTGACGCCGTTCGCTGCCTATTTCCGCGCTCGTGGCTGGCATGTTGACGCGATGGCGGCGGGCGCCCCTCAGCAACCGGCACTGGTTGACAGCTTCAACCGCGTGCACGAGGCACCGTGGACGCGTTCGGTTGCCGGTGCTGCCGGTACCCTCGTGATGATGGTGCGATCGCTCCGCGCGGTGCGCGAGGTGATCCGCACCGGCCAGTACGATGTCGTGCACGTGCATACGCCGATCGCCGCGTTCCTCTCACGGCTTGCGCTACGCGGCAAGCACGGCGGCGGCGTCCGCGCGCCTCGGGTGATCTACACGGCGCACGGCTTTCACGCGCACCCTACCGGCTTCCCAATAGCCAATGCGCTCTTTCGCCTCGCCGAACGCGTTGCATCGCGGTGGACAGATTACCTCGTGGTGATCAATGCGCACGATGCCGCACTTGCGCGCCGTGACGGGTTGGCCGCTCCGGGGTTTCTGATAGAACATGCAGGCATTGGTGTCGATCTCGGCACCTATCGACCTCGCACATCCGTTGAACGATCAAGTGTGCGGGCGATGCTCGGCCTGACCGCACACCAGCCCGTGTTGGCGGTGGTCGCCGAGTTCAACCGCAACAAGCGGCAACGAGACGTCGTTGCCGCACTGGCCCGACTGCGCGACGAGGCGACGGGTCCGTTGCCGGTCATCCTGTTCGTCGGTGATGGTCAGACACGTCCAGCGGTGGCCGCGCGCGCGCGACGCCTCGGTGTCGAGTCGCATGTCCGCTTTCTTGGGCAGCGAAACGACGTTGCACAGATCGTTGGTGCCTGCGACGCGCTAGTCCTGGCATCGAAACGGGAAGGGTTACCGCGCTGTCTGCTCGAAGCCATGGCGTTGGGCGTTCCCGCTGTGGCCTCGACCGCGCGCGGTTCGGTCGACCTGTTGCGCGACGCTCGGGGGTGGCTCTTCCCTGTTGGCGACGTGAATGCGCTCGCGGAGTGCATTCGTATCGTCTTGAGCGACAGTACGGTCGCACGTGCACGCGCGACCCGCGCGAGCACGTGGATTGCCGAGCACGCGTCTTTCGAACGTATTGCCGAGCGTCATGCGACGCTGTACGCCGCGGCCCTCCGCAGCGAACGGGTGACGGAACCTGACCACCGGGCAGAGGGCGTGTGCCGTACGTCTGACCGGCATCCTCTTGAGACCGCCGCATGACCCAGGCTCGGTCATGTCACGCGCCAGTGTCCGTTCACCACCGTTCCGGATACGGGCCCATGGTGTCGAAACAGCGAGCGTGCTCGTGATCATCAAACGTGCGATCGACGTAATCGTAGCAGTTGTGCTGCTCGTGATACTGGCGCCCGTTCTTGCCGCCGTCGCCATCGCCGTGCGCGTGAACCTGGGGGCACCAGTGCTCTTCCGGCAGCAGCGCCCGGGCCTGCACGGGCTCCCGTTCGTGCTCGTCAAGTTCCGCACAATGCGCGACAGCACGAACCGTGAAGGTCATCTGCTCGACGATGCGCAGCGCTTGACACCGTTTGGCCAGTTGCTGCGCGCAACCAGTCTCGATGAGCTCCCGGAGCTGTGGAATGTGCTGGTCGGCGACATGTCTTTGGTCGGTCCGCGTCCGCTGCTGATGGAGTACCTCCCACGCTATTCCGCGACGCAGCGTCGACGACACGACGTCCGCCCCGGCATCACCGGGTGGGCGCAGATCAATGGGCGCAACAGCACATCGTGGGAGGCCCGCCTCGATCAGGACGTGTGGTACACTGATCACCGTTCGCTCCTCCTCGACGCGCGCATTCTCGTCCGGACCATTCGACAGGTCCTCGTGGCGGATGGCATTGCGCAACCGGGCCACGCGACGATGCCTCGCTTCCTGGGGTCCGGAGAGTCGCGATGACCGGTTTATTGCGCACACCGATCGTGGTGTTTGGTACCGGCGGACACGGTCGTGAAACCGCCCTGCTGATTGCGTCGATGATTGCGTCTGGCACACCGTGGGAACTCGCAGGATTCCTCACGGATGATCGTGCGCAGCACGGCGATCGCGTTGGCGCGATTCCAGTCCTCGGCGATGGGGACGTGCTCTCCCGTCACGCCGGCCGGTATCTGGTCGCTCTTGGTGTGGGCGCCGCACGCGCTCGACAGGACATCATTCGCCGGATTCGACCCTTGGTGCGCGGTTTTCCCGTGCTGCTGCATCCGTCCATCCCGCTCTACCAGCGCGTGGTGATCGGCGAGGGCTCGCAGCTTCACGCAGGAACCATCCTCACCACTGATATTTCCATTGGAGACTTTGTGATTCTGAACCGTCATGTTGATGTCAGTCACGATTGCCGCATTGACAGTTGGTGCACCCTGGCGCCAGCGGTGTCGCTTGCCGGCAACGTACACCTGCACGAAGGGGCGAACCTTGGGTTGCGCGCGGCGTGCCTTCCGCGGGTCGTCGTGGGCGCATGGAGCGTCGTCGGCGCGGGCGCCGTGGTGACACGCGATGTCGATCGCGAGACCACGGTGGTCGGGGTGCCGGCGCGCCCGCACGTCGAGGGCGCGATCCGATGAGCGAGCGCATCTACTTATCGCCGCCGCACCTGGGTGACGCCGAACTGGGACTTGTGACCGAGGCCTTTCGCACCAATTGGATCGCACCGATCGGCCCCCATATCGACGCCTTTGAACGGGAACTCGCGGCCTACGTCAATACCCCCCACGCGGTCGCCTTGAGTTCCGGAACGGCAGCACTCCACCTGGCACTGCTGGCACTGGGCATCGGTCGCGGCGACACGGTGTGGGTCAGCACGCTGACCTTCGCGGCAAGCGCCTTCCCTCTTTCGTACGTGGGCGCGAATCCGGTGTTTGTGGACAGCGAGTTGCGGACGTGGAATATGGATCCACTCCTGCTGGCCGACGCGCTTGATGAAGCCGCGTTGCGCAACACGTTGCCGCGGGCGGTCGTTGTCGTGCATTTGTATGGTCAGTGTGCCGATATGGATCCGATCGTGGAGGCCTGTGCTCGGCACGACGTGCTGCTGATCGAGGATGCCGCTGAAGCGCTTGGCGCACGGTACAAAGGACGCGCCGCCGGCACATTTGGCGATGTCGGTTTCTTCTCGTTCAATGGAAACAAGATCATTACCACATCCGGTGGGGGTATGTTGATCACCCCGCATGCTTCGGTGGACGCCCGCGTTCGACTGCTGGCCTCACAAGCGCGTGAACCCGTGCCGCACTATGAGCATATCCATATCGGATACAATTATCGTTTGAGTAACGTGCTGGCGGGAATCGGTCGTGGGCAACTGCTCGAGATCGAGTCGCGGGTCGCCGCGCGGCGTGCGGTGCACGATCGCTACGCGAACGCCTTCCGGGATGTGCCCGGCCTCGCGACCATTCCCGAAGAAACATTCGGTTCGTCGGAGAGTCGTTCGAATCGGTGGCTGACGGTGGTGACCATTGACCGACAGCAGTTCGGTGCCGATCCCGAAACCGCGCGGCTGGCGCTGGAGCGCGCAGGCATTGAGTCGCGCGCGGTGTGGAAGCCCATGCATCAGCAACCGGTGTTTCGGCGCGCGGATGCGATTGGCGGATCTGTCGCTGATGCGTGCTTTGCCTCGGGGCTCTGTCTGCCGAGCGGGTCGTCGATGTCGGTCCACGATCAGGAGCGCGTGGTTGACGCGGTGTTGCGGGCGGGCCGGGGGGTGGAGTCGGGAGTAGGGAGTAGTAGGTAGGGAGTACGTACCTGCAGTAGGCAGTACTCTTTCCTGCAGTATCTGGTACTCTTTCCTGCAGTCTGAAGTACTCTTCCGGCGCTCCCTTACACGCAGCGAGCGGGTGTTCAGCGCCCCCCCGGACACTGTTCACCCGCTCACTGACGTTACCGCCGTGTCCCGACGACTCGCCCCGCCCTACCAGTAGAGCCCCACCATTCGCGTGCCATTCGCGCTCACGACCAGCGCGGGGCCCGGCAAGCGTACCGCGTGCAGCATCTGCTTCATGCGCATCCACGTCGGATTCGAACCGGGCAGTTGCGCGGCATCCAGATCCATCCCAATCACAAAGTCGCTTGGCGCACCGTGTCCGTAGGCGCGCCGACCGACCGACACACGGACGGCGGCGGGCCATACGTTCGCGATGGACACGGGAAGCAACTCACGTACGTTGGCCGACAGCCACAACGTCTGATTGGCGTAGTCGGTAAGGGCGGCGGTTGGTCCGTTCGCCGTGGTCAAGGCGCGTGGCGCAACCGAGAGGATCGGCGTGACATGTCGAAGCGCGGGCACGTACGCTTGTGCCACCGCGTATCCAGCACCAACCGCATCGATGGCAAGATCGGTCGGACTAAATCCGTTGTACCATCCATCAGACACTTCTTTCGCTGCGCCAATGGCCAGTGACGCGGCCGCACCTTTCCACGCCGCACGGTGCAGCGCCTGGGCAGACGTACAATCGGATGCGGTCAAACTGCGCGCCATGCGATACGACCCCAACGCATGCAGATGCGAACTCGGATCGGCGGCAATCGCCGAACGGTCATGTTCGACGGCCATATGCCAGTTGGCCTGACGCGTCATGTCGACGTATTCGATTCCGGTGACCGCAGCGGCGGCGGCCGTTTGCATGGCGAAGCGCGTCGCGGTCAATCGAGACGAGCATTCTGCCGATTGCGCTGAGGCAATGGACGATGCACTAACGAACAGCGCGAGAGCGGCGGCCATTGGCCACGTTCTCTCTGCAGTGGTCGATTGCTGTGCGATCGTCGTCATGGCTCTCTCCAGGAAGTCGTAGAGCGGTCGGTCGACCACTCCTTTGCCTGTGAGAAGAGCAATGGCTGTGCCCGCTTGCGGACCACCGGACCGCGAGCTTTGAGCCGTCGGGCTACGCGACCGTTGACGCCACGAATGTGACGCGATAAGCGCCTGAAGCCTTCGGGACCTGTAACGGTTATGCCAGCATGGTAACGGAGGGCGTCTCCTGCCGCAGCGGGGCGCCTATCGACGAAAGTCTGCACGTTGGTGCGCGCGCGCCACAGCGTTGCGCGACATCCTCACATTTAAATCCGGAGACGATCGTCTTCGCGATCATCGCAGGGCGGCAATTCTACACTTCTCTCGTCCGGACCTTGGGCCTGGACGCATTGCGCGCAAAGGCCACGAAACCCACCACAAAGACTGTGGCAAACCCGAACCATTGGACGGCGTATGACATGTGCGGCCCCTCACTCGGCGAGGGAGGCGGAACCCGCGTGGGGCGAAGGATGTCGTGGGGCATGGTGTCGCCAAGCGCCAGCAGCACCACCGGCACCAGTGGTCGCGCCATCATCATTTCCAACGTATCGCGATTCAGGGCGCGAACAGCACGCGCGGCAGTCGCCGACCGCACAGCGCCCGCACGAGGTGGTGGAAACGCCGTGACCAGCGCATCGAGCACCAGCGTGTCGGCTTCTCTGGCTTTGGCAAAATCGATGGTACGCGCGTCGGCCGAGTAGAGGTACCCCCGCAGCACCAGCAACGAGGTATCGCCCCATCCCGCGTCCAGCGGACGGACCGGCGTCAGCAGATACACACCGGGCGCGCCGGCTTGGGAGCGTGAACTCTGCACCATCTCTGCGTCATAGTCAGCAACGCCGCGAACAGTGACCCGTTTCCAATGCGTCTCACTGGTGTCCTGTTCACGCAACGCACGCATGGAGATGACTTCGTTCGCACCGCGTTCCAATACCAGCGCGTTCTTGGCCCGGCGAGTGCCAAGCCTGTCCAACTGCCAGAAGCCGAGGCGCACGCACACACCAGCGGCGACGACCGTAAGCGCGCCGAACAGGACGAGTCGTGTGTTCATTCGGGCGGTTTGCGTTTCGACCGACTGCGTGGCTTCGCCGTCGACGCAGACCCAGGCGCCGGAGGAGCAGCCGGGTCGGACGCAGGATGAGCCGTCCCCGGGCCTTTCTTCGGGACCTTCGGCGTCTTCCTGGACGCCTTGTGTTGTGCCGTCACGTCCGCCGTCACGTCCGCCTTCGATGCCGCCTTCGATGCCGCCTTCGATGCCGCCTTCGATGCCGCCTTCGATTCTGCCTTCGATTCTGCCTTCGATTCTGCCTTCGATTCTGCCTTCGATTCTGCTTTCGCTTGTGCTTTCGCTTCCTCTCGCGCCTGCGCTTTCGCGAGGGCCCGCAGTTTTGCTCTCGCTTTGGCTTGGTCGACGGTCGAAAGACCGTCGGCTTTTACAGATCCAGCATGACGTACGCCACCGGCACGGGCACCGCCGGCACGAACTTGCTTCGCCGGTGCGGGCGCCTCGGCGACAGGAATCACGCGGACGAGACGGATCGCGCTTCAGCCGGCTCTGCGACTTGCTCTGCCACTTGCTCTGCCTCTTGCTCGGCCGCTTGCTCGGCCGCTTGCTCGGACGCTTGCTCGGCCGCTTGCTCGGACGCTTGCTCGGCCGCTTGCTCGGACGCTTGCTCGGACGCTTGCTCGGACGCTTGCTCGGACGCTTGCTCGGACGCTTGCTCAGGCGCGACCAACCCGTTCGTCGGCATCGGGTCGGGACAGAGCACGAGGATCGACAGCGGCGGCAACGTGATGCACACCGACTGCTCAAACCCATGCGAGGGATGATCCTCCGTCGCCACTGCGTCGGCCATCTCGTACGCGCTACCGCCAAACTCCGCACGATCACTGTTCAACGCCACGCGGTAGCGACCACGCGCCGGCGCGCCCAGCCGGTAGTGCTCGCGTGGCACCGGCGTGAGGTTGAGGATCACGACCGCATGCTCATTGCCATTCAGTCGCGCGTACGACAGCACCGACTGCTCTTTGTCCGAGACACCGATCCACGCAAACCCGGCGGGGTCGTGGTCGTGACGCCAGAGGCAGGGCAACGACTGGTAGAGCGCGCCTGCGGCGGAGAAGAACGCCATCAGCCCGCGCCGACGCGCGTCTTCCAGCAAATCCCACTCCAAGCTGCGATCGTGGTTCCACTCACTCCATGGACCCAGCTCGGTCCCCATGAAGAACAACGATTTCCCGGGTCGCGTGATGGAATACCCGATCAGCGCACGCAAATTCGCCAGACGCTGCCACTCGTCGCCCGGCATCTTGCGCAACAGCGACCCCTTCATGTGCACGACTTCGTCGTGCGAGAGCGGATTGATGAATTTCTCGCTGTACTCATACATCATCGCAAAGGTCAGCTTGTCGTGCGCCCCTTTCCGGAAGAACGGATCGACCTTGAAGTAGTCGATCGTATCATGCATCCACCCCATGTTCCACTTGAAGGTGAAGCCAAGGCCACCTTCACTGATCGGATGTGTCACGCGCGGCCACGTCGTGCTTTCTTCGGCGATCATCGCGACGCCGGGATGCTGCGATTGGACTGACGCGTTCAGTTGTTTCAGGAAGGCGACGGCCTCCAGGTTCTCTCGCCCACCGAAGCGATTGCGCATCCACTGGCCATCCTCGCGCCCGTAATCGAGATAGAGCATTGACGCGACCGCATCCACGCGCAGCCCGTCCAGATGAAACTCTTCGATCCAGAACAGCGCGTTGGACAGCAGGAAGTTCCGCACTTCGTGTCGCGCATAGTTGAAAATATGCGTTCCCCACTCGGGATGATCGCCGAGTCTGGAGTCGGCATGTTCATAGCACGCGGTCCCGTCAAAACGTCGGAGCGCCCAATCGTCTTTCGGAAAGTGGGCGGGGACCCAGTCCAGCAGCACACCAATCCCTGCCTGGTGCAGCGTGTCGACGAAGAAGCGAAAATCGTCTGGCGAACCGTGCCGAGACGTGGGAGCATAGTAGCCCCCGACTTGATAGCCCCACGAACCGCCATACGGGTGCTCGAGCACGGGCATCAATTCGATGTGCGTGCATCCCAGATACAACAGATGTTCAACGAGTTGGGGCGCCAACTCGCGGTAGGTGAGCATGCGGCCACCATCGCCGCGACGCCACGAAGCCAGATGCACCTCGTAGGCAATCATGGGCCCTTCCACCGGGTTGGTCTTCGCGCGTGATGACATCCACTCGTCATCCCCCCACGCATACGCTCCCCGCCGTTCAACGACCGACGCATGTCCGGGCGACTGTTCCAGCTTGAAGGCAAACGGATCGGTTTTGACGCGAATAGCGCCGCTCGGTGCGCGGATCTCGAACTTGTACAAGGCGCCGGCAGGCACATCGGGAATAAAGAGCTCGAACACGCCGCTATTGCCCAACACGCGCATCGGGTGCGCGCGCCCGTCCCACCCATTGAAAGTGCCGATCACCGAGACGCGCTTCGCGTTCGGTGCCCACACCGCGAACGACGTCCCCTCGACGCCATCGACCACGCGGTGCTGCGCACCAAGCTCCTCCCAGAGTCTGAGATGACGCCCTTCTCCAAACAGGTGCAAGTCGACATCGCCCAACGTGGGCAGAAAACGGTACGGGTCATCAAAAGTGCGCTCGCTGCCGTCGACGAATGCGACGATCAGGCGGTACCGCAGCGACGGCGTCTCCCCGGGAAAGAGGCGTACGAACAGCGCGTCATGCAGGCATTCCATTTCGTGCCGGTGTCCATCAACCACCACCCACATCCGGGCCGCGCGTGGGACTCGCGCCCGCACCACGGCACCCGCTTCGCCCTCGTGCATGATGGGATGGATGCCCAGCAGGTCATGCGGCGTCTGCGATTCGCCGCGCATGAGCTGACGAAGGCGATCCCTTCCACCCAACAGGACATCGATGTCGGCGAGGGTGCGGAGCGAAGGATCCTCGTGCGGCACGCGAGGATATGGTTGAGTGGCGTCCGGTTCTGTCATGCCGAAAACTAGCGAACGACAGGGCCGGGTGGATTATCGGTCAGGCGCTCAGAACAGCGTGGGCTGCTCGCCGATGCTCTCGGGCGGCACCACCGGCAGCCCGAGTCGCGTCTGCAGCATGCGGACCGAGGCCGGACTGTGGCCTGCAAAGTGATTGTTGACGTAGCCGTAGACCGTGCGAACCTGTTGCTGAAGGACGGGAATCATCGCGGCCCAGTCGTCCAGCTCCCTCGACCGATCCACCTGCAGATGCGAGTAATCGGTAATCGATCGATCAGGGCCCATCCATCGAAGGTAGGCGAAGTCGGTTGTCGGCTGCTCACAGAGCTTGAGTACCCATGGTCGAGGAATCCAGCGGCCGTCGGTCAGCGCGAGCGCCACGTCGTGTTCGCGCAGCAGAGAGAGTGTGTCGGGGGTGATCCAGCCCTGCTGACGAAACTCGATCGCGAAGCGGACGTCGCGTGGTAATTGCGGCAAGAATCGTTCGAGGGCCTCGCGCTCGACGGGAGAAAAGTCGGGTCCACATTGCATCAGGATGGGACCAAGCCGCCCGCCAAGTTCCCGCGCGCGATCCACGAACAGCTCGAGCACGGCATCCGCGTCGACGAATCGACGTTCATGGGTAATCTCTTGCGGGAGCTTCAGCGAAAACACGAAATCGTCTGGTGTGCGCGCTGCCCATCCGCGCACGGTGTTCACCGGCGGCACCGCGTAAAACGTCGAATCAACTTCCACGGTCCGAAATGCTCTCGCATACGTCCGCAAGAAATCCGGCGCGCGTGTCTCCGGCGGATAGAACGCCCCACGCCATGATGGATAGTTCCACCCTTGCGCGCCCAGACGAAGCGCTCCTGATGGCGCAGTCGCGGAGTCAGCGGGCGCCGCATCTCGTATTCTGCTCATCGACGTTCCCTGAAATCGTCCTGTCCCATCGTGGTCGCCTACGATCCCATGCGTGACACCGCACTCGCGGTTTGCCGTATCGAATCAACAGCGCTGATGCACCGCGTGTGCCCGCTCGGCGCGACGAACGATCGTCGCACCCGTGTCTCTGTCATTCTTCGGAGGAACCACCCATGCTCGTCACGACTGTCGCTTCCCTCGCGTTGCTCGCCACGGTGCACCAGCCCGTTGGTTTCCACTTCCAACGCATCGTCTCGCCGTCTCTGGAGACGTCGTCCGTTCAGCAAGACTCGTTGCTGGGATCGCGCGGGTTCGCGCCGTTGCTGGATCAATCGCGCACCGCCGACGATCATCTCGATTCCGCGCGACGCGCCATGAAGAGCGGGGAGTTTGACATCGCACGCCGGGAGTTTCGCAGCGCTGCGGCGCTGGCGCGGGCCGCCGGAAAGCTGCCGCTTGAATCCGTACTCGGATTGGCCGAAGCACTGTACGCCCAGTCGTACAATCGAGAAGCGGCGACGACGCTGGAAGCGTTGGCGACCGAGGCCTCGTTGCGAGGAGACAACAACGTGGAAGCGCTGGCTCTCGCTGAGGCACTGTGGTTGAACACCGAAGCCGGTCAGCGCACGACCGTCCGCAAGCAACGCACGCGGCTGCGCAATCTCATGAAAGATGCAGTGCTGACCCCCGATGTACAGCGTGCCGTGCGGGCGCGTCTTGGATAGCACACGCATCAGCGATACGTCTCGAAGAAGCCGCGTCCGCGCCCCGACAACGGGACACCGCGGACGCGACCGCTCAACTGGGCCTCGCCAGCCATCTGCACAAACCACGGGCGTCGGAGCGCGCGTGTCTCTCCCGCGGATTCACCGCGCTCGGCGTAGGCCAGCCGAGTGTCGGTTGCCACCGCATCGTCAATCGTGAACGTAAGCCGAAGGGTATCCCCACCGCGCGCATCAAAGAGCTCGGCGTGGGCAGGGACCTTCAGCGCGCCCTCCGTTGTCCTTACCGTGCGCGTGTCGTCGTACCGCATCTGTGACGGACGGAAGAGGCCCAGAAAGCCGAGGCTGTCGGTGACGTAGACAAACAGCGGGGCGCTCCCGGACGACGAATCCTCTGGCGCCACGCGGCCATACAACAGCGTGTACGCACCCGCGCGCGTTGCGCCCCACTCCCACGTTACACCGCGCCAGCCGCCCCAGTTATGATCGTGATACGCCTGGGCCTTGTCATAGCGATCGCATACATCGCGCACACAGAAGCTCCCGCTTGCCGTCGCGCGAAGTCCCGGCACCGCGTATCCTGAGGTGAAATCGCCACTGGCGATCGTCGCTCCGGGAAAGTCGACGCGCGGCGCTGGCGTCAGATCAAAATCAACCTGAAGCGGAGCGCCGCTGCCCTCCTCTCGGAGTGCTGCCCGCACCGCATAGCGCCCGTCGTCCCGCACGCGCACACTGCTCTCTCCCATAACCACGTCGGCGTCGAACACGGAGAAACGCACGCGGTCGCGGGCAACGCGTGCGCTGAATCGTCTCGGGGCTTTGCCGCGCTCATGCAGCGTCACTAACAGCTGGCCAGCCCACGCGCTTCCCGCGACGTCGCCGCCAACGATAAACGACACAAACGCCCATTTGCTGGCGTCGGGCGAGAGGATGTTGAAGTAGTGCCATTCTCCCCAGTTTTCCGGAGACGGCATGTCACGCGGCGGCGCATGAAAGTGGTCGATGTCGTGACGCAGCTCGGCGGCCGTCGGATTGACCCACCGACGGTCCCCATCGTCATCAGCCCATTCGCCGCTCGTGATGCGTGGGAGCACGCCCAACTGCGCAGTGACCGACGGGATCTCTCCGCTCGCGCGCACGGCGTGCTCGACACCGTCGCGCATGGTGACATACAGCAGTTTGGATTCCAGCTGCGGAGCAACCACACCGATGATGTCGTGCGCCCGCGGCGACGTGAGGACTTGGCGATAGACGAAGCGCGCATTCGGCACGGAGAAGAAAAGTCCGCCAAGGCCACCGGTGGTCAAGACCTCAAGGTCGATGCCATCGGGCAGCACCGTGACGTCACCACCGCCCACAAGCCGTTCCTGACTCGCCTGGCGAACCATGGCTTCACCGACCGCGAGCAAGACAATCATGACGCCCACGCCAACACCGAAGCCAGCGCAGAGCAACAGCGTGCGCCACGGTTTCCAGGTGGCGTTGCGCCACGCCAGTTGCCACGCCAGCGAGGCGCGACTGGCCGCCACGGACGCGTGCGCGCTCGCCTGCGGCGCGGATACCAGTGGAGATGCCGACGCGTCGCTCAACGGTTCCGCTCGTCGCTCACCACACGCCCATCGCGCAATCGGACAACGCGCTGCGCCGCGCTGGCGACCACCGCATCATGCGTCACGAATACCAACGTGGTGCCATCGCGATTCAACCGCGCAAACAGCTCGAGCAGCGTGACACCGGTCTCGGCGTCCAACTCTCCCGTCGGCTCGTCGGCCAGGAGCAGCGAGGGCGCGTTCGCCAGTGCGCGTGCGATCGCGACCCGCTGCTGCTCTCCGCCAGACAGTTGGGTTGGACGGTGCGACGAGCGATCGCCAAGGCCGACATATCCCAGCAGTTCCAACGCGCGAGCCCTGCGCACGCGCCGTGCCACACCGGCTTCTGCCATCGGCAGTTCGACGTTCTCCGCAGCGGTCAGTGTTGGCATGAGATAGAAGCGTTGGAACACAAACCCGATGTGTCGTAGTCTGAACTCTGTGGCCTCCCGGTCGCGCATCGCACTGGTCTCACGTCCGTTCACCGAGACCAGTCCAGACGAGGGGATATCCACCGCCCCCAACAAGTGCAACAGGGTGCTCTTCCCGCAGCCTGAGGGCCCGGTCAGCGCCACGTACTCTCCCCGGACGATGTCCAGCGTTACACCGCGGACGGCGGTGACGGCCGCGTCTCCCATCGGGTAGGTGCGTACGGCATCCTGACATCGAATCAATGGCAACGCGGGCTGCATGCTTGCGGCAACGGAGGAAAGAGAAGCACTCACGCGGGACTACCCAATGGCTTCGTCGCGCAACGCGCGCGCGACCGGAATCGATGCCGCTCGCCACGCGGGCAAGAGGCCGGCAAGTGCGCCGGAGACGAGTAAGAGCGCCAACGAGCGCCAGGCAGCCTTTGCGCTCCAGACGAAAAAGTCGAACGACGCCGGAAGCCCCGGGAAATCCCGAAGAATGCCATTGAGCCATTGCGCGGAGACTACCCCAAGGCCGAGGCCAAGGATCACACCAGCGCTCGTGAGCATCGCGCCTTCAAGCATCACCTGCAGCAACACGCCGCGCGTTTGCGTGCCGATCGCACGAAGCACCGCGATCTCGCCACGTCGCTCGTTTACCGACAGCGTCACCAACGTGCTGACCAACAAAAAGCCGATCCCGAGGCTGATGGCGCCGAGCACAAACGCCAGCTGTCGAAAGTAGGAGAGCCGTTCTTCGACCTGTCGAATCGCCGTTTCGGTCGAGATCGCCGTGATGCGTGGCTGCGTACGCTCGATCCATGTTCGCACGCCCTCGACTGAGGCAGAATCACTGGCGCGTGATTCCGCCATCGCCAAGGACATGCGATCCCGGTAGCGCTCGCCGAGCATGGTCCGCAGTGCCGTGAGTGGAATCGCCAGCACTGGCGTCTCATCTGGCACATAGAAAAAGCGCCCTTCACCGCGCAGCACCACTCGACGCGAGCGCGCCGACGTGCGAAGCTGCGCGTCGAGCCCCGAGGCAATGGTGATCGTGTCGCCGATGTGCGCGCCCAGTCGATCGAGCAGCGTGCGACTCGCGACGCCGTCGAGCACCACATCGCCCGTCTCGCGCATATCCAGCCCATGCACAATCTGGTAGTCGCCCTGCACCACCGGCTCGAGCCCCAGCGCAAACGATGACGGAATCGGAGCGGCCAGGATCGAGAGCGTGGCGCCAAGTATTGGGCTGACCGCCTTGATATCAGGCGAGGCACGCAACGCGGACACAATCGCCGTCGCGCCGTCGATGGTCGCTTCGCTGTCAAAGGGCAATGTCCCCTTCGGGGCGATGCGCAGTTGATAGCCACGGGTGAGCAACAAGGAGCGAAAACTTTCGCTCATCCCGGTGGCCAACATCACCATGTCGAGCAGCAGCGCGGCGGCCACCGCGATGCCAAGGATCGCCAGGAGCGTACGCGCGGGGTGTCGTTTGAGCGTCGCTGTGGCCAGGGTCAGTCGCATGCTCACCGCGGTCAGCGCCCCATCAGCGCAAGGGGCGGCGTCCGGACCAGTCGCCACGCGGCCAGCGCACCGGCACCAACACCGAGCACCAGCGAAAGCGACGTGGCGAAGGCGAAGATCCCCGGCGTCAGCATCGCGAAGGTGAGCGGTGTGCGATACACGGCTTGGTAGTGGCTATTGACCACGATCGACGCAATCCATCCGATGGCAGCACCGATCATGCTGCCAAGGATTGCCACCAGCGCCGCCTCCAATACGATCGCGCGAACCACCGTCGTCCGAGAGAGTCCAACCAATCGCAAGGCCGCGATATCGCGACGACGTTCTTCCACGGACAGCAAGAGCAGGCACAACAAGAACACCGCGCTGGCGACCACCGTAATGATGCCAATCGCGCGATGGAATCGCTCGACGACTCGAAAGGTCCGGGAACTCGCCACGGCCACCGCGCGCGATGGATGGGCGCGAAAACCAAAGGCTACGCTATTGATGCGCGCAACGGCGGAGTCGGTCGTCCCGCCTTTGGCGCCGCCCCGCGTCGCCATCGCAAACCGATCAACGCGATCATCGAGCGCCAGCAGGGACTGGAGCTGATCCAGGTGCAGGCGGACGCGATACTCTCGCCTGGCGACCTCGGCCGGATCGGCGCGCCGTTCGTAGACCGCCGCGATATGTACGCGCTCGGTGGGCGCCCCTGCTGTTGCACCGATCTGTATCGTGTCGCCGACGCGCAGACGAAGGTCGACAGCCAGTCGTTCGTCGATCGCAATGCCACGCACCGGCGGCGGTCTTCGTCCAAAGGTCGGCGACCGCAGCGTATCGCCAACGGGCTGTTGTGCATGAAGGGCTGAGGCAGAACAGAGCAACAACCACACGAGCATCCGGGCGGAACGCACCACGGTCAAGGAGCGACGGATACCGACGCTCGTGGCGGCGCTGCGTCAACCAGCACTTGCTCCGCCAACCGCAGGCCCACCACGCGTTCGGTCTCGCCGATGCGGAGCGTCAGTGGTCCATCAAACGGCGCGCGGGAGACCACTGTGACCTCAGTGCCCGGTTGCAAGCCGATTTGCGCGAGATATCGCAAGAGTGCGGGGTCTTTATCACTCACGAGCGCCATGCGTGAGCACTCGCCGTCGGCAAGGTCCGCAAGCGACCGATGCAAGGTCTCTACTACGCGACCGTCGGCCGTGGGAATGGGCGCGCCGTGCGGGTCGACCGCCGGATGCCCAAGTGCCGTCGCCATGCGCTCGATCAGCTCATCTGATGCGGCGTGCTCTAACCGCTCGGCCTCATCGTGCACGAGGTCCCATGGGTAGCCGAGCACGCCGGTGAGGTAGCTCTCGAGGATGCGATGACGCCGGATCGTGCGCAACGCCGCACGCCGACCCGCATCGGTGAGCTGCACGCCGCGATACGGCACGTGGTCGAGATATCCCTGGACGGCGAGTCGGCGAATCATGCCGGTGACCGATGCCGGCGCCACTTCGAGCGCATCGGCGACCTCGCTGGTCGCCGCCGTCCCTTGTCGCGTCTCGAGCTCGTAGATGGCTTTGAGATAGTCCTCAACAGGGGCGGTGAGCGGAGGCAGCGGCGAGTCAGGCTTACGAGATGGCATGAGTGGGTTTATCGCACGGCTTTGCGCGGGTCGCGAACCATAAGCACCGGCACCACCGTGAGGTGCCGCACCTTGTTGGCCGTTTGACCATAAATGACATCCTGCAGCCCTTTGTGCCCATGTACCGCCATCGCGATCAGGTCGCACGACTCGCGATCGGCCGCCGCGGCGATTTCGTGAGCCGGCTCGCCGCCGGCCAGCAACGAATCGGCTTCGAACCCATCGGCGCGCAATTGCGCACAGCAGTGCTCGAGGTATTCACGATCCGCCCGCATTTCTTCCGACTCCCGCAACTGCAGGGGCTTGAGATTGCGCGCCGCCCAGCCGTCGGCGACATGAATCAGCAGGAGCGACGACTGGCATAACTGTGCCAGTTGACGCACATGCGTCAGGATCGCCGCGTCTGCCGAGCTGTTCTCGAGCGGTACCAGGATGCGCCGGTACACTAGGCCACCCATCCGCGCAATGTCTGCCACAGCAGCCAGAGATTGAGCGACGCGATCACCGTTGCCACCAGGTAGGCAGCGAGACGCAGTGGCGCAGAATTGACAAATTCGCCCATCTTCTCGCGGTCGGAGGTAAATCGCACGAGCGGGAACACCGCAAAGGAGAGTTGAAGCGAGAGAATCACCTGACTGAAGACCAGCAATTTGGCGGTCCCGCTCTCCCCATAAAGTATCGCCACGATGGCCGCAGGGACAATCGCAATGGCGCGGGTGATGAGGCGCCGAAGCCACGGACGAATTCGCAGGTTGAGGAACCCTTCCATGACGATCTGGCCGGCCAGCGTGCCCGTGAGCGTACTGTTTTGCCCACTGGCCAGCAACGCGAGCGCAAACACGGTGCTGGCGCCTGTCACGCCCAGGAGCGGGGTGAGCAGCTTATGCGCGTCTTGAATCTCGGCGACGTCGGTGTTGCCGGTCGTGTGAAACGTGGCCGCCGCCACGATCAGGATCGCCGCGTTGATGAACAGCGCGAAGGTGAGCGCGATCGTCGAGTCGATAAACGAGAACCGCACGGCCTCGCGTTTGCCGGCCGCATTCTCGTCGTACTTTCTGGTCTGCACAATGGACGAATGCAGATACAGGTTGTGCGGCATGACCGTCGCCCCAAGAATGCCAATGGCGATGTAGAGCATCTCGGGGTTGGTCACGATCTCCGTGGTGGGAATGAAGCCGCGTGCCACGGCCGCCATATCGGGACGAGAGATGATGAGCTCAAACAGAAAACAGCCGCCGACCACCGCCACCAGCGCGATGACCAGCGCTTCGAGTATCCGAAATCCCTTGTTCTGCAGGTACAGCACAATGAGCACGTCAAGTGCGGTAATGAGAACACCCCACTCGATCGGGATATTGAAGAGCAGCTTGAGCGCGATGGCCGACCCGATCACTTCGGCGAGATCACACGCCGCAATGGCGATCTCACACATGACCCACAGCGTGAACGTCACGCGCGGTGAATAGTGATCGCGACAGGCCTGTGCCAAGTCGCGTCCCGTGACGATGCCCAGCTTTGACGACAGGCCCTGCAAGAGCACGGCCATCAGATTGGACATCAAGATCACGGCGAGCAACGTGTACCCGAATCGCGACCCGCCAGCAAGATCGGTGGCCCAGTTGCCAGGGTCCATGTAGCCGACGGCCACCAGATAGCCAGGCCCGGCAAAGGCCAACAGCTTGCGCAGCCAGGTGGCCTTGTTGACGTCGACCGACCGATGCACTTCAGCGAGCGACGGCGCCAGGCGCGCCTTGCGCCACCCGGGCTCGGGAGCAGCGGCGTCCGGGGTCGGCGCGGGCGCGGTTTCTGATTTCAGCGTAGACACACTCAAGATTTAGTGTCTACTAAAACCAATAGCAAGCACTGCGCCCGTCCTGGACGCGATGGCGCGGGCTAGAGCACGCTGGCGGCCGGCTTCGCGCACCCCGCGCACATGAACGCCGAAAATACCAGCGCGGTTCGGACCAGCGCGGATCTCCGGGACACCACTATGAATCGCTTAGCGCAAGTAACTGACGGACGATACGCTCGGTAAGGCCCCATACCACCTGTCCATGCAGGCCAAAGGCGGGGAAGCGCGCTTCACCCTCACTGTGTGGAACCATATGCTCAATCTGGGACTCGGGCGCGCGAAGCAACGCCAACGGCACCCAGTAGGCCGCCGCCACTTCGCGACTGTTCGTCAGCACCACATCCGGCGAGACGAACGCCACGAACGGCCGCACGATAATCGGCGGCAAGGATCGCGATCGCGGGGCGATATCGTCAAGGCGACCAAGGATCTGCGCGTCACGCAGATGCAGTGCCAACTCCTCGTGCGTCTCGCGAATAGCCGTGGCTTGCAAGCTGGCGTCAGACGCTTCACGACGACCGCCTGGCAATGCCATATGACCACTCCACGGGTCGTGCTCCACCTCGGCGCGCTTGATCAGCAGCAACTCCGGACCGTTGGTCACCCGAAGGACAGCCGCCACGGCGGCGAACCGCGTTTCCGGTCCGGGGATCTCGTCGATCGCTTGTCGCTCGGAAAGACGCGTCGCCAGTCGCACAAGAGCCCGATCCATCGACAAGGTCAATCGGCGACCGCGCCGCCCGACGCGACCCAGTCACGGAAGCCGCCGGCAAGCGAGGCCACTTTTTCGTAGCCCATCTCGTGGAGGGTCAGCGCAGCCAGCGCCGACCGATTGCCGCTGGCACACATCAAGATGACCGTGGCCTCACGCGGCACGCGCGATCCAATCTGCGATTCGAGCACGCCACGACCGATGTACTGCGCGGGGGTCGCGTGGCCGAGGTTCCATTCGTTCTGTTCGCGGACATCGATGAGTACCAACTCTTCACCGCCAGCCAAACGATTCTGCACCTCGCGCGCGGTCACTTCGGAGATCTGTGTCTTGGCTTCGGCAATCAGCTGTTGCGCGGTTTTCATAGGTCGCAGGGATTCGAGGGAAAAGGTGTCATACGAGGCGCCGTTCGCATCTCCCGAGCGCGCCGGCTATCCAACGGCATCACGATGTATCGTCAGCGACAGCGCGCCGGCGTCCAACGTGGCCAACGCACCGATCGGCAGCGTCCACTGGTCATCGATATGTCCAACCGGGATCCCGATGACCGCCGGGACCCCAAGGACGACCGCACACTCCCGGACGATCTCGACCACCGTGCGTGATCCGTCGTCCGCCTGTTCATCGCAGGACGTGCAATGCCCGAACGCGATGCCGACGCAGCCACGGAGCGCACCAGACTGCCGTAACTGATTCATCATGCGGTCGACGCGGTAGGGCGCTTCATTGATGTCTTCCAGCATCACGATCGCGCCGTCACAGTCGATCGCCCACGGTGTGCCACACAACGATGCCAGCACCGCGAGGTTTCCGCCCACCACACGTCCGGTTGCGATGCCGTCACGGAGTGTCTGCGCGCCACTGGCAACGCCAGCACTGTCGCGCCCGTGAATGACCGCTCGCATGAACGAGTCACGCGTGAATGGCGTAAGCGCTGCCCGCGCAATGGGGCCATGAAAACTTTGCACGCCCGCGCCACTCCACGCGGCATGCAGGGCGGTGATATCGGAGAAACCGATCAGGGCCTTCGGATGGCGCGCAATCGCGTCTTTGTCCAGCCAAGGGAGCAATCGGGCAGCACCATACCCGCCACGTAAACACCAGATCCCATCGATCGTGGGGTCAAGAATCGCGGAGTGGAGGTCGGCCAGTCGTTGCGCATCGGTACCGGCGAAGTAACCATCACGCAACATCGCCGAAGGACCAACGACCGTTTCCCAGCCGAACACACGCGCATGCCCCTCGGCGCGCACCAACTCAGACACGTCGCGCAGCGGGCCAGATGGAGAAATGAGCGCAACCCGCGCGCCGACACCGAGCGCGGCGGGCGCAATCAATGCAGAGACGATGGTGGCGGGCATATCGGAACGTAGGGACGATGCCACGACCCCGCCAGCGGCTTGCGCGATTCGCGCCGCACGAACCCGCGACAGGGACCGGGAGCGATGTGCGAGTCATGTTGCGGACTGAGACTCACGTCTGCGTACGCGTCGCTGCCCGTGCGAGGTAGGCATCACGAAGCCGCAGTGCGATCGGACCAGGTTCTCCTGTGCCAATAACAGACTCATCGATACGCGTCACAGGCAGCACGAAGTTTGTGGCGCTCGTTAACACGCATTCTTCCGCCTGCCGAGCGTCATCAACAGTGAATGCGCGCTCCAATACCGGGATCCCCTCGCGAGACGCGAGCTCGAGCACCACGTCGCGCGTAATCCCGGCAAGAATGTCGTGCGACAGCGGGCGCGTGAGCAGCGTGCCGTGTTGCACGATCCAGAGCGTGCTTGATCCACCCTCCGTCACGGTGCCACGATCGTGCATCATAGCCTCGAACGCTCCTGCCGCGCGCGCGGACTGCTTCGCCAGGACCTGTGCAAGCATGGAGGTACTCTTGATGTCGCAGCGGTCCCAACGCTGATCAGGGACGACGTGCAGCGACACCCCGCGCACATTCGGATCGTCACCGTATCGCTTGGGCCGTGCGTACGCGAACATGCTGGGCACTGCGTCCCTTGGAAACGGGAAGTCCCGCTCGGCCACACCACGCGTAACCTGCAGGTATACGAGGCCCTCGCGGATCGCGTTCTGATGCACCAGACCCTGCATCACGCTCAGCCACGCGGACGCCGACAAGGTTGGGGTGATCTGGATCTCGGCCATGGATCGTTCCAAACGCGCCAGATGCAGATCGGCATCAAGCAATCCGCCGTTGTACACCGCCGCGACTTCATACACGCCGTCACCGAAGAGCGTCCCGCGATCAAAGATGGACAGCGTGGCCGCCGCCTCATCGACGAAGCGTCCGTTGACCCAACACATGCTCATGCGTTCCTCGGGGGTTTGACTGAACGGGGGGCGTTCGGGAGTGCGGACTGCAGGCGCGCCATTGCTGACGCGATCACGTGGGCTTCCGGACCGAAACTAAACCGCGCGTAGCGACGAAATCGACTCTCGCGGCCAGATCGCCGCTTGCCGGGATTGATGTCGAAGAACTCGCCGGGCACAGACGACGCTTCGCGCCGAACGCCTCCCGAATGGCGTTCGTCTCCGCGCGGACATGATCTGGATGGAGCAGCGGCACGGCGGCCCGCTGCAACGGCCGACTGCCGCCGCCGTCGAGAAATGAGCCGGTGCTCGACACCGCCTCGATCACCGGGGATGCGTGGTGCGGAGAGAACGCGATGCGCAGCAGGAGTCACAGCAGTCTATCGGTTTGAGAACGGCGCATGATCGTCGAGACCGTGGATATCAGAGTGACGTCGAAAGCGCCCAGCGAATGGCACCAATAATGGCGCCACCCAGCAGCGCCGTACCAGCACCAACCGGCGTAGACATCAAGAGCACGGTGGCCACGGCAAAGATACCGAGATCGACAACCGATGTCGCCACGGTTCGCACCATCAGGAGTGCCACACCGATCATCAGGGCCAGCGATGCCGCGTTCACGCCGTCCAACATGGCACCCATCAACGGCGATCGGCGAATCGCGCGCACCAGCGGCCCGCTGACGGCCACAAACAGAAACGCCGGGAGAAAGATGCCCGCGGTTGCGGACAGGGCCCCACTGTGACCAGCCATGAGATACCCAGCAAAGGTCGCCGCGGAGAACAACGGACCCGGCGTGAGCTGCCCGACGGCGATCGCATCGAGCAACTGCGCCTCGGTCAGCCAATTGTGGCGCAGGACAAACTCGGTGCGCATAAATGCCAGCAAGACGTACCCGCTGCCGAATAAGACGCTGCCAATCTTGAGGAATGCCCCGAACACGCCGATCGACGACGGGACGGATGCCATCAGTACCGCTGACGTCGCCGCAGTCGAGGTGGCCACCAGTGTACCGAGGGGGATCGACGATGGTGACGGTGAAGGGACGACGAGCACGCCCGACACGGCACTCGCTGGCGACCACGCCCGCAAGACCCCCCCCGCCATGGCAGCACCACCAAGCACCAGCAATTCGTGCACGCCACCGAGCAGCGCGACCACCGCCAGCGCCGCGATGAGCGTCGGTACCGGTGTGCGCAGCATCGTTCGCGAAAGCCGCCAGACCGCCTGCACCACCACCGCCAACACGACGGGCTGCATCCCACGCATAAACGCCGACACGTCGGGACGAGCGCCATAGTGCATATAGGCGATCGCAATCGCCCATACGAGCAGCGAGGCGGGCACGATAAACGCACACCCCGCCGCAAGCAGTCCCTGCCACCCGGCACGGCGCCATCCAAGATGCATAGCCAACTCGGTAGAGTTCGGGCCCGGCACAAGATTCGCCGCACTCAACAAATCAAGAAACTCGCCCGGCGTCACCCACTGTCGACGCCGCACCAGCTCTGCTTCCATCGCCGCGATATGCGCCGCCGGCCCCCCAAACGCGGTCAGACCCAGTCGCAGAAACACGCCAACGACTTCGGTACGCCGAGCACTCAGCGTGGGATCAGGCGAACGCGCATCGGTCCGCTTGCTGCGCGCCGTCGCCTCCGGTTGCTCGGGTGTGCTGTCCATACGGGGGTAACTAGTCGCTCGTCCGCACGTCGGCAATGTATTCGCCCCCCGCGCAATGAAACGGTGATGCTGCCGCCGCCCGACCGGTGCATACTGCCGTCGTGCCCACACTCCGCGCCACCGCAGGCCTGCTTGCACAGGCCAATTCGCTCCACGCACTACAACCCATCACGCAGCTGCTCGGCTTTCCGTCAGCAGAGCGTGTCTCGCGAGACGCACAACGCACGTTGGCGATCGATCAACTGATCGGCGAGGCCGAGATCGCTCGCGGACCTGGGCGACTGCGTTGTCTCAGCGCGGTGCTCTCTCCAAACGAAAGCCTCAACGCCATCGGTGACTCGCGCGAGCGAACACGCCAATTGTGCCACAGTATGGCGCTCCACGCGCCGGCGCGCGATTGGTGCATCGTGACGCTCGACGCGACCGGCACCTTCGTCACCGTCGCCGTAGTCACCCGACTCCCGAACGGTCCTCGCGTCGCTGCACTGCGCGTCGACCGCCGACGCATCGTCGACTCCGATGCCGACACCCTCCGCGCGCTCGCCGACGTCACCGAAACCGACGCGCCACTCCGGCACGCCCGCTTTGCCGACATCCTCGGGCGTCAAGCGCTCTCGACACGCTTCTATCGGACCCTCGACAGCACGGTTCATCAGCTCGCGCTCTCCGCCACGGGTTCGGCGAGTGCCACCGAACGACGCGAGCTCGCCCTCCTCTGCACCTCCCGCTGTCTCTTCCTCGCCTTCCTCGAAGCCAAGGGCTGGCTGAATCGCGATCGCCAGTTTCTCCTCCATCACGTCACGAGGCAGCTCGAACAGGGAGGGGCGCTGCACGAACGCCTGCTTCGCCCCCTCTTCTTCGGAACGCTCAACACGCCGGTCTCGAAACGCGCCCGCGCCGCGCGCGCACTCGGCGAGGTCCCGTTCCTGAACGGTGGGCTCTTCGCCCCCACACCACTCGAACGCACGCGCCGTACGCTGCGCTTCACCGATGATGCACTTGTCGCATTGATCGGCGACCTGCTCGATCGCTACCGGTTTACCGCACACGAAGACTCGACGAGCTGGTCCGAAGCAGCCATCGATCCCGAAATGCTCGGCCGCGCGTTCGAATCGCTCATGGCCACCGACGAACGCCATCGGTCAGGCACGTACTACACACCGCCAACCCTGGTCGAGACGGTGGTGCGCGACGCCTTTCGCGTCGCCATGCCGTGGCTTCCGGCGAACGCCCTTGATCAATCGTCTGAGCCACTGGAACTCGACGATCGCGCGCACGCCGCCCTCTCCAACGTGCGCCTGCTCGATCCAGCCTGCGGCTCAGGTGCGTTCCTTGTCCACGCCCTCGAACGACTGGCCAACATCTACACACGCGCTGGTGACGCTCGCCCTTTGCATCAGCTCCGACGAGACATCCTGGTTCACAGCATCTTTGGCGTCGACCGAAATCCCATGGCTGTCTGGCTCTGCGAACTCCGCCTCTGGCTGTCGATCGTCATCGAGTCGCCGGAAACACACATCGCCGCCATCCCGCCGCTGCCGAATCTGGATCATCACATCCGGCTCGGCGATTCACTCGCCGGCGGTGACTTCACGCACGCCCCACCCTCCGCGCGCCGCTTAACCATGCTCCGCGAACGCTACACCCGCGCATCCGGGTCGCGGAAGCGCGCCATGGCCGATGCACTCGACCGCGAAGAGCGCCAACGCGCCATCGCCACCTGTCAGCGCCGGTCGGCACATCTGCGACTTGAACGGCGCGCAACTGTTCAGCAGTTGCGCGCACGGGATCTCTTCGGGGAGCGCCCAAAGGTCACTCGCTCTGACGAGGATCGCCTCCGCACCCTGCGCAAGCACAGCAAAGAGGTTGCCGATCATCAGCGACGCCTTGAACTCGGCGGCGCATTGCCCTTTCGCTTCGCGACACAGTTCGCCGACGTCGCAGCCGCCGGTGGATTCCCCCTGATCATCGGCAACCCACCGTGGGTGCGACCCCACGGGTTGCCACTCGCGGAACGCGCGCGACTGCGAGCGGAGTACCATTCCATGCGTCACGCGTCATGGCGGGCCGGCGCAGACCGCGCCGGAGCGGGAACCGGGTTCGCCGCGCAAGCCGATCTTTCCACCGCGTTCATCGAGCGAGCCGTACAACTCCTCGCGCCCAACGGCGTGATCGCACTGCTGGTCCCGGCAAAACTGTGGCGCGCCCTCGCTGGCGGCGGAATACGAGGATGGCTCGCCGCACACACGCGCGTTCGCGCACTCCACGATTGGAGTGACGCACCCGCGCTGTTCGATGCCGCTGTCTATCCGTCGCTCCTGGTGGCCGAACGTTGTGCAGAACCGTATGCGGTCGCCACGCCGGTTCAGGTTTCCGTCACGCGCGGCCGAAAGCCTGCACGCTTTTCCATACCGTCCTCGTCGCTGGCCTATGGCGGCGACGCTGCAGCGCCATGGTTGCTGTTCCCTTCGCCCGTGCATCACGCCTTCGAACAGCTGCGTAGTGCCGGCCCGGCGCTCGGGGATTCCCCCCTCGGGCGGCCAATGCTCGGCGTGAAGTGCGGATTCAATGCCGCATTCCTGTTGCGCGCCACCGAACACGATGACGGAACGGCGACCGTGGTCGCCAATGGCCGTCAGGCCGTCATCGAACGAGAGCTGCTTCGCCCTGCACTGCGCGGCGACGGAGTATTCCCACGCGACAGCATGCGGGCAGGGAATGAAGATCCTCTGCGCATTCTCTGGACCCATGGCGTTGATGGTGCTCCGCTCCGAACCCTGCCGCCTGCCGTCTCGCGATGGCTTGCCCATTGGCGACCCCAGCTTGAGCAGCGCAAGGACAGCAGGGCGCGCCTTCCATGGTGGACACTCTTTCGTACCGCCGCGGCACGCTACGAATCACCACGCGTGGTATGGGCCGACATCGGGAAACGGCTGCGACCTCGCGTACTCCAGGCGGGAGATCCAACCGTACCGCTCAATAGCTGCTATGTGATGCGCGCCGCGTCTGTCGACGACGCGTATGCCCTGCACACGTTGCTCTCGTCGCCGCTCGCGGCCGCATGGTTCGAAGCCCTCGCGGAACCGGCACGCGGAGGCTTTCGACGGTTCATGGGGTGGACAGTGGCCACCCTTCCAGTTCCCCTTGACTGGGCATCCTCACGCGTGGCACTCGCCTCGCTGGGGCGCCGCCACGCGAACGGTGAACCCGTTTGCGCAGAGGAGCACCTTGACGTGATCGTGGATGCGTACGGACTGTCCGTGGCCGCCATGCAGCCCTTGCTCCGGTGGTTTGCGCGATGAGCCACACCACCACTCACCTCGTGCCGCCCTCGGTTGTGCGCTCCACAATCGCGCACGCCGTGCTCGGCTCGCGTGCCGATTCGACGCGCGACCGGGCGTCGGCCACAGCGCTGGGCGCGATCACCCTGCTGCCGCATCAGCACGACGCGGTCGTGCGACTTCGCGACATCCTGCGCAACCTGCACATCGCCCTCCTCGCTGATGATGTCGGCCTGGGGAAGACCTACACGGCGCTGGCCATCGCGCGCGAGTACGCCAATGTGCGCGTGATTGCGCCGGCCGCCCTGCTGCCCATGTGGCGGAACGCCATCGCGCGAGCAACGTGCCATCACGTGCGCGTCGAATCGATCCAGCGCTATTCGCGCATGAGTGACTGCCCGCCATTCGCGCCCAACACGCTGGTGATTATTGACGAAGCCCATCATCTCCGCACACCAACGACGAAGCGATACACCGCCCTGTCGCAGCGGGTCGCAGGGTGTGATGTCTTGCTACTGTCGGCGACCCCCATTCACAATGCGCCGCGCGACCTGCGCGCGTTGCTGGCGCTCGGACTTGGCGGCAGCGCAGCGCGCCTCTCGCAATCCCTGCTCGCCAGCGTGATCGTGCGACGCACCGATGGTGCCGAACGACCGCGCGTGGCGAGCCAACCACCGATCGTCCTCCCTCAACAGCCCGATCTGTTGAATGCGATTCTGGCGCTCCCCGCTCCGCTGCCTGCACGCGACGGTGCGGTGGCCGGCGCACTGGTCCGACTTGGCTTGCTCCGCGCGTGGTGCTCCAGTGACGCCGCGCTTCGCCAGGCGCTGCGTCGTCGATTGATGCGCGGCGAGGCGTTGCGACACGCGCTCGCAGCAGGTCGGCACCCCACTACTGCGGAACTCCGCGCGTGGCTGGTCGGCGAGCATGAAGTCCAGTTGGCCTTCCCGGAGTTGCTCGCTCAGCACTCGGCCGAACCCGGACCATTACTGGAGATCCTTGATGCGCATCTTGATGCCGTGAGCAGGCTCGAGCGTCAGCTCCGCACGGCATTGAGTGCCGATGCCGCACGGACGGGCGCGTTGCGAGAGATTTTGGCGAGGCACCCCGGCCAGCCTGTCGTGGCCTTCACGCAGTTCGCCGAAACGGTGCGGGCGGTGAGTCGAGCGCTCGCCGATATCGCTGGCGTGGGAGCGCTCACCGGTAGCCGAGCGTGGATCGCGAGCGGTCCTGTCACGCGCGCCGACGCCCTCGCGCAATTTGCGCCGACGGCCCAAGGCAAACCTCCACCGCCGGCGCATCAGCGCATACGACTGCTGCTGGCCACCGACTTGCTCGCTGAGGGCGTGAATCTGCAGGACGCCGCGGTTGTGGTACACCTCGATCTTCCATGGACCGATGCGCTGCGGCAACAGCGTGTCGGGCGCTGTGTGCGTGTTGGATCGCCCCATGCGGAGGTCGCCGTGTATCAACTGGAGCCACACACCGGGGCCGCGCGCATCCTCCAACTGGAACAGCGGTTGCATCGCAAGGCGCGCATCACCGCTCGCCTTATTGGCGTGCAACGTCCACGCCACGCCGACGGTGCACAACCCGGAACAGCCAGTGCCGCAGACGTCGCAAGTCATCAGCGAGCGCTGCTCGTGACGTGGGCGAACCAGAGCGATCGGGCGGCGACCGCATCGCGTACACCGGGTGTCGTGCTGTCGTGGGTGCCCGCCGATCAGCCCGGATTCATCGCGTTGTGTCGTGCGGTGCACGCGCCCGATGAAACGCCGCGTCCTGTCGGATGGGCGCTCAGCGATCAATGCGGCGATGCGATGCTGCTGGCTGGACCACTCGACCAGCGCACCAACGGTCGACCGCGCGCCCTCATCACGAATTCGCCGGCCCGTGTGTACGCAGCCTTGCAACAGCTGCACCGCGCGGCCGATGCGCGCGGGGGAGAATCAGCGTGCTCGCCAGGACCCGTGCACGAATGTACGAGGCGCGCGCAGGCGCTTCTGCCTATCGTGCGTCGAGCCGTGCGGCGGTGGTGTGCGCGGCGCGCGTTCGCCGACGACATGCGCGGGCCCGTCGTCGGTGCGTCGGCGGTGCATCGGCGAGCGCGAGCCATGCTGGAGCAGACGCTGGCCCGTTTGACCACAAGCCAACGTATTGCCTCACGTATTCGCGTGCAGGCCGCCTATCGCATGATCGAAAGCGCTCGCGGCGCCGGCGCTGAGCGTGCGTTGGTTTTGTGGATGGCAACCAGACCCCAACTGGGAACACTGGAGTGGCTTGACGCGTGGAGACACTCGGGGCCGCTGTGCGTCGCGCCCGCCGAGCTCACCGAGCTCGCCCGCGCGATCATTGCGCCGGACCAGTGGCGAGTCGACGCGGTTGTCGTGTTTCAGCCGCTGGCCTGACGATGGCGTGCGGCTAGCTTGAGCGCATGAAACCACTCGCCCTGCTGTTCGACCTCGACGGTACGCTCATCGACTCCATCGGACTGCTCCTCGATTGCATGGATGCCGCCTTCGATGGGCGTTCGCGACGCCCCACACGAGCCGAGTGGACGGCGGGGATTGGGACGCCGCTCAGAACGCAGCTGGCCGGGTGGGCCGACTCTCCTGAGGAGATCAACACCCTCGTCGAAGGCTATCGCTTGTATCAGGATGCCCATCTGGAGGGATTGACGTCGCTCTTCCCTGAGGTCGCGGACACGGTGGCCTGGGCCAAGGCGCAGGGGCATGCCACGGCGGTCGTGACCAGCAAGGGGCGGGTCATGACGGGTCGCTCACTGCGGCATGTTGGCTTGGAGCACGCGTTTGATGCCGTCGTGACGTATGAGGAAACTGAGAGGCACAAGCCCATGCCGGACCCTGTCTGGCTCGCCCTTGAGCGGCTTGGCCTGCCGGCGGACCGGGCGGTTTTTATTGGCGATTCTCCACACGACATGGGAGCCGGCAGAGCGGCGAACGTCCGTACCGCGGCGGCACTCTGGGGACCCTTTTCCCGCGCTGAACTGACCGATTCGAACCCCACCTACTGGTTGACCCGTATGGGTGAGCTCCCCACCGTGCTTTCGGCGTTTGACCGCGTTCCGTAGGCGTTCAAACCCTTTGGTCTCGGCCGTCATCCAATGGGGTGACTTTGGTACGAGGCCTATGCTCGCACAGCTCGTGATGGAACTCCCGCAGGACTCAACGTCGTCGCCAGCTTCCTCGTTCGCCGCATCGGTACCGGTGCCGGTAGACGTGCGGTTGGCCGCGGGCGGTGATCGGGCGGCGTTCGAGCGGGTGTACCGGGCGCATGTGGACCGGGTGTATTCGCTATGCACGCGGATGATGGGCGATCGCGGTCTCGCCGAAGAGCTGACGCAGGACGTGTTCGTACGTGTGTGGGAAAAGCTGCCGTCGTTCCGCGGTGATTCCGCATTTGCCACGTGGCTGCATCGTGTCGCGGTGAACGTCATCCTGACGCGCCGCAAAACGGTGGGGATACAGGAGTCGCGGGTCACGAACGATGAGCACGCGCAGTCGTTCGCGACCAGCCGACCGGTATCCGTTGGCGATCAGTTGGATCTGGAGGCCGCGATTGCCGGGCTTCCCGTGGGCGCTCGCCGCATTTTCGTCTTGCATGATGTTGAAGGCTTTACGCACGAGGAAATCGGCGAACAGCTCGGCATTACGGCGGGCGGCAGCAAAGCGCAGCTGCACCGTGCGCGGTCGCTGCTCCGGGTAGCGCTGTCACGATGAGGTATCTTTCGATGTGCCACAGTCTTTCATCTCTCGCACTCCGATGACCACCATGCAACATCTTTCACCAACCGAGCCGGCGTGCACGCGCTTCGAGGAGCGGCTTGCCGCGTATCTCGAAGACGATCTCGACGCGGTCGAGCGTGACGAGATGGATCGGCATCGGGTGGCGTGTGCGCGCTGCGCGCAGGTCGTGCTCGACATCAAGTCTCTTGTGACCGCCGCCGCGCAGCTGCCCTCGGTCACACCAACGCGAGATCTGTGGGCGGGGATCAGCGATCGTATTGCGGCACCAACCGTCGCGCTTTTCCCAGGCGCGTCCACGCCCGCTTTGCCTGTGCGACGTGGCGTCAGCATGCGCCTGTTTGCGATCGCCGCCACCATGCTGATCGCGGTCTCGTCGGCGATCACCTGGCGGATTGCCCGCGCGCCGTCCACCGGCGCAGGCGCCGTCGGAACACTGGCATCGACAGACTCCGGCGTGGATACGAACGGGAAGATGCTGCTCGCCACCAACCCCGACGTCGTCTACGAGCAGGAAATCGTGGCCTTGCGCATCATCGTCAACGAGCGTTTTACCGAACTCGACTCCACGACGGTGGCCGTCCTCAAGCGCAATCTGGACATCATCGATCGCGCCATTGAGGAGAGCCGCCAGGCACTCGCACTCGACCCCACCAGTCGAGCGCTTTCCATCTCGCTGGATCGCGCCGTGGAGAGCAAACTTGCACTGATGCGCCGAGTGGCGTTGTTATGACGCGCATCGCGGTGCATCGCCTGCGTTCCGCGCGCAGTGTGATTTGTGTGGCATTGCTTGCCGGCGCATGGGTCAGTCCATCTGTGGTTGGCGCCCAGTCGTTCGGGAGCGGTGCCGCGGACACGGTCTTTGCCGTCGAGCGGGGCAGCGTGGTGGATATCACGCTGCGTACCGGACACATGGTGGTGCGTGGCACGGATAAACGCGACGCCGAGTTGCGCACCGGCGGCACCGGATTTCTGCTCCGTCGCAGTGCTGCGGGGATGACGCTCAATATCGGAAACGAGTTTCGCGGGATCATGAGTCGCCGTTCCAGAAACGATACCGACGAGATCGAACTCCTCGTGCCACGCACCATGAAGGTGATCGTGCGTGGCGCATCAACCGATGTCGACGTGACGGATATCAACGGCGACGTGGAAGTGAACGTCCTCTCAGGGGATATCACGCTGCGTGCCATCGGCGGTCGCGCCATTCTGGAAACCGTCTCCGGGGATATCGACGTGGTCGGCGGCGTTGGAGATTTTCGCGCCACCACGGTCAGTGGCGAGATCTCTGCGCGGCAGGTGCGTGGAGACATCGACGTGAGCACGGTCAGCGGCGACATCGTACTGAGCGCGGAAAAGGCGCGTCGAGTGGCCGTAAAGGCGTCGTCGGGCGGCATTTCACTCGACAGCGCCCTGCCCGACGACGCGCAGTGGGAGCTGACATCGCATTCGGGCGACGTCAGGTTGCAGCTCCCTTCAAACGCTTCGGGCCAATTGGAAGTCTCAACCTTCAACGGCGACGTCTCGGGTGGCGCCATGACGCTCATGCCGTCATCCGGTTCCTCGTCTCAGAAGGTCGGGCGGGCGATCCAGCGTTTTGAGTTTGGTGGTGGGGGTTCGGCGCGCATTCGTGCCTCGACGTTTAACGGCGACGTCTCCGTCGTCCGATCGGCGCGACGAGGGTCTCTCTAAGTGGTGCAGGGCGTGGCGTTACCGGTTCCTCGCGCAGCGTGTCGCGCGTTGTCTTTTTCGCTCTCTCAGGAGCATTCCATGCGTCTCGCGTCTGTGTCGTTTTTAACTGTTGCGCGCCGTCGCGCAGTGGCCTGTTACGTCCTTGGCATCGCCCTTGGTGTCGCGCCGTTCGCGACAGGCAACGCGCAGAACCGTGACGGAGAATCAGACCGGTCTTTTTCCTGGTCGGGAACGATTCCGTCGGGGCGGCGCATCATGATCAAGAACATCAACGGCGGCATTCAGGTGGAGCGCAGCTCCAGCAATCGTGTCGAGGTCACCGCGGAGAAACGGTGGCGGCGTGGCGATCCTGCGTATGTACGCATCGAACAGAAACGCATTGATGACGACGTACTGATTTGCGCGCTCTGGGGCGAAGACGCACGGTGTGAAGAGTCCGGCATTCGCAGCGAGCGCAAGAGCCAGTGGAATAGTCGCAACGACGTCTCCGTACAGTTCGTCGTGCGCGTTCCCGAGGGGGTTCGCGTTGACGTCAATACCGTCAACGGCGCACTCGAAGTCACCGGTGTCACCACGGAAGTGCGTGCTCGCACAGTCAACGGCAGCATTACCGCGCGCAGCGCTGGCGGCCCGGTCCGCGCGTCGACCGTGAACGGCAGCATCAATGTGTCGATGGGATCGGTACGCAGCAGCGAAGATCTGGAGTACGAAACCGTGAATGGTGCGATCACGATCGAACTGCCCGCATCGTTTGGGGCGCAGCTGGAACTCAGCACGGTGAATGGGCGCGTGACCACTGAGTTTCCGGTCACCGTGTCGGGCACCCTGTCACCGAAGCGTCTGCGGGGCACGGTGGGTGATGGCTCGACGCGGCTGCGCGCCAGCACCGTGAACGGCAGCGTCACGCTGCGAAAGAACTAACGCGACCGAAGCGCTGGCGGCCTGAGTCGCACCGTAGGCGTGCTGAGTACCTAGCGGTGGGCCCGTTCCGCGGCGCGCTCACTACGCGGCGGCGAGCTCCTCGATCGCTTTGGCAAGCGCCAGGTCCTTGGTGGTGATCCCACCTTCGTCGTGGGTGCTCAGCGAGAACTGCACCTTGGTGTAGCGAATATCGATGTCAGGGTGGTGGCTCATCGATTCGGCGACCACGGCCACCCGCGCCAGGAACGCGATTCCATCCGGGAAGGCCGCGAAGTGATACGCTTTGACGAGCGTATCACTTTTTCGTGACCACCCCGGCAGCGCGCCGAGTGCTCGCTGGATTTCGATGTCGGAGAGCGCTGGCATAGTGAGGAGAGTGGGGAGCGGGAATCGTTGATGTAATGGACTGTCTTCGAATCTGCAGGGCAAGTGGGGGCTACTGGAATTCCCCCCGCCGATGACTGCTGTCCCACGGAGGCCTAGCCAATTTCCTGATCTTCGGTTTTTATTCGGTATCCCGTCTACCGACCATGACTGCCGCTGCCCTCCACCTCCCCCGCCCCTCCCCGGCCCACTCGGCGCCTGCCCTGGTTGGCTCCAGCGGGCTGGCCGCCCTCCGCACCCAACTGCATGCGGTGGTCGCCGGCCAGCGCGCGGCGGGGAAACCGTGGGCGACTGGCATCACCTCGCTCGATACCGCCCTCGGCGGTGGCATTCCGCGCGGGCGCATCACCGAAGTCGTCGGGGCACTCGGCGTCGGGAAAACTGCACTGCTGCGCGCTGTCGTGACTCGCGTGCTGCAGAGCGGCGGGTGGGTGGCGTGGATCGACGCACGGCGCACCCTCGCGGCGGCCCCGTGGGCTGGACTTGGTGAACGGTTGGTCATGATCCGTCCGCGCGACAACACGCGCAGTGCATGGTGCGCCGACATGTTGCTGCGCAGTGGCGTGTTCGCGTTGGTCGTGATCGACGGCGCGCCGTTGTTGTCGCGCGTGCATGGTGTGCGACTGGCACAACTGGCTCGTGAACGTGATGCCGCCTGCGTGGTGCTGCACGATGATACGCGCCCCAGTCGTGTGAGCGGGGCCGTGCGATTGCGACTGCTGGCTGGTGTGTCGCAAACCGTGTCTGTGATCGTGGAGAAGGGCGGGCTTACTCATCACGCGTATCCGATCAAGGGGAATAATGACATCGTCATGGCGCATCGCTTGTGTACGGATTCCACGATTCCCGATCGGCGCGGCGTGGCACGCAGCACGCGCCGTCCCTGGGCCGCCGTCGGCGGCAGCGTCGACCCCGCCATCGGGCACCCTGTTACCTGGGGCGGACTTGCTGTCTCCGCAAACCACGCCATCAACAGCAACGACGCCAGCACGTCCAACCACACGGCCGGGCAAACGTCCACCGATCGCGACACAGCTCGCCCTCGCCTTCGCGGAGCAGAGCACGTCCGCGCACCGCACGAGCGCGTCGCCGAACGCGAACGGTTTGATCGTGAGTTCGATAAACGCACGCGCGACTGGACCAGCTACCGCGGACGTCGACGCGCCGCCGAGTCTTCGTTCGGCAGCAGCACGCGAAAACGAGAACGTGCTCGGGAACGGGTCGGTACGTCGGTCGGAGCGCACGGTGGCCAAGGCGGTGAACGCGGCGGCGCGCCGCGACGTGGGCGCGACACACAACACGACAGCACACGAGGGACCTCACGCGACACCGCCCATAACCCACAATACGCC
>Ga0105046_10000306_pt1 | contig 65985 bp, 57 predicted proteins | sample MAT03_FD_78385 | JGI IMG/M metagenome (GOLD analysis project Ga0105046, IMG submission 78385) | Freshwater microbial communities from Lake Fryxell liftoff mats and glacier meltwater in Antarctica - MAT-03 (megahit assembly) | ecosystem: Environmental > Aquatic > Freshwater > Ice > Liftoff...
ACTATAAACGAGAAGGGGCTTGTCGCGAAGAGCACTGAGCAGAAAAAACAGAATAAAATCGGAATTTTTCTCAAGTTTTTCGAGCTGCGCCCCACCGCGAACTTGGTCTGGCAAGCCCCTTCGGGCTTTGGCTGCAAACTTTTCAGATCAATCGCCCCGGGACCGTGTTTTACTGCGCAAAAATGTCCGAGAAGAAAAAACTCCAAACGAAGCTCCTGGATCTGGCCAATAATCTTTGGTGGTCTTGGAATCCCGTCGCAATTCGACTGTTTCGCGATATTGATCCGGTTGGTTTTCACGATTCCGAACACAGCGCACTGGCCGTATGCCGGGCGCTAACCCCCGAGCGGCTGAGCCAGATATCCAACGACGCCGTCTTGCGAGCCCGAATTGACCGGGCTCACCGCGAGCTCAATGCGTACCGCAACGACAGCGAAACCTGGTCCGATACCCACGCAGCGCCTCTGCGCGTTCGACCGGTTGCCTATTTTTCTGCCGAATTCGGCATCCACGAATCACTGCCCATCTATAGCGGCGGCCTTGGCATCCTCGCCGGCGATCACGTGAAGACCGCGTCCGACCTGGGTCTCGCGCTGATTGGCGTTGGATTGTTCTATCGCGAATCGTATTTCCGGCAGCTCATCGATCAGCACGGTCAACAACATGCGGAATACAACCGTGCGCCGGTTGAGAATCTTCCTGTGCAACAGTTGACCGCTCCAGACGGCAAGCCGCTCACCATTTCTGTCGAGCTTGGCAACGAAACACTCTTCGCTTCGGTATGGCAGGTTGCCGTCGGGCGGACGCGTCTGTTGCTCCTCGACACCGAACTTGAACAGAACTCACCCGAGAATCGTGAACTCGGTGCGCGCCTCTACTTCGGCGATACCCGCGTGCGCATTCGCCAGGAACTGTTGCTTGGCATCGGTGGTGTTCGCGCCCTGAAAGCCGCTGGCATCAAGTGGTCGATCCTGCATCTGAACGAAGGTCACAGCGCCTTTGCAACCCTCGAGTTTGCCCGCGTGCTGATGCAAGAGGATGGACTCGACTTTGAAACGGCCGCCGAAGAAGTCGCGCAGTCAACGGTATTCACGACGCACACGCCGGTCGCAGCCGGTCACGATCGGTTTTCACCGGAACTTGCGGATGCGCATCTCGGTCCGCTGCAGAACTCACTGGGTCTCGACCGAAATCGCTTCTTTGGTCTGGGCCGGGTGCATCCCGGTGACGAGGCTGAACAGTTTTGTATGACGGTTCTTGCGTTCAAGATGTCGCGGCATGCCAACGGCGTTTCTGCGCTTCACGGTCGCGTCTCACGAAAGGCCTGGTTGGATCTCTGGCCCGGTCGCCGCGAGGATGCGATTCCGATCGGTCACATCACCAATGGTGTGCACGTGTCGACATGGGTCGCAACCGGGATGCAAGAGTTCTTCGCCAACCACCTGGGTCCATCGTGGCGCCAGCACGTGACCGAACCCGAGTTGTGGGCACGCATTGACAAGGTTCCAGACGCTGAGCTTTGGGAGATGCATCGGGTGCTCAAAGCTTCGCTTGTGAACTTTGTTCGCCGTGAAGCCGCCGTACAACGTCAGCGTGTTGGTTTGCCGGATGCACTGGTTCAGGCCGCGCACTCCGCCCTCGATCCCGATGCGTTGACGATCGGATTCGCACGACGGTTCGCGACCTACAAGCGCGGTAACCTCATCTTCTCGGATCTCGATCGCTTGAAGCGCATTCTCGGCAGCTCGACCCGGCCGGTTCAGCTTGTCTTCTCGGGTAAAGCGCATCCTGCCGATCGCCCGGGCCAATCGATCCTGCAACAGGTCTATCAGTCCACGATCGATCCTGCTTTCCTCGGTCGAATCGTTTTCGTCGAGGACTACGATATCAACGTTGCCCGCCATCTGGTTCAGGGCGTCGACGTCTGGCTGAACAATCCGCGCCGCCCGCTTGAAGCGAGCGGAACGAGTGGTCAGAAGGTCCTGCTAAACGGTGGTCTGAACTGTTCCGTGCTCGATGGCTGGTGGGCCGAAGCGTGGGATGGCATGAACGGCTTTGCCATCGGTGACGGCCGCGTTCACTCGAACATCGAGGAGCAGGATCGACGGGACGCGAACGCGCTGTACGAAGTACTCGAACAGGAAGTCGTGCCGACGTACTACAGCCGAGATGAGAACAACGTTCCGGTTGAATGGATTCGGCGCATGAAGCGAGGTTTCAAGACAATGGGTTGGCGGTTCACCACCGACCGCATGGTCATGGACTACGTTCGAGAGTGCTACCTTCCAGCTGCCGCAACGGCGAGCTGCGCGATGCCGAAGTAGGGGTGTTGGTTTCACCGGCGTACGGGGCGACAACTACCTGCGCCGGGGAAATAGCGTCCTGACGAGCTCGGTCGCCGCAATGCCGTAGTACTCGGCGACCATTTTCAGAACTTGCTGCGAACGTTGTCCGCCCGGTACGAGCGCCCGTTGTGAAGCCAGCTCCTTGGCCAGCAAATGATGGTAGGTCCAAACCCACTGCGCCCAGACGGGCGTGGGGTCGCCGGAAAGCGCCGCCTCGACTTCATTGAGACGCCGCTGCAAGGTTTCTGCCGGATTTCGATCAAGCTCTCGCAGAGCACCCGGAAATCGCTTCGCAAGCGCGGCAAGTTGGGCCTTCGAGATCGAACCCCCTGCATCGCGGCGTTCGCGGGCATTCAGCAGGGCAGTGTACTTTTCCGCAAGGGATCGCAGTCCTGCGGCATCAAGTTCCGGGGCAATCAAGGTGCTCGGTTGATGCTGCCCAGGTGGCGTACGTCGGTTCCCTTGACGTAGAAGATGATCATTTCCGACAAATTTGTAGCGTGATCGGCGATCCGTTCAAGGTATTTCGCAATGGATTGAAGGCGTGTGGCGCGCTGAATGTTCTTCGGATCTTCCATCATGTAGGTGAGCAGCTCGCGGAAGATCTGAGCGTAGTACGCATCGACTGTCTCGTCCCGATCGATTACATCCTTTGCCTGTCCAGCGTCGCCGGCGACGAACGCGTCGAGCGCATCGTGAACCATGCCGATGGCCACATCTGCCATGTGGGGCAAATCGACGTAAGGTTTGAGCGGCGGATCCTCGTTGAGTTCAAGGACACGTTCGGAAATGTTGACGCCGAGATCCGCGATGCGTTCGAGATCGGTGACGAGCTTCATCGAAATCGTGATGAAGCGCAGGTCCGAGGCGACGGGCTGAAACTTGGCCAGGATCTGAAGGCAGGCCCCGTCGATCTTCAGTTCAAGTCGGTTAATCTCGCGATCGGCATCAATGGCTTTTTTCGCCAGCGTGCTGTCCCGAGTCATCAGCGCGTCCACGCTGGCCTTGATGACCTTTTCCACCTTTGCACCCATCATGAGGATGCTTTCGCGCAGTTTGGCGAGGTCCGATTCAAATTCCTGGTTGGTGTGGCGACTGGGCACGATTTACATACTGTACCAAAACTCGTCGCGTCACGAAACACCGGGTTGCGACACGGTGCTAGCGATGGCTGTTGGCGGAAATGTCATCGTGAACGTGGAGCCCTGGCCGAGTGTGCTCTTCAGACCGACCGATCCCCCGAGTGCCTCGACCAGGTTTTTCACGATGGACAGGCCAAGGCCCGTCCCGCCGGTGGCCCGCGCTCGACCCGGTTCGATGCGGTAAAAACGTTCGAAAAGCCGGCCGTGATGTTCGGCGGCGATACCTGGCCCATTGTCACTGACCGCGAGCCGGAAACGGGTCGAATCAAGGTTTCCCGAGATTGTGATTTTACTGCCTTCGGGGCAGTACTTGATGGCGTTCTCAACAAGGTTGGAAACAACCATCTCGAGGGCGCGTCGGTCGGTGGCTACGACGAGGTTGCGCGACTGCAACGCGATTGAGATCACGATATTGCGCGCCTCCGCTCGTGGTTGGAACAGGGCAAGCAGCGTTTCGAGGAAGCGCGCCAGGTCGATCTCCTCACGAATGACGCGAAATTCGCGCGATTCGATTCGAGAAAGTTCGAGGAGATCCTTGACGAGAGCGTGCAACCGATCGGTATTCCGTTCGATCATGTCGATGAAGCGCTTTGCGTTCTTCGGATCGCGGTCGATGACTCCGCGGAGTGTTTCCGTTGCGGACTGAACCGCTGCCACTGGCGTGAGCAACTCGTGTGACACATTTGCAACAAAGTCGCGGCGCAGCGATTCAAGGCGTCGCATTTCCGTCACGTCCACCGCCACGACGAGGAATCCCTTCTGACCTTCGTCGAAATGGGTGATACGGACTAGCAACTGCCTCGGCTTCAAACCATCGATCGATATTTCCTCGGCGACGCGGGTTTCGGGGCGTGCCCGAGCCAGCGCCGAGGCGAGTTCGGCGTTGCGAAAAACCTCCAAAACGGTTTGGTTGCCGAAGTTTTCCGAAGGACGCCCTGTGTTCCTTGGCAGCAACATAGAAACGAGTGCGGGATTGGTCCGCAGGATGCGTTGCTGCTCGTCGAGCAAGAGAACCCCTTCTTCCATACGGTCCAGTATGTGACCGACCAGATCGCGCTCACTGCGCAGTTCGGTCAACGTTCGCGATAGGTTCTCGCTCAACTCATCGATCGCGCGCGCGACGGGGGCCAGATATTCTGGTGTGATGGTGGTAGCGTGCACCGAGAGATCGCCCCGCGACAATCGTTGAGCCACGCTCACGATTGGAGCGACCGAGCGGGTTAACGACTTTGGCAGGATCCACGCTGCAACCACCGCGCCCATCACGCCGAGCAGTAGCGCTGTAATCGCGGATGCTCCGCTTATCAACGCGGGCACAGTAGCCGCAATCAGCACGATGACAAAGATCCGAGGCCGCATGGCTGTGATGTCTCAACTTCATCATAGCAGGGGCATCGTGGCGCGGATCAACAGGGGCGTGCGGCACGATAGGCTTCGGCCAGCAGTTCCACAGGATGTGCAACGCGAATCGCGACGCCTTCGGATCGTGCGGTTGCGGCGATTTGCAGCAGGCAACCGGGATTGCCAGTGGCCACAACGTCGGCGCGGCTTGACTTGATGTGGTCGATCTTCCGTCGCGACACCTGCGAGGCAAGATCGGGCTGCAAAATTGCGTAGACACCGGCACTGCCGCAGCAGGCGTCGGCGGACTCAAGAGCCACTCGCTCGAACGCGGGCAAGGCGTCAAGAACGGCCCTCGGGGCGCTGGAAATTTTCTGGGCGTGCAGGAGATGGCAGGGCTCGTCATAGGCGAGGCGCAACTTCGGGGCAGCGGCCAGTGGCTCACCTGGTTTCTCGAATCCGATCTCGACGAGAAATTCACAAATGTCCCGGATGGCGCCGCCGAACCTTCCAGCCTGCGCCTCGCCATCGAGAAGTCCGCCGTAGTGCCGCAATTCGGCGCTGCACCCGGCGGCGTTGGAGATAATGCGATCGTAGCCCGCGAACCTGTCGACGTTTCGCCTGGCGAGCTCTCTGGCATGCACATATTCGCCGTTGTGCAGGTGAAGCGCACCACAGCATCCCTCGTCGGGCAGGACTTCAACTTCGCATCCGTTGCGCGTGAGAACTTCGACGGTGGCCTGGTTGACGCCAGCGAACATCTGGTCGGCAATGCATCCGGTGAAGAACGCAACGCGATGCCGCGTTTCCCCTTGCGACGGAAACACCAACTTCCCCGTCTTGGGGCTCTGTCGATGTGATGCGTTTTGCCGGAACGAACGACGTGGGAGGACCGGGGCAGATGCCACGGCCGCCTTGAGTCTCCTCGGAAGCAATCCCAGCTGAGACAGAAACCGGCCGACGTGGACAAGTCCGAGTGTTTGACCAAGCCACAACGCTCCGAAAACCAGTGCCTGCACAGAGCGTTTGGGCAGCAATTGCTTGAAGAAGAAGGTGCGGAGCAGCCGTTGTGGCAGCGAAAGTTTTTGCATGGGGGCAAGCGCTGCTCGGGTATGTTCCAGAATGTTGCCGTATTGCACGCCCGACGGACAGGCCGTCTCGCAGGCTCGACAATCCAGACACTGGTCGAGATGCTGGATAACGGTCGGCGTCGGCTCGATGCGGCCCGTGAAAATTCCCTTCATGAGGTAAATTCGGCCTCGGGGTGAGTCCATCTCAACGCGCAGTTCGAGATAGGTCGGACAGGCTTCGAGGCAAAGCCCGCAATGCACGCAGGCCGACATCTTTTCGAACGACGGCGCCAGGCTCTCGTCGATCGCCTTGGGAAGACGCAGAGGAATGAAGGGGCTCAAAATGGTTCCTTTCCCGGATTAAAGATGCCACGCGGATCGTACGCATTTTTGACCGAGCGAAACAGCTGGGCCTGAGATCTGTGGTGGTGCGCGGACGAGAACCAGGGCAAATCGTCGCGGTTCGGCAGATCGACGGGTGCCGATTCCGCCACGCAATAGCCCTCATGTGGTGCGTGTTTGTCGAGATGCCGCGCCAGGAACGAACGAGCAACTTCGACGCTCGTCCCTTCCGGCAACACGATTCGGGCGGTGTTCGCGCCGAGCGAAGCGACACACTCGACGCCTTCGCAAAGCAGCGACTGAGAAATGCGCTGTGACAAAGAATCGGGCAATGCTCCCAGTCGAAATACGATTCGTTGTCGCCAGTGCTCAGGGAGTTGAGCGATGGTTTGCCATCCGCTATTCGCATCCGCTCCATCGAGCCAATTCGCAACCAACGATTCTTCGCGCAGAACCCTCGATAGATCGGATTCGTGTCGCGCAACCGAAGCCGGATTGCCAGCCACGCCCACGAAGGCGGCCGCGCAAGCTCTTCCAATGTCGCCAATCGAATTGCAGCGGCCAACCAGCGATGTGCCGCCCAATAACTCAAGCGCGGTCGGTTGCAACTTGGTGCCACGCACACGCATCAGGAACTGAACTAGCCGACGAGGTTCGTCGCTTTTCACAACCAGAATCCGGGAACATTCCGGCCGCGTGGCAATCTTGAAATGTGCGTGCACGATGACCGCAAGCGTTCCCTTCGCGCCGGTATGCAATCGATGCAGATCGAAGCCAGTAACGTTCTTCACGACCTTGCCACCGGACTCCGTGGCAACGCCCGTCGTACCGACCACGCGCATGCCCAGGAGGTGATCCTTGACTTGGCCGTAACCCAGTCTCCTCGGGCCAGAAAGGCCCGTGGCGAGCATGCCGCCGATGGTGGTGTCGGAAAACGGAGGATCCACGGGCAACCACTGATTGTGCCGTGCCAGTCCGGCCTGAAGGTCGGCAAGGCGCACGCCCGCTTGAGCGGTCACCACAAGATCACCGGGTGGATGCTCCGTGATGCGGTTGAAAGCGCCCATGTGGACCACCTGGGCGGGGCTGCCCGTTCTGCCGAAATGCGGTTTGCTTCCGCTTCCTGTGATACGGATAGGCTGTTGATCTGCGTTTGCTGCTGCGATGATCTGGCCGAGCGCGTGTTCATCGGAGGGGGTGACGCCTGGCGCCGTTGTCATAGTCCCACCGGCCTCTTCTTGAGACCGTGGCCCGTTTCGACACACCGCCCAGGCGCGGGCAGGACCTTGCCCGGGTTGCACAACCCCTGCGGGTTGAATGTCTGCCGCAATCGTCTCATTTCGTCGAGATCTGCTTCGGTGAATTGCCTGGACATGTAGCCGATCTTTTCGATGCCGATGCCGTGCTCGCCGGAAAGCGTTCCTCCCATTTTTAACACAAGCAACAGGATTGCGTCACTCGCCTTCCGAACGCGCTCGATGACACCCGGGACGCGTTCGTCGAACAGTATGACCGGGTGCAGGTTGCCGTCTCCGGCATGAAAAACGTTGGCGATCATGATGTCGTTCTCGACCCCGATGCTTGCTATCGCCTCAAGTACCTCGGGCAGGCGGGTGCGTGGAATGACACCGTCGTGGGTGTAGTAGTTGGGTGCAATGCGACCGAGCGCACCGAAGGCTTGTTTGCGGGCCTTCCACAACAATAGGCGTTCGGCTTCGTCGCGAGCGTGGCGGATCTCGCGTGCGCCAACGGCCTTGCATGCTCCGACGGCGCGCTCTAGTTGAAGTTCGAGTTCATCATGCAATCCATCCACTTCGACAAGCAGGACGGCTGCGGCATCAAGTGGCAGTCCCATGTGGACGAACTGCTCGACCGCGCGCAGGGTCGGCTGGTCGATCATTTCAATGGCTGCCGGAACGATTCCCGCAGACAAGATTTCTGTCACCCCTCGGCACGCATCCGAGACGGAATCGAATATCGCAAGCAACGTCCTGACGCCCTCGGGCGTTGCCACAAGGCGAACCAGCACGCGGGTCACGATCCCAAACGTACCCTCGGAGCCGACAAACGCCGACACCAGGTCGTATCCTGGAAATTCGGGACAGGCATCGCCGATTTCGGCAATCGAACCATCGGGCATCACCACTTCGAGCGCGAGGACGTGGTTGCAGGTCACGCCATACTTCAGGGTATGGGGCCCGCCGGCATTTTCGGCCACGTTTCCGCCGATCGTGCAGGCGTTTTGGCTGGACGGATCGGGGGCGTAGTGCAATCCGTCGGACGCAACGGCACGTGATAGGTGCGCATTGACCACACCGGGGCCAACCCATGCCTGGCGATTCGGGATATCGATCGTTTCGATTCGATTAAGCCTTGCGGTGGCGACGACGAGCGATCCGATTGCGATGGCACCTCCCGATAGTCCGGTGCCGGCGCCGCGTGGTACGAAAGGGACATTGTGTTTCACTGCAAGTTTGACGATTGCCGTCACTTCGGCTGTGCTTTCGGGGAATACGACGGCAAGTGGCCGTGCCCGGTCGAGCGTCTGGCCATCACAATCGTAGGCAAAGAGATCCTCTGGTCGGGTGAGAATGCGTTCCGTCGGAAGAACGCTGGGTAGCGCGCATAAGAATCCCTCACAGTCGCTGTCAAAGCTCGGAAGGTGTGCAAGCACGTGAGCGTCGATGCTGTCTCCTTCGGACGTTGCGATGACAGACTGGCTGGTTCGAGATTTCATGTGACCTCTGGCGTGGACGGTGTAATCTCCGGCACCGGCAGGCTGATCTTGACGTGGGCTCGCCGTGCGAAAAGGGCGAGCGCTGCGAGGCCAACCACGACCGCGAACCACAGCGTACAAACCCGTGTGATGAATGTGGCCGCCGCTGCCGTGCCGCGGGTGATCCCGGTTGCCATGTTGGTCAGCATGAACAACATCCCGGCCTCGGTGACGCCGAGCCCTCCCGGCAGGAACGAAAGTGCCCCGGCGATGGTCATGGTCGAATATATAAAGGTGGCAGGATGAATGTCGATGGCTGCTCCCTCGAATCCGGTCACGATGAGCCAAAAGGCCATGCATTCGAAGAACCAGGCGATGGCCGAGAGCAGGACTGATAGCAGGAAGGTCCCGGGTCGCATCATGATGGCGGTACTTTCATACGCCTCGCGCAGTTTGGACGACATCTTTCCGAGAATGGGAATTCGTACGGCGATTGTGAGCGCGAATTCGGCGAGCGGTCGAACCATGACGAACAACAGGGCCACCGCCACGAGGATCGTCCCCGCGATGAGGAATCGACGATCGACGTCAAACGTAAACGCACCGAAGGCTGCGAGACTCAATAAACCGACGAGGTCCGTCAAGCGTTCGGCTATCACAATGGGCGCCGTTCGCGCCGCCGGAATGCCGCGCGATTCGCGCAACAGCAGCGCCTTGATGGCTTCGCCCAATTTACCTGGCGTCACGGTCAGGGCAAATCCGCCGAGGAAGACCAGCAGACTTTCGCCAACGGGAACTTCCAATCGCAGCACGCGCAAATAAAGTTGCCAGCGAATGAAGCGGACCAGATAGTTGGCTGCGGCGAGCAGCAGTGCAAGCACGGCGGTTGACCATGCGTAGTGCGAGAGGGCTTCGCCCACCGCGCGTGCATCGGCCCAGATGGTGAAGGCGACATAGACCGCGACACCGCCTGCGACACCGAGGAGTACGCGGGGCAAAAGTTTTTTCATGGTCAAGCTCAACTAGTATAGAGGGTTGTCGTGGAAAAGCGGTGTCACTCAGGCGCGGCTTCGGGCCACTGCTGCGACGCAGTCTGATATATCGTTCAGGTCGATGACATCCAGCCGAGGGTCAACTGTTCCGCCTCGCCGAAGACCGGTGCCGTGGGCCTTGCTGGCCGCCTCGTTGCGAACCCACTGTCGCAAAAATACCGCGTCGCGGTCGGTCGGATCTGCCGATTCGATCTCGGTCAGGGCCGCCCCGCTCAGGATGCGTTTCGCGATCGCCTCCATCGGCGTACGCAGTTGTCGCTCCGCGCGCTCGACATCAACCCCCACGGGGCCGCGCAAGTCGATGGCGCACAGTCCATGGCCTTGCGTGTGACTCAGATTGAACCAGGGGCCCTGTTCCCGGAGTAGAACCGGTTTGCCGTTGGCGTTGGTTCCGATCGGGACCTGCTCCGGCGCGATCTTCAACCACCGTCCGAGAAGCAAGCGCACGAGGCCGCGAAGCAGCGTGAATTCGATCCGACGGGCGTCGGCCATGGTCGAAAGTCGCGCTTGTTCTTCCGGCGCCAGGACGAATTCCTGAGCCAGCAAAGATGTGCCGGGCGGTGGGAATCGCAGGTAAAATACGGTCAACGCCGGCTGATGCGGGACGTGCAACTGGTGGGGATGATGCCGTTCTGCGAGCGTCCCCAAAGGCGAGGCCCGCCAGTCGATCTGCGCCATTTCACTGGCCAGGTCCACCGTCGTTGTCGTTGTGCCTGGGTCCACTTGTTTCACGGGATCCGGGGTGTAACATCTCGCGCGCCAACGTGCGCGTCAACCACGGGATTTCATGAAGCAAGACATTTCATCGATAGGCAATCTGTCCCCTCGCGATCGGGGCTTCCTATTGGGGGCGCTGTTGCTCAACATTGAGCCTTACGAGTTGCCGGAACACTTGCACGCGTCCGAACTGGCGGCGTCACTGGAGCGAATCAATCAAGCAAACGATCGGGGCGCGATTCTGGAAGCATTGCGCCTTCGGATGGTCAACCTTTTCCCGTCGGTGCTTGCGCGGATCGCACCGGAACGACTGGCCGAACGGCTTCGAGGCGAGACTCTCCGAACCGCACGCATTGCATTTGGATATTTACCGGAGTGCCTACAGGATTCGTTGAGACGTTTGTTGCCGACCTTGTCAGCACTCAGTCCGCCATCCGAGTCCGGCTGGAACACCGGCCGTGAGGTGGCTGTCGCAGTGTTTCTGCCGTGCTTGGCCCACGTCGATCTGGACGAAAGCATCCACGCACTCTCTCCCGAAACCGTCTGGGAATCCGTGTGTCAAACAGGAGCCCAGTTGTTGGGTCGATCGCTCATCGACGCCGAGGCCTCCGTCCGGGCGCGGGCGATGGCCGCGGTGGGCGCGCGCTGGGCCGGGTCGATCAAACGCGAGGCGACACAGTCCGCCGATCACACCCTTCGCAAAGAGGCGCAAACCATTGCGGCGCTCGTCGGCGTGGCGCTCAATGGACGGGATGCGCGCAGCGCAGAAGATCGCCTGGCGGCCATGGGATATTTGTCCCTGATCCGCAAGTTGTCTCCTCGCGAACGAACCGCAATGCGCATGGCATTGCCACCGTGGATCGATGGATTGGAGAAGGTATGACCGAAAAATCAGATGTCGGTAAAATGTCGGGGCGAATCATCCGCAGCCATGGACGGATTCTTGAACCGGCGGTGGCGACCGCGGCCGCCGAGGCTGCCGCGATTCGGTTGCAGGCGGAGTCGGAACTCGCATCAGCGCGTGCTACGGTTTCTGCTTTACAGAAATCAGCTCACGACGTGGGCTATGCCGAGGGGCATGAAGGCGGGCGCCAGGCGGCACTTGCCGAGTATACTTCGCTCGTCGCATCGGCGCGCCTCGACGCCGAAGCAGTTCGCCGGGAAATTCGCGGCGGTGTTGTGGCACTCGGTCGTCGACTGGCCGAAAAGATCATCGGCAAAGCAATCAGCCTGGACGAAACCCTCTTGGTTGAACTTGCGACCCAGGCTATTGACGACGCCCGGGCTGCCCAGGGAATCGTGCTTCTACGGGTCCACCCCGAGGATCTCTCCGCGCTTGAACGACAGCGCCCCGCTCTCGTTTCTCGTCTGAATACGCAGGTTGTGTTGCGAATCGAAGCCGATTCCGAAGTGGGGCGATACGGTTGTGTGGTTCAAACGCCGGCCGGGCGGGTGGATGCACAGCTTTCGACGCAATTTGACGCACTGGAAAAGGCGCTCGCGGAAGCCGCAAAGCGGAGTGCCCGATGAACGATCCCCTCGATACCGGTTTGGTCGATGTGGAACGTTTGACCGATGCCCTCGATAATCTTGATGCGGTTCGATTGCGTCGTCTGGCGGGCAGAGTAACCGAGGTCACCGGCCTCGTGGTGCGCGCGAGCATCCCCGGCATTCGGGTCGGCGAACTGGTCGAGATCGATACGGGCAATCGGCATTTGTTTGCCGAGGTGGTCGGTTTTCGCGGCGAAGAAGTTGTCTTGATGCCACTCGGATCGCTCGAAGGGATTGGACCCGATTCGCTCGCGACTTCGACGGGGCGTTCACTTGAGATTTCGGTTGGACAGGGACTCCTCGGTCGCGTGGTGAATGGTCTCGGTCGGCCGATGGACGGGCAGGGGCCGATTGCCGGCGTGACCATGCCGTGGTCGGTCGACCGGGCCGCCCCCGATCCCTTGACGCGACAACGCGTCGCCAATCCGCTGGCCATGGGCATTCGCGCCATCGACGGATTGCTCACAGTGGGCGAAGGCCAAAGGATTGGTCTCTTTGCGGGGGCGGGGGTTGGCAAATCCACCTTGATGGGACAGATCGCCCGCAACACCGAAGCCGAGGTGAACGTCATTTGTTTGGTGGGTGAACGCGGTCGCGAGGTGGGCGAGTTCATTGCGGATGTCCTCGGGCCAGTGGGCCGTGCGCGCTCGGTTGTCGTTTGCGCAACGAGTGATGTACCCGCTCTTGAACGAATCAAAAGCGCCTTTGTTGCGACCGCGATCGCCGAGTGGTTCCGTTCTCAGGGAAAGCGTGTGCTTCTGATGATGGATTCTCTGACGCGATTCGCACGTGCGCAGCGCGAGGTCGGGCTGGCCGCGGGAGAGCCGCCCGCTCGCCAGGGCTATCCCCCAAGCGTATTTGCAATGCTACCGCGTTTGCTTGAAAGAACCGGTAACTCAGACCGGGGTTCGATCACCGCCCTTTACACGGTCCTGGTTGCCGGTGGTGACATGGAGGAACCCATCGCCGACGAGGTCCGCGGCATTCTCGATGGACACATCGTTCTTTCACGTGAGCTTGGCACCCAGAATCACTGGCCCGCGATTGACGTGTTGCCCTCGTTGTCGCGCGCGATGAACGGCATCGTCAGTCCCGTGCATCGACAGGCTGCAGGTCGTTTGCGAGCGCTGCTGGCCGCATACGCTGAAAAACGCGATCTCATCGCGCTGGGTGCTTATAAATTCGGTGCCGACGCGCGAACCGACGAGGCGATCGCACGAATGGATGGGATTACCGCATTTTTGCGCCAGTCCACTGACGAGCGCACCACGGCCGACGAAACCCAGCGAATGCTGTTGGCCCTTCTTGGGCCGCCCTAGCTACATCCGTATGTCGACGAGCACGCGACTGCGCAGATCGGTCAGAAACGTCTTGGTTTCCTTCTCGACATTCTTTTGCCGCAGACGTCCGCGAATTTCCTCGGTGGCCTCGGCCAATGGTTTCGCAGGCTTTTCTCTCCGATCGACGAGCTTGATGACGTGAAATCCGCGATCCGCACGAATCGGCCCACGCACTTCGCCGATCTTCATGGTGAAGACCACCTCTTCGATGGGTTTCGGCAAAAGGTCTCTTCCGAAAAAGCCGAGATCGCCACCTTCGTCCCGGGTGGCGGCGTCTTCCGAATACTTCTTGGCAAGCTCTGCAAAGTCTTCACCGGCCTCAACGCGCTTGCGCAGCGATTCCGCCAGCTGTTGCCGCTCAAGCAGTGTTCCAGCGTCGGCGTTGTCGGGGATGGCGATGAACATGTGACTGGCGCGAACTTCAGAGTCCGAAGCCTTCATGTGGCGGTCGTAGTACGCTTCGATCTCGCGATCGGAGATCTGGGTCTTTGAACCGACTGCCATCTGCAGCACCCGGTAACGCAGGATCTGGCGTTTCACATCCTGCCGGTACGACGCCATCGACATATTCTGTCCCGCGAGCGCGTCCGCGAGTTGCTTGTCGTCGAGGTTGTTCTCGCGTTTGATCTGGTCCACCATGCGGTCGACCTCATCGGCCGCAATCGTGATCTTCATTTCGCGGCCCTGGTTCGCGATGAGTTCGTCGTCGATGAGTCGGTCGAGGACCTCCCGTCGCAGGGCCTCGGCGCGGGCCGCGCGTTCCTGCTGGTTGGTAATGCCGGCAATCTGGCGCAGAAACGGAGCAGCCTTCTCCTCGATCTCACTTTGCAAAATCACCGCGTCGCCAACCACCGCAACGATCTTCTCCACCACCCGGGCTTCGGCACGCGGCACCCAAAGCGAGAGCGAAAGCACGGAAGCCGCGAGACACGCTGGAATTCGCATTACGGAGATTCTCCTGAGTTTGCCGCTTTGCCCGGCAATATTTGATCGAGGTACTTCACGACCGGTGGATCGGTCAACTTCGGTGGTGCGTTGGTTGTGTCCACCTTCACCTTGGCCATGTTCTCGTCGAAGATCTTCACGTCCGATCGCGCACGCAGCCCGGAAACCCAGTTGACCAGTGCTTTTTGCCGCACTTCCTTGAACAGAAAGCTGCGGGAAAGTGCCTTTGCATTTTCGTAACTTCGCGTGACAGCGGGCTCTATGCCATTGAGCCGCATCACGACGAATCCGACGCTCGTCTTGTAGGGCCCAATCAGTGCGCCGGCAGACTTCGCCGCGAAAAGGGACGCAAGCATTTGGGGTGGCAATCGTTTGTCCGCGGCGTTCACCGTACCCATGTCGCCGCCGCGTTCCCTGGAACCAGTATCAATCGACTTCTGGCGAACGAGAGTTTCAAAACCAGTCTGATCCTCGGGTCGCAGTTTCCGCGCTTCAGCCATGACCTGTTCCGCCGACTTTTCGTCGGCAACGACAATCTGACTCCAGTGGCGTTCCTCCGGGTTGTCGAACTTGGCTCTATTGGAATCGTAGTACGCTTTGACGTCTTCTTCCGGTAATTGGGCCGGATCATATTGCTGCTCAAATTCTTTCTGGATGAGTCGCGCAACCATCTGTTGTTTGAACACCCGAACGATGTCCGGATCGTTGGTGTAGCCCTTGGCCCGCGCTTCAATCGCCATCACCTCAAATCGGATGAGGTTGTCGAGGAATTCTCGTTTTTTCTCCGGCGTGGAATAGCGCATCCGGATGAAAGGGCTCTCGTGGTTGATCTGCTCCTGCAGATCCTCGACGGTGATGTACTCATTGCCGACCCGGGCGATGGGCGACACGCCTGGCGGCAAGGCAGGTGGTCCGGCCGGCGCACCGCGATCGCATGCCATCATTAGGGCGGTGAGAACCAGGCCACTCAGGGCCGATTTGAGCGTGGGAGCGAGCATGAGCCTAGACATTAGCCGAGGGTGCGTTCGATCTCCAGCAACCGCTGCCGCGCCGCGGTCAAATGATCTCGCCGCTCCCCATCGGTAAAAGCGTAGGTAAGGCGCATATCCGAGGAAAGCTTGAATCGTGTTCCCGGCTGGCTACAGAGTCGGAGAACCCGGACGGGATCGAGGGGTGTCTCATTTCCGAGCGCCAGCACGAATCGCGTCGGTGTTAGCTCGTAGGCCCGTGCCCGAAGTCGGCGGACAATGAGCTTGTCGGCCATGACACGGGCGAGCAGAAGGGCCTCCTTTGGCGGGGGCCCGTACCGATCAGTCAGTTCCTCCAGAATGCCGTCCACGCCCTCGTCTGACTCGGTTTGTGCCAGCCGTCTATAAACATCCAGCCTTTGTCCGGGGTCGGGGATGTAGTCGTCCGGCAGGTAAGATGCCACGTCGACCGAAATTTCCGGATCGCGTTCCCGGACAATAGGCCGACCATCCAGTTCTGCAATGGCTTCTTCCAGGATTCGGGCGTAGGCCTCGAACCCAATCGTCGCCAGCGTGCCGGATTGCCGGGCGCCAAGCAGCTCGCCAGCACCTCGAATCTCCATGTCGGCGTAGGCCAAATGGAATCCCGCACCGAGATCAGAAAAGCGCTCCAGGGCTGCAAGCCTTTGCTGTGCGTCTTCCGACAACGCTTCGCCATCCGATACAACAAAATAGCAATAAGCGCGTTCGCGAGCCCGTCCCACGCGCCCGCGCAATTGATAGAGCTGCGCCAAGCCCAACCGTTCAGCCTGGTTCACAATGATCGTGTTGGCCCGAGGGATATCGAGCCCTGACTCGATAATCGTCGTTGCGCAAAGAATGTCGAATTGGCCCGCGACAAAATCGACCATCATGCGCTCGAGCTTTCCCTCGGACATTTGGCCGTGCGCGACCGCGATGCGTGCCTTCGGAACCAAAACACGCAACTCGTTTGCCCAGCGATCGATGTCCTGGATTCGGTTGTGCACAAAAAACACTTGCCCGCCACGATCCATTTCCCGGACGATCGCTTCTTGCAGCAGATCGCGGTCGAATCGACACACGAATGTTCGAATGGCTAGTCGATCGTTGGGCGGTGTGGAAATCGTCGACATCGGGCGCAATCCACCCATCGCCATTTGCAAGGTGCGCGGAATGGGCGTTGCGGTCAGAGTCAACACGTCTACCTCCGCACGCATTTTCTTGAGCCGCTCCTTGTGGGCGACCCCGAAACGCTGTTCCTCGTCGATGACAACCAATCCGAGGTTTTTGAATGACACGTCCTGTGATAGCAATCGGTGGGTCCCGACAATCACGTCCACTCGTCCTGCTGCCGCGTCCGCGATCGTCGCTTTCTGTTCGACCGTGCTACGAAAACGCGACAGCGCCGCGATGCGTACCGGGAAGTTTCGGAACCGTTCGGTGAACGATGCCGCATGTTGTTCGCAGAGGACAGTGGTGGGCGCCAGAATCGCCACCTGTCGCCCTGCCTCCACGACCAATAGTGTTGCGCGCATCGCGACCTCGGTTTTTCCATAACCCACATCGCCGCAAACCAACCGCTCCATCGGGATGTCGCTTTGCAAATCGGCGAGGACTTCTTCGATTGCGCGCAGTTGATCAGGCGTTTCGTCAAACGGGAAAGTTTCTTCGAATGCGCGAAACATCGAATCCGGCGGTGGACAGGCGCGGCCGCCGACCACCTTGCGCTGGGCGTACAGTTGTAGCAACTCTTCGGCCAGCTTGCGCGCCTCGCCCGATGCCTTTTTCTTCTTCTCTTGCCACGTCCGACCGCCGAGTTTGTCGAGGCGTACGGCCGATCCTTCTCCAGTGGCTGAAAACCGACTGACAAGGCCCACGCGATAGACTGGGACGTACACCGTTCCACCGTCGTACTCGATCTGCAAAAAGTCCTGACCAACGCCACGAACGTCGATTTTCTTTAAGCCGCGGTACCGTCCGACACCGTGTTCATCGTGTACCACCGCGTCTCCCTCTCGGAGCGCGGTGAGATCGCCTTCTCGCGTTGCCTTGCGTGGCGTTGTTTCTCTGCGACCGCGCTGTCCGAATAGATCCGTTTCCGTGATGAAAACAGTCCCATCTCTGGGCAACGAGAATCCGTGCTCAAGCGCCCCCATGACGATCGCCAGCGGGAGTTTTTCAGAGCCCTGCTTCGTTTCGTCGAACATACCCTCGGCGGCGGAATCCGGATCGATCGGGATCTCGCGGTTGGCAGTTCGCAACAAAGACGCGATGCGTTCGGCCTGCCCACGGGTATTGACCACCAATCGTACGACGTTTCCTTCCCGGTTCACGCAATCGAGCGCTTCGGCGATTGCGATCGCGGCTACGGGTTCTCCGTCGCTTGTGTCCTTTTTCAGTCGAAGCTGTGAGAAGGTTGCGCGCAGTTCGGTGTTTGGGCGGGAATCGAGGATGAATTCTGGCGTGTCGGTGTCCTCGCCCGCAACGGCCAACATCGTCAGATCGAGGCGCCCACAGGCTTCGAGCGCCGTTTCCCAGTCTTGGGACGAAAGGATGTGCTCGTGAGGCTGAAGCACCAGATGGTTTTCATCTCGTTTGTGGGCGCAGGCCCTGACAAATTGCTCCGATTGGCGTTCGAGCGCCGCTGTGAGTGCGTCGGAATCCTCCAGCATCACGATACCATCCGGGGGTGCATGGTCGAACAGGGTGGCGAGCGTTTCATGAAACAGCGGAACGAGCGACTCGATTCCGAAAAACTCCTGGCCAGATTCGACGCGTTCGATGAGAGAGCGCAACTCCGAAGAGGGGACCCGGCAGCGCTCGGCGGCGGCCAGTAGCCTTGCACGCGGCTCAGCTCCTCCGCTTCTCAGGGTCTGACGGGCGGGCGAAAAAAATGCGAGATCCACCGACCGCAGTGTTCGTTGCGACGATGGATCGAATGATCGCAACCGTTCGATCTCGTCGCCGAGATACTCGATCCGAATAGGGTGTCTTTCGGCCGGGGAGAAGGCGTCAACGACGGCTCCCCGAGGCGCAAAGGTTCCCGGATCCTCGACGACGGGCGCTCGCGTGTACCCGGCTCGTTGCAAACGTGACACAAGATCCTCGCGATCGATTCCACAGGTTGGCGTGAGCTCGAACGACAAGGCCTTCAAGAAGGCCACCGGCACGACCCGTCGGCTGGCCGCTCGGGGTCCGGTGACAATCAACTCCGGCGGCTCTGCGCGCGCCATTTGCGAAAGCAGGGCAAGCCGCCGCATCAGGGTTCCTCGATCTGGCTGAACCTGAGCATAGGGAGAAGCCTCAAGTCCCGGAAATTCCTCGACGCGCCTTCCGGCATCCTCGCCGAGGAATTTGAGAAAGAAGCGGCAATCCGCAAGCCGCGCGCCAACCGAATCGTCGTCGCGCGCCACAAAAATGACCCGTCGTCCCATCCTGACAAGCATCGCCGCCAGCAGGGGTCCGGCGCCCGTTGCGGCCACCCTTATTCGAGCGTGCGACCCCTCACGCTTCGCATCCAGGTGGCGTTCCACCTGGATTATCAGTCGGCGCAATGACGTGGAATCGGAAAAGGACATATCCATCGTGGATGGTCCACGCTCGACCCAGCTTTGACGGCGAAGCACGTCGGTGCAACCACAAGGGCAATATTATCTTCGTGGGAAGCACATGGTCGCTTGACCTTAAAAGGGCCGTTGACTTAAGTTCAACCTTCTCTCAGAGGAAACCCGGAATGTTCAATCGATTCCCCAGTCTGGTTGTTGGTGTAGGTTTGTTCGTTGCTCTGTCGGCGAGTGGCTGCGAGCAAAAGGGCGGGCCTGTCAATGTTGACCGCATCGAACCGGGCACAGGTTCCACGATGGGCGGTGATCTCATCACCATTGTAGGCAGTGGCTTTGAGCCCGGTAAAACTCAAGCGGACGTTCTGTTCGGAAGGCGCAAGGCCGAAAACATCATCATTGCGTCTTCGTCCACGATCAACGTCGTGACGCCCGCTGGCGATCGCGGACCGATCGACGTAAGCGTGATGTTTCACGACGGCAAGGCATTCAAGATTGCCAACGGATTTAAATACATTCCCCCTACCGAACCGTCGTCCGCTCGTCAGGCCTGGGAAAAACAGGGCTCCGCGAAATAGCGGCGCGGTGGCCCTTGAACGACAACGGCCGTGCGCGGGCGTCGCCCCTCGTCCTGCTCAGACGAATTGAACGCGGAACAACTGCTGACCCATCAGCAGCAAGCAGCCTTGATCGACCTGTCGTTCGCCGTTGATGCGAAGGAAGGATCCGTTGGAAGATCCCAGGTCCTGAAGATACACATGCCCGTCTCGCAAAGAGATTCGTGCGTGGGTCGCCGAAACGTAGCCGTCCTCCGGGAAGAGGATGTCACCCCGTTCTCGTCCAAGGACAATCGCTTCCTCGAAAATAGGGAAGGCAGGTCCGTCCACATCCCGCCCGACGATGACAGAAATGCGACCCCAGTACCCGGGGTTCGGAGTTCCGATGATTTCCGTGCCGTCCTCAAGTGGCATGGGCTCGGAAATCACGTCGAAACGCAAGAGTTCCTGTCCGATCCGGAAGATATGTCCGGAGTCGAGTGCTTCTTCCTGTGTGAGACGGAAAAACACGCCGTTGAGACTCTTGAGATCTCGAACCGTTAACCCGTTGTCATCCAGCTGAAATTCAGCGTGGCGTGGTGACAAGTACGGATCCGCATCAAAGAGCGATCCTTGTCCGCGGCCGATGAGGTTTTCTCCCTCCACCAACGGGTGTATTCCACCTTCGGTCCCATCGGGACGAATCAACGTCAGGTGCCCGTGGTGGGCCGGCGCCTTGGCCACCTGCTGTGGCGGGGCCATGTACATTGTCCGTGGTACGCTTCCGGAAGAGTCTCCGGATGCGAAGCCTGGCGCCGGAGCGATAGCCGGTGAGGATTGTGCGACTTTGAGGCGGAATCCGCATTTCCCGCAGAACGTATTGTTGGCCTTGATGCCGTTTCCACACTTTGGACAAGCTGATTCCGCTGGTGCTGCCGCTGCCGGAATGCTTTGGCGAATGGGTGCAGACGTGGCCGCGACAGGTGCCACGGCAGTGTGTGGGCGACTCAAGGGAGCTGGAGTCGCCTCGTTTGCCGGCACTTTTGCGAGTGCAATTGCCGCCAATTTCGAGCCGGGAGAAGCTGCCACGGGCGGCGCCGTGCTGGCAGTCCCGATCGATACACTGGGCATTGCCACAGGAGCGGGGGGGCTCGCGGCTGGCGCGGCGGCTCGTTCAAGCTTTGCCCCGCATCCGAGACAGAACTTGTAGTGGTCCTGGTTGTCTTTTCCGCACCTCGTACAAGCGATCACAGCGTTGCCTCCAACCCGAAGCTCTCCACGTCAACCTTCATACCGAAAATCATCATTACGAAACCTCGATGCGCAGCAGTTGCTGCCCCAAGAACACATAGTCGCCATTGAAAAGTGGCAACTCGGCTTCAATGCGGACAAACGTTCCATTCTTCGAGCCGCAATCAACCAATTGGAAGTTGCCTTCGTGGTCAACCCGCACCTCCGCGTGATTGCCCGAGATGAACGGATCGTCCGGAAAATTCACGTCGCAGTTTTCTCGGCCGATCGTGATGACCTCGCTGCGCGCGCGATAAATGAGGCCGATGTCGCCTCCTCGTAAGATCTGAATCAGTTTCATCTTCGATTCGCGCCTTGGGCTCGAATAGAAATAGGTCCCTTCAGCGTCGGGTTGTGGACCCAGATCGGGAGGCACGGCTTCAATCTGCAAGAGCTGTTCTCCCACCAGGAAGACCGATCCGGACTGCAACGCTGCCGGTTGCTTTATCCGCGTGAACACCCCGTTGACGGAGCCTTCGTCGCGCACATGAAGTTTGCCGCCCACGTAGTAGAAGTTCGCGTGTCGAGGCGAAACCAGCGGATCCGCATCAAACAGAATTGCGCCTTCTTCGCGCCCCGCAATGTGCTCGGTACCATTCAGCTGGTACGAAACGCCATCGCCTTGATCGCCGCGCACCAGGATCAGTTTCGCCCGTCCCGGGAGCTGCCCGGCTGAGAAAAACATGGTTTTTCCACCACCGCGTGCGGGGCCGTCGGGCGCAACTGATTCGTCTTGTCGGGCTCCACATCCACCGCAAAATTTGTCTGGTAAGGGCATCACGTGACCGCAGGTGGCACAGGTTCGCATATCGCTCGACATCTTTTCCCCCTTGACCCCAAGGTGGCCGACATTGGCATCGATGGGTCCGTTCGCGCCGGTCGAGGAAGATAAGATCGCTCCTAGGTCGGTGCCACACAAAGAACACGCCGTGGCACCAAGGTCGATCAGGGCGTCACAGGCGGGGCAAACCAAACCAATGGACATTCTGCCACGATTTTGCAGGGTTATGCCCGCGTGTCAATGGTCACGATCGGGTTTCGGATTCCCGGGTGGAAGCGGAATACGCGGTTTGGCGACGCCAACGGTTATTCCTTGCAACGCGACCGAAGAAAATCACGGACCGCCTGTCGTACGTTTTCGGGCATTCCGACGGCAAAGGTCTCGCGCGTCAAATCTGGGGTCTTCCGGTAGCTGTCAAAGTAACGCACACATTCGGGACACATCCCAAGGTGCCGTTCGAAGTGTTCCCGATCCGCATCCGGCAGGGAACCCTCAAGGTAGTCCACCGAAAATTCGCCGATTTTTCGACAAGAGATCATCCCACTTGTCTTTTTACAGTCGTCTGACACTTCTTAAATAGTACCCTATTGCCGGGTTTACCGGGAGGCTGCCCACGGTTTTTAACAACCGAAAGCGACCATGACCGACAACTCAGCCGTGAAATCCACGATGGTTTGTGACCGTGTTTGGGATGCCCCGCTTTCCGGATTGGATTCGAAAAAAATTACGCCACCCGTCCCGGAGCATCACTCCCGACGGGAATTTCGGCGTGTTTTCGAGGAGTTGATCACAGCAAACGAATCCGCCGATCGGGCGCGGCCCGGGCAACCTCGCAAAGGCGTCGAATCTCCCGCCGCAGTCCAGACGCAAGGCGACGATTCCGGATTTCTTGAGCACATGTACGCTCGTGCCGAATCCGCACGTTTGGAACATTCGGCGCCGTCTCCGGTGACGGCCAGTAGGGTCAGATTCGCCCCTCCGCCGACACCAGCGCGTGCTTCAGCGCCTGAGATGGCTCACCAGGTGTTGGTTGGCACCGCCAGGGGCGAACAGGAGGCGAGGGTGCGCTTTTCGAGTGGCCCACTCGTCGGGACCGAGGTTCAACTCCGGATGGAGGGTGACAGAGTGTCAATTGCCGTATTGACAGAGGGGGCAGTCTCGCGCCAAACACTCGGGCAGGTGTTGTCCGAATTCACACGGAGATTTGACGGTAAAACGCGGCGATTTGCCGATGGGAAACCGAATCGCGCAAGCCAAACGAGCGATCGAAGCCGTGAGCGATAACGCCGATACGACCGTGCGATTCGGCCTGCCGACATCCTTGCTGTTGCGCGGGCAGGTCTCCCGCTCAACCGCGAATTGTTCGAGGATTGGCCTGCCGTTTCTGGCTCGGATACCGCACACGGCAACCGTATCGATCCCGCCCCTTGGCGCTATTTCGCTTCGTTTGAGGGGATTTGTCGGTGAGCTGCGAGCCTCACCGGGTCCCGACGCGTTCGCGATCGGAAGTGATGTGCTTCCCCGCGGATGCAGTGTCTGGATTCAGAGGACGTTTGCGTCGCAGTTGGTCGGACGGTTGCTTGGTGAAAACGAGTTTGAGTCGATTTCCCAACAACCGTCGGCGGGGCAACTCGGATTGTTGTCGGCCCTACTTTGGCGTGCGTTGCAACGTTTGGGGGTTCGCTCAGATCTGCGTGGTACGGATTCGACGCCGGACGACGGAATGGGTGTTTTCCAAGTGGACATTGCTATTGGAATCGACTCGGAAAGTCCGATCCGAGGCGAACTATCCCTCGGCATCGATGCCGATTGCTTGCGTTCGTTTGGCGTAACGGGCGCCGCAAACGCCAGTGTGCTTGGCATGCACCTCGAACATATTCCGATCGAGGCCGCAATCGAGCTTGCCACAGTGGCTTTCTCCGCTCACGACGTGGATCGACTCCACGAGGGTGACGTCGTCGTCTTTTCTGCTTATACGAATCACGTTCATCTTGAACGCGTCGGCGAGATGGAAGGTCGAATTCGGATTGGCGCGTTCGTCGCGGATTGTTTCCTCCACAAAAACGGAGATGTCGTCTTGCGAAACTCATTTATAGCCGACAACCCAACCGCCGAAGTAACCCGTCCTTCCAAGGGGCCCCTCATGACCGACACAACATCTGCCAACAACGAGAAAACGACAGCAGTCCTCGCGCACGCACCGATCCAGCTCACGGTTGAGGTGGGAAGGGTGTCCTTGACCGGTGCAGACATTGCCGGTTTGTGTAACGGTTCGATCCTTCAACTGGGCCGTCGCCTGGACAATCCCGTGGACTTGACCGTCGGGGGTCGACTGATCGGACGCGGTGTCGTGGTCGACGTCGAAGGCGAACTCGGCGTTCGCGTGATTGAGCGGATCGGCTGATCAGACTGCGAGTCGATCGTCGAGCCCGGCTTCGGCACGCTCGCGCAACCGTTCAAACACGCCGGCCGTGTGTTTCCACGTCGGTGCGGTTGCCATTGCCCCTTTGATCATGGCCGTCCACGACTCGCTGTCGCGGTGCAACGACGCCGCTCGCACAATCGAGTTCGCGATGGCGTTCGCGCTATCTTCGGGGAACAAGATCGCGTTTCCCGTACAAGAAAAAGCATCCAAATCGATGAGGTGTCCACCGGCAACACCCTGGGCCGAGGCAATCGGAATGGAGCCGTAGCGCAGACTCAGCCCGGCCGAACGGGCAGCCTGTTCGTGAGTCGCCGACACGATGACGGCATCGACCGCAGCGAGCAACAACCGTTGTTGTTCCCACTCCTTGATTGGCGTCGAGTCTGATTCGGGGTGAAGCAATGCAACCTTGGAGGGGTTTTCGATGGCAAGAACGCGTATACGCTCGATGAGGCGTCGATCGCCTCCGGTGGTTGTCGCGACAATCGCAACGTCACCGCGAAGCGCAGTGACAAGTGCATCTACAACGGCCTCACCGCCCATTTCAAGCCGAAGTTCTGCTACGGTGAGAAGCAACGTTTGTGGATCAAGCGCAAGGCCCAGTCGACGTTCGACGGCCTTTCGACAGACCAGTTTTCCACCGAGGTCCGCGCTAGAGAAGTGTGCCGGCAATGCGGCATCCGTTACCGGATCGTGCGGTGGATCGTCGGCACCCACACGGAATGCAACGATGGGTTCATCGGAGGCACGACCCGAAAGGGCAGGGTCCTTTTCGAGCCGCGCCGCTGCTGCGGGGCCCGGGACAAGAATGGCATTTGCAGCCGCCGCCCCAGCACTTGCCCGTACAGCGTCCTGAACTCGACCTTCGGGCAAAACGAAAAACTTTGCGTTGGACTGCGTCCCGGCAAGCGCGCCTGCCGCGCCTTCTCCCCATGCAATCACAGCGTCGGGCGAGAGCAACGGATCCGAGGCGATGCTTTCAACTGCAACTTCGAGCCAAACCCCGGGCGCGATGAGCGTGTTGTCGGGTATTGAAACCACTGTTAGCGACGGCTCCGATGCGCCGGATTGGCCTTCGAAAAAGCCCAGTTCGTAGGCGGCGCCCTGGATGTTAACCACCACCTTGCGCAGACGACGGGCAAGTCCGGGAATCCGACCCGCTGCTTCTCCCGTCGTCACGGTCAACAGGCGAACCGAATGGTCGAGCGATATCAACCCTCGACCCAGGGCCCACAGCGCCCTGGCGTTTTCCGATTCGGAAGGGCGGGCGGCTGCATCACTTAGAAGGAGATATTTCGACACGTGGACGCACCATGGCAGGATGCCGCCTATTCGGCAAGCACCCTGCATCCAGGCGATCGAAGGGGAACGACGAACCTTTCGGTTCTGCTTTCTTACTCTTCAGCCGCGCCGCGTACGTCTTCGTCACCCGGGAGGTCGTTGACCGACGGGTACTTCATGATCTCGCGGCGAGAGATTTTCCATGCCTTTTGGACGATCCAGGACAGCGAGCGGTCCTGGCGCGTTGCCTCCTCTTGGATCTCTTTCAACATTTCTTCGGGGAAGTACAGACTCTGTTTGCGCTTATCAGAACCGGCCATGAAGTCCTCGGCGGAAGGGGGTTTTCTCTTACTATAGCCCACATTTACGCATTGCTGACAGATTTAGTCAAGGCGCGTTGAGCGATGGTTTTTGGCGTGACGGTTGCGATGCGAGGCGCTAAAATGCTCCGGCTACACGCGAATCAACATTTCGAAACGTTTCGAGTTGACGGGTCCCGCGTGATGGCTTCGTATAGATATCGACCCACCGACCCCCTCTAATCCCCAGAACAACGCGAGGGTGACCATGACCGACGCAAACAAGCTCAAGAAGAAGGACTTGACCCGATTCAAGGAGATCCTCCTGGAACGGCGCAAGGAAATTGTACGCAATGCGCAGCGCACGCTGAGCGAGGATATGACACTTGACTCGGACGACTTGCCGGACGAGATGGACCTTGCGTCCACCGAGTACTTGCACGCGTTCACGTTCCGCCTGAGAGGTCGCGAAAAAACGTACCTCGCCAAAATCGACAAGGCGCTCGAACGCATCGAGAATGGCACCTTCGGTATTTGTGAGGAATGCTCTGAAACTATCTCTCCGAAGCGCCTTGAGGCGCGCCTGGAAACGACCTTGTGCATTCGTTGCAAGGAAGACCAGGAACGCGAGGAAAAGGCATACGGCTGAGGTCGTGGTTCGATTGATCGTGCCGGTCCTGCTAATGGTATTTGGCGGGGCCGGATGTTTCGGTACGTTTATCGAGGACGGATCGTCCGTATCGATTGGTACCCACGCCGCCGGGGGATTGTGGCGAGGTTCCCGGATTCCATTCGACGGTTTGGGGTATTCGGTTCCGCTCGCCTGGCGAGGGCGACGTGCGACCTACGCAACAGCGGAGTTGGCTGATTCTTTGAGCAAGGCATTCGCGAACGTGGATCGCCTGTTTCCGGGAAGCAAAGCCGCTCTTGGTGATGTCTCGCGACTCGCCGGGGGCAGCTCTGCCGAACACAAATCGCATCACAATGGCAGAGACGCCGATGTTTTTTTCTACGCCGTTGATGAAAAGGGCCAACCGTTTCGCAGCGAAAAGGCAATGCTGACCTTCGGCGCTGACGGATGGGCAAAATCGTGGTCGCCCCCGAAGGGTGGGAAGCCCCCCGCGTCTGCTGTTCCACGGGTTCGCTTCGATCGTCGGAGGAACTGGGCGCTCGTACGCGCACTCATCACCAGTTCCTCGGCCGAGGTTCAATGGATCTTCATCCACCGCGACCTTCGGGCCGAGTTGCTTGCACAAGCCGAACGCGAGGGAGAGGCTGCCGAGCTGGTACTTCGCGCGGCCGCGCTCCTGCACCAGCCTGGGGATTCAGCCCCGCACGATGATCACCTGCACGTACGCGTCTATTGCGACACGTCTGATCGCGCGCACGGATGTGACGATCGCGGCCCGGTCCGATGGCTGAAGAAATACTGGAAGTACATGCCGCCCGGCGGCGCTCCCGCGGATGCGGATGCGCCCGGCGAGCGTGTCGCCCTGATGCGCTAGCGGTCCCCGGCCCGATCGCCTTCGCCATCGAGGCCCACGGCATTCGTCGCACGGCTGGTATCCGCCACGGCCCGAGGCGCGTCGAACACCACTGAACAGAATGTTAGTTATTTTTCTGTTGAGAATATTCGCTTGAATAGAATACATTCGCTAGCGTCTTATGAAACGACTTCACGCAACTTCCGCCGCCGAGACGCTTCCGCGGCCGATGCGCCCCAAAAAGGCGGCGTTGCTCAACGAGAGCGAGTTGCACGAGATCGAGGTGTCCTGGCCGATTGGCCTGACTTCCCGGCAAATCGTCGACTTGTTTGAAGCGCGTGGCGTTCCATTCTCGGAAGCCACCCTGCGCAAGTACGTGCAGCTCGGCCTGCTGCCACGGTCCGTTCGCGTCGGTCGCAAGGGCAAGCATCGTGGATCGTGTGGCCTTTATCCGGCCGGCGTGATCCGTCGCGTGAACCTCGTGCGCCAGATGATGGCCGACGACCACACGATTGAAGAGATTCAGAAGTCGTTCGCCAAGTTCCGCGACGACATAGACCACATCGAGACCGGAGTGCGAGAGCTCATTGCCAATCTTGAGCGTGAGGCAATGGGCCTGGGAACTGAGAAACGTAACGAACTAGAGAGCGAAATAGAGGATGCCCGGAAGGTGGCGGCGGAGTTGGTCCGCCGGATTGCCGGGCTCGAGCGCCGTCTGTCAACGCCGGCTGATGAAGCTGGTCCCGCCGTCGGGGGCGGGAGTGATCTGTTCTGAGCGGCGCCTGACCCGCCGCATTTATTCGACAAGGCAACAACGACAATGGCGAACGAAAACCAGGTGGAAAATCGAGAAGTGGCCGAGGGTGTCAACGAGCGTACCGTCACCGGTGCGGATGGTGTTGTGCACCTGAAGGTGTTGACGATGCCCGATGACGAACAGGCTCAACCCGAGGTCGCTCGACTTCGGCGACGGGTCAAGGCGGACAAGGATGGACGTTTCCGTTCGCGTACGATCGCCCGACGTTATCTGACCAAAGAAGAAAAGATGCTTGCGGAGACGTTGACCTATCCAGCCGACGTGGAGCGCCCGGCCACTCGCGAAGAGTGCAAGACGATGCCTCGGCCATGCCCGTTTGTGAGCTGCTCACACCATCTATACTTGGATGTGAACGAGGAGAGCGGCGCAATCAAGCTGAACTTCCCTCACCTTGAGGTTTGGGAAATGGGAGAGACCTGCGCACTTGATGTCGCGGACCGTGGCGGAACGACGCTGGAAGAGGTCGGGGCGATCCTGAATCTCACACGCGAACGAATCCGTCAGGTTGAGGTTCGCGGTCTCACCAAGATCCGAACGCAACGCGGTCGCGATCTCGACTATCCAGGCTAGTTCTCCGGCGGCGAAAGCCGTGGCGGGACATCGCGGCATGGGCCATGATGTTTTGCATGGACGAATCTGCGGGACGACATCCCCTTGATGCGATCGACGAACGCCAGTGCGAGCGTCTGATCGCGGCGGCTCTCGAAAGCGGTGGCGATTACACCGACTTGTTTTTCGAGTACCGCAACGGGGGCGATTACAGCCTTGAAGACGGTAAGGTAAAGTCCGTGGGTCGGGGTGTCGTATTGGGCCTCGGCGTGCGGGTATTGCGGGGTGATGCCACTGGCTACGCCTATACCGAGTCGTTGCATGAGGAGGCCATGCTCCAGGCCGCACGCACGGCGGGTCAAATCGCTCGAAGTGGTGCGTCGCCGGGACCCATGGCGTTGAGTGGAATCGAACTGCCGGATTTCTATCCGGTCAAAGAGTCCGTGCTCGAACATTCCGGTGCCGAAAAAATTGAATTGCTCCGTCGAGCAGATCGGGCAGCACGCGCCGTCGATGCGCGGGTGGTTCGGGTTGAAGTCTATCTTGCTGAAGGTGTGCGCGATGTGCTCGTGGTGAACTCATCGGGTGTCATGGCGCGGGATCATCAGCCGATGGTTCGCTTCATGGTTAGCGCTGTTGTTGAGTCCGATGGCAAGCGCCAGAGTGGTCGTTCGGGCGGCGCGGCGCGCAGGGGAATGGAACAGTTTGTAGTACCGGGGCAAAGCCCCGAGGAACACGGTCGGGAGGCTGCTCGACTTGCGGTTGCGATGCTGGATGCACGCGACGCGCCCGCGGGTCCGATGCCGGTTGTACTTGGACCGGGTGAGTCGGGCATTCTCTTGCACGAAGCGGTAGGCCACGGCCTTGAGGCCGATTTCAACCGCAAGAAGACGTCGAACTACACCGATCAGATTGGCCAACAGGTTGCGTCGGAGCTTTGCACGGTCGTGGATGACGGGACGCTTCCGAATGCCCGGGGATCGATCAACGTGGACGACGAGGGCAACCCCGGCCGTCGCAACGTCCTGATCGAGAACGGTCGCTTGAGCGCGTACATGCAAGATCGCATTTCATCGCGCCACTTCAAAACCAGCGCGAGTGGCAACGGTAGACGCGAAAGCTTCCACCACGAGCCTTTGCCCCGGATGACCAACACCTTGATGATGGCCGGGAATGACGATCCGGAGGACATCATTCGGTCCGTAAAACGCGGGGTGTACGCCAAAAATTTTTCGGGCGGTCAGGTGAACATTTCGAACGGTGACTTTGTGTTCTCGTTGACCGAGAGTTATCTCATCGAGGACGGAAAGCTCACGGCGCCACTCAAGGGCGTAAACTTGATTGGCAACGGACCCGAGGTGTTGCGAAAGGTCGCCATGGTGGGTTCTGACTTTCAGCTCTCGGGTGGCACCTGGACCTGTGGCAAAGACGGCCAGAGCGTTCCGGTTGGGATTGGGACGCCGACGGTCAAGATTTCCGAGATTACGGTCGGGGGCACGCAGAAGTCATGAGCCAGCCGAACGTCAAACGAAAGACGCCCTTGATGCCCGACACAGCGGCGTGTCAGCGCGTGGCCGAGGAAATGATGTCGTATGCGATCGCGGCTGGTGCCGACGGAGCCGAAGTTTTGCTGCGCGAAGGGGCAGAACTTGAAGTCAAGGTTCGCCTCGGTGAAACCGAACTCGTGAAAGAGGCGGGGAGTCGGGGACTTGGACTTCGCGTGATCAAAAATAGTCGCGTGGCGAACACGCATTCGTCCGATTTTGATCCGGCGGCGATGAAGATACTCGCTGCTGAAACGGTGAAGCTCGCCGAGCTTGCCGAACCAGATGAATTTGCGGCCTTGCCGGAACGATCGGAAATGGCGCGCAATTTTCCCGATCTCGGGCTTTGGGACGACAAGGTGGCGCTTTTTGATGTGCAGATGGCACTTGACTGGGCGCAGGCTGCGGAGTCCGCGGCTCGTGGATTCGACAAACGCATCACAAATTCTGACGGCGCGACGTTCGGTCGGGTGATGGGGGCGTCCGCCTTTGTTTCGTCTGCGGGTTTCTCGGGATCGTCTCGCGGCACCTATGCTTCCGGGGTGGTTCGACCGATCTGCGATGACGCCGAAGGCAAGAAGCGCAACGGATACTGGTGGACGGGAAACCGCCTTGCACACCTCATCGAAAACGCAGAATCCATCGGAATTGAGGCGGCCCGGAGAACCGTTGCCAAGCTGGGGCCACGGAAGCTGGCAACGCAGGACTGTCCTGTGATTTTTCCGCCCGAAACCGCCAAGCAACTGGTGGGCAAACTCGCGGGTCTTGCCTCCGGTGGTGCGATCTGGCGCAAAAGCAGCTACTTCGCGGAAAGAGAAGGCACCCAGGTGGCGGCACCTTCAATCACGCTTATCGACGATCCCTTGATTCCGGGTGCGTCGGGCTCCCGTGCGTTCGACGGCGAAGGGGTTGCAACCCGTCCGAATGCGATTGTCGAGGCCGGGATCCTTAAAACGTTTCTGTGTGATACGTATTCAGCGCGAAAGCTGGGGCGAACCTCGACCGGTAGCGCGGGGCGTGGGATCGGCGGCGGTGCGTATGTGACGACCTCCAATTTGATTTTGCGTCCGGGCACCATGTCGCCGGAACAGATCGCGGAACTCGATGGGGCATTTTTCGTGACCGAATTGATGGGATTCGGCTTCAACGCTGTGACGGGGGACTTTTCTCAGGGCGCTGGCGGCTTCTGGATAGAAAAGGGCGAGAAGGTATTCCCCGTTTCGGAAGTCACGATCTCCGTGAACTTCGACGACCTGTGGAAGCGCATTGATGCCGTGGGCTGCGATCTCGACACGCGTACTTCAGTTCACAGCCCAACCCTGCGCGTTTCGTCGATGACGATTGCCGGGACCTGAGACGAACCGCCGATTGCCGCGGCGTTACACGGCGGAGTCGAACGGTCGGTGCCATGCCTGGATTGGGCGGCAGAAGGAAGCACTTGACAATCTAATTTGCCATGGTTAACTATTGTCCTGTGCAAAGTAAGTCGCTTGCCCGCGCAAAGGCTATCCCCGAAGTGGGGTTGAACGGCATCCACACGGGGATCGCGGCGTTGCAGCGTCTGTCGAATGTCTTCACCTTGCGCCGAGAACAGCTCGCTGCCGAGGTCGGTCTCTCCGATCACCAGTGGAGCGTGCTCGAGGAAATCGCCACGCTGCATTTTATGCCGAGCATGTTTGCGAAGCGCAGATCGAGTTCGCCGGCAGCCATCTCGAAGACGCTGCGGCATCTGATGGAACGTGGACTTGTCTCCGTGGCCGTCGGCGATGGCGATGGCCGTAGACGGTCATATTCGTTGACTGCGCAGGGCGAAAAAACCATGGTCCTTCTTAGAAAAGGAAGGCAACTCGCAATTGATCGCATCTGGCGCGATCTCGACGTCGAGGGCCTTGCAGGGTTTTGCAAATTTGCTGATGAGTTGGCGCGCCGCATGGAGGACTATGCGGGTGCGAAAATCCGGACCGATAAACAAACGACACGCTGACGGAAATACACGATGGGAAAATCACTGTACGAAAAGGTTTTTGAACGCCACACGGTGGCACTCTTGCCCTCCGGGCAGGTTCAGCTGTTCATGGGCCTTCATCTGATTCACGAAGTGACCTCGCCGCAGGCGTTCAGCATGCTTGATGAACTTGGCCTGAAGGTCGCGTTTCCGGCTCGAACGTTCGCGACGGTTGATCACATTGTTCCGACCACAAGCCAGTTGCGCCCACTGCAAGACAGCCTTGCCGAGCAGATGATGGTTCATCTTGAGGGCAACGTCGGGCGACATGGCATCCGTTTCTTTTCCCCCGACAAGGGCGAGCAAGGCATCGTACACGTCGTTGGACCCGAGCAGGGGTTGACCCAGCCCGGTATGACGATTTGTTGCGGCGATTCACACACTTCGACTCACGGCGCATTCGGTGCCATCGCGTTCGGCATCGGCACGTCGCAGGTGCGCGATGTTTTGGCGACACAAACGCTGGCGATGAACAGGCTCAAGGTTCGTCGCATCGAGGTGAACGGAAAACTGCGTCCCGGCGTGTACGCCAAGGATGTGGCGCTCTACGTGATCAACCGACTTGGCGTCAACGGCGGCGTGGGATACGCCTACGAGTACGCGGGTGAAGTGTTTGATAATTTTTCGATGGATGAACGGATGACCGTTTGCAACATGTCCATTGAGGGTGGCGCGCGCTGTGGTTACGTCAATCCCGATCAAACGACCTATCAGTACCTGAAGGGCCGACCTTTTGCGCCTTCTGGAGATGCATGGGCGAAGGCCGTCGCCGATTGGGACTCAATGAAGAGCGATTCGGATGCGGCATTCGACGATGTCGTACGATATGATGCGGCCGACATCGAACCCATGGTGACGTGGGGGATCCACCCGGGGCAATCGCTCGCGGTTGGGGACAAGATTCCGGCGGCGGTCGATGCGATCGCCGACGAGCGCGAATCCATGACCGAGGCCTACCGATACATGTCCTTCGAGCCGGGTCAGCCGATCAACGGTACTCGGATTGACGTGGCCTTCATCGGTTCATGCACGAACGGACGGCTGTCTGACTTCGCAGAAGTGGCGCGTCTTATCCAGGGCAAAAACCTGAAGGTTGCGTCGCATGTCCGGGCGTTGGTCGTTCCCGGATCGCAATCGATGCGAGAGGAAATGATCGCTCTCGGTCTCGACAAGATCTTCGCGACCGCCGGCTTCGAGTTCCGCGAAGCGGGTTGTTCGATGTGTCTCGCGATGAATCCCGACAAACTACAGGGACGACAGGTCTGTGCTTCGTCATCAAACCGTAACTTCAAGGGCCGCCAGGGATCACCGACTGGCCGCACCTTGCTCATGAGCCCCGCGATGGTTGCTGCCGCCGCCATCAAGGGAGAGGTCACCGATGCCCGTCGATTGTTCGGCATCGCCTAGTTGAATTTCTGCTCACGAATCCAAGGAAAATCGCCATGCAAGACTCAAGAAGAGAAACCCTGTTTGGTCCTGGTGTGCCACTGCGCGGAAACGACATCGATACCGATCGCATCATCCCGGCGCGCTTTCTGCGTACCGTGACGTTCGATGGTCTCGGTGATCACGCTTTCGAGGATGATCGGCTTCAGCTGAAAGAACAGGGAAAGGTTCACCCCTTCGACGACCCCCGCTTTGCTGACGGCACCATCCTGTTCGTAAACAAGAACTTTGGATGCGGTTCGTCGCGTGAGCATGCGCCCCAGGCGATCAAGCGATGGGGCAAGTGCATCACGGCCATCGTGGGAGAAAGTTTTGCCGAGATCTTTTTCGGAAACTGCGTCAGCCTCGGCGTTCCATGTGTGACGGTTGACGCTGTGTCTGCCGATGCGATCCAGTCGGCCATTGAAGCTGACCCGAACGTGGCGGTGAAACTGGATCTCAGGGGGAAAGCTGTCCACGTCGGAGTCAATCGCTACCCAGTAGAGATGGGCGAAGGGCCACGCCAGCAGCTTGTGGAGGGTCGCTGGGATACGACCGGCGAGTTGTTGGCCAACATGCCGAAGATTCGCGAGACCGCCAATCGCTTGAAGTACGTTTCAGGCTACAAATAGGGACGTGTTCTGGCGCGGGATTCAACAGTTGCGCAACTTGCGCGGTTGGAACCCGCGTCCCGCTAAGCGCGAACGCCCGCTGCCGCAAGCGCCTCGACGACGCGTGGGTGTAGCGGCCCGTTCGACGCAATGATGCCCCGTTTGTTGAACAACTCGGGTTCGTCGTAGCGAAGTAAATTTCCCGCGAGGTCGCTCACGCGTCCGCCGGCTGCCGTGAGGATGGCCTCGGGCGCGCAGCTATCCCATAGCTTGGTTTTGTCCCCGGGATAAACGTACAGGTCGCAGGTTCCGTTCGCGACGAGACTCATCTTCATGCCGACGCCGCCAATGTTGAGTTCGTCCTTGATACCAAGGGCTGCTCGAACGGCGTCGATTTCGGGACCCCTGTGCGACTTCGATGCGGCCAGGCGAATCTGTCCGGTCTCCGAGATCTTCGACGGCACGAGCGGAACCCGGGGTTGGTCGGCCTCCTGTTGCCAGGCGACGCGTTCGTTGTCGTCGATAAAGCCCGCATACGTGATACGGGTTGGCGGCTGGGCGACGATGCCGATGCGCGGACGGCCATCGATACAGAGTCCAATCATGACGGCGTAGCCGAGATCGCCGCGAATGAAGTCCTTTGTGCCGTCGATGGGATCGACCATCCAGACCCTGCGTTGGCCAAGACGCGAACCGTCGTCGGGTAATTCTTCAGACAGGACTGAATCGTCCGGAAACGCATCACACAATGCCGATACGATGAGAGCGCTCGCGAGCCGATCGGCCTCGGTGACGGGTTCATTTTCGCTTTTGCGATCGACCGCCATCTTTTTCCCATGGTATCCGCGAACGAGTTCGGCAGCGCGCAGGGCAATGCCGTAGGCGATTTCTGTTTCCTGGCGAAGGGTAGTCATGGATGGCCGGAAGATAGCATCTCGAGATCCCGCCGCAGTGCGGAGCGGCCCCGAAGCAGGACCACGCCACCGAGCGACATATAGGCTGCCACGAGGAGCATCGGCCACTTGAGTCCGATGCGGTCGGAGGCGATTCCAATCAGCATGGGTGAAATGGCGTCTCCCAGCGCATGGATGGCGAAGGTATGAACGCCATAGGCTTTTTCACGCAATTCCGGCTCGAGTGCGTTGACCATGGCCGCGTTGAGTGGCCCGGTGTTGATGAACAGCAAGAAGAGCGTGACGAAGAGACTTCCCCAGTACAAGGCGGGTTGCGGAGCCGCTATCGCCAGCGCAGAAAAGGGCAGGGCTGCTATCAGGGTCCAGCCAGAAAAACTGAAGTGTGCGTCGCTGCGTTGGCGAGACAGGCGGTCACCCCAGTAGCCACCGACGATGGTCCCCGCAAACCCTGCAACGACCAAGATTGCGCCGAAGACAAAGGTCGCGAACTTCAACGATAGACCATGTTCTCGCGTGTAGAACGTTGGCATCCAGTAGGCGAGTCCACCCAAGGAGAAGGTGTATAACGTTTGCGCCAGCGTGTTGTAGACGAACGCTTTGCGATGCCACAGCGTTCGCCACACGGAGGTGGTCGGACTTGGCGATTTGGTTCGTAGCCGCACATCCATTGCGCCGCGGTCCGGATCGCGCATGAAGAACAACAATCCCCCGAGTACCAGACCGGGCGCGCCGCCGATGAAAAAGGCCGACTGGTAGCCGAAATTTGAGCCGGCCCATCCACCCAGTTGAAAGCCAAGCGCCGACCCAACGGGTATTGCACAATAGAAGATGGCCAGCACGCGACCGCGCCTTGCGCTTGGGTAGAAGTCGGAGATGAGGGTTGGAGCGACGACCGCATAGGTCGCCTCTCCGAATCCGACGAGTGCGCGTGCGACGAGGAGTAGCGTGAATGTCGAAGCCAGTCCCGAGGCGAAAGTTGCGGCGCTCCAAATTATGGCGCCGATGGCGGCGAGGCGAAATCGTGAAGTCAGCGGCGCTATCCACCCTGCGAGGGGGGATACGAGCGTGTAAACCACGATCACCATGGTTTGCAGGGATCCGCCCTGGGTGTCCGTCAATGCGAGACCCGCCAAAAGGAGGGGTAGAACCGCTGCCGCAACGTAGCGATCCAGGTAGTTGAGGACGTTGAGGCCGGTCAGGACGGCGAGGCCAATCCGGGGACTTGGCGAAAATTGGCGCACGAAACCTGCTACCACGAACCGTCTGGACAGGGTAGATTTGGCCGCGATGCCATCCCTCAATGAGATTCTGACCCGTCCCGGAACCCGACAAAAGGTCGTCGCTGACAGCGAGCGCGTCATCGAGGAAGAAGTCTCCTCGAAGGGGCTGACCGGCTTCCCTATCAAGGCCGCCTACAAGATCGTCAAGGCGATCAAGCCCGGATTTGTGCCCGAGGTACTCGACGGCTTGTTGGAGGATTTTGCAAGTGCGCTCGACCCGATGTTCCAGGAGGCGCAGGCTGCCAACAAACCGGTTGATCAATTTATGCAAGCGAACGCTGGTCGTGCGGCGGAGGCACTGCTTGGCATCACGGACGCACGCGCAGCCCGAGCGAAGAACGCAGCCGTGAAGACGACTTACGAGAAGCTGCGCGGCATGGCCAAGAAACAAGTTGAGGCGGCCGTACCGCGCACGTCGAAGATGATCGCCAAGTACGTGGCGTCGGCCTGATCAGGTCGCAGGAGCGATCCCGCACTCGATGAGGTGATACTCAAAAGCATCGATGAGCGCTTCCCAGGAAGCGTCGACGATGTTTTCGCTGACGCCCACGGTGGAAAACTCGGCAACCACGTTGCCTTCTTTGTTCTTGCGCGCGAAATCGATGATGACCCGTACCCGAGCGGCGGTCTCCTCGATGCCGTTGATCACGCGGACCTTGTAATCGCGCAGGTGCAGATTGGCGGCTTCCGGGTAGTGCGAAGCCAGCCCCTTGCGCAAGGCCATGTCGAGCGCGTTGACAGGGCCGTCGCCCTCGGCAACGTTTAGTTCGATTTTCTCGCCAATGAAGATCTTGACGAGGCCCTCGGTGATAGGAGGCTTGCCGCCGTCCTTTCGTACCACGCACAGATAGTGGTCCAGTCGCCAAAACGGAGTTCGTTTGCCCATTTCCGCCAACAGAATGAGCTCGAGGGCTGCTGGCGCCGCCTCGAAAACGTATCCCTGGTTTTCCAGGTCTTGTACGCGTTCAAGCACCCGGCGCTGAACATCCCGGTCGTCCTTGACGCCGTACTTTTCCCCGAGCGTGGCCGCAATGTTGGACGCGCCCGAGAGTTCGGATACCAATACCTGACGTCGGTTTCCGACCTTTTCGGGGGCGATGTGCTCGTAGCTTTGCGCGAGCCGATTGACGGCGTGCACGTGCATGCCGCCCTTGTGGGCAAATGCGCCCGCGCCCACGAAGGGCTGCCCTGTCGCGGGCGTCATGTTGGCAACCTCGTAGACAAAGCGCGAAAGCTCCGTCAGCCGGTGTGTGGACTCGTCTCCCAGTAGACACTCCATCCCCATCTTGAGTCGCAAGTTCGCAGCGATCGAGATGAGGTCAACGTTGCCGCAGCGTTCGCCGATGCCGTTGATGGTGCCCTGCGCCTGGACCACGCCGCATCGCAGTGCCGCGAGCGTGTTGGCCACGGCGAGGCCGCCATCGTTATGACAATGGATGCCAAGCGCGGCGCTATCGAGTGCGGTTCCGAGCTTGTGTTGCAGTTCGTGAATGGTGCTTTCCACATCCTGCGGGAGGAATCCACCATTAGTATCACAGAGAATGACGCGGGTCGCGCCGCCGGTCAGCGCTGCACGCAGCGTCTCGATGGCGTATTCGGGGTTCGAGCGGTAGCCATCGAAAAAGTGCTCGGCGTCGTAGAAAACCTCGGCCGTTTGGCGACAAAACTCGACGGAGTCGCGAATCATGTCGAGATTCTCCTGGCGTCCTACGCGCAGAACCTCGTCTACATGCAGATCCCAGGTCTTTCCCACGATGGTGATGATCGGGGTTTCAGCGTCGACGAGAGCCTTCATCCCGGGATCCTCGTCACAGGTGATCCCTTTCCGACGGGTCATGCCAAACGCACAAATCTTGGCATGTTTTAACTTCAGCTTTCGAGCTTCCTCGAAGTAGGCCGCGTCCTTGGGGTTCGACAGGGGATAGCCACCCTCGATGAAGTCAAATCCAAGTTCGTCTAGCAATCGCGTAATGCGAATCTTGTCGGCCAGCGAGAGGCTGACGCCTAGCCCTTGCGTGCCGTCGCGCAGGGTGGTGTCGTACAATTCGACGCGGTTTGATTCGGTTCGCTTGCTCATGGTGTTCATTTTTTTCGTTCGTACGTTGGAGACGGGCCCAAAAAAAAAGCCCCGCCGGTCGGCAGGGCTTTCTGAAACGTGCGCAGCAAAGCCCTACCGGGACCCCTCCCGGGAAATAATGCGAATGATGACACGAGATACGCTTTGCATGGCCGAAGACCCCAGTCTACACGGATTTCTTCGGGCGTCCAGCTCTGCTCGGCCCGTCGAGCTGCCCGGGTCGTTGGGGTTTCGCGAGTAGGCGCGGTTCGGGGTTGTTGGAACGCCCCCGGAACCGTGCCATACCTACCCACATCTAAGTCCATGACGGATCCGACTCTTTCAGGATGGGGGCGCCTTCCGGCTCCTGGCATCGAGCTCCTGGGCGAGGACCTTCCTCGCCTGGCCCGCGGTGCGCGGCTGTTTCGAGGCCTCGGGCGTTCGTACGGCGATTCGTCGTTGCCAGGCGACGGTGTTGATCGTGTGATCGGAACCCGTCTTGCGAATCGGATTATTTGGTTCGACACCGAAACAGGTGTGCTGCGGGCAGAAGCAGGGGTGTGCCTTCGCGATTTGAATGTGACTTTTATCCATCGCGGATGGTTCACACCGGTAACTCCCGGAACACAATTTGTAACGCTGGGAGGGATGGTTGCGTCGGATGTTCATGGCAAGAACCACCACGTCTCGGGCTGTTTTGGGTCCCACGTTCGAGCATTGCGCATTTGTCTCGCGAGTGGCGACATCGTGTCGTGTTCACCCACGGAACATGCCGATCTTTTTTGGGGTAGCGTTGGCGGCATGGGGCTGCTCGGTCACATTCTCGAGGTCGAGGTCCAGCTGCAGCGCATTCCGTCTTCATGGATTCAGATGGAAAGCGAACGGCTCGGATCGCTTGGTGAGTTTCTGTCCGCGATACAGGAAGCGGCGGCGCAGTGGCCCATGACCGTCGGTTGGATCGATCTTGCGGCATCAGGAAAAAGTCGAGGCCGCGGTTTACTCAACAAGGGCAGATGGGCATTGCCGACCGAAGCGCCCGATCGCCCGCCGACACTCAAGAAGGAAAAACGCCTTCCGATCGACTTGCCGAATTTCGCGTTGAATCCACTGACGATTCGCGCGTTCAATGCGGCGTACTACTGGAAGCAACTGAGGAAGAAATCGCTCGGCGTGGTTTCGTGGGAACCGTTCTTCTATCCACTCGATGCCATTTTGGACTGGAATCGCGGGTACGGCAAACGTGGTTTCGTTCAATATCAGTGTGTGTTGCCACGTGCTTCGGGCATCGAAGGGATGCAGGCGCTCGTGGAAAGGCTGGCCAAACTGAGGGGAATTTCGCCGGTAACGGTCATCAAAGATTGCGGAGCACAGGGGCAGGGCACGTTGTCATTTCCAATGCAGGGGATGTCGCTTGCTGTCGACATGCCGGTCAATGCCGGAATCCAATCGTTGACAGATCAGTTGAACGATCTCGTCATCGGCCTTGGAGGTCGCATCTACCTTTCCAAAGATCGCTTTACGCGGGCGGATCATTTTAAAGCCATGGAACCGCGCCTGCCGGCTTTTCTTGAGCTGCGACAGAAGTGGGATCCGCAACGAAGGCTGCGCAGTGCACAGTCGGTTCGCCTGTTCGGCGATTCAAACAAGGAGTCTGAGCGATGAAGATTGTGATCCTGGGTGCCACACGCGGCATGGGACGGGCACTGGCACAACAGGCTGCTGCTCGCGGCGATGAACTGTTCTTGCTCGGAAACGAAGTGGACGAACTGCCTCGCAGTGCCGCGGATGCGCATGCGCGATCGGCCCGGCAAGGATCAACGATAGGCTTTGCGCTGTGCGACCTCGAGCGACCTGAAGGATTCGGCCCGGCACTTGATTCGGCAACGGCGCATCTCGGAAAGATTGATGCCGTCATCGTCACGGCGGCGCTATTTGCAACACAAGACAAACTGGAAGCGGATCCCGAGTTCGCGCGACGCCTATTGACCGTGAATTTCGCCAATACCGTCGTGTTTTGCGAAGACGTTCGCAAACGATTGCTCGCCGCTGGCGGTGGAACGCTGGTCGTATTTTCATCCGTCGCAGGGGATCGGGGCCGAAAGCCGGTGGCGATCTACGGCGCGAGCAAGGCAGGCCTTTCACACTACCTCGAGTCGATCGACCACAAGTTCCACGCACAGGGACTTTCGGTGGTCACCATCAAGCCGGGATTCATCAAAACCGGTATGACAGCGGGTCTCAAGCCGCCACCCTTCGCAGGCGAGCCGGAAAAGGTGGCCGCCGAAGTTTTGCGAGCGATGGATCGCGGAACGCCCGTTCTGTATACGCCAGCACCGTGGCGCTGGGTGATGTTCATCATCAAGCGGTTGCCGCGCTTCGTGATGCGAAAGATCAATTTCTAGCCCGCGCGAACTGGAACCCTCAGCGCCCTGACAGAAAAGGAAGTTTCTGAAAGACCGCTTCTGGCGTGGCGCGAACCCCCGCCATGATGGGTCTCCAGAACCAGGGCACGAACGCGGTTGCTTCGCCTTTGTCGATGGCCTTGACGATGCCCGCAGCGATTGCCGCTGGCTTTCCGAACAGAGCGTGCTTCTTGTGATCGCGCGTCATCGGTGTGTCGACCGGACCCAGTTTCAGGGTTGTGACGGTGATGCGTTTGGGTTGCAGTCGCGTTCGAAGACCTTCGAGATACAGACTCAACGCGCCTTTTGCCGCGCCGTAGGTGTAGTTGCGCGGTCGTCCGCGCTCTCCTGCGACCGATGTGATCACCCCAATGCGTCCATGTCCTATCGATTCAAGGTGTTGCGCGAGGGGGATGAGCAAGGCAACGGCCGATAGAAAATTCGTGCGCAGTATCAATTCCGCCTCGCCCCATTCGTTTTCCGATTGGAGTTGATCGCCGAGATAGCCATGCGCGATGAGCACGGTGTCGACGGGGCGGAAACGCGACACGCATTCTTTCACGAGGGATGCGGCGTCGTTGAGATCGTTGAGATCGGCCTTGATGATCTCGGCGGCGGGGTGGCTATGTTGCAGGGCCGCGAGTTTCTCTGGATCACGGCCCACGAGCAACAACCGATCGCCTCGAGCGGCATAGATCCGGGCCGCCTCGGCAGCGATGGCAGAGGTAGCGCCCAGAATGAGTATGTTGGACATGGGTGTGTTTTTTAAGGGGTTCGACGGGCGGGCGCGACCTGTTCGATGGGGGCATCGTGCCAGGTTGCGACGCCATCGCTGCGTGAAAGAAAGCGAATGGTTTTGTAGCCCGCGTTGGCGATGGCGGCGACGGAGGCCGAAAGCCCGACGCCCACGTCGTCGGGCCCATGGCTATCGTCGCCGAGCGTCACAGCAACACCCATGCGGTATGCGCGTTCGAGTATCTCCCGCATGGGATACACAGGACCCACACCCTTGCGGGCCGGCGAGGCGTTTACGTCGAGGGCAGCTCCAACGCTGCGTGTTGCTTCCAGTGCGCGATCGATCAGTCGAAACGATTCGCTTGAAAAATTCGGAGCGTGACCATCGAACTTTCGGATCAAGTCGAGGTGGCCGATTACATCCGGTCGGAGGGCTTCGATCATCGCGGTTACGTCGGCGAAGTACTGGCGATGAAGCGCTTCGGTTCCGCCAAGATTTTCGGCCACTTTCGCGGTTTTCTCTGCTGACAAATCGATGCAAACACCGCCGACCGTATGCACACTGCCAACCACATACTCGATGCGCGGATCGTTCCGGATCGCCTGCATCTTCGACAACCAGGTGTCGCCAGGAATGACTTCAGATTCGAATCCCACGATGAGTTCCAAACGATCGGACCACTCTGCACGGAGCGTTGTGGCGCGCTGCAGATACGCATCAAACATCAACTCGAGATCGGCCGGGATGAGATCGGATTCGTCCGGAAACAGATCCTCAGCTCGAAACCGGGGCGCGTGTTCCGAAAGGCCAAAGGTGGTGTACCCGACCGCATAGGCTCGTTCGACCACCTGTTCCAGGGTCGCCCGGGCATGGCGGCAATAGGCGCCACTGTGGCCACCGTGAAATGAAAACCAGGGCATCGGGTGCTATTAATACGGTTGCCATGGTCGCCGTCAATTCCCAGATGCTGTCGTTGGGCACAAAAGCCCCAGAATTCCGACTTCCGGACACAGAGGGCCGGTTGGCATCGATTTCGGACGTGTTGGGCGCACGCGGCGTCCTCGTGATGTTCATCTCGAATCACTGTCCCTTCGTCAAACACGTCGCCGGTGAATTGGCAGCGTTGGGACGCGACTACGGCGGCCAGGGCATCGCGATCTTTGCCATCGGAAGCAACGATGTGGCCAAGTACACGGACGATGCGCCTTCCAGGATGAGGGAAGAACGCGAAATGCGGGGATATTCCTTCCCCTATTTGTACGACGAATCTCAGTCGGTGGCGAAGGCATACCGGGCCGCTTGCACCCCCGATTTTTTTCTCTTCGATGGCAATCAGAAGCTCGTTTACCGCGGGCAACTCGATGACAGTCGGCCGTCCAACGGGAAGCCGGTCACGGGCGTCGATTTGCGAGCCGCTCTTGATGCCGTGATTGCGGGGCAAATGCCGTCGGCCGACCAACACCCTGGCATCGGATGCAACATCAAGTGGAAACCGGGAAACGCCCCGGATTACTTCGTCTGATTAGCTTGCAGTGCGACTCGCAATGTTCGCGAAAAGCGCACGGGCGCGGCGGACCAGCCCGTCGGGAATGTTCTTCCATGTGTAGGTTCCGCCGCGGTTTTTGTCGAGTGCAAGCCAGAGGTATCCAAATAACCGTTTGTATCCACCCGGATGGCCTTCGCTGAATCGACCGTTGACTTGCAGTGTTTCGCCTCCCCACAAAAAGCGGAAGGCGTATTGCAGGGAGTCCGCACCAAGGTCGATATCGCAGTCTGCGCGTGGCCGATCGCAAGGATAAAGCCCTGAAATCAGATCGAAGGCGTAGGCGGTATCGAGGTCGCGAACCCAGATGTAAGCGGGGCGAGGGCGCATTCGCAACACATCGACGATCGCCTCGATCTGTTCGGTTGGTGTTCCCGTTGTCCTTGCTCTGGCAAGCGCTGCCATGGCGATTGCGAGTCTCACCCTGTGGGGCGAGGCATCTTTGTCGAGGTTTGCGCGGAAGTCATTGGCAGCCTTGTAGAGGTCTGCCGTCGTCACGGCCTTTGCCTTTTGAAGCGGCGCGGTCTGGATCGCGGCCACATCGTTCATGTAGCGGGTGATGGCGGGCTGAGAATCGTGGGAATCGCCAACATGCCAGCAGTCGCCTGGATACATGACAATCGGCTTGGCGTCGGTCTTGGCGCGCAGTTCCTGGTCGGCGCGTTCGATGGTAACCATCTCGCGATTGATGTACGCATTTTCCTCATGGCAGAACCAAACGAAACTTGCGAAAGGCAAAACGTACTTCGGTTTGATGACGCGTGTCTGCAGGATTGCCTTGTCGATCATGAGTTGGGCCCCCTCCTGGCGTCGCGACACTTCTTCGGGATTGCCTTCCCAGGCAGAAAGCGAAAACTGAGTCGCCAGCACGTCGACGCGACCGATTCGTCCAACCACGCTTTGGATCTCGGCTTCGGTCAGGATGATGCAATCGTTCAGATTGAGCAGGGTCCCGCCTGGCGTCTTGACGTATTGCCAGGAATCGCCGTCTTTCCAGGGGGTGATCGTCACCTCTACGCCATCTCCGAGAGACAGCGGGGTATTCGGTTCAACTTCGATCACGTTGCGAAATCCGGCTTTGCGACAGAATTGCGCGACCTTGCCATCCTTGGTGGCCTGAAAGAGTACGGTAATCTTTGCGCGAATATCGGGCGGGATTTTCTTGATGCAAAGGGGGCTGAAATGGTCCGGATGCTCGTGTGAGAACCAAAGGTGCGTGATGCCCGCAAAAGCTTCGTAGGAGAACTTGGTTGGGGATAGCAGCGCCCATCCGTCGTTAAAGGCAAGCCCTTCAAGCCACGGGTCGCAGATCAATCGGACCGAGCCTGACTCGATGACAAAACCCGCGTGATTGACGAATTCAATGTTCATGGCGTGATGGATTCCTATCTTGCTACCGGGTTGGAGTCTTGCCAGTGTCAAAGTTGGTTCGCACGGCGAAATATGCCCAGATCTCGCGTTGCGAGACTCGAAATCGGTCGGCGCTCAGGTGCGGCGCGCTCTGAAAAAATCGGCCACCGAATTCGAGACTGACGTTCGAATTGACCCGGTACAAAATGGGGGTTTGTGCCGAGAACAGCGTTTCATTGGGTTCGCCCGTACGCGGTTCGCCGTTCAGACTGGTCGAAAACGAAAGGGAGGGGGTTGCAATCCACCTTGGCGAAAACGTGGCACGGGAAAACAGGCTCGCGGTCCCCACCGGTGCGCCGCTGCCGAGTATCGGATCAAGGACCCATGCGATCCGCACGGTCGTCCCCACGGAGACGACCGTATGACGCTCCTGGAAGACTCGGGTATCGAACGACAGATCTGCCGCTGGAAACAGGTCCCGAATCGGTGTTTGCGTCGACGCGATGGATTGGACGCAGGTGACGCCGAGACCTGCGGCGAATTGTTCGTTGCGTTCGGACTTGTGTGTCACCAGGAGCTTCGGTGTGACGAGTGCGAACGTGTTCGTGATCATCGACGTGTGGTGCAAGTATCCGACCTCGAACGATCCCCCCAGCGTCGTTTTTTCGTCGACGGCATGGACGTAGTCGGTTCCGAGTCCCGCCTGCGTCTGGCGAGGAAATACAAAAATGCCGGACGTGGCGGCGGTGTCCAGTGCGCCGCCGAGTGGTTGGAGGTGTTGCCCGAATGCGGTGGTTCGCCATCGATTGCTTGGGCTGGTCATGACCTGTATGCCAGCGTCTGCACGACCTGTGACGAGGTCGATCGAGTTTGGCAGAGTTGCTTGCTGCATGCCGATCAACTGCCGGAGCGCAATGTAGTCCGCCTCACCCGCGCTGGCTGAAACCTGGGAGTTCAGTGTCGTCGAGTGGGTGGCGCGCCATCGTCCGTTGAGATTGGCGTGGTGCATGAGCAAGGGTCGCCAACGGTCGGCGAGGTTGGGTCGTCGGAAGAGGATCTGTGGACCGTAGCTCAAGGTGATCTGGAGTCTTTCGGACAGCAGCCTCACGCCCAGCGACGTGTCGAATACGGTTGCGAAGCTTGGGACAGACGCCGCATCGGCCTGTACCGGGGCTACGCCTCCCCGTGACTCGATTGAAGCGTTCCCGACCAGTCCTGGCACGACTGCCAGCAGCCGGACAAACAGCAGGCCCGTTTCGACATGCACCGATCACTCCACCAGAACGACGTCGCCATCTCGTAGCACGAATTGCGCGGCACGAGGATCCGGAAGCGTGAGTTCGTTCAATCGGAATCGAATCCTTCGCGTGGCGGGTCCCGCCGATGGATCTTTTCGGAGAACAAAAATATGGTCTTCGCTGGCAAACTCGGTAAGCCAGCCCGAGAGCGCCAGCGCACGAAGCAGCGTTCGATCGTCGTTGAGCTCGTACTTGTTTGGAAGTTTAACCTCGCCAATCACGCTAACCGTGATCGGGGCCACGCGAACAATGCGCACGGCGATCTCCGGGTTGATGAGGATCGTTTTGAGTCGCACGGTGAGCGTCCGGCTGATCTCTTCGGGCAGAAGGCCAGCGACCTGAACGACGCCCACCGTCGGGTGCAGGTAGTCGCCAGAAGCGCCGACGTCAAACTCGCCCGAGAGCGCGGGCTGATCTTTAACGAAGACCGTGATGCGATCCTTCGGTAGTACGGTTCGGGAGGAACCTGTCTTCTGTTCGGGCAGGTCGTGTCCCCATATAAAAGGAACGGGAGCCGGTCGGCACGCGGCCAACAGCACCGTTGCGGTCGAGAGGACGAGAAAGTGAAATCGCAGCGAGTTCATGGCGCTTGAGTTAGTCGGAGTACGCTTCATCGGCGGACGCCTCCGCGCTTATCCGTTTTGAGACGAGCCAGGCCTCGCGAATGACGATGAACGCTGCGCACATGGCCAGCATCCCCGCCAACGCGAACCCTATCCGCTTGGCCAAGAGCTTCTTGATGGAAAAGGGGAGCAGATGCGGCTCCGCTATGATCTCGAAACGGCTGGTGGCGTTCACGCGTTCAAGATCAAGCTGAAGCTCTTGCGTGCGGAGTTCGATGAACAGCTGGTCCGCAAGCGTCTCCCGGTTTTTCTTCCTGTGCTCCAGGTCGGCGAGCGTGCGCGCGACGGCGGGCATTTCGGTCGAAATCGAAATCGCACTTCCAATTCCCCTTCGCGTGTCATTCAGCTCCCCTTCTGCGGCCGCCTTTTGTGCTTCAAGGGTGACGATTCGTTGCGACAGCCGCTGATGATCGGCATTGGTTTGGCGCTCGAAGTCGGTGCTGGGTGCCGTGAGCTGCTGTGAAATCAGTTGTTCGAGCCGGCGGCGTTCCTCGAGGAATGCTCGGATGGTCGGGTGTTCATCGGCGAGTCCCTGCGCTCTGGCCTCGGTGATCTTTCGATTCAGCTCCGCGACGTTGTCACGATAACGTTGTGTGTCCTGAACGCGCCCGGTTCCAAGTGACGCGTCGCCGGTAAGCAGGCGGCGGGCGCTTTCAAGCTCGCCGTTGATGCGTCTTACCTCTGCCGATACGAGCGTTTTTCGCGACTCAAGCTCGAAACGTGAATTGACGGTGCCGGGTCCCTGTTCGGGAAGGGCACGGGTATGCTTTTCTTTGAACTGGCTTTCGTCCTTCGATATCGCTTGATGTTCTGCGGTGACATCGGCATGGCGTTTTCGAAGAAAGTCGACTTCCGCGGACAGTTTGTGCAGCGCCCTGTCGATCTCGGAGCTGACATAGGTCTTGATATGCATGGAAAGGAAGCCGGTGGCCCCTTCGGGCGTGTCCTGCTGCCGCGTCTCGTGGTACGATACGTTGAACAAGTCGGCGCCGATCGGTTCAACCGTGATACGAGAAGCAAGCACGATCGACATGGATTCGGGCGGTCGGGTAATGCCCACTTTTTTCAGAGTGGCCTCGACCATTTTCGGGCTCGTCAGCGTTTTGGCGGCCGTGTCGAAGAAGATATTCCGTTGTTGCTCCGAGTTGCGGGCGTCAACGGGATTCTCCTTGGTCGATGGATCCAGCTTGATTTCGCACGTTGCTGTTGGCGCTTCGGGCAACAGAGGCACGCTCATCGCACCAACCGCGAGTCCGGCAAGCACCGCCGACAGAATGAACGTTGCGTAGCGACGTAGGAATCGCAGCAGCACGATGATCTTTCGGACGAGATCTGCAAAGGATGCTGCGGCGTCGGGCTCGGCGGCGTAGGCCGGACGTGGCGCCGGCGTAGCACCGTTGTCGGACATCGCATTCAATTGCCGAGGACGGGGCGGTTCTCGGTGAGACTGAGTCCTCGGCACGAGCGCCGTCGAGGTGGGCAGCGAGAGATCGTTGATGTCGGCCAAAAAGGTGAAGTCGATGGCTCCGAAGGCGATGCTTCCGCGGTCCCGTAGTCTTGCCCGCATGACCTGCTGTGAATCGACAAAGGTACCGTTTGCCGAGCCCAGGTCCTCGATGAGGAAACCCTGATCATCCCGGATGATCCGTGCGTGGCGTGATTCGATGGACGGATCCGGAATGTGGACATCCGCTCCTGGGTCGCTACCAATCACCGACACCATCCGGCTGAGAGCCAGGATTCGCCCAGCCTGCGGACCTGCCCCGCCGATGAGGCAAGCTACTTGCGAGGAGGGCGCTGCACCAGGTCCGTCAGAACCACGACGAGATCCCGGTGTCGGGTTCGATGGATCCGAGTCAGAGTTACGCATGTAGGCCAGGATTTCTTACCATGGATTAACTGGCGAGATGACTTCGGGAAGTGGAATTTGGACGCCCGTAATCAGCAATCCTGCTGGGCAAAACACACGACCGACACCCGCCAATCCGTCCCACCTTCGGTACCGGAAGGGAAAGGGGCTCTGGTCCCTTTCGGGTAAGCCTTCGGGGAACTCAATTTCAACCTCATCAAATCCGACCGTTTGACGGGTATGCGCCGGTTGGGCTTTGTAGAGTGCCTCTTTGGCCGAAAAAATCGCGCGGACCCATTCACCCGTGTGTTTGTATCCACGCTCGTTGAGCCTGGCGAGGTGGGTGGTTTCGGCGGGTGTGAGGACGCTCTCCGCCACGTCGGCGCCAGCGGGAAGGAAGGGCTCGGCATCAATCCCAACCGCCGCCAGTCGTTCCGAATTCGCAATCACGGCGGCTGCGAAAAGGCGACCATTGCGCCTTGTGTGGGTAATCGAGCCAAGCCAGCCGATCGGCCAAATGGGCGCACGATCCGTGCCCGGAAGCAGCGCCGCTTCGAGCGGTGCTCCGGCCTGTGCAAAGGCGCGCCGGGCGCAGTCCCGCCCCGCTGCGAACTCGTGTCGGCGCTGCGGCACAGCCCGTTCCACACAACGCAACTCGTCCGGCAAAAGGGGTGCTGGTTCGCTGTCGAACCACGCCGCCCGGACTATGACGGCATCGCCCGGAAACAGATCCGACAGATCAACATCCGGCATGGGGATATCAGCCCGTTTCGGACTCTCGTCCTCGTTTGCGCCGCATCATCGCTGCGCGCCGTGCCGCACCGCGATCCCCAACCTGTTTCAGGGCTTCGTTTTCGCCGCCGAGATTGCCAAGGTGCTCGGCCAGTTGCCTTGCGGTGGGGAAGCGGAAAATGTCGGTGACGGAGAGATCCCGTGCAAGGGCATCACGCAGTTTTCGATGGGCCTGTACCGCCAAAAGTGAGTGGCCTCCCACCTGAAAGAAGTTGTCGTCGCGTCCCACCTGGTCGAGCCCGAGAATCGTCTGAAAGACACGTACGATGTCTCCTTCAAGGTCGCCTTCTGGTTCGGCATATTCCGCCCGTGGTCCCGACGCGTCGGGTGCTGGCAGCGCCTTGCGATCCACTTTCTTGTTCGGCGTTAACGGGAACTGCGCGAGTGTTACGAATGCGCCCGGAATCATGTAGTCCGGTAGCGACTCCGACAGGTGTTTGCGCAAGAGCTCCGTATCGAAGGTTTGACCGCTTCGAAGGTAAGCGCAGAGGCGGGGATCACCGGGGCGATCCTCACGTACCATCACCACGGCCTCTTTGACGCCAGGCACTTCCGACAATCGCGTCTCGATCTCGCCAAGCTCGATTCGGTAGCCCCGCAACTTGACCTGGTGATCAACGCGACCGATGAACTCGATTCTTGCGTCATCTCGAAATTTCACGAGGTCGCCGGTTCGGTAAAGGCGTGCTTCCGGTTTCTTGTCGAAGGGATCCGGGACGAACCGATCTGCAGTCAACTCGGGACGCGCGTGATATCCGCGCGCCACACCGTCGCCGCCGATGTAGAGTTCGCCGGGCGCGCCAACCGGCACCGGTTGCTTTTGCCCGTCAAGGACGTACATGGTGGTGTTGGCGATTGGGCGACCGATTGTGACCGTCTCGCCGACGGCAACGGCATCAACCGAAGACCAGATGGTGGTTTCGGTCGGTCCGTACATGTTGCTGATCCGGGTTGGGCTAACCGATGCGATGTCCGAAACCAGGCTGTCTGGAAGGGCCTCTCCGCCGATCATGATGTGTCGTACGGTTGATAGGGCGCTGCGCGTTGCCGGGTGCTCCAGCAACATCCGCATCATGCTCGGGGTGCACTGCAAGTGGGATATATTGTGTCGCTTGAGCTGCGTTGACAGCGAGAAGTCGTCGGTCGGTACCTCGACCACCCGCGCTGCTGACGTTTGTTTTCGAAGGTCGTTCAGGTGGGGGAGATGCTGCAAAACCGTGTCGGCATCGATCCCGAAGTCGATGAGACAAGCCACGTCATCAACGCCCCATCCCTTGAGTCGGTCGATGGTCGCGGCGCAGGATTCGGGGGTACCAAATAGCCCGCTCTGAGCGTAATAGCGTTCGAACGAGAACTCGAGGAGCGCGTCCATTTCCTCGGCGGACATGCGCTGGAAATTAACCTGGAGGCTGTCGCCATCCTTGGCCACCTTCTTGAAGGCAGGAAAGCTCCACGCGTAGTCACCAATCAACTCAAGAGAGCTCTTGAGATAATTCTTCATGGGCTGGCGAACGATCTCTTTGACCTTTGTTGCATCCGGGCCAACGAAGGTGTGCAGCATCAAAGTCACCTTGCCCTCGCCGGTATAGCCAGCGTCGCGCCGTGCCTTGCGATAGACCTGAATCTTCGACGCCATTTCGTCGAAGGACTGGCCGAGCAGGTGGGTCAGGATGTTGGCGCCGATTCGTCCTGCGGATGCAAATGTCTCGGGGTGCCCGGCAGCGGTTACCCAAACGGGCAGTTCCGCTTGCACGGGGCGTGGTCGCGTTTCGATGGCGACTTCACCGACTGGGCTGGGAAACTTGACCGATTCACCTCGCCACAGCTTGCGAACAGTCTCAATGTTGCGCAGCATGACACCCTTTTTGTCGCTGAAGCTGTCGGGCCACAACAGGAAGTCGCGTGGATGCCAACCCGAGGCAAACGATAGCCCGACGCGTCCGTCGGAAAGGTTGTCAACGACCGCCCACTCTTCAGCGACGCGCGCCGGATGGTGCAACGGTGCAACGCAACTGCCCGCTCGAATCTGGATGCGTTTGGTGATCATCGCAAGGGCCGCGCCCGCGACGGCCGGGTTCGGATAGAGCCCGCCGAATCCGCCGAAGTGTCGTTCCGGCGTCGACACCGCCGAGAATCCGTTGTCGTCGGCAAACTTGGCACCTTCGATCAGCAATCGATATTTTTCACGGCCGGGCGTTCCATCGGAATCGGCTGCGAAATAGAAAAGAGAAAACTCGATGCCCTTGTCGGTATGGTGCCCTGTTTCGCCGCCGGGTCCGAGATCGCTGCGATCACTTGAAGCGATGACGATTTTGAATCCGCGCGCAAGCGTCCAAAACAGCTCGAGGACCGAGATGTCGAACGAGAGGCTGGTGACGGCGAGCCAAACATTGCCATCGCGATCGCTGATGTGGGCGTCCATGCCCGTGAAAAAGTTGGTGACGTTGCGGTGCTCGAGCAGCACGCCCTTGGGCTTTCCGGTAGAGCCCGAGGTGTAGATGGCATAGGCAAGATGCGACGCCGCCGCTCGATTGGAAGGCCGGGTGTCTGTGCGGGTCGCAAGCTCGTTGGCGATTTCATCAAGGTTGATGCGTTCTGCTGTGCCTGCAGGTACGCTCTTGCGCGTTGAATTGTCACACAAGATTAGACGGGTTTGACTGTCCTCGACCATCAAGGCGAGTCGATCTGCGGGGTAGTCGGGATCAAGTGGGACGTAGGCGGCTCCGGCTTTCCAGATGGCGAGTGCCGCGACGACGAGCGCCTCGGTTCGCGGTAGACACAACCCCACGAGCGTGTCGGGCAGAGCGCCTTTTTCGATCAGAATCTGTGCGAGCCGGTTGGCGCGTCGATCCAGTTCGGCGTACGTGAGACTTCGATCGCGATATACGAGGGCGATCGCTTCGGGTGTCCGATCGGTTTGTTCCTCGATGAGTTGGTGGACACAGTGGTTGCGCGGATACGCCGTCGCCGTGGCATTCCAGTCGACGAGCAATCGGTTGCGTTCGTTCGCATCCAGGATCGGGAGATCGTTGAACGGCACATCTCGGTTGGCAAGGGTTGCGGTGATCCAGTCAACCAATCGGTCTGCGGTTTTGCGTGCGTTCGCCTCGGAGTAGCCCGATGCATTGAAGACAAGTCGGGGCGCGCCTCCGGTCGAGTCAAGAACGAGCCGCAGTGCGGCTGTCGAATGGGGTTCGCGTCCCGCGTACGCGATCTGACAGGGGTATTCGGGTTCCCGTAGCTCCGGGAGACCGAGCAAGACATCGCGCGCTTGTTCGGCGCCGTCCGACGCAGCCAATAGCTCGGCTCCGATTTGTACCACAAGGCCGTTGAAGGTTTTGTGGGTGTCCAGATCGCAGACGACGGGAAGATATCCCGACAGGAGGCGGGTTCCTTCTGCACACGCCACCCCTTGCAATTCGGGCACAAAGGCTCCGATTGAAAACTGGCGGGCTCCGGTCGTACGTCCAAGCCATGAAACGAATCCTGTGACGATGTCTTCTCGTGACTGAGTCGGTAGCTTGAGCTCGAAGGAGAACACATCGGCGGAGCCGGAGGCTGAGGAGGCGGCCATGGGGGGCTCGGATGGGGTGGCTGACAGGCGTTCTAGCCAGCGTTCCCCGTCATTCATTTCGTCCGTGTGCATCAGCGCGATTCCTTTGAGTGTCCTAGTAAGCGTTGCGTTTCTTCTTGTTGCCAACGATGGTCAACAAAATGATCTTGAGATCCCAAAACAGATTCCAGTCGTGGATGTAGGCGAGGTCGTGTTCGACCCGCTTCTCCATTTTGGCTAGCTCGTCGGTTTCGCCGCGCCATCCGTTGACCTGGGCCCATCCGGTGATTCCGGGTTTAACCTTGTGGCGCAACATGTAGCCGTGAATCAACGATCGGTATTCCTCATTGTGCGCTACCGCATGGGGTCGCGGACCCACAATGGACATCTCACCGGTGATGACTTGCAGAAATTGCGGTAACTCATCCAGCGACGTCCGTCGCAGGAAGGCTCCGATCGGCGTGATGCGTGGATCGTCCTTCGTGGCCTGCTTGATCACGGGGCCGTCTTCGAGGACGCGCATCGTGCGGAATTTCAGGATGCGGATCTCTTTCCCGTTCAGTCCGTATCGCCGCTGTCGAAAGAAGACAGGGCCGGACGAGTTGAGCTTGACGGCTATTGCAATGGCCATCATCGGTATCGCAATCAACGCCACGATGAACGAACCGACGACCACGTCTTCGATGCGCTTTAGCCAGCCACCGACGCCTCGAAACGGGCTGTCGTAGATGCTGACCACCGGAACGTTGCCAATTTGTGTCCACCGGGCATGGAGTAAGTCGAAGGTAAAGAAGTCCGCGACCATGTACACGGTTGCCGTCGTGTCAGCGAGCGAGCGCAGGGATTCGGCGATGCGGGTTTCAGCCCGCAATGGCAGCGCGATGAACACGATGTCGATCTTGCCGTCACGGGCATCTTCGACGAGTTCACTCACTGCGCCGACGGAAGGGATCGATTTGAGGGGGTGGCGGCGGTCGGGCGCACGATCGTCGTAGACGCCACTCAGGTTCATGCCCAGCCAGGGCATTTCGGAGATCTGGCTGACGAGCTTGTCAGCGATATCGGTAGCGCCAAGGATCGCGACCCGTCGCGTGTTCATTCCCGCCGCACGGACCCGGTTCAGGATGAGTCGCATGCCGACACGCCACCCCCCGAGCAGGACCGGGGCGAGGAAGAGCCATCCAACGATAACCGACCGCGGAAATTCACTCCAAACCTTGGTGATGAAACCAATCAACAGGAGCGCAGGCGGAACAAAGAGCCAAGCGGTCGCGACGGCCTGTAGCTCACGAACGGCTCCCTCGGTTCGGTACCCTCGGTAAAGCCCCTGGGATTCACCCGTGATCCGAAAGAACAACACAGCCAATACGGCGGCTGTCGTCGTGACGGCATGCCAGGGTTGTCCTACGAATGAGCAAACCGAATAGAGCGCGCCGACAATCAAACCGCTATCGACAAGACGCTGAAGTGCGCTGATCGCGCTTTCGTGGTTACGGAGTAACCCGCCCTGTGTGCTGCTCCTTGTCATTGTGCCTTCCCATGGCGCGTCAATTGATACAACACCGACATTGATCCGTAAAGTCGGATTTCGTGGGATGTATCAACACAGCAGACGGCGACATCGAGCAATCTTCCCCGTCGCCGGGGTTTCGCCATTCAGCAGGAATGCTTTGACGAGATTTCGGTGCCGGAGCTTGACCCGGCGGGCGCGCGGGGCTCTTATGACGCCCCACGGATGACCGGCGGCCTTTTTCCCCTAATCGCGCTTGGTCTTTGGGTACCAATAGGGTTGGCGCTCTCTGCTCTGATGCATCATCCCCGCCGGGCAATCGTGCTCTGTGTCGTCGGCGGCATGTTGATGTTACCGGAACGAACGGCATTCGATGCACCCTTGATCCCGCCCTTGGGGAAAAACGAAATTGCGTCGCTGACCGCATTCCTTGGGTGCGCGATTTTCGCGCCCAAAACATTGTTGCAGCGTCCCGCTAGCCGAATCGACTGGCTCCTCCTGTTGGTAATCGTCGGGGTTGTTCCGACTGTTTTCGCGAACTCCGAACCCCTCGTGAACGGCAGCGTACTTCGCCCGGGCCTCACCACGCATGACATGGTCTCTGGCTTCGTCGCAACCGCCCTCGGCATCGGGTTGCCCTTCATGCTCGGACGCTGGGCGTCGTCTGATATGGGCAATCTTCGCGTCGCGCTCTCTGCCATTGTCGCCTGTGCCGTCCTCTACTCGGGGTTTATCTGGATTGAGCTGCGGTTTTCGCCGCAGTTTCACAACTGGGTTTATGGATTTCACCCGCAGGGTTTCGACCAGGCCTTTCGCTGGGGCGGCTACCGCCCGTTTGTGTTCACGGCGCACGGCCTGGCCCTGTCATCGTTCATCCTGGTTGCGATGCTCGCGAGTTTGGGCCTGAAGGCGGTTCGCCAGCGGGTCGCGGGCTTTTCGACCGGGACGTTGGCGCTTTATCTTGGCGTTGTGCTGCTGTTGTGCAGAAGCACCGGCGCAATCATCATGGGTATCGTTGCGTTGTTGGCGATTGGGTTGTTGCGGTCCACCTTGCTAGCACGCGTGGCTGCGGTGTTGGTTGCGGTGTGTCTCGCGTTCCCACTCATGCGCATCACGGGAACCGCGCCCGACGAGGCGCTCTTGAACATGGCCAGCAGCCTGCAGAAAGACCGGGCCGGATCACTCGAGTATCGTTTCACGAACGAAAAAATGCTGACGGAGCGGGCAGTCGAAAAACTCTGGACGGGATGGGGAGGATTTGGTCGCGGCCGCGTCTTCGATGCCGAAGGCCGGGATCTCACGGTAACGGACGGCTACTGGATCATCTTGTTCGGCGAGCGCGGTCTCATCGGGTTATACGGATGTTTCGCCTTGCTGGTGTTTCCGATATTGCTCGTGCCGTCGGCGCTTACGAGAACCCTGGATGGCGAGGAAAAACGGCTTCTCGCATGCACCGCACTCCTCGTGACGGTTCAGGTGGTCGATTTATTGCCCAACGGTTTGTTTTCACCGTTCCCGTACTTCTGTTCGGGGATGCTGCTGTCGGCAGTGCGCTCGGTCGGGCATTTACACCCGCCGCCCGTGTAGTCCGCTATTGCGCGAGGCAGGCGCGGACGTGGGTCTTTAATTCGTCCATCGCAACCCTGCGTTGTTCGGGGGTCTTGGGCCCCAGCCGATATCGAGATGCTTGCTCGGTCGCCCAGGCAAACAGCACCAATCGATGCCATGCTCCTCCAACACGTCCCCAACGTTTTCTGTAATACGAATGTTGGTTGCGCCACCAGAGGATCCCGAGCTTCTCTCGGTTGAGTTTGAGGGCCGACTGCCCTGCGTGGTGAACGACCACGGCATCGGCGATGTAGCGCACTTTTCGCCCCGCCCGTTTGAGTCGATCGCAAAGGTCAACGTCGTTGAAATACAGGCTGAGCGTCTGGTCGAGACCGCCCATCGCCACGAATTCGGTGCGTTTCATCATCACGCAGGCCCCCGGCGGTTGATCGACATCGCGACTCGTCTGATGATCGAAGTCCTTCATGTGAGTCCAGTCGCTCAACCAATTTCCCGGAGGAACATCGCCCAACACGGTTACCTCTGTAACGGCGGCCAGGATCGTCGGCAGACGATTGGACGCGCATTGCACTTTCCCGTCAGGCCAGATGAGTTTTGGCGAAGCCGCCCCGTAGTCCGGATTCGCAATGAGGAAATCCTGGACCTTGTCGAGCGCCCCCACGGATACTTCGGTGTCGGAGTTTAGCAGGCAAAGGTATTCACCCGTTGCCCGCCACGCCCCCTGGTTGTTGCCCTCGGAATACAACCGATTGTCGGCATTTCGAATCAAGATCACGTCCGGAAATCGCTCGGCGATCGCATCAGCCGAACCATCGGCGCTGCCGTTGTCGACCACGATGATCTCGCGGCTGCGGCCTGTCGTGTCCGCGTAAAGAGACTCGATGCATTTGCAGGTGAGTTCGAGCGTGTTCCAAGAAAGAATGACGATCGAGAGACTCGGCGTATTTGGAGACATGGCGTTTTTAGGCAGAGACGATAACGGGGAGAAATCTTCCGGGCAAAGAGGCTTGCGCGGAGTAGGCATGGTGCCAAGCTGGCCAAGTCATAGGCGTTCTGACGGCAATCGTCAAACGATCCAGGAGCGGCCATTGGTTGACTATAAAAAGCAAGTCGTTGCACATTCCCGCATGCTCGGAAAACGTTTGTTTTTCGAGGGGAAAACGCATCTTCAACGGATGATGTTGCCTCCCGGCGCCCCCGGGGTGGTCATCTTTCCGTCGGGTCAACCCCCGGATCCGGCAAGCAACCTCAGGGCCTGGTTGCTTGCTCCGGAGCTGCGAAAACTGGGGTGGCGTGCCGTGGTGGTGCCCGCGCACCTCGACCTTCCGGCGCGACGTCGGATCCTGAAAGCAGAAGAGCCTGACGTCATCCTGATGCAACAGACGCGGCACCCGCTCAATGATCCACACCTGTACGCGCCAATTCCCTGCGTTTTGGATGCGGACGACGCGGACTATCTCGACCCTCGCCATCAGAAAAGAATCATATCGATCGCAACCGGCGCCGCAGCGGTGACAGCCGGCAGTCGGTTTATCTCGGAGTGTTTTTCACGGCACAATCCGAAAACCGAAATCTTGTGGACATGCACGCCCAATGCCAGTCGAGCGTCCTCGTTGCCGCCGGAAAAGCGGCCACCGATCCTCGCATGGGCTCACTCGGCCCCGCTGATGTACACGCACGAGATGGCGCTTGTGAAAGAAGTGGCACTGGGCGTGGCAGAGCGGATGAAGTTTTCCTTCTGGTTGTTTGGAACCAAGCCGGGCGAGGCGGACGACTATTTTGCGCCGATGGTCGCAAAGGGGATCGACTGTGTGGCGATCCCGCTTATGAACTACGACGCGTACCTTGCCAAGGTGGCCGAGGCGGCGGTCGGTATGCAGCCGGTTTGTACGACGAACGAGTTTTCGTGGGGCAAATCATTCGGAAAGATTCTCGCCTACCTCGCGGGTGGCGTCGCGGTTGTGGCTTCGGACGCGGTCGATCACCCGCTGTTTTTTAGACACGGTGAAAACGGGATGCTGGTCAACACGCCCGCCGAATGGATCGATGCGGTATCCCTGTTGCTGAGCGAGCCCGGCCGGCGCGCACAAATGGCCCGGATCGCGTTCGCCGATTTCGAGAGTCAGCTGACGCTGCCCGTGTTTGCCAGCAGGATGGATTCCGTGTTGCGAAACGCTGCCCGGTCGCGGGTGGTCGCCTAGTTGCCGGTCAAGACGATCGCCTTGATCCATTCGATCCGGCGGTCGAGCCAGATCTCCTGGGTGTTTTCGCGTGCAAACGCGACCGCCTTTATCATCATCTCGCGCAACCGACTTCGATCACGGGCGTGCTCGGCAATCGCGGATCCCATTGCCTCGATGTCCAACCACGGAACGGTTTGAATCGCGCCCGTATCCGTGAGATCGCGATAGTAATACGTATCGTAGGCCAAGACGGGAACCGCACTCGCCATGGCGTCGAAAACATTGCGTGGCGTATCCTCGGACTGCGGTGCGCCGAGTAGCAGGTCGGACTTTTGCAAACGGTCGAAAAGCTTGGGTCCAAAGGGGATTGGGCCGGTGAAGGTCACGGCGTCATCGAGCGAAAGCTCATGGGTGAGTCGCTTGAGGTTCTCCTCTTCTTCGCCACCGCCGATGATGGTGAAGTGAAGCTTCCCGCCGAGACCGCGGGCATGGGCCACGGCCCGAAGGCAATGGTCGACCCCTTTATAACCTGTGAGTCTTCCTGCAAAGACCAGTTGGAGGGGCGCGTCGGCACGGGCAGCAATTTTCGTGTCGAGCTGCGGTTGCGGGATGATCTGATCTGCAAAAAAGGCGACGTCCAGGAAGTTCTTCACACTGGGTCGGCCCTTGCCGTAATCGGAAACCAAATCCTTGCCCTTGAAGAGGGAGAGTGAACACAGCCGCGCAGCCAGCTTGTGCTCGAGGGCGCGGATCGGATCGTACAGGAATCGGTTTAGCAGATAGGATTTGCGGCTCCATCGACCCGTCTTGAAGTTCATCCGCGCGTTGTTCCGCATGTCGATGTCTTCGACGACAATGGTTTTTTTGCCGAGCGCGGCCGCATAAAGAATGGCGGGAAATTCGAAGGGCCGGAACAGGTTGTAGGAGATGCCGCCGTGGACCACGTCAGCGCCTTCGACGGCCCGCCGAACTTCATTGAGCACAAACGGTAGGCGTAGAAAAAACTGCAAACGGTCGAGCCCGTCATCGACAAGCGGCAAGAAGAAAATGCCCTCAGCCTGTTCGTCGATCTCGGTCAACCCGGCCTTGATCCGTTCGAATTGACTCTTCGTCATCATGGGTGCGACGATGGTGATTCGCTCCACCTCGGCATTTAGCTGCGTTTTTAGATACCGAAGGTGTTCCGCGAACGCGGATTCGCTGGCGAATTTTCCGGGGCCCGTCCGATAAAACACAACCGGTATGACGAAAAGATAGTTCGCTCGGGCGGCACGGGTCACGGGCGACGTTTGTAGCACGGGCTTGGTGTTGACACCCGCGAAAGGACGTGGCGGCATGACGGTGGGTAGGGTAACTTTGCAGCCGATGACTAAGCTCAAGCAGATCCATCGGATTTCTATTGTTTCGATCCTACTGTTGTCCGCCTCATGTAAAGGTGATACGGGGGCGAAAAACGGGTCAGGCGGCCAGGCGGGTTGGGCATCCGGCGGAGCGAGCGGCGCCGCGTCGAATACCGGTGGCGGGCCTTCATCAACCGGCGGCAAGGACGGGGGCACCGGTGGAACCGGCGGCAGCAAGACGGGTGGCGCGGGTGGCACTGCAACAACGGGCGGAACCGGCGGCAGCAATACCGGTGGCGCGGGTGGCACTGCCGCAACGGGTGGAACCGGCGGCAGCAAGACGGGTGGCGCGGGTGGCACTACAACAACGGGCGGAACCGGCGGGAGCAAGACCGGTGGCGCGGGTGGCACTGCCGCAACGGGCGGAACCGGCGGCAGCAATACCGGTGGCGCGGGTGGTAACAACGTCGGTGGTCTTGCCGGATCACGGAACCGTGTTCGGGCGTTTCTTTCGGGACACAGCCTGCTCGATACGCCGATCGATACCTACGTCGTCGACATCGCGACCAAGAAGGGAGACGACTACAAATACAATGTTCAGAACGTCGTCGGCTCGCCCATTCGGATTCGAACCCGTGGCAGCAATCCGTTGAACAACGCGGACTTTGGCGGCTACAGTCTGGGCAAGAACTTGAACGGCACGGGGATGAACGTCATCAACGAGCTGCGGAACCCGGCGACCCTGGGTCAGGGCGAAAAATACGACACGCTGGTCATTACCGAACGCCATGATCTGCCGGATTCGATCCAGTGGGAAAGCGCCACCAGCCTTTTGCGGCACTACCACGATCGTTTGTTGGCAGGCAACGCCAGTGCACAGACCTCGCTTTATCACTGCTGGCAAAGCATGAACAAGGACAATCCCTCGGCGTGGTTGGCCTACGAGAAGGCTGCCACTCCGCTTTGGGAATGCATCGCGAGCAAGGTCAACCTGACACTCGAAGCCAACAACCTTCCGAAGGCCGTGCTGAATTTGCCAGCGTCGAAGGCGATGGTGGCTCTCGTTGAACGCGCCATGGCCGGAGAAGTCCCGGGTGTTTCGGGTTCGACCCGCGAAAAGATGAACGCGTTTTTCAAAGACGACGTCCATTTAACCGATCTCGGTTCGTACTTTGCCGCCAGCGTGATTTACTCGGGGTTGTTTCGCAAAACGCCCGAGGGCGCGGCGATTCCGAGCGGGCTGGCGCAGAACACGGCGGTATACCTTCAGAAGTTGGCGTGGGAACAGGTGCAAACGTATTACAGCACGCCCGGTGCGGGAGAGCGTACGATGCCGCAATGCCGGACCATCGCTGCAACCGCCTGTCCGTTGTTCTGGACGCTCATGGGAGATGGCGGCAAGGCAGGAAGCTGCGCGAACTTCTGGAATGATGCGAACTCCGCAAACAATCCGTTCCGTTGGCCCGATTCGCAGCTGGTCGTTTGGCCGGCGCCTTAGAGATTCTTTCTTGCGCGTGTTTCGACGCACATCGTTGTTGCTGATGGGTTTCGTTGGGCTGGCTTGTTCGTCGTCGTCGAATGGCGGCGGTGGCAACAACGTCGCCATGGGTGGCAACAACGTCGCGGGCCACCCCGAGAACGCGGGTGGCGATTCCGCAGGGGGCGCGCCACAAGGTGGTAGCGCGACCGGGGGAGCGGCAGCGGGCGGAGCGCCGGCGACAACGAGCGGACCCGTGCTGCTTGCGCGCAGTGAAGGTTGTGACAAACCCGCCTCCGGTGCAGGCGTCTACGTGAAGGGCAGTTTCACGATTGCGGGAAAATCTCGTGACTCGTTTGTTCGACTGCCCTCGGACTACGATTCGAGTCGAGCCTATTCGTTGTTGTTTCAGCTGCATGGCTCGGGCGGCGTGGCACCGGGAAACGGGCGCGGCATTGAAGTCCCGGCCGACAAGAATGCTGTCATCATCACGCCGCAGGGAATCAATGGTCTGTGGCAGCTCGGTGCGACGGGCGAAGATGTCGCGTTCTGGGACGCCATGTACGCCGACGCGATGGCTCGCTATTGTATCGATCAACATCGGGTGTTTGTAATGGGGTTCAGTAGAGGCGGAGCCCTCACCAACATGCTGGGGTGCGTTCGTGGCGATCGCGTTCGCGCAGTCGGACCCCTTGCGAGTTGGCATCCGGCGCGAATGGGAACCTGCGTCGGCCGGCCTGCAGCGTGGTTCGTTCATGCCACGGACGATCGAGTTGTCCCTCTCCCGATGGGGCATCGGGCACTCGAGTATTTCATCGCCAGCAGCCGCTGCACCTCAAACACGGTGACGACAGTTCCGTCGCTTTGTCAGGCAAATGTTGGTTGCGATCTCGGCGCCGATTTGGTGTTTTGTGAAATCGCCGGGGATCACGGTGCGCCGATCGAGTGGGAGGTCCCGGCGATGTGGAATTTTTTCGAGCGTCTACCGCCGCGATGACGTGCGAGCTTTTTCGTCGTCAATAATGTTGTCCGCGAGTTTGTCGAAATCCACCCGGTAACTGCCGGATGCGACCAGTTTGCGAACGTCTTCGATGAAGCCGGCTCGTTCCGACTTCGCCTTGTCCGCGGCTTCCGATGCTTGCTCCGCGCTCGCCGCCACGATGGCTGCAAGCTCCTCTGGTGTGGATCGAGCCCCGGGCGTCTTTTCTGGCGCCGGGTGATCAATCTCGGTCCGACCTACGCCTGGTGTAGGACCGATGCCGTTGAGTGATGGGATTTTCATGCTCATGGAGGTTGGCCTCTGGTTATAGGTTCGGCCAGAAACCGTCACCCTGGAGGGGTGACGCGGTGTTTTTTGGAAAATAAATTCAGGGCGTTCTTTTGACGTAAATACTTAGAATGACTGAATAAATTTCTACTTCAAACGTTTAGCGCGATGCGGTGAGCCTCAAGTATTTTTCGGTTCCTCGGCGCCAGGGCCCTTGTATTCAATGATTCCCGAACGACGACCTGCGAAGCGGCCGAGGTGGTATCGCAAGGAGCCCTGGACCTCGGCGAACTTCCCAAGCGTCAGGAAGACCCCGGCCAGGGCTGACTCGTCGCGTCCCTTCCCACGATTCCGGAAGTGTCGGTAGATGCGACCGGCCGATACGGGATAACCGGCGAGAAGAAGCGTGCTGAGTCCCAGGCTCGGCAGGGCGCCGCCGATTGCGAGAGTAGGAACGGCCACCCCCCAGAACCACGCCCGGCGCTCCTCTTTGACGAAGTGCCGCTCAGGCGGCGCACCGTGCATGTGGGCGCCCTCCGCGAACGCGTGCCCCGAGCGGACATTGCGCTTCCACCACTGCGAAAATCGCGACAGGGCGGCATCGTGCAGGGTCATGTCCACATCGATCCGATGGATCTCAAAACCGGATTTCCGCAGCCGGACACAAAGTTCGGGCTCTTCACCCGCAATCACGGTTTCGTCGTAACCGCCAACCCGTTGCAATGGTGCCGTTCGAATCATGGCGTCGCCGCCGCAGGCGCGCGTTTGACCCACCGGCGTGTCCCATTCGATGTCGCAGAGCTTGTTGTAGATCGACTGGTTCGGAAAGCGTTCCCTGCGTCTGCCGCAGACGACGGCCGCTTCGGAATTTTCGGTCATGAACGTGTGGGCTATTGAAAGCCATCCCGATACGATCTCGCAATCACCGTCCACAAACTGAACAACTTCCAGGGTCGGGTTTTGCTCGATGAGTCGGGTGAAACCTGCATTTCGGGCGCGGGCGGCGGTGAAGGGTCGGGATAGATCGAGAACAACGACTTCCACGCCGAGCGAACGGGCGAGGGCGACGCTGTCGTCGGTGGAACCCGAATCCACGTAGACCGTGGCGTGACAGATCGAGATCAGCGAATCCAGACAAGCGGCAAGTCGACTGCCTTCGTTTCGCCCGATCACGACCGCGCCCAGATTTCGCAACGCGAGCGACTTGGAATCTGTAGTCATTGGTTGCGGTATACCATTGCCAACGTTGGATTCGACGGGCCGATTGCGGGCTAAAAGGTGAACTTTTTCAGGATGCTCCGTTGTGATCCCGAAGGCTATACAACGCCCTGAAACCAGCTATAAAGGCCGCGTGTTCTCGCTCAACAAAGATGGCGTCAAGGCCCGCATTCGCGATGCGATGGGGGCGGCACTTTGGGCTGCTGGCATAACCAATCCCCGCAAGCGAAGCCGAGACCATCTGACCGTCGTGACGTTCCATCGCGTCCTGTCGGAATCCGCGCGTGCCACTTATCCGATGCCGACGCTGGCCGTCACCGAAGCAGAGTTGATCTGGTTCCTTCGATTTTTCAAAGAGAATTTCGAATGTGTCACGGTTTCATCGGGTCTCGCTCGAATGCAGCGGGCCGACGTGGCTGATAAACCATTGTTGGCTGTAACCTTTGACGATGGCATGGTCGACAACTTTACGGCCGCGCGCCCCTGTGTGAATGCGGAAGGTCTTCCCGCTACCTTTTACATCGTGGCAGGCGAGGTGGAGCAGAATCGCCCGCTTTGGCACGACGCGGTTTCTTACGCGTTCAAGGCGCGTCCTGAGCTTGCTGCTGCGACCCTGGCATCGCTGACCGCCGGTAGCAAAAATGGCGCATCCGCCGTTGCCGCTCTGAAAACGTGTGATGCGGACACCCTAGATGAATCCGTGTTGCGTTTGACCGAAGCGCTTCGGAAGGCGGGTATTGAACGGCTCCAGCCCGAGTGGGATGGTTTGATGAATTGGTCACAGCTGAAACAACTGGTGCAGGACGGACACGAAGTGGGCGCACATTCATCGCATCATGCGATCTTGACGAACTGTTCTGACGTACGGCTCGTTCGCGAGACTCAGGGCGCCCGTGCGACTCTGGAAGGTCGCCTCGGTGTTCCGGTACGGTCGTTCTGTTATCCGAATGGTGACCACAACGATACGGTTGTGCAGGCTGTGCAGGCTGCCGGTTACGAGAACGCGGTCACCACCATTTTTGGAACCGTGCCGCGTCATTCGGATGGCTTCCGCCTGCGGCGCTGCGATATCCAATCAGCAACGTCACGTACCGCCGGGGGGCGGTTGTCGCGATCTCGACTGGCCTGGCGAATCAGTGGCATTCACCCTGGGCTGCATTAAATCGATGCGCCTCGCCTATCTGACCAGCCAGTATCCTGCGCCGTCTCACACGTTTATTCGCCGCGAGATAGCTGGCCTTCGGGCACGTGGCCTGACGATCCAGACGTTCTCGATTCGACGACCGCCTGCGGATGCGCGAATGACCGATGCCGATGGTGCCGAGCGAAATGCCACGCTGTATGTGCTACCAATCAACCCGGTTGCCGTCGTCGCGGCCCAGTTTTGGGCTTTCTTCTCTTCACCAGGCAGATACCTATCGACATTCGCGCTGGCGTTGCGGCATCGCGTTCCGGGTGTTCGAGCGTTTGTTTGGGCGCTTTTCTATTTTATTGAGGCGATGTTGCTCGCCCGAATGCTGAAGGCCGGTGGCATCACCCACTTGCACAATCATTTCGCGAATGCAGCGGCTAATGTCGGATTGTTGAGTTCGACGTTCTTGCGATTGCCGTGGAGTCTGACGTTACACGGCATCTCCGAATTCGACTATCCCGCCGGTGAGTTGCTACGGGAGAAAATATCGGTGGCTCGTTTTGCAGCCTGCGTATCCCATTTTTGCCGAGCGCAGGCGATGCGCAAGTGTGATCCAGTGGATTGGCCGAAGTTGTTTGTCGCGCGCTGTACCGTCGACACGGGATCACTCGTCATGAAACCCGCGGTACTGACGGCCGCCGATCCGACCATCGTTTGCGTGGGTCGCCTGTCAGCGGAGAAGGGCCAACTTGGTCTTGTGCATGCGTTTGCGAGCCTGCTGAAAGACGATCTACAAGCCAGATTGTGTTTCGTGGGCGACGGGCCGGATCGTGCCGCCATCGAGTCTGCCATCGCCAGCGCGGGGCTATCGTCACGATGCACACTGCTCGGGCAGCGCTCCGAAAGCGAGACGCTCGAGGCCATCGCTGCCGCTGATATCCTGGTCAACGTCAGCTTTATGGAGGGTTTGCCCGTGGTACTCATGGAGGCGCTCGCGCTGGGGGTTCCAGCGATTGCACCGCGTTTGGCAGGCATTCCCGAGCTTATCGAGGATGGCACGACAGGTCTGCTTTTTCACCCCGGTGATTGGGATGGATTGACGGAGGCGTTGCGCCGTTTGCTCAAGAATCCAGAGAAGCGGCGTTCACTTGCCGAGGCCGGCCGGGTTCGGGTCGAGGCGCTTCATTCTCTGAATGGTGCACTGGCACCTCTGCTGGTACGGTTCACGGTCGACGGAAAATGAAGACTGATAAAAAACGAAACTACGAGATCGATCTGGATGACATCGGAGAGGGTGACATCGCCGTGGTGGGAATGGCCGCGCGTGTTCCCGGCGCCAAGAACTACCGCGAGTTTTGGCGCAACCTTTGTGACGGGGTGGAATCAATCCGTCGGTATAGTGAAGAGGAGTTGCTGACGGCGGGTGAATCTCTGTCCGCGATTCGTGCGCGGAACTATGTCCCAGCCGGCGCTCCGCTTGATGACATGGAAATGTTCGACGGCGAGTTCTTTGGCTTCTCGCCAAAAGAGAGTGCCATCATCGATCCGCAACACAGGCACTTTTACGAAGTGGCATGGGAAGCGCTTGAGGATGCGGGGCATCCGCCCGAAAAATTCACCGGACCGATCGGGGTGTTCGCAGGCTCGGGCATGGGTGGCTATTTCTACTTCAACATCTGCACCAATCCTGGTCTGCTCGCCGAGACCGGTTTGTTTCTCTTGCGCCACACCGGCAA
>Ga0105046_10000307_pt1 | contig 65969 bp, 55 predicted proteins | sample MAT03_FD_78385 | JGI IMG/M metagenome (GOLD analysis project Ga0105046, IMG submission 78385) | Freshwater microbial communities from Lake Fryxell liftoff mats and glacier meltwater in Antarctica - MAT-03 (megahit assembly) | ecosystem: Environmental > Aquatic > Freshwater > Ice > Liftoff...
ACCGGGGTTCTCGTACCAAAGGATATCACCCAGGTGGTTGTCCACGATCACCAGATCGGCCCATCCATCCTTGTTCAGATCTGCGAGGGTGTGACGTTCCAACCGCCGCTGAAGATCGTTCTTGGTAATAAAGTGTTTCGAAAACTCGCCACCACCTTCGTTCCGAAACCAATAAATGTGACTGTGCCGAATTCCTGGGCCTCGGGAAACCGCGGGCAGATTGTTGCCTTGCCCCGGAGGTTCCGCCACCACCGGTTCCCCCTCAAGGGGCTCGGTTTGGACAAAACCCGCCGTGTCAGCTGCGGTCAGGTCAGTCAGACCATCACCGTCGACATCAAATGCCTGCAGCCCAAACCCATAAGAAAAGTCGTTCCAAATCAGATGCTCTGTGAAAACCAACCGGGCAGGAGACTCCGCCGACTTCAGCAGATCCGAACTAGAGCTAAAGAGCATGAGGCCGACACCAACGGCTCTGCGCAGATGCGATCGTCGTCCACTCCCAGACATTTTTGAATATAGCATAAGAATTTTTCTATCATGAATTTACGTCACAATTTTAGAAAAAATATTCCGCAAAACCGCCTTCGTAACTCTATCCGCGTTCGCTTCGATTTCCAGCCAACTTCAAAAGCGGCAATTGCCCGCTAAGTCATGCGCCCTTAGGTTATTACTAATCAATGATTTATAATCTTAGCCATGCCCAAGGCTTCGTGTTTCCCGGACGGATCTTGCTGGTTTCGCTCCGACATGTCAACTCAGACCGACGCATGTATGCACCGGAATTCTAAATACTGAAATGAACCGCTGTGAATCCAAATTGTCTTCCCTAAATTGAGATAATCGCATTTATATTGCATTAAATGAGGTATCATGAGTTCTTTCGCTTTCAGCTTGTCACATGAGGTATACATCCGTAGCCCTACACCAAATGAAACGGATCAACTCAGATGTTGCCTACGATTATGTCAGGACAAACATTCTCAATGGGACATTTCCCCCCGGTCATTCACTTATGACCAGCGAACTCGCACAGGAGATCGGAATTAGCCGAACACCTGTAAAAGACGCCCTTCGCCAATTGGAGACGGACGGCCTCGTAGTCGTCCAAACTCGCGTGGGTGCCAAAGTTCGCGCGATGGAGCAGAACCAGTTTCGCGAGCTCTGCGAATTGCGGCTCGCCCTGGAGGGCTACGCCGCGGGCCTGGCAGCGCGCAACCGGACGCGGGCGGACCTTTTGGAGATCGACGGTGCACTCCAGTCAATGATCCTTCTAATGAAAGAGGTCAATGGCGAGAGCGACGCCGTCTTCAGTGAAGTACTTCACAACGATGTTCGCTTTCACGTGACAATTCTCTCCGCGGCCAAGAACGAAACGATCAAGTCCCAGATCCTGCGACTTCATGTGATTAATCGCGTAATGTCCCGCGGAACCCCCATTTCGATCCAAGGGATCAACTGGTTTGCCCGGCTCAAGGAAACGATCGACAGCCATACCTCCATTTACGAGGCGATCGCGGCCGGAGACGAAGTCAATGCGCGAGGAGGGATGGAACAGCATATCCAAGAGGTGATTGACGACCACTTCCTCCTCGCCAAGCAACCCAACGTCTCCGGCAACCGGAAACTGACGGACGAGGAGATGAACTATATGGCGTTGATCCCCCGCTGAGATTCCCGCCGGTATCGTCAACGTCACCGTGCACCAATTGGCCGCCAGATTGCGCTTAAGTTGCGTTCTGATCGTTATGGGCGGTTTCGGTCCCATCGCCATGTCGCCGCTCGCAACTGCGTCGGAGACCGCGTCCCCCCCGATCACCGCCCAGCAACTGCGGTTTTGGCTGAGCCCAATCTGGCTGGGTCACCGGATCGACGAGGAGCCCGTACTTTTCATCCGCAACTCCGGAAGCGACAGAGCCCGTGCATCTCTCATCTTCCCACCTTCGGCCGTACTGAGCCTGCGCAATCCGGCCGGGACCGTGACCTATGTCGAAGGTCGGGACTACCTACTGACTCCGGGAACCCGTGAGCTGGTCCTGACCGCCTCAACGACCATCCCTTTTCTCGAATCCGGGGAGTTACGCCGACCCGCAAACTCCCAAAAATACAATCTTCCCCACCGCGACGGATCGGGAGACATCCTCTTCGGTTCCACCCATGAGTACCACGATCTGCAGACCTGGGTAACCTATACCTGCGATGCCAAGCGATGGACGGGACCGCTTCCCCGGTACGCCGGTTCCCAGCTTACCCGAAGCGCCCGCAAACTTCGGGAAGCGGATCGCTTCTCCATCGCTCTGATCGGCGACAGCATTTCCGCCGGATGCAACGCGTCTGGCTGGGCCAGGGTCCCCCCGCATCAGCCGCCCTATCCGGAACTGCTGCGCCAGGCCCTTGAGCTCGACGGCAGAAGAGAGGTCACACTGACCAACTTCTCCCTCGGCGGATCCGACTCCGTCCGGGCACTTGCCAAAGCGGAGGAAATATCCGCCATCAGGCCGGACCTTGTGATTATCGCGTTCGGCATGAACGACGCCCTGAAACGACCCCGGGACGACTACCGTGACCGGATCAAGGCGCTGGTTGATCGTATCCGAACGACCAATTCGGACTGCGAGGTCATCCTCGTTGCCTCGATGCTCGGCAATCGAGACTGGGCCTCGCTCAACTATGAACTCTTCTTTGAGTATCGGGAGGCGCTTTTCGAACTCCAGGGCGATGGCGTTGCGGTGGCCGACCTCACCTCGATTTGGGAGGAACTCCTGCGTTCAAAGAGCTACTGGGATCTCACCGGAAACGGAGTGAACCACCCCAACGATTTCGGGCACCGCATTTACACCCAGACCCTCCTGACGCTGCTTCTGCCCGCTTTGCCCTGAGTCTTGCAGCGACTGCCGAAACTGAAACCCGCAGGCTGCAGATCGGCCCGCAAATCTCCTACGTATGAATTTTTTCCTCGCCGTCAGAGTCACCTTGGCACTCCTCGTCACCGGGCATACTCTTCGATCGGCCTCCGGCCCGCTGGCCATCGGCCACCACTGGCAGATCCTGCTCGATCAGTCCCTGGTCGCCAGTAGCAGCGGGCTCCAATTGGTGCAACACGCACCCGTGTCCGGCGGCGTGGTCCTCCGCGCCGAAAGACCTTGGGAAGGGAATGTCCTCTACATGAGTTCGGTAACCTATCTGGATGGCCACTACCGGATGATCTATCGTGCAGGGGGTGCACTCTGCTTGGCGTTAAGTCGCGACGGCGTCGCCTGGGATCGGCCCTCCCTAGGCCTGATCGAGCATGGCGGATCGAAAGAAAATAACATCATCGCGGATGATCGCGGGCAAAGTATCGGCATGGGGCTGTCATTCCTCGATCCGCGTCCGGACACCCCCCATGACGAACGCATCAAGATTCTGATCTGGAGAGACGATAAACGCTACTATCACTATCCCCTCGACAATCAGGCGGGGGCCCGCCCCCTCTCCACTACTTGGCGCCAGGGCGTTCGCACGGTCATTCTCGGATCCGCCGACGGCCGCCGATTCCGGGAACTCCCCATCACCACGGACCTAAAAAGCGACCTGCCCAATGCCTACGATGGAGGCAGCGTTTTCTGGTCTGCGGAGGAACAACTCTTCGTCGGATACTTTCGGTGGTGGAACGAGAACCCTCGCCCGCATTCCCGGCTCCTCCAGGACCAGGGAATCATTACTGGCGCTGGCGTGCGCTCGATCTTTCGCAGCACGTCAAAAGACCTGCGCCACTGGTCCCCCGGGGTACCAATGAGTTTCGGGGACGCGCCGGACGAACATTTGTACGAAAGCAGCACCCATCCCTACTTTCGCGCACCCCACCTTTACGTCGCGCTGGCCAATCGCTTCAATCCGGGCAGGCGGTCGCTAACTCCGGAAGAGGAAAAAGCGCTCAACATTGCCAGCCTAACCAGCTCTTCGGGGCGTCGGTTCACGTTTGCCAGTGACAACAACGACTTGGTGCTGATGACGACGAAGGCAGGCCGGACTGACTATGTTCGTCCGTTCCTCGAAGCGTTCATGCGGCCCGGCCCCAATCCGGCAAACTGGACGTCCCGCTGCAACTACGCTCCTCAACATGGTGGATTAATCCCCACCGCGCCCTACGAAATGTCATTCCTGGTCACCCGCCAGCACTACCAGCCGGCAAATCACATCGAGCGGATGGTGTTGAGAACCGATGGTTTCGCATCTATGCGCGCGCCCTATGCTGGCGGCGAATTCCTCACCCACCCTCTGCTCTGCCCGGGAGGCAGGCTCGAAGTGAATTTCTCCACCAGCGGGATCGGCGAGCTCCAGGTGGAAGTTCAGGAGGATGATGGCACTCCGATCACCGGATTCACGCTGAAGGATTGTCCGCCCATGATCGGCGACCGGATTGCCGGCATTCTCCGCTGGACCGCGGGAGACTCTTTGCAAGTCCTCAAAGGTCGTTCCGTCCGGCTGCGTTTCCGATTGACCGACGCCGACGTTTACTCGTTCCGGTTCGCCGAACCCGGGAACTGAGCGGACCGGTCGGACCTCTCCCGCAGCGGTTCGGTCGGCCGCGCTATCCGCCGCTCTGCTCAATCGACCGGAACCAGACCCGCTCGAAACGGCTCCGCCGGTAGGCCGCCGATTTCATAGAGAGACGCCGGCGGATTGTTGGCCCAGGCATAACGCACCAACACAGGCTCTTCGACCGCCTGGGAGCTCACCACCACCTGATTACCCTCAATCCGTGCTTCTGCGGCGACATAGCGGCGGTCGATACCGGCTATCTCAAACCCCACCAATCGACCGCGGGCCTCGAGTCCCGACTCGGCATGAGCAAATTCCACATGAAGACGAGAGCCCATTCGTTCAATGCGATGGTAACGTGGACCGCTATCGTCGATCATTCGCCCATAGGTTTTCGCTTTCGCAATTAAGGCCAGGCGGATACCGACGTCCTGTTTGTTGTAAGGATGGTTGTTGTGTGCACTACCTATGTCGATCGTGACTGCCTGACCCGTCGCGGGAAGGGCAAGCGCCTGCGACTGGGCCTCCCGCAATTGCGCCCAAGTGATCCCGGTTGGATCCTTGGGTTCATAATTGGGTGCCTGCACCCAATAGAACGGAAGGGATTCCAGTCGGAACGCGGACCGCCAATCCCTGATCAACGCCGGAAACAGCTTTCGGTACTCGTCGGCCCGTGCGGCGTTGCTTTCTCCTTGGTACCAGAGGATCCCCCGGAGCGCATAGGGCAGAAGCGGCGACAGCATGCCGTGGTAGAGACCCGACGGCCTCGCAAAGTGGCCCGGTCCGACCACCAGTGCCGGGGGTCTCGCCGGGGGCACGTTGCCATCCCGGACCCTGGCCGCACGAGCGACGGACTCTTTCCAATTTGCAAGTTCGAGTTCATAGGCAAGAACCTTGGCCGGGTCGGCTCGCTCAAGCATCCGCCGCCAGCGATCGCCCACCACCGCAAAGTCGGGAACGCTCAGCAGCGCATCGGGGCTCAACCAGGCCTCGATCGAACTACCGCCAACCGAGCAATTGACGATTCCAATCGGAATCCGGAGATCTCGGTGCAGTTCCCGCGCAAAATAGTAGCCCACGGCCGTAAACTTCGCTACCGTGCAGGGGCTGCACACCTCCCATTGGCCGTCGACTCGGTCCTGAGGGCTTTCGGCCACCTCCATATTGATTTTAATCTGCCGGATCTGCGGCCAGAGCGCACCAGCGATCTCCAGATCCGGATTGGCCGATGCTCCGACCGACCAGGCCATATTTGACTGACCCGAAGTCAGCCACACCTCGCCCACCAAAATGTCGCGCACCCTTAGGGTGTTGCGTCCCCGGACAATCATGACTGAGGGATCGCGGGACACCTTCAGAGGTTGAAGCGTCAGACTCCATCGTCCCTGATCATCCGCCTTCGTCGACACGCTTTGCCCGGCGAAGGAGACGCGAACTTTCTCACCCGGTTCGGCGCGCCCCCAGACCGGCACCGGTTGATCGCATTGCAGGACCGCATGCTCCTGAAAGAGCGGAGCGAGCACGACATCGGCCTCCAGAGGGGTCAATACGCAGAATGCCAGACCCAACCCGAGGAGGCTCGCCGCTTTCCGGCGATACCGGATTGAATTCCAAGCCGTTTCAGGAACAAGGGAGCTGGGAGGAGCATTCATCATCAAGAAATCTGAGGTTGGGGACCTGCTGAATCCGGGCGGTCGATCGCTCTAAGCACAGTGCGTCTGCGCTCGTCGAGGCAACGGCATTGTCTCTGGGCAATTTTCCTGACCATTGTGCCGTCCCACCGGGGGCTACCACCCGTCAGATCCACTGGATCACACTTTTGCCCACTTTCTCGCAGGTTGCATCTCCCGGGTGGCTGAGTTCTGCTCAACCATATGGACGCCGCGCCGATCAGGCCCTCAATCCAAATCACCTCGTGAGCCTCGACTTCACCGGGAGTCCCGCGGTGGCGGCACCATCGGCCGTCTTCAAACCACTCCGAATGTCGGAACGGCTGCGAGAACACCTTCTTCAGGAGATCCAGCGTAACCGATGGTTAGATACACTTCCATCTGAACGACTGCTGAGCCGGGAACTGAGGGTTAGCCGCCCCACCCTTCGCGAGGCCCTGCGGTCGCTCGCGGCCGAGGGAATCGTTGAGCCCAGGCGCCGCCATCCCTACCGCATCGTGCAGGGGGCAGTGGCGGGCCGCAGCCGCCGCCAGCGCTCGCCCGAAGTGCTTTTCCTCTACAATTCGCGGGCGCGCCCCAATCTCGCCTACTTCGCACAGTTCTATCCCGCCTACTACCTGCTCGTCTCGGTTCCCTCGTGTGTGCACGCTTGGTTCGCACTTCAGCAGGTCCCGAGCATCATCCTGGGGTCGTGTGACGCCGCCATCCGTCTGCCCTCCGTCGAGGTCGATCAAGAGGCTACGGTCCAGCACGCCATCAGTTACCTCGTCAGGCGCCGGCATCGCCGGATCTCCCTTCTCCAAGTACCAGTATCCAGCGTGGGCGATTCGCTCGCGGCCGAGGCGTTCCAGCGGGCCTGCCTGAGCTTTAAGCCGCACGGGGTGGTGGGCTCAATTCATACGGCCGTTCCGCGCCCCGCCCTCGTCGAGCGGTCGGTGCGGCAGTTGCTTTCCACGCCGCAGCGGCCAACGGCGGTCGTGGTCACTGATCTGGAACTCGCCCTCGGGCTCTACACCACGCTGGGCGAACTCGGGCTGGGCATTCCCCGTGATGTTTCGGTCATCATCACCTGCCAGTCGCCGTCATTCGACTTCGTTCGCCCGTTTCCCACCTGCTACCAGTTTTCCATGGACACACTTGCCGACCGGATCACCAAATTGATCGAACAGCATTGCCGCCTCGGCACCTGGCCGAGGGCCCGCTGGAAAATGCTCCCGAAACTTCGGGAGGGCGCCAGCGTCGCTACTCTCTGAACCACTATTGGGTCGCTCGCGACGCCCATTTCCCTCTCCCCCAATGTCTACCGTCCTCATTGATATTCCCATCCACCCGCCCTCGCTGGAGCGTCTCCGAGCCATCAAGGGGGTGCACGTTCACCTCGTTGAGAAGCCGGAGGAGCGCCGACGCGCTCTTCCACCGGAGCTCCTGCAGGACGTCGAAATCCTGATGTGCACGTTCCCTCCCGAGAACTTCGCAGATCTGCAGCGACTTCGCTGGCTCCAGATCACCTCATCGGGCTACAGCCAACTCTTCAATCTCGGGTTGGTCGAAAGAGGCATACGTGCCGCCAACGGTCGCGGGACCTTTGACATACCGATCGCCGAATGGAATGTCGCCATGATGGTCAACCTGGTTCGAAATTTACGTCAGATGATCCGGAATCAGGATACCGGTGTCTGGGACCGTTCGGCTCAATTCCAGCGTGAGATCCGAAATCTCACGGTAGGTATCTGGGGTTATGGAGGCCTCGGACGGGCGACCGCGCGCCTCGCGAAAGCGATGGGCATGCAAGTTCGGGTGATGTCGCGAGAGGGTGTCAAACCGGCTAGAAACGTCTACTGCACACCCAACACGGGAGACCCCGAGGGCATCCTCCCAGATCGCGTCTACCTCGCAGGTTCCGAATGCGAATTCCTCGGGGAGCTCGACTTCCTTATTCTCGCAATGCCGCTGACCCCCGCGACCGAAGGGATGATTGGTGAGAAAGAACTACGCTCTCTTCCCCCAAGCGCCTTCCTCCTCAATCCCTCTCGCGGTCTTCTGGTCAGGGAACCCGACTTGCTCCAAGCGCTGCGCGAAGGATGGATCGCAGGTGCAGCCCTCGACACTCACTATCGTTATCCGACCCTACCGGACGATCCAATTTGGAAATTGCCCAACGTCATCTGCACACCACACATCTCCGGATCATCTCTAAGTCCGCATTTCCTCACTCGAGCTTGGGCGATTCTAATCGAAAACGTGCAACGGGACCTCGCTGGCAGCCCGCTGCTGAACGAATTGACGACCGATCAACTGCTCGGCCGATGACATCATGAAGCAACTCATCCTTTTTTGTCTACTGACCGCTTCAGCTTTCTCCGCGGAGAAGAAATCGAGCACCGATACCACTCCGACGGGCGTGCCCTATGGATGGGTCGGAGAAAGGCCAAACCACCCCAGGGCGACCGTGATCTATCTCGGCGGCGCCATCCCAGAGACCTGACACAGCCGCATTACCTGGAAGGAGTCGCCAAGCTCGGGCCCGAAGTATGGTGCGTGACCCTCGATATTCCCGGTCACGGTACCGAGGCCCTACCAGACGAACCGGGGGGTCTGTCTACTTGGCGGCACCGACTGGAGAAGAACACCCCCTTCCTCGCCGACTACACCGCTAGGGCATCGTCCGTAATCGATCATTGGGTCGAACGCCGATTCACCGACCCCAACAAAATTGGCATCTTTGGGACCTCCCGCGGGGGGTACATGGCCTTTCAACTGGCCGCGGCCGATCCTCGGATCCGTTACATCGCAGCGTTCGCACCGGTGACCGAATTGTTGGCGCTGTCGGAATTTTCGGGCATGAAGGACGATCACTCCGCACGGGGCGCCAGCGCCGTGCGGCTGGCCGATGCCCTCCGTGATCGAGGTATCTGGATGATCATAGGCACCACCGACTACCGGGTGGGCACCCGCGACACGATCGCCTTCACCGAACGACTGCTCGAAGCCGCTGCCGCCCATGGCTTCCGACCGCGGGTGGAACTGCACCTCGAGCCCACCGTTGGGCACCGCGTGCCCGGAGGCAGTTACCCGCGGGCCGCCGACTGGATGTTGGGGCAATTCAATCGCGGGGAGTGACATGCAGACACCAGACCCGGGCCTTCAAGCGGTCGGCACCCTCTTCTGCTGCAAAAACAAAGTCGCGATCGTCACCGGCGGCGCCGGCCTCTACGGATTCGCGATCTCTGAGGCTCTCTGCGAAGCCGGGGCAACGGTCATCGTTGCCTCACGGGACCATCGGATGTTTCAGGCGAAACTCCCAACAACCACCGCCGGATCCCGGCTTCACCATCGGACACTCGATCTGACCCGCGAGACCAGCATCTCCGAGCTCTGCAAATCGGTGCGGGGGGAATTTGGTCGGATCGACATCCTCGTGAACAATGCGCTGACCCCAATGGGTCGCAGCCTTGAGGGGACGACGGCCGAGGCCTGGCGAAGATCCATGGAAGGAAACATCCTTGGGCTCTACCTAATGTGCCGCCACGCCGCTGGGGCGATGCAGCAAAACCCCGGAGGCAGCATCATCAACATCGCCTCAATTTACGGAACGGTCGCACCCGACTTCCAAACCTACGAGGAGACCCACAGCGCGCCGAATCCGATCGAATACGGTTTTCTTAAGGGGGGCATGTTGATGTTCACCCGGACCCTCGCGAGCTACCTCGGCAAGCATCAGATTCGGGTCAACAGCATCATACCCGGGGGCATTCACGACGAAACCGACAGCCAGGACTATATTCTTGCCTACCAGCGTAAGGTCCCTCTTGGCCGCTGGGCTCTCCCGCAGGACATCAAGGGTGCGGTTCTTTACCTTGCCTCGGAGGCGTCCGCCTATGTCACGGGAACCAGCCTGACGGTCGATGGAGGCTACACCGCGCTATGAGACCGGCCATTCCATTTTGCGCCGGCGTGGGGCTCCTGAGGTCGTATCTCGCCTCTGTAGCGATCATCCTGACCGCTTATGCCACTCCCTGGGAACCGGATCTGGAGAATCCTCGGACAATCACACCCTTTCAGACAGCAGCCTATGTGGCAGACCTTGAGGCCGCCAGGTTACTCAACGGTCTGGCCGAATTCGCAGTTGGGCTCCTGATCTGGGACGACACCGATCGGCTCATCGCCACCCAAGTGGGCACGCTCCTTCCAAAGGGCCTACTCGCGCCTTTTTTCGCCGAGCACAATTCTGGACTGCCCGCGCGCCTTAAGGCTGACTCCGTGCGCGACCGCGTGAGTGACGCCTACCGCAACCTGCGAAGCCCGCGACTGGTCGATGTCGAAATCCACCACCAGATCGCCCACGGCGCACTGCCAACCATCGAAGCGGCCGAAGCCGGGACGCCAATCCCGTTCCGGGTGACCAACCGACGCGACCAGATGATCGAGCTGGTGCTCCAGGAGTTCGCTGGCGCCGACCGACCCGGCCAACGGAAGGCCCTCCTCCTCGCACCCGGGGAAACCCGAGGTTTTTTCTGGACGCTTCCCGCGGGACTGACCGGACCGACACTCCGGCTCACGGCCGCCGCCGGCGACCTCTCCCGCACCCTAGATCTGCCGCTTCGCCGCCGGGCTTCGGTCAGCCAATCCTTTCTCGTGCTCGACGAAACCGGAGAACCCACGCCTGCGAGAATCTATGCGAAAGGCGCGGATGGTCGCGCCCGCGCCCCGGCGGGCGTAATGCAGCGGGTGGTTACCGGCGAATACAGTCAACCCTTCCCGGGCGAGGTCTACTTCTACACGTCCGGACGATTCACTCTGCAATTACCTGTGGGCATCGCGGAAATCGAGGTGGTCAAGGGTATGGAGTACCATCCCTTGCGAATCGACCTCGACGTGAAACCGAATTCGACCGGCGAGATTCCCCTGAAGTTGATGCGAATGGCCAATCTCGGATCCAAGGGCTGGCACTCGGGTGACAACCATGTTCACGCCAACCTTTTCTACGAGGACCGGATCAAGCCCGCCGATGTCATGATCATCGCGAAAGCGGAGGACCTGAACGTAGTGAACGTCCTCCCGTGCAATGATCCCCGGACCTAGGAGATCAACGATTTGCGCTATTTCGAGGGCCGCCCGAACGTCCTCTCCGAACCCCGGTACATCCTCTATTTCAATCAGGAGCTGCGGAACAACCTCTATCACCACGTCGGGTTTCTGAATCTGCAGTCCTTTGTCAAGCCCGGCTATTCGGGCTGGCCCCGATCACGCTTTCCCTACGATTCGGAGCCCAACTATACGTTCGCTATGGAGGCCAAGGCCCAAGGTGCGGTGGTGACCTATGTGCATCCTGGACTTCCGAGCGAGTATCCCGTCGACTTCGCTCTTGGAGCGGCCGATGCCCTCGATGTCCTGTGCCAGAACGACGAGGAGGTCAACACAGCGGCTTGGTATAAGCTGCTGAATTGCGGGTTCCGGGTCCCGATTTCTGCGGGCCCGGACTCTTTTCTCAACATTCCCTGTCACCTCGTCGCCGGGGCCGGCCGCGTCTACGTGCAGACCCGTCCCACGCTGGATTATGGAGAGTGGATCGAGGCTTTCCGGCGCGGACACAGCTTCGCCACCAACGGCCCGCTGCTCGACTTCACGGTAGACGGGCTGGGGCCCGGCCACGAAATCCACGCTTCCGCCGCGGGACGTCTCGTCGAAATCAAAGGCCAAGCCCACTCCATCGTGCCGATGGAGTCACTTGAGATTATCCTCAACGGGCGGGTGCTGGAACAGGTTTGGGCGCGTGGGGATCGGACAGAGGTGGCTATCGCCCGGACGTTCAACGTGAACGAATCTGGCTGGCTGGGGCTGCGGGTCCGCGCCCCCGGACATCGCCTCGCACCCAACGATCGGGAAGTCTATGCCCACACGTCGCCGGTCTACGTCAGCGTCGAGGGACAGTCCCCGGGCGAACGCGATGCCGCCCGCTTCTTTGTCGAACAGATCGACCAACTGATTGAGCGCGTGACGCGGCAAGGCAAGTTCGAGACACCGGCCCAACGGGAGCGCGTCATCGCCCTTTTCCGGAAGGGTCAGGATGTCTATCGCCGGATCGCCCACGAAGCCCGCCGCTGACCCCGCGGGGATGGACGGACCGGAAGCGATCTCCGCGACGTTCGTCCGAATCTTCGAACCAACGTGGAGCAGAGAATTTCCCCCTCAAAGGAGGTTGTCGTCGGTCCACCGCGGCGATGGAATCCCTGAAATGATAGTTCCATCCCGTTGGGTCGTCGCCTTCATCCTCGTTTCCGTTGCAACGATCGCCCAAGGCTCCGCGACGACATTCCGGTTTCCCGAAACCGGCCAATCCGCCTCGGACCAGGCAGTCCTTCTCGCCATCGATCCGGTCTCTTGGCCCATTCGAGGCGGCCTTGGCATCTTTCTCTCGAAGCCGCGCGTGCGCCGCGAACCCGTGCTCACGCCCAGCCGCGACAATCCCAAGGCTCCGGACAACGTTGCCACCCATCACTATGGAACCGTCCTCCTTGACGAGGGTAAGTTCCGGATGTGGTACTACCCCGTCCGCACGACTGAGTCCCCGAATCGATTGAACCAGGGTCCAATCTGTTACGCGGAGAGCATCGACGGCCTGACCTGGACCAAACCCGTACTCCGGCAGGTCGAGGTCAAGGGTAGCCGCGAGAACAACGCGATCGCGCTTCCCGCCGAGGTGATCGAAGGGGTCCAGGTCATCAAGGATCTCAAGGATCCCGATCCAAAACGTCGCTACAAGATGGTCTTCAATCCCTCCCACCCGGATCTGGTCTACAGCCTGAGGACCGCCACGAGCCCCGATGGCCTGAATTGGACCGCCGGTCCCCAGACGCCGATCGGTAGCTTTCTGGAGATCGGCTCCCTTTACCAGCACAACGGGCTCTTCATGGTCAACGCGCAGATCTGGGGACGCACCGAAGGCGGCAGGGCCGAAGGTCGCCAGGCCTATGTTTGGATCTCGCCGAACTTCGACACCTGGCTCCAGGAACCGGCGGCATCGTTTGCTTTGCCGGAGCCGGCCACCGGATCGGGCTACTTTGGCAAGTATTCCCAGGTCCATCTCGGCGTCGCCGGGGTCAGCCTGGGAAATGTGGTAATCGGTCTCTACGGTCTCTGGCATGAGCGCGGCTGGGGAGAGAACGGCACCACCTGCGACTTCGGCTTGGTTCTAAGTCACGATGGCATTCACTTCCATGAGCCGGTTCGGGGGCACGTCTTCCTTTCCCATCTCGACTCTCCCGTCACCCCTGTTCCCGGAAAGCAGTATCCCACCATTCTGACCCAGTCGAATAGCATCCTCAACTATGGAGACGAGACCCGGATTTATCACGGAAGGTGGCGCAATGCCGGATACGTCGCTGGGGAGAGACCCGACTACTGGGGGGAGTGCGCACTAGCCACACTGCCGAGGGACCGTTGGGGATCGCTGGCTCTGCTCCCGGAGGTGACCGAAGGGTTCATACTTCCCACCCAAGTCCGGGCAACCAAGGCGACCATCGAAGGCAATGTCTGGTCCATGCCCATCCAGCTTCCGGCCGCGGCCGAAACCGAAATCTGGATCAACGCGGACGCCGCGGATCAAATTTCCGTGGAAATCGCGGACGAACGATTCAATCTAAATCCCGACTATTCCGGCGCCCGCGCCGGACGGACCAAAACGGCTGGCGGTCTCGATTGCCGCATCGAATGGCTGCGGAAGGACCTCGGTGCGCTAAAGGGCAAAACGGTCCGGCTACGTTTGCGCATGGCCAAGGGGTCTTCTGAAGAACCCAGGTTCTATGCCTTGTATCTCCGGACTCCGGCAAAGCGCCATTGAACCGTGTGCAAGACATGACGTTCGGTTGGGTCTTCCCCATTGGGCAAAGTGCCCCTCACCATTGTTCCGGGCCAAGCGAACTCCACCGCAACTTCCTGCCCTCCTCGCCGCCCACCTGTCTGCCATCCTTGAGAACTCTTCTACCCGTTGTCCTGGTTATTTTTGCGATTATTGCAGACGCGTTCGCCTTCATCCGTCTGCCTTCTGCACTTGGCAGCAATATGGTATTGCAGCGACGGACGTCCTCGACGCTTTTGGGGTTGGTGCGATCCCGCAGAGGAAATCACTATCACGGTCGGATGGAGCCCCGTTGTTTACAAAACCACCGGAACGCACAGTGCGAGATGGAGCGCTCGCCGTTGCTGGACTCCGCGCGGCTGCGGGATGTGGATGTGCTCTTCTGCGCACTTCCACCCTCGAATTTTACCGATCTGCAGCGCCTGCGCTGGATTCAGCTCAAGTCCACGGGCGACAGCCAGCTGTTCCCCCTGAATCTCAATTTACATTGCATTAAGGCAACCAATACACGCGGCTGCTTCGACGTTCCGATAGCCGAGTGGACGATTTCGATGATGGTATCCCTAGCCGGGAACCTGCGACGAAGATCCGCAATCAGGAAGCCGGCATTTGGGATCGATCGGCGGTCATTCAGCGAGAGATACGCGGGTTGACCGTGGGCATCTGGGGTTACGGCGGAATCGGCCGTGAAACCGCCCGACTGGGCTATCATCACGGTCTGCGCGTGCACGTTATTGCGCGCGGTGAGGTGGGTCAGCGGAGCGACGTTTAGAGCGTTCCGGGAACCGGCGCCCCCGAGGGAATCCTGCCTCACCGGACCTCTTTCCCGGGCCAGGAACTGGAATTCTCGGGCGGACTGGATTTCGTCGTGTTGGCCATGCCGATGACCGAAGCGACGGAAAGCCTCATCAGAAAGCGTGAACTGCGGGCCCTGCAGGCGGGGGCGTTCATGGTCAATCCCGCGTGGGGTGCCATCGTGCAGCAACCGGCGCTGCTGCGCGCGTTGCAGGAAGGCTGGATCGCGGGCGCAGCGCTCGACACCTCCTACGAATACCCAACGCCGCCCGACCATGGGTTCTGACGCATGCCCAATGTCATTTTCACGCCATGCATCGCCGGCTCGGGCCCGAGCCCGAGTTTCGGCAGCCGTCTTTGGGAGATCTTTTCGATCAACGTCCACCGCATTGACCGTGGTCAGCCGCTGCTCAACAAACTCACGTCCGCTCAACTCGATGGCGCATGAATGCGCCGCCCACGCCCATGTCCACAAACGTACCCGTTCATCGCACCCTCACCCTCCGCACGTTGCTTGCGGTTGCCTCTGGCTCAGCAGCCTTGTTTGCCGCCAACGAACCACCAGACCCGGGTGCCAAGCCGAACGGTCCGGACCTCAAGTTCAAGGAGAACCTGGTCTGGAATGACTTCTCTTATCCGTTCGGCGTGCAGGCCATCGATCTCGATGGCGACGCCTGCTGGATCTAACCGTGGCGGACACATCTGGCTTCCTGCAGACGGAGCCCTTTGCCGGCGAGTCGCGCGACGCCATCCTGTCCTGGCCCGGCAACAACATGCCCGCGGTATCCAAGGGCCCAGGGATCCGAAACAGTCACGTTTATTGGTTCAAAAATAACGGAAAGGGCGGATTCACGCAACGATTCGTCACCCGCAACGACGTAAATCGGCGGCTGGAACGTCATGTCTTCGGCGATCTCAATCGCGACGGTCGGCCGGATCTCGTGATTGTGGACAATCTGCTTGGCGATCTTGTCTGGTATGAGAATCCTGGCCGCGAAGCCATTGCACGTGGTGATCTATGGAAGAAACATTTTGTGGCTAAGGGCACGATGTTGGGGGCGGTGGACGCCACCTTGGCGGACTTTGACGGCGACGGCTGGCTGGATGTTGCCGCGGCCGGGTGGCGCCTAGGTCACGGCTTCAAGTGGTTCCGCAATCCGGGCAGCGCCGAGTCCGACAACTGGGAGAGCGTCACGATCGATAGCGGATTCCCGCTCGCTTCCTGCGTGGTCGCCGGTGACTTCAATCGCGACGGTCGGCCAGACTTGTTCGCCACGAGCGGCACCTCCCGCGCAGTGTTCTGGTATGAGTGCCCGGCTTACCCAATGCGGCAGCCGTGGATCCGCCACGTGATCGACCTTACACCCGGGGGCGAACGCGAACCGGTATTTGGCACCATGGTGGACGGTGAGGGCCGGCTCGACGTGGTCATGGCCTGGGGCGGCTACGGCAACCGCCCCGAAGGCGAACCCCGGGCGGGCGCAATCGTGTGGTACGAACAATCAGATATTGTTGAACAACGGATTCAATGGAAGAAGCACCTCATCGGGGTGATCCCTTCGGCGACCAACGTGGCGGTTGGTGACCTTGATGGTGACGGACACCTCGACGTCGCGGCCATCGGATTCATGCCGGGTGAGGTTTCCATTTTCCGGAATTCCGGCAATCCGTCGGCCCGCTGGGTCAAGCAGGTGGTAAAAGCCAGCTTCCCCAACGTAAACCAGGTGATCATTGCCGACATTGACGGCGACGGCCGCGCCGATCTGGCCGCCGTGGCCGACTACGGCGCCGTGGAGCTGCGCTGGTGGCGCAACGAGGGCACCCAATGATCGTTCCGATGCGCATCCATATTATGCCTCCCTTTCCGGTCGTGATTCTGGCCGCCGTTTCCTCGGTAGCCGGGGCCCTTGCGGCGGCTCCCGTGGAGCCCCGGCAGGACTGGCAGGTACTGGCGGACTGGTCACTTGTGGCATCCCTCCAGGGAGGTACCTTGGTTTAACATGAACCAGCTTTTGGTGGGATCGCCCTGAAATCCGATCGTCCCTAGGAAGGGGACGCGCTCTACGTCAGTTCGATCTACTATCTGGATGGCTACTTTCGCACGCTTTATCGAGGCCTCAACGTGCGCGTCGATGGCGAGAGAAGCTACCTTTGCCTGGCGATTACCCGCGATGGCACCACTTGGGAAAAACCCTCGCTCGGCCTGATAGACTTCGATGGCTCCCGGAACAATAACATGATTGCCGACATCGACAGGCGGCGATTGTGCATGTGCTATATGTTTCCCGACCCCCGGTCGGGAATCCCCCAGGACGAACGCGTCAAGGCGATCGTCTGGACCGATGGGCATCGCTACTGTCATTGGTCCTGGAACAACCAGGTCGGCCTGAAGAGGGTGCTTCTCGGATCGGCCAATGGCGAAGTCTTTCATGAGATTCGCGAGGCGGCCAACTCCCTGCGCAGTGACCGCTTCAATGCCTTCGACGGCGGCTGTGTCTTCTGGTCAGAGGAGGAGCAGCTGTTCGTCGCCTATTTCCGCTGGTGGGATGAAATGCCCCCCATCCACGCTCCGTGAGCGACTGGATGATCCCTCATTCGGGTACGGGCTCGGTGTTCCGAACCACCTCCCGCGACCTGCGGTCGTGGAGCGAGACCGTGCCGATGGAATTCGGCGCGACGCCGAGGGAACGCTTCTACGAGAGCTGCACGCATCCGTACCTCCGTTCCCCCTGCCTGTACGAGTCGCTGGCCAATCGCTTCAATCCCGGCCGTCGCGCCCTCAGTGAAGCGGAGACCGCAGGGCTGCGCATCCGTTCGTAGCCGGGTCCGAAGGAGAAACCACCCGTGTTGCGACAATTTACGCTTCCTGCCGAACTTCCCGACGAAATGTCGGTGCCAACTCAGCGCGGCGATGTGGTTTACGCGGCAAGACCGCCGAGCGCGTTTAGGCGACCTGAAGGCTCGCCGGGACGTAGCGCGCACTTGCGCTTATAGATTTTCGCGTGTTCGCGTCGAAACCCGCAGTTTCCGACAGCGTCTCGACGTTGAATTCCTTCACGCCCACCAATTCCACGCCTATCGTTTTACCGGAGGAATCGAGGTCTACGGTCACGACGATTTCGAGCGAAGTCACAACGACCGTCTTGGCGACCTTTTCCTAAGAGAACCGCACATACGCAGCACGCGCCTACGAATCGACCTCCACGGTCACGTTTGTCGGGCTATGATCGACCTTGATTACGTGTTTATGTTTATTCTTCACACCAGTAAACCGTGATTTGGTAACAGGTATTTTTAAAAATCTCCGCAACAACCGCGGGCGTTCGATTCTCGAATCGTTTGGCGAACATGAAAACCTACCCCTTGTGTTCTCCCCTGTACTGCTTGTGACGACAATCAGGGTTCTTAACCGCTTCGACTACCTGTTCTTCTGTAACGCCCCGTTCAGCCAAGCGCCCCTTCGAATTGGATGTAAAAACGAAGTTCGCCGGCGGGGCGCGCACTTTGCAAATTCCGTGACAGTAATTTGCATTTTCAATTCAACACTGATGCCGTTCAGTAGTTACTGACGCTCTCCGTACAGCCTGCTGACTTTTTGCAGACCTCCGGCAAAGTAAAATGCCTACCGTTCAACAAGCCCCGCCGCGGCCTTCTCCCACGCCACCCAAACGACAGCATGGCCATAGTGGCACTCGAACCCGCCGGAGGGATTTTGCCGCCTCTCCTACTGCCAACACCGTTGCGGTGGTTTTACGAAAGGCTTGCCGTCGATGGCTTCGGTGGCCGTTGCTTCCCGTCGCGCTCGAAATCTAACGAGCAACACTCGGAGCCGTTCGTTTAGGGGAAGGAACCGGTCGGTCGCCGCCGTCTTGCTCCCACGGACATGCAGGAAGTCTTTTTCGAAGTTCACTTCGGCCCGTGTGACGGCCTTCGCCTCGTTCAGCCGGCAACCTGAGTAGGCGAGAAAGCGGAGAAAGTCAGCGATTTCGCGCCGCCAACCACCCTGCCCGCTTCCTTTTTCGACCTCGGCGAAAAGTTTTTGCAGTTCGTTGCGGGTGGGAAGGGTCGGTTTTTTAGGCCGCTCGCGAAGTTTGAGACCCCGGCCTTGAATTGGATTCCGTGAGATCAGCCCACGCTCAGGGGCCAGTTCCAGCAGCCGTCGAAGGGCGTCCATGGCCTTGTTGAGCGTCGTGGAAGCGTTCCCCTTAGTCTTAGCCCCGGTCTTCGCGCCAGGGGGAAGGTAGCCGGCTCCATGAACCGAGACGCGTTCGCGCCATTCCTCGATCGCTTCCTTTGAGATCTTCGTCGCGTGCCTTCCGATGTCTTCGCGTTGGTTTGGGCGGCAGTGATGTAAACCGTCAACAGATCGCCCATTGTGGCGGTTTCTCTGTGAGATCGTGAGACGGCCTCGCGATTGCGCTCTACCTCTTCCCGCTCCTTCGCCACTCGCAATTTCGCGACAGCAAAATTCTCCGGATCGAGAGCTTTCCATTTCTGCTTGCCTGCGACCTTCGTGCGCCAGTAGTAACGCCGGTTCTGGGAGTGACGGAGCAATCCGGCAACCCCCGTTCTTTGCTACATAGACCGTTTCTCATCCTTTCCCATTTCCACGCCTTAGGTGTAGAAAAAGGGATGAGAACATGAAGCAATCGATTAAAACTCGGCTTGCATAAGTCAAAATATGTCAAAGAGTTCGGTGATGTGGGGGTCGATAGCTCAATGGTAGAGCAGCGTCCTTTTAAGTCGTTGGTTCCGGGTTCGAATCCCGGTCGACCCACCATCGAAAAGCCGGCGATCGATTCGTCCACAGCCGTTAGCCGGCAAACGAGTTGAGGTCAGTTTTGACTAACGCTGGATGCGTCGAGCGACGCATAGACAACCCCGAGAAGGTTATCGTCGGTCACTCGCTCTCGGTCCTCCGACCCATTATTGAGGCCTTGAACGCGCCACCCGAAGGGTGTGATTTCGACCAAGCGATGGACCACGCGGCGACCGTTCCGGTTGCGATACGCCACGTTCATCCCCGAAGAGAGTTCGCCATAGGAAACCTTCGATAGCACGAGAATTGTCCCGTCGCCGTAGACCGGTGCCATGGACTCTCCCGAGCCGGCCACAGACGTGCGATCCGGATCGCGAGCGCTTACGCGTTCGGCATCTCTCCACGCCTCCAGCCTGGAATCTTTTTTCGTTGACGCAGGTTCAGGCGCGCTCTCCGGCGACGATTTAGCCGATGCATAAATCTCTACTCCTGAGGTGCATCCGACGCACAACGAGCCCGCGGCAAGCACCGTAACGAAAATCGCTGAAATGAGAGGTGACGAATGGGGCACTGTTATGCCATCAGTAGGCACTCTCTCCTTCGGCACAAGGCGCGGCAAGTGATTTGTAAAAGACGCGTGAATTGCCCGAGGCTCCAGCTGGACACCACGTTTTACAGTCTAAGCACTTTTGTTCATCCAGCGTTGGCCGATCTCCTAGTTTTAGCAAAAAATCCCTCTGCATGAAACGTCTCGTTATCGTCGAAGATCAAACCGCCATTCGGGAAATGCTCGTGGAAATCCTGCGGACAGACGTGAACTACAAGCTCGTCGGTGAAAGTGGCGACGGGCAAAGCGCCTACACGCTGTGTCTCGAGGCGCTGCCCGACGTAATCGTATTGGATGCCAAGCTCCCCGGCCTTAATGGCGTGGACCTGCTTCGCCGTCTGACCAAGCAGTTGCGCAATCTACGGGTACTGGTGTTTTCGGGTCACGAAAACCCGATGCTGGTGCGCGAGATGCTTGAAGCCGGTGCCCATGGTTTTGTCGAGAAGACGGCTGGGCTATTCGAATTTAAAAAGGGGTTGGAAACCGTCGCCAACGGCGGCACCTATTTCGGCCCTGCGGTGGCTGCCCTTTTGCGTAACGTGGTCGCCAACCCCTCCGCCAGCGCCTCCAGCGATTTTCTGACCGACCGCGAACGCGAAATCCTTCAACTGGTGGCCGAAAGCCACAGCACCAAGGAAATTGCCTCCAAGCTGAACATCAGCGTCAAGACGGTGGATAACCACCGCACGAATCTGATGCGGAAACTGAATCTCCACGACGTCGCCAGCCTCACGCGCTACGCGTTGGAAATCGGTCTGATCGAGCCCAAGAAGCCGATGTAAGTTTACCCGGTGGGGACGGCCCTACAAAGGTCGAAGCGTAGGGGCTTTCAGCGCCTCGTAGAATCGTTCCGCCAACACCTCGATCGCATGGGGGTCGCTTCCCATGGTTTCGGTGAGGTACACCCGCAAGGCGGGACGCTCCGCGCTGGCGTCTTCGGCAATTTTGGCCACGTCGCCATGGGGTCCGGCGTGGCGTCCAGGCGACACAAATTGCAGGGCAATCACGACCTCCCCTCGGTCGCAGGGCGGCGTGCGCAAGCGTTCGGCGAGTAAGGGCTCGTTAAACTCATAGTCAGGGCCGGGCCGACGCTCCATCGAGGCGACACTGACCCCGGCCACCTCGTTCGCGAGGAGCTCGCCCATCTGTTGGCCGAGACGATTGCGGACGGCCGCCACGTCGGGTTGCGGACTGCCGTGATCGACCAGCACCACGTGGGTGCTTGAGGTCAAACCTCGTTCCCGAAAACAGTCGCGCACGCGCCGCGCGAGCGCTTGCGCGATTCGGCGATCGGCGCGATCTGCCGGATCGACGAGCCATCGCGCCAGCCGGACTTCGGCCCCCGGGGCTGCGCTCAGGAGACTGCGCACGCGATCGGGCAGATACTCGGTCAAAGCGCCGCTCGGCCCGAAAAAAAGCGGCAAAAGCACCACCGAGCGCAGTCCTTCGCTCAATGCCCGCTTCAACGCAGGCTCGAGCAGCTGCGCGGGACTGCCGCCGAGCGCATTCGCATCCACCGCGCTCGAGTGGAGCAGCGAGACGGCCAGGACAGGTTGCCCGAGGCGTTTTTCGAGTTCTGCCGCGACGGCACGGAGTCCGAGCGTGGCTTCGGGACGCAAGGAGCCGTTGTCGAATAAAAAACACGCCGTTGGCGGGGACATGGAGCAATTCTTGCGGTCAGGATAAATGGCTTGCCGAGCCAAAACCCTTACCCGATAAGGTCAACCCCCGCCGCCCAACACATGAATCTCTTCTCGAAGAAACTTTCGTACATCCTCGTCAGTGCCGCGCTCGCCTTTGCAGGGTGCAGCAAAAAGCCGAAGCGCCCCTCACCCAACGATACGATGCTGGGACAGGACGTAGGGGGTGGCGGCGCGCTGGCCCCGACGGATGGCAATATCGGCGGCGTGGGTCTCACCGATTCCACGTCGGGCGGTCTGGTTCCCCAATCGGGCGGAATCGAAATCGGCAACCAGATCCGCGAACTCATTCAGCCGGTCTATTTCGACTTCGACGCCTCTGCCATCAAGGGCTCCGAGCGCTCGAAGCTTCAGGAAGCCCAAAAGCACCTGAACGAACACCCCGAGCACAACATTCTCCTGGAAGGTCATTGCGACTGGAAGGGCACCTCCGAATACAACCTTGGACTCGGCGATCGCCGTGCCGTTGCGGCCAAGCAGTACCTGCAGTCGCTGGGAGTGCCCGCCAACCGCATCGAAACGCTCTCGAAGGGCGACCTTGACTCGATCGAGAACGCCTCGGCCGATCAAACTGCCAAGGACCGTCGCGTCGATCTGGTCTTCCTGAAGAAATAAGCGAGCGGGGCCGCCGGGCCTTTCTTCGTTTGTTTCGTTTCACCTGCCCTGCGCCCTCCGGCGTGGGGCTTTTTTGCGAAAGGACGGGCAACGGTCCGAAGGCGGTCAGGCAACCTCATCCTCGATCCTGTTGCTGGATCGTTTTCGGCTCCAATGGAGGTCCACGGTCCCTCGTGCCAGGGATTGCACGTCTGCGCTGCCGGTAGCGCAGCCTCTTTGCCGAGCGGGCGAGTGTCGTGCTCGGAAAATCCCGGCCACGAGGGACCGTGGCCCTCCACCGGAAATCGCGCACCCCCGCCGAACCCGGCCACCCTACCCGCGCTTCGCGCTGGGCACGGGCTCGGCGATAGACTCCAGGATGCGCTCGGAAGCCTCAATCCCCTTGCTCATCACCCCGAGATGAAAGCTTTCGTTGGGAGCGTGCAGATTGTCGTCGGGCAGAAACAACCCCATCATCACTGAATCCAATCCAAGGATACGCTTGATCTGCCCGATGATCGGCACGCTGCCGCCTTCGCGCAGGTAAAGCGGCGGGCGTCCGAAAACCTCGGTCACCGCCTTGTCGGCGGCCCGGAAGGCGCGCGCGAGCACGGGCGATTGGTCTTCGGGGGTATTGGAGCGATCGGGCGGAACCACCACGTAGGCCGTGCCCTCGTGCCGATCGACGATCTCGATCGTGACGTCGTCGGGCGCACGTTCGCGGACCGTGCGATAGAGCAACTCGCGGATCTTGGCAGGGCTCTGGTTGGGCACCAGGCGACAGGAAATTTTGGCGAACGCCTTGCTCGGAATGACCGTCTTGGTCCCCTCGCCCTGGTAGCCGCCGCCGATGCCGTTGAATTCGAGCGTCGGCAGAAAGCGCACCGCCTCGAAGGGCGTGTAACCGGGGGGCGTATGGAATTTCCGGATGCCGAGGAACGCGCGATAATGCTCTTCGTTGCCCGCGAGTTTGGCCAGTTGCTCCCGCTCCCACGGCTCGACGTCGAGCACGTCGTCGTAGAATCCCGGGATATCGACACGGCCGTCGGGCGTATGCAGCGACGCACAGATTTCCGCAAGTGCCTGGATCGGGTTGCGCAAAACGCCCCCATGCAAACCCGAGTGCAGATCGCTTTTGGAACCGGTCACCTCGAGATCGAAGAGCACGAGCCCCCGCAAACCGCAGGTGATCACCACTTGATCTTCGGTCGGGATGCCCGTGTCGGAAAGGAGCACGAAATCCGCCTTTAGCCGATCCTGGTATTTTTCCAGAAATTTGGGAAAACTGGGACTGCCCATCTCCTCTTCGCCTTCGATCAAAAATGTGATCCGCAGGGGAAGATCCGGACGTCGTTCGAGTAGGCGTCCGACGGCCGCGATATGCGCCATCAACGGGCCCTTATTGTCCGCAGCCCCACGTGCAAACAGGCGACCGTTGCGAATCTCGGGTTCGAAAGGAGCGGAAGTCCACAGATTCAGGGGATCCGCCGGCTGCACGTCGTAGTGACCGTAAATAATCGCGTGCGGCCACGACTCGGGTCCGTAGCGACGTGCCAGTACGATCGGGTGCAATTCGGTCGGGACAATTTCGACCTTGAAACCGATCGACGTCAGCAGGCCGGCGACGAATTCCCTCGCCCCAACCATGCCCGATTTAAAATGAGAGTCGGCGGATACGCTGGGGTAACGGACGTATTCCTTTAGTTTTTCAACGGGATCGAACATCGGAAGAACGTGGGGAAAACAGAGGCCACGCGCTAGCTCGAAAAGACGTCATTGAAAGCGCTTTTTGTTCGTCTCGTACGCGGCCATGTATTGAGGAGCCAGCTCTTCGAGTTTTGCGATCCGAGTCGCGTCGGAAGGGTGGGTGGAAAGCAACCGAGGCGGCTTGTTCTGCCCGTTACTCTTGGCGGCCATCTTCTTCCAGAACGAGACGGCTGCGCGTGGATCGTAGCCGGCACCTGCGGCGAAGCGCAGACCGATGGCGTCGGCTTCGCTCTCGTGCAAACGAGAGTAAGGCAAGATGGCACCCACCGTAGCGGCCATGCCATATGCACTCAGAATCGCGTTTCGTTTCGCGGGATCGACGTCCTTCACTTGTAATCCGATGTCGGTGAGCGCCGCGCCGCCCGCAACAAGATAACCCTGCGACGTGCGCTCGGCGCCATGGCGCGAACTGACGTGCGCGATTTCATGACCCATCACCGCAGCCAATTCGTCGTCCGATGCCGCCAGCTTGAGCAGCCCGGTGTAAACGCCGACCTTACCCGCGGGAAGGGCGAACGCATTGACCTGATCGGAGTCGAACACGACGAATTCCCATTGCGCGTTCGGGATCTCGCGACCGACCGATTGCGCGATCCGCTTGCCCACGCGCTGGACCTGCGCGTTAGCGGCGGAGTCCTTGGAAATCTTCTCCTCCTTTTTGACCTGATCGAACGCGTTCAGTCCCATCTGAGCTTCATCCGCCGCCGAGACCAACATGACCTGACGGCGGCCCGTTTCCGGGACCGTCGTACAGCCGACCAAAACCGTGGCAATACCCACTCCCAAAAGAATTCGTAAATTCATCATTTCAGCCTGGATAGACCCTCCGGCAGCGCAATGGTTCACGCCGATCGCACGTTACGGCGGATTCTTGCGTGCGATTCCGCTTCGGACGACCCGCTCGGGTCGATGGCTCAAACGGTGGCCCGACCGGCCCGAAGCCCCTTTAATGCTTAAAGTGCCGGACACCGGTGAAGACCATCGCCATCCCGCGCTTGTCCGCAGCTTCGATCACTTCCTCGTCGCGCACCGAACCGCCCGGCTGAATCGCACTGGTCGCGCCGGCGTCCGCTGCGGCGATGAGCCCGTCTGCAAACGGAAACAAAGCCTCGCTCGAGACCACCGAGCCATGCAAATCGAGTTTGGCCTCTCCTGCCTTCCACACGGCAACCCGCGAACTGTCGACGCGGGCCATCTGTCCCGCACCCACCCCGAGCGTTCGCTCGCCCCGCGTGTAGACGATCGCGTTCGATTTGACGTGCTTGCAGATCTTCCAACCGAAAATCATCGAAGCCCATTCTTCGGGGGTCGGCTGGCGTTTCGTGACGACCTTGAAGTCCGCCGCTTTCTCCATTCGGCGGTCGCGATCCTGCACGAGGACGCCCCCCACGACCGATCGGACCTCCTGCAGGGCATCCGCGCCGATGCCGCCTTTGGCGATCATCAAACGGAGATTCTTCCTCTTGCCTAGGATCGCCAACGCGTCGTCGTCGAACCGCGGCGCGATAATCACTTCGGTAAAGACCTCTGCGATCGCTTTGGCGAGGGCCGCATCCACGGTGCGATTCACGATAACGATCCCGCCGAAGGGTGCCTGCCGATCCGTCGCGTAGGCTTTGTCCCATGCTTCGATCAGGCTATCGGCACTGGCGGCACCGCAGGGGTTGGTGTGTTTGAGAATCGCCACCGTCGGCCGCTCGAACTCGCCGATCAGATAATTCGCCGACGTGATATCCAGAATATTGTTATAGCTCAGCTCCTTGCCCTGGAGCTGCTGAAAATGTTCGTGAAAGGTCCCGTAGAGCGCCGCCTTTTGGTGCGGATTCTCCCCGTAGCGAAGGGTCTGCGCCTTCGAGTAACCCAGTGAAAACCTCTTGGGAAATCCGCTGAGCGCCTCCAGGTCCGGCTCCGCCAGCTGCGTTTCAAGGTAGTGCGCAATCGCCGCGTCGTAGGAAGCGGTCCGTTGAAAAACCTTCAGCGCCAGGCCTCGCCGCAGATCGCGAAGTTTCGACGAGTCGGCCATCGCCGCAAGCACGTGGCCGTAATCGTCTGGGTCGCAAACGACCGTGACGCTTTCGTGATTCTTGGCCGCGCTGCGCAGCATGGAAGGCCCGCCGATATCGATGTTTTCGATCGCCTCTTCGAACTCGACGTGCTCTTTCGCCACGGTCGCTTCGAACGGGTAGAGATTCACCACCACAAGATCGATCGGTTCGATCCCATTTTGTTTCGCTTGGGCAAGATGTTCCGGCTTGTCGCGCCGACACAGCAGACCGCCATGAATTTTGGGGTGCAGCGTTTTGACCCGGCCGTCCATGATTTCGGGAAATCCGGTATGCGTCCCCACCTCGGTGACGGGCAGACCTTTCTCCGCCAGGAGCTTCGCCGTTCCCCCGGTCGAAAGCAGCCGATAGCCATGAGTTTGCGCCAACGCGGTCGCAAATTCCACCAAGCCGCGTTTGTCGCTGACTGAGAGCAGAGCCAGTTTTTCCATAGAGAGTGGCTTTTGTGCGGGTCCACCTTGACTCGGGCAAGCCGGAAGGGGACATGCGGACTCGCGATTCCAACCGCCGCAGCATTGCCTAATCCGGCGGTGTGCGCTTTGTTTCCCTATCCGCCCCTTTTCGCTCTTGCCCGCCTCCGTTCCCCTTTCCGGTCTCGTCGCCCGACTCGACAAACTCATCTACCACCACGGAGGAAGCAGCCTTCCGCCGGATAAGCCGCACGCATTCGTCTATTTCATCACGATCCAAAATGGGTCGGAGCGGGCCGTCACTTTGCTGGGCAGAAAATGGGTACTCGAACACGAAGACGGCCGTCACACTGTGATCGAAGGAGATAAGATCGTCGGAGAAACTCCGCGACTCGCTGCGGGGGAGGCTTTTTCGTACAACAGCTATCACGTTACGGGCGAAAACGCTCAGGCTCACGGCAGCTTCCATGGCGTCGATGAAGCCGGCGAAAAAATCCACGTGGTCCTGCCCGCCTTCGCCATGTCCATCCCCGTTTCGTGAAACAGGGGTCGGCGGCAAAAATCTTACGCTTGCAGGTTCTCCTCCGGTGCTTCTCTTTGGCCGGTTCGTAAATGAATCTCATCGATCTGAACCGCACGGGCGGCATCGGCGCTAACTCGCTGTTCATCCAACTTGGCGATATTCGCATCCTTATAGACTGCGGATTGAACCCCAAGATGGTCGGTCGTGACGCCACTCCGGATTTCGGTAAGATCCGAGGACAAAACCTCGATTTGATCGTCATCACCCATTGCCATCTGGATCATATCGGCAGTCTCCCGTTGGCGATGCGCGATCATCCCAACACTCCGGTCCTCATGTCGCTATCGAGTCGCATCCTCATCGAGCGGATGCTGCATAACTCGTCGAGCGTCATGACGCGCCAGAAAGAGGATCAGAACATCCCGGAGTATCCGCTGTTCACCCACGACGAGATCGACCGCCTCTCCAAGCGTTTCACCGGCCTGGCTTTCAATCAGTCGAAACGCATACGGGTCGGCAAAGACGAGATCGAGATCGTCCTCCACCCCGCCGGACACGTGGTCGGCGCCGCTGGCGTGGAGATTCATCACAAACACCGCGCGATTTTCATTACGGGCGACGTCCTCTTCGAAGACCAACGCACCCTGCCTGGCGCAAAGTTCCCCGCGGGTCATTTCGACACCGTGATCATGGAAACCACCCGCGGGAATACCGAGCGTTCGATCGACAAAGGTCGCGTCGTCGAATTTACGCGGCTGATCGAAAGTATCAACGACACGATCCATCGCGGCGGATCCTATCTCATCCCGGTCTTCGCTCTCGGACGAATGCAGGAAGTGCTCTCCGTGATGCACGACGCGCGCAAGTTCGGAAAACTCGTCGACTGCCCGATCTTCGCCTCCGGACTGGGAATGGACCTGGCGGACTATTTCGACGAAATCGCCCGCAAGACCCGTCACGTGAATTTCAACCGCAACGTCGTCAAGGAGCTCAAACTCATGCCGACGCCGCGCAAATTGACTCCCGGCGAAGACCCTCAGCAGAACGGCCTCTACATCATCGGCTCCGGCATGCTCGTGGAACACACCCCGAGCTACACGCTAGCGAGCGGCTTGCTCGGTCACGCGCGCAATTCGATCGGGTTCGTGGGCTACTGCGACCCCGACACCCCGGGTGGCGCCCTGCTCGCGTCGAAGCCGGGCGAAACCTTCGTCTTCGAGGCCATTCACATTAAAACGAAGATCAAGGCCCGGGTGGAACGCTTCGAATTGAGCGGACACGCCGACCGCGACGAACTCCTCCAATATGCCATGCAGACGCAGGCACGTTGTGTGGTCCTCACTCATGGAGATCCACTTGCGCGCGCGTGGTTTACCCAACAGCTCGCCGAAAAATCGCCTCAGACCAAGGTGCTCGACCCCGTCCCATTGCAGCTTTACCAGGTCTAGGCGGAAGCCGATCCAGCGGCGGACCGGAAAGGCTTTTCGGTCGTCGCCTACAGTCCGCTAGATCGGCTGGATGAGTGTCCTGAGCGTGGCGACCATTCCGGGGCTCCCGGCCAGATAAAAAATCCGTCCCATTTTGAGGTCGAACCGCTTCAACGGGAAAACCTCTCCGTTGAGATAAGCCATTTCGCCGCCTGCCGCCCAGAGCAGCGGCACCGCCGCCGCGATATCCCAGACCTTCACATTGTGGTCGACGGTGCCATCGAGAATCCCGGCGGCAACATAAGCCAGGTGCAATGTGCTGCTGCCCAGCCCCCGCAGTTTGAAATTCGCCGCGATGACTTGGGCATGGGGCGCGAAGCGTTTATCGAACGGGCTGTGAAATCCGATGATACTCTGCGCTGCCGGCGGTGCCGTTTTCACCCGCACGGCCCGCTCGCCGTCGAACATCCCGAAACCGGGTCCACCGTGCATCAGCGTGCGTCGACTGAGATCGTAAATGACACCATAGATCGGAACGCCATTTTCCAGCAACGCCAGCGCGATCGCACAATGGGCGATACCCGTGACATAGTTGTTGGTGCCGTCGATCGGGTCGAGCACCCACGAAAAACGCGCGGTGACCGGGATTGGTTCCGGGGCATTCGCCAGTTCCTCGCTGAAATACTGGTCATCGGGAAAGACCCGCCCGAGCTCTCGAAAAATATTTTCGGAAATGGCGACATCCACCGCCGTGACGCGGGTGCCATCGCTCTTCCAGGTCGTTTCGGCACGGCCGAAATCCCGATGCAGCAATGCCGTCTCCGCAAGGACGGCAGCCTTGGCGGCGTGAATGCGATCGGGCAAAGCGGAGGAGGGAGACGACGACACGTGCGCAGTGAAGCATGAAGTGCGGCGCATTCAAGACCTCCTCCGTCCGCACCGAGAGCATTACTCGTAGTCGTACATCTTCGGATCGCGCACCGGCGGTAGACGTCGTATCCGGTAACGCGCCCTGGCTTCCTTTTTATTCGCCTTCGCCGCCGCGTCGCTCGCGCCTGGCTCCCCGCCACCGCCCTCGCCGTAGGGGTCGTCTTCGCCTCCCGGACCGCCCTCGCCACCCATCTGCTCCTCCAGCGATTCGGGATCCGCTCCCTCCTCCAACTTTCGCATCACCTCCTCCATCTGCCCGTCGATTTTCTCGCCGGAGAGCTCGGCCATGCGGCGCATCATCCGTCCCATCGCTTTGGGGTCGTTTTCGTCCACGCTCGAAAACTCCTGCTCCATTTGTTTCATCGCCGCCTCGATCCGCGGATCGTCAGACTCCGGGCCCGCGTCCGCCGCAGAAGCGGGCGTCTCCTCGGCCCGGCCACCCACCGCGACCGCAAATCGCGAAACGAGCTTCTGCATCTTGTAGCGTGGATTGTCCGGGCATTCCGGCACCGTGGCGCCTTGTGCGAGGGTTTTTGCGAAAAACTGGTAGATGCGGTGGTTGTCCGGACAATAAAACTCGTAGATAGGCATGAGAAATACGTTTGAAGGGCTAAATCGCCGGCGGTTTTTTGGCAAGCTGATGGCCGTGTTGCACCACCGCCTGCTTGGCCGACCGATTCAAATGGTCGAGGACCCCGGCGAGGCGACGTCGTTTTTCGCCTTCCCCGTCGAACATCTGCAACTGAGTCGCGCGCTCCTCCACGTTGGAAAAACGAACGCTGACGAGGCGAAGCGGCCGCCTTTGGGTCCACGCTTCGCGCAGCAAGGGCTCGACCCACCCATAGAAAGGCGCTTCGAGATCCGTGCCTTCCTCGAGACTTCGACCGTGCGTCGCCTGGGTGAAATCCGGATAACGCACCTTCAGCGTCATCGTGCGCACCCGTTTTCCATCCTCGCGGATTTTCGCCATGAGTTCGTCGATCATCCGTTTTACCACCCGGACAATTTCCGCAAACTCCTCCACGTTCCGTCCGAAGGTCTCCTGCTGCGAATAACTCTTGGCGTCCTCGTGCTCGGTTTCCACCTCGCGATCGTCGAACCCGCGCGCTCTCGCGAGCAAACCGCGCCAGTCCGTGCCGAAGATCGTCTTCAGCTCGTCCGACGATTTCGCGAAGAGGTCGCTCACGCGGACGATCCCGTGCTCGGCCAGCGAGGCCTCCGTCTTGGCGCCGATCCCGGGAAGTTTTCCGATCGAAAGCGGCGAAAGAAACTCCTCCTCGGTTCCCGCCGGCACCACGACAAAACCCCGCGGCTTGCGAAGTTTCGACGCGATTTGCGAGACGAGCTTGTTGCTCGCGATTCCGAACGAAACCGGCAGAGCCAGCGCCTCCCAGAGTTTCGCCTGCAAGCTGCGTACCGCCTTTTCCAGCTTTTCCGGCGAGGAGAATCCGCACGGTCGCAAATCGAGGTATCCCTCGTCGATCGAATTGCGTTGCACGATCGGAGTAAGCGTTTCGCACAGGTCGAACATCTCGCGGGACACCTTTCCATACAGACCCGAGGTGTGCGGAATCATGATGAGATCCGGGCAGACCGCCTTGGCCCGCGACGTCGGCATAGGCGTGTACACCCCGCAGGCGCGCGCTTCGTAACTTGCCGACGAAACGATCCCGCGTTCCTGTCCACCGACCGCACATTTCTTCCCGCGCAACGACGGATCGCGCGCCTGCTCGCAGGCGACAAAAAAGGCGTCGGCGTCGAGATGGACAATGCTCGCAAAATCCGGAGCGTTCATGGTCGTTCGCAACCGTTCAGATCGGCTCTGCCGTCGGGACGGGTGCCGGGTCGTTTTCGTCGGTGGGCAGACCTCCGATCGGAAAAACGCCCTCGAAGCCGATCACCGCCCGCGCCGCCGCCCGACTGGCCGTCAAGGAGACGTCGAATTTTGCCTCCCAGTCGCTCAGTCCCTCCGTATCCACCAGGACTTGCGCCAGCTCCCAGTGCGTCGCACTTTCTTCCGCGAGATGCGTGTGTTTCGCCGAGCGTCCCTCCGGATCGAGTCGAAAGCGTCCTCGTGCATCGAAGTACCGGCCGAACTCCTTTTCGATTCGACGCACCTCCGCCAGCGCGGCGATCGGATCCGTCGGCGGAACCGTTCCCAGCCGCTCCGCCGCCGCCTCCCAATCGCGCGCCGCCACCTCCTGCAAAAAGCCGAGCACGGCGGTGCGCACCAGCCGCTTGAACCCCACGAGATCGCGCACGACGTCGAAAGACTCCGGACGCTCCGGTTTTTCGGCCGCCTCCGCCGCAACGAATTCCGGATTGCGCATGCGTTCCCACTCCTCGAGCAGACTCGAATCGATTCCCCGAATCAGTTCGCGAAAATATTCCTCCATTTCCACCACCTCCTCCGTCTTGGCGCTCGACGGCACCGTCTGGGAGAGGACTTTCCACGTTTGCGAGAGGTGGCGCAGGAGCAGCCCTTCCGAACGCTCGAGTCCGTACTCGCGGATGTAGTCCGCAAACGATTGGTAACGCTCGAACATTTCCCGCGCGATCGACTTCGGCCGGACGTTCTCGTCCTCGACCCACGGATGCGCCTCCTTGAAGGCGTTGAACGTGTCGTACAGGAACTCCCGCCGAGGTTTCGGGTGTTCGACTTGCTCCAACTTCTCCATCCGCCGGTCGTAGTCGAGCCCCTCGGCGCGCATCTCCGCCATCTTGTCGGTTTTCGCGCGGTCGATCTGCTTACGCAAAATCGCCTCCGGATCCTCCACGATCGCCTCGCAGAGGGTAAGCACGTCGAAGGGATAATCGGGCGACTCGCGATCGAGCAGCGGCAACGTGTCGATCAGATAAAGCGAAAGCGTTTGGTGCAGGGAAAAGTCTTCCTGCAGTTCCAGATTCACGCGGAGTTTTCGCCCTGACGCCTCCCGCGGAATCCAGTCGACGATCTTTCGAACCACCAAGGCGCGAAAGAGCTGAAAAGCCCGCCGCTTCAACTGACCTTTCCGCGCCGCGGTTTCGTGGGAGTCCGAGATGAGCTGGCGCATCGCCCTGCAGCCGTCGGATTCCCGACTCAGCATCAGGAGGATCATGCCGTGCGTAACCTCGAAACGGGACACCAGCGCCTCGGGCGGCGCGGTCAGAAGCCGTTCGAAGGTCTTCACGTCCCAACCGACCGAACCCTCCGGAGCGCTGCGCTTGACCAGCTTTTTCTGCTTTTTCGGATCGCCCGCCGCCCGCTCGGCCGCCCATTTGTTCTCGATCGCGTGCTCCGGGGCCTGCACCACGACGTATCCCTTGTCGTCATACCCGCGCCGCCCCGCTCGTCCCGCCACCTGACGGAAATCGCGGACGTTTAGAATCGCGGCCTTCTTCCCGTCGTACTTCCACAACTGCGTGAACAACACGGTGCGGATGGGCACATTGATCCCGACGCCCAGCGTATCCGTTCCGCAGATCAGCTTCAGCAGTCCCTTCTGCGCCATCGATTCGACGAGGATTCGATACTTTGGGAGCAATCCGGCATGATGCACGCCAATCCCATGACGCAGCCACCGCTTCACGTCCTTCCCATACGGGCTGTTGAAGCGCACGCCTTCGAGCTCCGTTGCGATCGCCGTCTTCTCCTCCTTCGAACACAGCGTCAGGCTCATTCCATCCTGGGCACCCTCGGACGCGGACCGCTGCGTGAAGTAAACCAGGTAGACAGGCGAGCGCTTTTCCAGAATGAGCTGACCCACCTGTTCGACCAGGGGGGTTTCGGAATACGTGAACTCCAACGGCACCGGGCGGCGGTCGCTCTTCACCGTCGTACACGGCGCACCGGTCACCCGGAGGAGTTCGCGCTCGAAAAAGCCGGTCGCACCCAGTGTCGCCGACATCAGCAGAAACCGACATTGTGGCATCGTCAGCAGAGGCACCTGCCAGGCCGTGCCGCGATCGGCATCCGAGTAGTAGTGAAACTCGTCCATGATGACCGCGCGAATCTCGCTGCGGTCTCCCCGAGCCAGCGCGATATTGGCAAGAATCTCCGCCGTGCAGCAAAGCACCGGCGCCTGCGGGTTCACACTCGCGTCCCCGGTCATCATGCCCACGTTTTCCGGCCCGAAATCGCGGCAGAGCGCGAGAAACTTCTCGTTCACCAACGCCTTGATCGGACAGGTGTAAATGGACCGTTCGCCCGCACAGAGCGCCTTGAAGTGGAAGGCGGCGGCAACCAGGGATTTTCCCGAACCCGTCGGCGTGGCCAAAATGACATTGTTGCCGGTAAACAATTCCAGGATGGCCTCCTCCTGCTCCCCGTAGAGTTCCAACCCGCGCTCGGCCATCACGGCGAGAAAACGCGCCATGACCGCGTCGGAGTCCGTGCCCGGAGGCAAAGGAGCCAGCGCTGCGGGCGTCGTGGAAGTCATCGCTCCACAAGGGCGGTTTAAACGGTACGAGACAAGGCTGCGGTCCAATACGTCCGAAACGAACTTCGCGGCTCCCCACGGCCACCCGTAACCTCTTTTCCACGCTGGGTCCGACCGCCTGCCGGAGGGCTTGTAACGACAAAACCCTCGCCGGGATCGTCTTCCGGATTGCCGTGACTGCAAACCCGTGTCACACCTCCCACTCCTATGGGACGCCAATGGCTTCACGCGAAACGCGCGATCGTTAACCTCAAGAAGGGTCAGGTCGTCGGAAAACTCGTCAAAGAGATCACCGTGGCCGCAAAACTGGGAGGAGGCGATCCCGCCGGGAACCCCCGTCTGTTCGCCGCCCTGGAAAAGGCCCGCAAGGCCAGCGTAACCCGCGATGTCATCGACCGCGCGATCAAAAAGGGCACCGGCGGCGGCGACGACAAATCGTCTCTGGAGCACATTGTGTTCGAAGGCTACGCTCCACACAAAGTGGCTTTGATCGTGGAGGTTTACACCGACAATCACCAGCGCACCGCCCCTGAGATGCGGGTCCTCTTCAAAAAGGGCGTCCTGGGCCACGCCGGCAGCAATAAGTTCCTCTTCGAGCACGTCGGCATCGTCGAAGCCCATCACCCGGAGGCCGGCAAAGACCTGGAAGCCGCCGCCATCGAGGCCGGCGCGAATGACTTCGAAGCGCTCACCCACGTGCAAAACGACGACATCCCCGCCGACCGTTCAGGCGCCCGCTTCTTGACCGATCGCACCGCAGTGCACGCCGTTTCGACGTGGTTGAAGGAAAATGGCTGGGCGGTGATCGCCAGCGAAATCGGCTACGTCGCCAAGACGTATCCCGAACTTGACGACGCCAGCCGCGCCGAAGTCGGCGAATTCCTGCAATCGCTCGAGGACCACGACGACGTGCAGCGCGTCTGGGCCGCCTTCAAGTGAGTCGGCGTGTCGTTGGGCCGAAAAGGTCGATTCTCCCAATTCTGGAGCCGACCTCTGGCCGCTGACGACCGACTTCTTTCCCCTCCGTTCTCGGGTGTGACCCGATCCGCCTCAAAACGGAAACCCCACCGAGAAGTGAAGGGTGCCACTGGGGTCACCTTCCCGCGGATTCAGATTGTGACCGTACTCCAGGCGCACCGGGCCGACGATCGTCTGGTAGCGCACCCCTAAACCGACCGAATAGAGTTTTTCGTCAAAGGGATAATTGGAAAGCGACACCGCAGTGCCGAGTGCATCGACAAATGCCACCGCCGACCAATTCCCGGTCAAACCTTGCTCCACCTCGAGGTTGACCGTGAGCTGGCTTTTGGCGCCGATGAAACGTCCGTCGGCCCCGCGAGGCGATGCCTCTCCCCGCTGATAGCCACGCATCGTGCTTTCGCCGCCGGGAAAGAAACGTTTATTGACCGGCAGGTCGCGATCGTTGTCCGAACCGAAGGTCGTGATCGCACCGTGCGCGATCCCGGCGTGAATCCAGCGACTTCGCCCCCAGGCGATGTGGTAGGAGGCACCCCCTTCGAAGACCTGAAAGTCCACTTCGCCGCCCAGCGCTGTGCTCGCAGACTCCACCTGACCGAACCAACGGTAGCCCCTCCGCGGGCGCAAGGGGTTATCCCGACGATCCAAGGTCACCCCAAAGTCGACGCTGCCCACCTTTACGAGTTCGTCGTCGATCGCCCGGGTATTCAGTTCGTTATCCTGGTTGCGCAGGGCCTGATAGGTGTAACCGACACGCCCCTCCGTTCCCCGGCCGAGTCGCCGCCGCAACGCCACGTTGGCCCCGTACTCCTCGCGCACAAACGACTGCTCCTCCCGTCGCAATCCGAACAAACGCGCGGTGCCATCCAGGGTTTCGCCAAATAGCTCGGGCACCGAATAAAGATAATCCGCCCGCGTGCTCTTCAACGATTGCACGAGGAGCAGCCTGCTTTGGTGCGCGCGTCCGAAGAGATTCGATTGTCGCCATTCCACTCCGCCGCGCAGCCTTTCGTAGCTTCCGTATCCGAAAATAAGATTCGTCTCCCACCGCGGCAGTTCCGTCAGTTCGAAGACCACGTCGCGTCGCTCGCCGGAAGCCGGATCGAAACGGGTTTGAACGCTCGAGAAAACTCCCAGCCGGGCGAGGCGCATCCTCGCTTGTTCCACCCGCAAAACGTCCAGAGGGTCGCCCGATTTCAGGCGCACCCGGCGACGCAGGACCATATCGAGCGTGTGCCCGCTACCGGCGAAACGCACCTCCCCTACAATCGCTTTTCCTCCGGATTCGACCGCTGCCACCACGGACACGGGCTGCTCGCCATCGCCGATCGGTCCCAGCGTTCGTTCGAATTTGACGGTCACATCGGGAAAACCCTTGGCCACGCACGCCCGACGAATCGCCTCCGATAAATCCTGCTGCCACAACATCGTCCAGGACCGGTTCTCCCAGTTCGCCACCGCGACCGCCGCACCCGTGCCTTCCATCCCGGTCACCTGCAGGTCCGAAACCACCCAGCGCATTCCTTCGTTCACTTCCAGGACGACATCCACGTCTCCGGTTGCGAGGTCCTCCTTTTCCACCCGCGCATGAAGGGCGGCGTCGGCGTACCCTCGCAGGCGCAATTCGTCCTGCAAATTGTCCACCGCCCGACGCAGACGCCCTGGCGAATAGGCACGCGAAACCGGACTCTGCCAGAGCGTGTCCACCGGTTTGAAAAAACCCGTCGCCTGCTCCGCCGTAAGCAGTGTCAACCCCGTGAACGCGACCGCCTCGAAGGTCGAGCGCACCCCGCGGTCCACATAGAATTCCACGCGCTTCGCCGCCAACGGACGAGGCAGAATCGTGCTCAGGGTCGCGTCGAAAACGAAATCGATCGGCGCGCCCGACTCGGGCGTCGCGATCACTTTCACGGTGGGACGCAAAAACCCCTCGTCCGTCAGACCGGAGATCAAGAGGAAGGCCGCATCCTCGATCGCGTTCGCATCCATCGCCGGCCCCCGCTCTTCCCCTAAAAGTCTCACGAGTGACGAACGTTCTTCCCGGCTTTTCCAGAATCCCAACCCTTTGACCGCGATCTCCGCGGCTTTCGGTTTCTCGGGCTTCTCCTCCCCCGCCCTTATTGCGAGCGAGGCGGGCCCGAGAATGCACATGACCGATAGAACGCAGATCGTTCGGCTCCGTTCGAACCCATGCGACCTCACGGTTTCGGGCTCTCCTCGCTGCGATTTTTTCCCGATGTCTTCCCCTCCGGAGGGTCCTGGGAGCGGTCGCGGAAGGCGCGCCACTTAACTCCCATATTGTAGTCGTCGAACTCGTCGTATTCGCCCATCAGCGACCAGCGCTCGTCGAGTGGAAACTCCAGCGCATAGGTTTCTTTTCCGTCTCGCGAAACTCGCTCGCCCACCGTCAGAGAGAAGCGCTCCGCTCGCGACGTGTCGGCGCCGATCTGTCCCGCCAGCGACTGACCCAGGTAAGTGCCCAGCCGCATCGCCCGTTGTTGCCCGGAATAAACCACTTCTTTCTGAGGCGCCTCGCCCGCCATCACGAGCCGGAGCACCTGCTCGGAGTCCAGCGGAGGACTCGAGGAGAAAACGAGATTCGGTGCGCTCGCCGAACCGGAGAGTTCCAGCTTCAAATCGTAGCCCAACCGACGGCTCACCGCCAAGAAAGAGAGACGCGGATCGTACGGATCGAGCTCCGTCAAACTCACCGTCCCCTGCTGCACCTGCAACGTCGCGAACGGCAGCGTGACCTGCCCCTCCTCGATCGACGCCTCGCCGATCGCCCTCGGTTCGGCCAAAGTTCCGAGGAGGCGAAAGCGGGCCGACGCGACCCCGGTGAAGACCGGTGTGCGCAGCCGGAGAAAACGTTTCCCTTCGACCTCGACCCCCAGCTGCCAGCGGGCAAACGGTTCCGCTTCGACCGAGAAGTAAGGGGGGCGCCGCGAGGGCGAGTTTCGCAGGGTCCCGCGCGGAATGAAGGTGCGAACGTCGGTGAGAAAAAGGCTGTCCCGCAAGGTGGTTTTCCCGCTCACCAGCGTCACCCCTCCGTTTTCGGTTTTGACCCGCAAATCGACATCTCCCCGCACCAGAAACCCGGTCTGTCGCACGAGCGGCAAATTCGTTCCTTTCATCGTCAGATTCAGGCGCCAGCCTTCGCCTAACACGAGTTCGGCCGATCCCACGACGGTAACGGGTTGCCCGCCCGTCTTGGCTTCCAAGCGCTTTACGTCCACGGTGCGTCCTTTCAAGACGAGGTCGGCTTCGATGCTCTGCAAAACGCCGAGGGGACCGAGTGGACGCGACACCGCATCGCGCAGCTGCAGCGAACCCTCCAGCTGCAAATCGGGTTTGAGCGCAATGTCCACCGAGAGCCGTCCCGTCGGCGCGATCCAGGTTTTTGCGAACGGGGCCACCGCCGCGAGATCCGCGTTTTTCAACTGCACCCGGGCTTCGAGATGGGAAGTCACCCACCGTATCGATTCCGCAGATTCAAGCTGGGTGAAATCCTTCGGCAGCGGCAATCGCGCCTCGGCCTTCACCGGTTGCCCCGCCAAAGAAGCCGAAAACGACTCCAGGCGGATCGTCTCGCCGTCGCCCACCAGACGGGCGCGCACCCCCTCGAGCGGGGGCAAAGACTCCCCTCCCCGGTTTTTCGGCCAGCCCACGCGCGCAATCTCCACGGTGGCCTCCCCACGCGGAGCCCTCCACGTCCCGAGGATATTGACCCGGATCTGCGGATCCACGAGATCCAAACCGCTGAGCTCGCCGACCTTGGCCCAGAAAAAGGAGTCGCGCTCGGTGACGACGTCGAGCCGAAGGTCCGCGTCTTTCTCGAATTTGACCGCCCACTGCGACCCCACGCTCGCCTGCACGGGAAGCTTGCCCGTGACGGTGACGATCTTCGCTTCGCCGACCGCGACCTCCAATCGCGAAAGCTCCACTCCGCCCCCATCGCCTTTCGCGGCCAACGCCACGTGGGCCGCGCGTTTGTCCTCCAACTCGATCGACCCCTCTCCCCCCAACGAAAATGCGAGCGGACCCCGCGCCCAGTTTCCCTCCAGACGACCGGCATGCAGGGTCCAGCGCGGTCCCGGCGTATTCAGAAAATCCTGCCACAGGCCGGGACTTACTTCCCGCACGGTCAAATCGACCCGGCCCGAATCGCCACCCGCATAATCGGCGGAAAGTTCGCCGCCCGAGCCCGAAAGCCTCAGGCCGCGGACGCTAACGATTGGACTCCACGTCACCGTTGTGGGAGCCGCCGCCCTCAACACTTCGACTCCGCCCCGGCTCAGGCGGATCGTTTTCGCCACTGCCTGCGTGGGCGAGACATCGCCGGAAAACTCCAGTTTCGAATCCCCGGCGAACAACGTCCCCACCGCCTCGTCGATCGTCGTCCCGTCACCCTTCCACGTCGCCGCCAGCGACGAGGCTGCCACCCTACGATACGTCGGCTTCGCGAGCGAAACCTCTCCCCGATGAACAAGGGCGGAAAAAGGCCCTTGAGCCTCCGCCGAAAAAGCCGCCCGTTCGAAGCTCAGGCCCGGCGGCAGCCACCGTGCCACCGCCGCTTGCGAGACCTCCCCCTTGACCCGGGCGGCCTCGAGGACGCGCTGCGCCAAATCGTATTCGCCGCCGAACGACACCGTTTCGCCCGGAGCCACCGTCAGTTCGCCGGCGGAGACCTTCAACTGCGGCCACGCCAGTTCGGCGGTGACGCGTGCCCGCGGAAACGACCACGCCTTGCCCTGAAGCTTTTCCCCCGCGAGCGTGCCCTTCAACACCGCCTTGCCATTGGAGGCGCGCACAATCTCGACCCGACCGTCGACCGTCCCCTGGGCCTCGATCCAAGGAAGTTGGGCGAGATCGGCTTTCACGTCGAAGGACGTGTCGGGCGTGCGCAATCGACCGTTTCGTTCGACCGAAACCGGTTGCGCCAATCGCGCAAACAATCCCGGCCCCTCGATCGCCAGCCGCTCGATGCGCACCGAATCGAGATCGCCGGTCCCGCCGGCTTGCACGCTCAAGGGAGGCGCGTCCTTTCCCTCGGTCGGGTCGGCCTTGGCGTCGAATAAAAACGTCAACGCCGACTGCCGCCAGTCGAGCTCGAAGGAACCCGTCACCGCTTCGTAGGCAGGCGAAAGGCCCACCGCGGCGGCGGGAAGCGTCCAGTCTCGCGCTTTGAGTTCTGCCTCCGCCGGCAACCAGCCGCTCGCGCCGAAACGGGCGGACATGCGCGCCGGCTGCTGGCGTATCGCCAGCTCGGCTTGAACGAGAGAGGGCTCCGGACTCGTCGCGACCACACTCCACGCTTCCGAAGTCGCAGTCGGCACGGAGCGCAGCGTGACCGTCTTCGCACCCTCTGCGGGCCAGACGACTTCGGCTGCCGCGTGCAATTCCTTGAAGATGACCTCGCCGCTTCGCAGACGATCGCGTTCCCACGACGCGCCCGCCAAGTGGACACGTCCACCGGGCCAACGTACCTCGCCCGGTCCGACGGTGGTCGGCGGCAGCCACGTACGCAGCGGGGCAAAAATGCGATCCAACCGGCTGCGGAGAGAACTCCAGCCGGAGATCGCCAAACTCTTCGTAGTCGACATCGACGCTGGCCGCGGAATCGCTTCGACGCTCCACTCGCTTACACTCCACGGCGCTTCCCCTCCGCTTCGTCGCTGCCAAAGCCAACGCAACGGCGTTTCTCCTTCCACCCGCGATGCGCGCACATCGACGCCGTTGCGTTGCACTCGCACATTCGTCAGCGCGAACCGTCGGTAACCGAGGCGCTCGTAGCGCTCATAGGTCAGTCCGTTTCTTTTTCCCAGAACGGTCAGAGGCACGCCGAGCCACCACGGGAGAATCGCCAACGCGAGCGCCCCGAAGGCAAGTAACGAACCGAGGACGATGAGCGCGCGACGCATGGGAGGTTTCCCCCCCACGTCGTCGTCGAAACGGGCAACGCGAGCTCAGGCCGCGACCAGCCCGCTGCGCGTAAGCAACGCGGAGAGGTCCGGATCCCGACCCATGAAGGCACGATACAGTTCCGCCGGATCCGCGGAATTACCCTTGCTCAGGATTTGTTCCACAAAGGCGGCTCCGGTCGCCGGATTGAACACCCCCTCCTTCTGAAAACGCGTAAACGCATCGGCATCGAGCACCTCCGCCCATTTGTAAGAGTAGTATCCGGCAGCGTAACCGATCGGATCGCTGAACAGATGGTTGAAGCGTAACAAAATCGTCCGACCGGGCGGAACCGTGGGAATCATGCAATCCGCAACCACCGCTCGCGCCTTCGCTTCGAGATCGCCTTCGAGAAATTCGCTCGTGCGCACGTGGAGCGCGAGATCCATCTTCGCGAACTGGATCTGCCGCATCGCCGCCGCCGCGCCGCGGAACCGCCGGGCGGAGATCATTTTGTCGAAGAGTTCGTTTGGTATCGTCGCCCCGGTCTCACGATGCCGCGCGAACAAATCCAGACCGGTGCGCTCCCACGTCCAGTTCTCCATGATTTGCGAAGGCAGCTCCACAAAGTCCCAGGCCACATTCACGCCATTGAGAGACTTGATCTCCACTTCGCCCAGGAGATGGTGCAGCAAATGCCCGAACTCGTGGAAAATCGTTTCGACTTCGCGGTGGGTCAGCAGAGCGGGCTTGTCCGCGATCGGCGGCGTCAGGTTGCCGCAGATGTAGCCGAGGTGCGGCTCGCGTCTGCCATCGGGAGTCGGACCGCCGGTGAGCAGATAACCCATCCACGCACCGCCGCGTTTGGATTCGCGCGGATACCAATCGGCATAGAACGAACCGAGATGGCGTTCGCGACGGTCGAACAGATCGTAGTATTTCACTTCCGGATGCCAGGTCTCGACGCTCCCGGCAGGGCGCTCGACGACCTTCAAGCCGAGGACGCGATCGACGATTTCGAATAAACCGGAGATCACCCGATTCATCGGGAAATAGGGGCGCAGCGCCTCCTCGTCGAAATCGTAGCGTTCTTTCCGCAAGCGCTCCGCCCAGAAGATCACCTCCCAGGCCTTCAGCGGTCCCGCGGCCGTTCCGGTTTGGCGCGCCTTGAACTGCTCGAGGTCCGCACACTCGCGGACGAATGCATCGGCCGCCCGGCTCTTGAGGTCTTCGATGAACGACAGCGCTTTCGCACCGGTCTTGGCCATGCGACGCTCGAGGACCAGATCCGCAAAATGCGGTTTCCCCAGCAAGGCCGCCTTCTCCGCGCGCAAGGCGAGAATCCTCCGGACCAGTTCCGTATTGTCGTGAGGCGCAGCGGCTCCGACCGCGACCATCGCCGTCCACACTTGCTGCCGCAGATCCTCGTTTTCGGCGTAGGTCATCACGGGCTCGGTCGAAGGCGAGTGCAGGGTGAAACGCCAGATGGGCTTTTCCGGCGAACCGAGTCCCTTGCGTTCGGCATTCGCCTGCGCGGCCTCTTTGGCATGCGCCGGCAATCCCACCAGCTTCGCTTCGTCCTCGACCAAAAGCTGCCAGGCATTGGTCGCATCGAGCACATTCTCCGAATATTTTTGCGTGAGTTGCGCGAGCTCGCGCTGCAACTCCTCCAGCCGAGCGCGCTGCGGTGCCGGCAGGTCCGCGCCCGCCAGGCGGAAAGACGACTGCGTTTCTTCGAGCAGGCGCGCATGGATCCCGGAAAGCGCGACGCCTGCGGGCGAAGATCCAAACGCCTTCATCCTCGTCCACAACGCCGCATTAAGAGGGATCTTCGCGAAAAAGGACGACACCTTGGGCAGCATCGCATTGTGGGCCTCGCGCAGCTCCGGCGAATCCGAAACCGATTGGAGGTGGGTGACCTTCCCCCATGCGAAATTCAGTTCCTCCGTCGCCCGCTCCAACGCAAGGAAGGTCGAGTCGTAGGTGAGTCCGTCCAGCGGGCTCGTTGCGATCGCGTCGATCGCCGCTCCCGCGTTCGCCAGCGCTTTTTCGACGTCCGGCACCACCTGAACGGAGGTATGCTGCGACCAGCGAATTTCGAAGGTGGGGTCGATGAAGGGTTGGGAAGACATTCAGGGTGAAGCAAGCGGACAGTTTCAAGAGGTCAAGCCACGGCCACCTGAAGGGGCGATAAATGCAATTAAGCGACAACGCCCGACCTTTACCAAAAAAGCAGTCGCAAAAGGCACGGAGAAAACCGGGCCCATCCTTCGAATGACTCCACCCCAATCCGGAGTTTAAGATTTCAAGCGGGGGCGCGGAAACCGGGAAGCTTCCCCTCCGAATCGGGATTCTTCCCGCCCGCCTCCGCCGGCGACATTTCGGTTGAGAGCCCGGAGCGTCAGGACACCTTCCCAACGCGGAAGACTTTTTTGTTTCCAGTGTGTCGGGCGTCCGGTCTCTGCCCTCGCGCTTACGGTGAAATTCCGACTGCCGCATCCGGAGCGATTCTCACCACCGATAACGCAGACCCAGCGACGCCTGACGGCGGCTGGCGGGAACGGCCGGGACTTCCTCGAAATCCTCGTCCCACACATTGTCCACTTGAGCGGAGATCGTCAGACCGGACACCGCGCGGGGCGAAAAATAGAGGCCCACCCGCCCAAGCACCGCCCCGTCGCCGCCTTTGCGCCGCAGCGCATTGTCCGCTTGGAGTCGTGCCTCGTGGTCGACCCGGAGCTCCCAACCGCCGCCGAGTCGAATCGTGGCCGCCGCCGTCGCGCGATGACGCGGATAGTTCAACGCATAGAAACTGGCATCGACCGTGGCGGTGCCATAGTCCGCGTTCTTGGCGAGCAGCGTGTATCCAAACGTTAGATCCACCCGCGCGGTCTGCCGACGCACCGCCGCCTCGACGCCCGTGGTGCCCAGATCCACGGCATTGGCCGTGCGGGCGGTCACGCCTTTTCGAAACGTCCAGTCGACGAGCCGATCGTCCTGCCGAAAAAATACCGCCGCCGTGGAAGTCCAGCCGTGCCAGGTCGCATTCGCGCCGAGTTCGATCGTCTGCGCGGCCTGGCGATCGAGCGAGGGATTCCCGCGGAACAGTCCCGACCCGGCAGCCGAATTCAAGGCCGTGTAGGTGGCCGTCTGCGTGGTTTTGGCGTAACTGAAATACAAGCGACTCCAGCCCATCGCCGCCGTCGGCCGGCTCAGCGCGATTTCGACCAGAGGAGAAACCGCGGAGCCGTCGCGATTCGTGTCGTCGAAAGCCAAACCCCCTTTGAGCGTCAGTCTGCGCGCCTCCGACAACGTCCACGTCCGCTCGGGTGCCACCGCCAGTTTAAAATGCTTCCGCTCGCGGAAGGCGCCTGCCGTGAGCGACGTGGATTTCAATTCGTCCGAGACCGCAGTGGCCACCGCGTTCCACGCAATCTCGCCGGCGGTCTTGCGCAGCTCCGCGCCCGCACCGTAGACCCAAGTCGTGTGCTGAAACGGATGCACCGGCCCGAGAGGAGCCAGACGATTGAAGGCGTAATCGTCCTTGTTGCGACGATAGTACCCGCCCACTTCCACGAAATCGCCGCCGCCCCAGTCGGCACGGTGATTCGCAAGCGCGAGCACCGTCTGCAAATTCTCGCTCTCGAGCGAATTGAAGGGCGTGTAAAGATTCGGCCAACCAAAAAATTTCGACTGATAGCCCGCAAAGAGATCGGTCTGCGAACCGGCGTCCGAAAACTGCACACGGGCGCTCGCGCGCGAAAAACGATGGTCGCCAAACGGGATCGTACCGTCGGATCGCGACGTCGCCCATTCCGCATCCGCCGCGACGGTGCGTCCCCACAGAGGAGTCTCCCGACGGAAGCCTCGATAAAATTCCGCTCGCCGGAACGAAAACTCTCCGGCTCCCACCGCAGCGTAGCCCAGCGTGCGAATCGGCCTCCACGCGTAGGCCACGGTCCCCGTGCCGGCATTCCAGCCGCGCAGCGCATTGGAGAAGCCCGTCAGGATGGAAGGCGCGGTCAACATCGTCGGCGCGATGGGAATCTCGGCGAAGTAGTGACCCGTCTGTGGATCGTAGAGCGAAAGCGCACCGACTCTGAACCCCGTTTGCTCGAAGGTCCCTCCGCGAATCGCCACATCCGCCTGCCCTTCGGCCAGATTCCTCGCCTGCACGTCGACGAAAGGCTCGTAGGTGAGCGCCGTGATCGGCATCGCAAAGGTCCCGCCCGGTTCGTCGTTCGCCACGCGCGACGAACCGACGGCCATTTCCGGCAGGAGGACGGTCGACGTGTCCTGCGCGAGGCCGAGCGATGTCAGGACAACCCCCGCCGCAAGAAAGCGAGCGGCGGTGCGCAGTCGGACGGAACGGTTCGTCGGAGAAGGGGAAAAACAGGGCATCGCCGAAAAACGAAACGAAGACCGCAACGGCAACAAGCCTATTGTTAATCATATTTCAACTATGGTTAACAAGGGGTGAAACCTGCGAAACTCGTGACTCGTAATAAGCAGGTCGCGGACCGTTGAGATACCCAACGCGATCGCTTGCGGCCCTGACTGCCGCCTACATCCGCCCGAGCCCGTCCTGCTCCGACCTGGGACCTCGCACGAAGGGAGCGGTCTCCGCTAAACGACAGTCTTTCGCCTCAAAGTGACAGCACCACGCCGATGACCCGCGCTGCCCAAAAGGCAGAGCCAAATCCGGACTACTCGTCGCCGTTGGCGCCGATCGCTTCGACCGGACAGCCTTCCAACGCTTCCATGCACTGGTCGACCTCTTCTTGCGTCGAAGGCTGCTTGAAGACATAGGAATGCCCGCCGTCGTCATGGCGCGTGAAAAAACCCGGTGCCGTCTCACGGCAAAGGTCGCAGTCGATGCATTGCTGATCGACGAAGAATTTACCGAGAACGTTGTGCTCCCACTTATCTGCTTTATTGGCCATGGCGCTACGCGGACAAAACCTCGGAGGCGGGCGCTGTCAAGCGCGACCCCGGGAAAGTCGAGAGCGCGGAGCGGCTTTCGCGCGTGAGGGCCGCCCTCCAATGCACATGTCACCGGCCATCCCGCACGTCGTACTCGAAGGGAAAACGCCCTTTCCAATCCCGCGCCGATCGCCGTCCCGACCGAGGGCATCTTTCACGTTTTTTTCGCCGCTTTTCCGGGAGTGCGCTTGAGTTTGGAGGGCTCCTCGTCACGTTAGAGTCGAAAATGTTTTCCGACCGGTCTTACATGCGGGACGAGTACGGTGGCCGAGCGACATCGGCGGTCGTTTGGCTCCTTTCAGCAATCGCCGCCGGTTTTATCGTTCAACTTGTTATCCACCGATGGTTTGGCGTAGCGGCCGGTCGGGGGTTCGATGCGGTTCTTGGCCTCAGTATGGATGGTCTTAGGAATGGCCAGTATTGGACCGTTTTCACCTATGGTTTTCTCCACGATACGGGCCCGCTAGTCCTGCTTCACGTTCTCCTTAATTGTTTGGCTTTGTGGGTTTTAGGGCGCGAATTGCTTCCCGTCTTAGGTTCTAAGCGCTTCTTTCTTTTTTGGTTTTTTGCCCTTGGTATGGGAGCCGCCCTCTGGACCGCAACCAATTGGCGCTTTTCGGGCAGCGTGATCGGCGCGTCTCCCGGTGTGGCGGGGTTGCTCGTCCTTTACGGGTGCATACAGCCCAACAATCGCGTTACGCTCCTCCTCCTGTTCGTTCCGGTCACCTTCGTCGTCAAGTACCTCGTTTTCACCGTCCTCGGAGCGGAGCTGCTGGGATGGTTCTTTTTTGACGTGATGGGGAAAACCTCGGTTTTGGGTTGGGAACACTCCGCGCACCTCGGCGGGATGACTGCCGGCTGGCTGTATTTCCGTCTCGTTTACAGCCGCGAATGGAAGACACTGGACGGCCGCGCCGAGATGGAGCTGCCCAAATGGTTTAAACGCGCCAAAACGACCGCGACAGTGCCGCCTGCGTTCAAGCTCAACCTCTCCAGCCGCGAAGACGTCAAAGCCGAGGTCGACCGTATTCTCGATAAAATCAACAGCGACGGATTCAACGCCCTCACCCCGGAAGAACACCGCGTTCTCGACGGTGCGCGCGACGTCATGAGCAAACCCTGACAAGCGGAGATTTCCGTTTTCGTCCGCACGCCCGCAACCTTTTCCCGCTCTGCGTTTCTCTTTACTCCGCGATGAAATCACCGCCTCGTTTTCTCCCTGCGACCGTGTGGCTCCTGCTGCTGGCACTGATCGTGCCGACCTTCGCCCACGCCAGATCGGATCGCTCCCTAGTCACTCCGCCCACGCTGTCGAAGGAAATTCAGTTCCTCGTCAAACTGCTCGAGGAGGTTCACTACAATCGCGATGCGGTGAAGCCGAAGGACTACGGCACGCTCATCCCGGACTACATGGCGGAGCTGGACGGCTCACGATTGTTTTTCCTCGCGAGCGACAAAGACGGCTTTCTCGCCGCGAACTCGGCGGACTCTCTTTACTGGAATATTTCGTCGTTGGGGAAAATCGACTACGCTTACGGGATATTCAAAACGTACGAGGAACGCACGACCGCCCGGATCGACTGGATTTTCGAGGAGCTGAAGAAGCCGTTCGATCTCTCCACCATGGATACCTACACGTTCGATCGGACGGAAGCCGCCTGGCCCTCCTCCCAGGCCGACGCCGACGATCTGTGGCGTCGCCGGCTCAAGTTCGAAATTGTAGGGGAAGTTCTCAGTAAGAAGAAGCTCGAGCCCGAAGCGGCACTCGAAGAAGCGCGCACGCAGATTCGCAAGCGCTACGCGCGCATGCTCAAAAACGTTTCCGAAATCGAATCCATCGATCTCGCGGAGATGTTTCTCGGCACTCTTTCGCGGATGTACGATCCACACTCGACGTACTTCTCCGCGGAAACCTACGAGGATTTCAACATTCAGATGCGGCTCCAACTGGTGGGCATCGGTGCGATGCTCTCCCTGGAGGACGATCAATGCGTCGTGAAGGAGATCGTGCCGGGCGGCCCCGCCGACATCAGCAAGCTCGTCAGTCCAAACGATAGAATCATTTCCGTCGGTCAGGTGGGCGCGGAGCCGGTCGAAGTGATTGGCATGAAGCTTCGCAAAATCGTCGAGATGATCCGTGGTGCCAAAGGTACTCCCGTCCGGCTCTTCATACAGCCCGGCGACGCGCCGGATACGTCCATTCGCAAGGAAGTGGTCCTCACGCGCGACGTCGTCAAACTCGACTCCGCCCGCGCTTTCGGCGCGATCTTCGACGTTCCCGAAGCCGACGGCTCGGTCTCGCCGATGGGTGTGATCACCCTCCCCACGTTCTACGGCCCGGACGGATCCGCCGACGGCTCGGGCGGCGAACAAACCTCGGCCACCTCCGATGTCGCTAAGCTCATCGAAAAAATGACCGCGGCCGGCATCAAGGGTTTGGTTCTCGATCTGCGGCGCAATGGCGGCGGCCTGCTCTCCGAAGCGATCGATCTCACCGGCCTTTTCATCCAAAAGGGCCCGGTCGTGCAGGTTCGCTCGTACTTCGGCGAAGTCAAAGTCGACGAGGATGACGATCCGAAAGTGGCCTACAACGGTCCCCTCGCCGTTCTGGTCTCCCGCTTCAGCGCCTCCGCTTCGGAGATCGTCGCGGGCGCTCTGCAGAATTACGGACGCGGCGTCGTGATCGGCGACAGCTCGACTCACGGCAAAGGCACGGTGCAAACGGTCGTGGAAATGAAAAACATCGTACCGGGGATGATCCGTTCTCCAATCAAAATGGGTGCCACCAAGTTCACGGTCCAAAAATTCTATCTGCCCAGTGGCTCGTCCACCCAGCTCAAGGGGGTGATCCCCGACATCGCGCTTCCCTCCATCGACGACTTCCTAAAGATCGGCGAGAAGGATCTCCCGCACGCGCTGGTCTGGGACGAAATCAATACGAGCTTCTTCGACGGCAAACCGCTCGACATCGAAATTCTGACCCCGCTGCGCGAGAAAAGCCAGGCGCGCCAAGGCGCGCTCGAGGAATTCGGTTATCTCCGTAAGAACATCGATTTTTTCAAGGCGAAGCAGGACATCAAAGCCGCTTCTTTGAACTTGGAAGAGCGCAAGCGGCAGAAGGAATCCGACGACGCTTTCCGCAAGGAAATGAACGCGGAGCGCGCCCGCCTCGCTCAAAACGATTTTAAGTTCCGCGAGTTTCTCCTCGCACCGCCCCCCCCTCCCCGGATCAAGGCCGCACCCGATCCCGAAAAGGTCGACGAGACCGATCCGACGGAGTTGAGCACCGACGAAGACAGCCAGCATTACGGCAAGCTCGACATCCACCTTCGCGAAAGTCTCAGAGTCCTCGCCGACGCGCTCGCTCTCGGCGAAAAGCGTGACCCGTGGGTCACCGATCGCGCACCCTTGACTGTTCAATTGCAGAAAAAGGGTTGACCGCTCTCCGATGTCGCGGGTTCTCTTTATCCTCGCGGAAGGTTTCGAGGAAATCGAAGCGATCGGACCGATCGACCTGCTTCGGCGCGGAGGTGCCGAGGTGATTGTAGCGGCGTTGAGCGAACAGTTTCACGTCACCGGTCGCTGCGGAATCACCGTCCACGCGGATACCACTCTCACCGCGATCGCGGCCGACACCAACTTCGATTTGCTCGTCCTTCCCGGAGGACCTGGCGTCAAATCGCTGAGGAGCGACCCGCGCGTGAAAGACCGCGTCCTCGCCCAGCACGCGCGCGGTCGCTGGCTTGCCGCCATCTGCGCAGCCCCCACCGTCTTCAATGACGCCGGGCTGCTCGAAGGTCGGCGCTACACCGCCCATCGGTCGACGGCGTCCGAACTTGGAGCTATCTTGGCCGGCGAACGTGTCGTCGTCGACGGATTCCTGGTGACCTCCCGCGGCGCAGGCACCGCCCTCGATTTCGGACTTAAGTTGGTGGAGCTACTCGTATCGCCGGAGAAAGCGCAAGAAGTCGCCCGTTCGATTCACGCGTAAGCGTGCGGGCGGTCGGCCGCCACTTCAACGCGAAGATCGACTCCCCTCGCTGCAAAAGCGTTTGGAGTCCGGCCTTCAGGCCGTCCGAAAACCGATTGCACTCTCTCCGGACGGACTAAAGTCCGGACTCCAAACTCTAACGTCCGAGCTTCGGCCCGCTATGCGTATCTTTACCGCCTCGGAAGCTAAGGGTTGCTGGGAAAATCGCTGTCCGCTTGCCTCTCGTGGGCGACGAACGCGGCGCCTTTCCCCTTCATGTCCCACCACCCGGCACGTCGCGATGCCTCCGCTCCTCACGCCACGCCCAACCGGCCACGAGCCATCTCCACACACGGGGGGCTCCCACAAACGCCGGTATCCCCCATGAAAACGCGGCGTCCCTCCTGGCTCCGGCCCGGTCGCTGGCTTTACCAGACGTGGTACCGCCCCCTCGGCTGGTTCGAGCGTTCCTGGCGGGAGGGCGGCCCTGTGCAGCAATGGCGGACGTCGCAAGGGCGCCAGGAAATGCGCCGGGCGGCTCTCGATCTGCCGCCACGGGCGGTGCGTGCGCCGATTGACGGTGAACCTGCCCTGGTCTTCCTCACCGGCGCCGGCTATTGGGAACAGACGGTTTTCTGCCTGGGCTCGCTCCTCGAAGCCACGCCCGGCCGAACGTGGCCCGCGTTCGCGATCGACGACGGAACCTTGACCCCCACCGGCCAAGGAGCGTTGGAATCGGCCTTTCCCGGACTCGCCATTCACGGCATCGCAAAACTGGAAACCGCCCTCGACCGGCGACTGCCAAAAACGAGCTTTCCCACGCTCCGAGCGCATCGCGAAACGTTCGTTCTACTGCGCAAATTGACGGACGCCCATGCGGTTCGTCCAGGATGGAACCTGTTACTCGATGCGGACATGCTCTTTTACGAGCGCCCCGAGGAATTGCTTGCGTGGTGGAATCACCCCACATCGCCCATCGTGCTGACGGATCTCGCCGACGCCTATGGATATCCATCGCCGATTCTCTCCAAGATGGCCGGACACACCATCCCTCCGCGCGTCAATACCGGTCTCTGTGGATTCGACAGCGCCGACGTGGATTGGCACGCGCTGGAATTTTACGCCGCATCCCTGCTGCGTACCCACGGCTCGAGCTATTTTCTGGAGCAGGCGCTCACCGCGCTCGCTCTTTCCGGAAAAGCCTTCGTCCAACTCCCCGAGCATCGCTATCGGGTGAAACCGGCCCCCATCGAAATCGACGTACCCACCGCGGCACTCCATCATTACGTTGCGGAATCGAAACGCAGCTTCTTCCGCCACGCCTGGCGCCGTTTTGCACCGCCTGGGGTACAAAAACACGGAACGGGCTGACTCATGGCTGCAATCCGCGTATTCGTTCCCACCTTCCGCCGGGCGTCGCTCCTCGCCCGCGCGCTGGCCAGTCTGCGCGCCCAGTCGTTCGGGGATTGGATCGGCTATGTCCACAACGACGCACCGGACGACCCTGCACCCGGCCGCCTCGTCGCCTCGTTCGGCGACACCCGGCTTCGCCTGATCGCCCACGAGCGTAACCTCGGACCCGTCGCCACTTTTAACCGCGGGTTCCAGGAATCGGCGGGACAGGAACCTTTTTTTGCAGTCCTCGAAGACGACAATACTTGGGATCCTCGTTTCCTGGAAACTCTCCACACCGCCCTCCTGCGCCATCCGGACGCCTCCCTCGCCTGGTGCAATCAACGCATCTGGTTCGAAGGGGCCGACGGCGTGTGGACCGATTCGGGCGCGTCGGTTCATCCGGAGCCCGCCGACGACGGGTCGAACGTACCGCCGGCCGACGCGGCGCAGCGCGTGGAATGGGGAGACTATCGTCAAGCCACGGGAGCCCTGACGGCGAACGGAGCCATGCTGCTGCGGCGAAATGGCCCCGAAACCCTGGTGACGCCGGACATTCCGTTCACGGGAATGGAGGCCTTTCGAGAGCGTCTGCTTCCATCCCCATTTCTCTTCCTCCCCCACTCGCTCGCGACTTATTCGCGCACACGCACCACCGCCCGTGCTGCCGACGGTCACGCTTGGGGAGCGGTGCAGACGCTCCTTCTCGGCAGCTTCGTTCGGCACGCGGCGATGGATGCGCACGATCGAAAAGCTTTCTGGAGACATTTGCGCAGCCAGCGGCCCCCACCTACCAACCTCGCGCTTCACGCGGCCTGGAGCTGCGAGGGCTGCGGTGCGCTGCTGGCAGATGCCAATCCCGGAGATTGGCTGCGCTACGCGAAAACGTGGTTGGGTCGTCCCGCTGGGGCGTGGGCGGGCGTGCGGGCGAGGGCACGCCACCCGGACTGGTGGGCGGCTTCGAACGACGCCACCGCCCGCCGATTCTCGGAGTCCTCCGTACGCTCGGGACGGAAGCCCGCGATATGAACGTTCCCGATGTCAGTGTGATCGTCCCCTGTTACAACGCCGCGCGCTGGTTGCCGGCGGCACTCGACTCCGCACTCGACCAGCACGGCGCGACCGCGGAGGTCGTGGTGATCGACGACGGTTCCACGGACGACTCCCGCACCACGGCCGAACGTTACGCTGCGCGAGGGGTGCGGATCGTCGCCCAGCGGCATCGCGGGGCAGGCGCGGCACGCAATCGAGGACTGGCGGAAACGCGCGGACGATGGATCCAGTTTCTGGATGCGGATGACCTTCTCGGGACGAACAAACTCTCCCTCCAGTGCGCCGCGCTGCGCACCGCGCCCGCCCAGGCGGTGGCCAGTTGCGCCTGGGGACGCTTTCGGGGCGGGCGCTCCCCCGACACCGCCGCCTTCCTCGACCTCGAGGTTTTCCGCGACTACCTGCCTGCGTGGGAATTCCTGCGCCAACAAGCCCGCACCGGCTGCATGATGCATCCGGCCGCATGGCTTCTGCCCCGCACCCTCGTCGAGTCGGCGGGCGGTTGGGACGAGTCGTTCACCCTCAACGACGACGGCGAATACTTTGCGCGGATCCTTTCGCGAGCCACCGAGATCCGCTTCGTGTCCGTCGCGCGCACCTTCTATCGCTCGCACGCATCCGGGAGTCTGAGTCGTCGGCACCACGCCGAAGCTCTCCGATCGCTTTACCGCGCCGCGCTCGGCCTCGAAAACGAACTCCGCCGCTGCGATGCCTCGCCTTCCACCGAGGCCGCGGTGGCGGAAATGTGGGAACGCCTCCGATTCGAACTGTATCCGAACGCTCCCGACCTCAGCGCGGATGCCGCGTTCCGCGCTCGCAGGGGAGATTATCGTCCCACCACGCGACTACCCTGCGGGCCCCGCTTGAAATGGCTGGCGTCGATGGGCGGGTGGAAAATCGCGCGACGTCTGCAGACGCGCTTTCGCTGAGCGCACTTCACGCACGCGCACGTCCGGCCCCATGCCCTCCCCCCTTCGCATCTGTCTCGTCTCGCCCGCTCACTTGGCGAACAACCCGCGGCTGGTGAAAGAGGCCACCGCCTTGCAAAGTGCCGGCTACGCCGTGACCGTCGTCTTCGGCCGATCTGTGCCCGGCCTCGACGGAGCCGATGCGACGCTCGTCCGGGCGCATGGATTGACGGCACGACCGGTGGATTACACCCGCAGACGGGGAACCCTCGCGGCGGAAGCGCTCCACCGTTTCGCTCGCTGGCGGGCACGCCTCGTGCGAAAACCGTCTTTCGACGTCGCCGCCCGCGCGCACCATCGGGCGGCCCGGGCCCTCGCGGAGGCGGCGAGTTCCACGCCGGCCGAACTTTACATCGGACATACCCCGGCGGGCCTTGCCGCCGCGGGCCTCGCCGCGCGCATGCATCGCTCTTTGCTGGGTTTCGACGCCGAAGATTTTCATTCGGGCGAGACGAAAGAGCTCCTCGCCCGCCCTTCCGCCCAGCGGACGTTAGCTTCGATCGAACACGCCCTTCTGCCGAACTGCGTCCATTTCACCGCAGCCTCGCCGCTCATCGCCGAGGCCTATGCCTCCGGCTACGGCATGCGAAAGCCGGTGACGGTTCTCAATGTCTTTCCCTTGGCGATGGCCCCCGAACGCCCGATCGCCGAACCCCGTACACCGGGAACCCCTCCGAGGTTGTATTGGTTTTCGCAAACGATCGGACCCGGACGCGGCTTGGAAACCTTTCCGCAAATCTTGGGACGAATGCGGACGACCTGTGACCTTTTCCTCCGGGGGTCGCCCGTTCCCGGATACCTCGACCGCCTGCGACAACAGGCGGCCGCCGCCGGCTATCGCGGGGCGATCGAGCTGCTGCCACGGGCGGCACCCGACGAAATGGCGCGGCTCGCGGCAGGCTACGATCTCGGATTGGCTCTTGAAGAATCGACCCCCCCGAACCGGGATCTTTGCCTGACCAACAAGCTTTTCCTCTACCTGCTCGCGGGCGTTCCGATCGTCTACTCTCCCACGCGTGCGCAATGTCTTTTCGCCCGGGACGTCGGCGCTGCCGCGCTCGAAGCCGATCTCGCTCGACCGGACGAAACGGCCCGGACGCTCGACGACTATTTTTCCGATCCTGCCCGCCGGTCCGCCGCGCGGACCGAGGCTTGGACCCTGGCCCGGAGCCGATATCATTGGGACTGCGAAAAGTGCACTTTGCTTTCGTCCGTCGAGGCGGCCTTGGCCACACGGCGAGGAAGACCGATACCCGCATGAAACGCGTGCTCATCGTCACACCGCGTTGGATACCGCTGGTTTCTCCCGACATGCAACGGGTGCGTGCCAGTCTGCCCTACTACCGCGCAAACGGTTGGGAACCGGTGCTGCTCTGTGTCGATCCGGAAGCCGCCGGCGGGGTTCCGGAGCCGGCACTGGCCGACACGGTGCCTGGCGACATCAAAGTCTATCGCTGCGGCGCGATTCCCCCTCGTTGGGCTCGCTGGCTGGGAATAGGCAGCCTCGGGCTGCGCGCTTGGTTTCCACTCTTGCGCGCGGGAAGAAGCGCGATCGAGCGGGAAAAAATCGATCTGGTTTTCGTTTCGACCACCGAGTTCGTCGTCACCGCCGCGGCGCGGCTCTGGAAACAAGCGACCGGCACCCCCTACATCGTGGACGTGCAGGATCCATGGCGAACGTCCCACTACGAACGCCCCGATGCGCCGTCCCCGCCGGGGGGATGGAAGTACCAATTCGCTCGATTCGTGGCCTGGTCGTTGGAAGAATCCTCCTTTTCTCGCGCCGCTGCGCTCATGAGCGTTTCGCCGCTCTATCTGGAAACGTTGCGCGAGCGTTATCGCTGGATGGCCACGATGCCCACCGCCGCGATCCCCTTCGGAGCCGCCGACCGCGATCTGCCACGCCTTACCGCCAGCCGTCCATCGGCAGGCGGCTTCTCCCCTCGCGCCCCTCACCTCGTTCACCTGGTCTACACGGGGGCGGCGGGTCCCATCCTACCTCACGCGGTGGGGACGCTCTTTGCCGCATTTCGCCGCTATCGCGAGGCCGAACCCGCTCGCGCCGCCCGCCTGCGTTTTCACTTTATCGGCACGCGCTATGTCCCGCCGGGCGCAGGCGACGAAGCACCTCTGATCCTGCCCGTGGCGGAGCGCTGGGGAGTCGAGTCGCACGTCGAAGAAACCGCCCACCGGGTGGGCTATGTCGAGAGCCTGCACCGGCAGCTACAAAGCGATGCCCTGCTTCTTTTGGGTTCGATCGACCCGGCATACGCTCCCTCCAAACTCGCCGCTTACTTCCGATCCCAAAAACCCATTCTGGCACTCGTTCATGCCGGGAGCCACCTCGAGTCCCTCTTGCAGCCGCTCTCCTGCGCGCAAATCGTTTCTTTCTCTCCGGGGATCCTGTCGGACAAAACGTACCGCGAGATCTCCCACTTTTTCGATCTTGCCACGGACGGATTCCCCCCCGGGTCGCTGCCCGTTCGCAATGAAGCTCATTTCGAAGAGCACTTCGGCGCCGCTCCCCTGACCCGACGCCAGTGCGCCTTGTTTGACGATGCGCTCGGCGCAGCTCAGCGTGGCTTTTCGGCCGTGTGCCCTTGAGAACCGTGGAACCCACGCTTAACTCCCCACCCGCGGCGTCCCCGGCTCTGACGCTCGGTCCGACGGAACCTCTCACCGATCGAAATTCGACGCTGCTTTTTCACACCGGTCTCCTCGCCACCCTCGCGCTCTGCGCCTATTTCGCCGTGGCCGCCCGCGTCGAAGATCCGCTCCATCGTTACCAAGGCCTGGCCATCCTCGTGCTTTCTCTTCTGCCCGGTCTGCTCTGGGCGAAGCGGCAGGACACGTCGTATCCGGTTTTTCAGACGTTTATGATCACCGGGCTGAACGGCTTCGCTTTGCCGCTGCTCGGCGGACACGACCAGTTGAACCTCTATCCGGTCGACAGCGTCAGCGCCGCGGCCTGGGGGGTGATCCTCTTTCAACTTTGTGCCTTCGGCAGTTATCGACTCGTGACCGGATTGCCGGGAATAAGTCCTTGGTGGACGACGCCACTGTTCACTCGGAACGTGGAACACTATCTGCGCGTGGGCATGGGAGCGGCCACCCTCTACACCGCGATCGCGGGGTTTTCGGAAATTATTCCGACGGAAATCGTCGGTATTCTGCGCGCCATTTCCTTCGGAATCGGGATTTTGTGCACCTTCCTGCTCAGTCGCGCCTGGGGAGCGGGAGAACTCAGTCGCAACGATCGGGTCTTCTTCGTCCTCACGCTCGGCCTTCAGACCGTCTTTATCGTCTCGACGCTCTTTCTCGTGAGCGGGTTGTCGATGATCGTACTCGCGCTGCTGGGATATGTCTCCGGAGGAAAGCGACTTCCATTCCTCGCCTGCCTGCTTCTCTTCGCGTGCATGGCGATTCTCCACAACGGGAAGAGCGCCATGCGTCTGAAATACTGGGAAAATCAGACGCCGAAACCGACGGTGACGGAACTCCCCGCCTTTTTCGGCGAATGGATCGGCTACGGACTAAATCCACCGCAGACCGCCGGTGCCGAAAAATTCGCGTCCCGCAAACTCATCGAACGCACCTCGCTCCTCCATATGCTGACGCTCGTCGTGGACGCGACCCCGGCACGGCAGCCGTTCCTGGAGGGAGAAACCTATGAGCACATCCTCCCACAACTGATTCCCCGGGTGTTCTGGCCGGACAAACCGGTCGGACACGTGAGCACGCATCGTCTGGCCACCTACTACGGGCTGCAAAACGAGGAGAGCACGCTGAAGACGACCATCGGATTCGGCATCGTGGTCGAATCGTATGCGAACTTTGGATTCATCGGACTCGCGTTCCTGGGCATTCTCGTCGGAACAGGGACGAAGCTGGCGGGAATCTGGAGTCGCCATTCGCCCCTCGTCTCCTATCCCGGGCTCCTGATGGTTCTGCTGATGGCCTGGTCCTTTCAGATCGAGCTGCCGATGAGCGCATGGATCTCCTCCCTTTATCAGGCCGCGATCGCGACGATCGGCGTTCCGTTCGCGCTCAGGCTCGTGTTCCACTGAGCCCTCCCGTGCCCTCTCCTCGCCTCGCCATCGTCGTTTCGCACCCGACGCAGTACTACAGCCCCTGGTTCCGGTGGATGGCACAGAACGGCGGCCTCTCGCTGCGCGTCTTCTACTTGTGGGACGCCGGGGTCACTCCAAAACTCGACCCTCGCTTCGGAAGAACCTTCGCATGGGACGTCGATCTCCTTTTCGGATACGAGCACGAGTTCGTCGCCAACACCGCGAAGGCCCCCACCACCGAACGTTTCTCCGGGCTGCAAAACCCCGGACTGACCCGGCGCCTCGCGCGTTGGAAGCCGGACGCGATTCTCCTTTTTGGCTATGCCTACCGGAGTCATCTGCACGTCCTTTGGTGGGCGTGGCGCACGCGGACGCCCGTCGTCTTTCGCGGCGACTCCCATGTGCTCGGGCGCACGCTCGCGACCGGTTTCAAAGGCAAGGCGATGCGTGCGCTCTTCCGGCGCTTCGCCAGCGTCACCTTTGTCGGCGAAGCGAACCGGGACTATTTCCTGGAATTGGGCGTGCCCGAGTCGCGGCTTTTCTTCGCACCTCATTGCGTCGACCGCGGACTCTTCGACCCCGAACTCCCCGTCCATCGGGAGCGGGCGGACGCACTGCGGACACACCTCCGCCTGACCCCCGACCTACGCGTGGTTCTCTTTGCCGGCAAACTCGTTCCTTCCAAACAGCCGCGCGCGCTCCTCGACGCGTTTATCGCATCGGCTCCCCTGAACGTCGTTCTGATTTTCGTGGGCGACGGAGAGGACAAGGCCGCGCTCGAAGCGCGTGCGGCGACGGCCGGGTGCATGGACAGGACAGTCTTCTTCCTGCCTTTTTCCAATCAAAGCGAGATGCCGTCGCGCTACCTGCTTGCCTCGCTTTTCGTCCTGCCTTCGCGCGGCGTCTACGAAACCTGGGGACTGGCGGTGAACGAGGCGATGGAGATGAACGTCCCCTGTCTCGTGAGCGACCGGGTCGGTTGCCAGCGCGATCTCGTGACGGACGGCGAAACGGGGTGGGTCTTTCCCGCCGAGGATACCCTCGCCTTACGGGCGACGCTCGAGCGCGCCATGTCCGATCTCTCTTTGCGCGGAAAAGAGATCCGCGCCAAGGCGAAGGCACGGATTTCGCTCTATCGCTACGATCGCGCGACGGCCGGTTTGCAACTCGCCCTCCAGTCCGCCCTCGCCCGCTGATGCGCATCACCGTCGTCATGGGTTTCTTCCTGCCTGTGCCCGCGCTGGCCGGCGGTGCCACGGAAAAAATCTGGGGTCGGATGGCGCAGGAGTTTGCGGCTGCGGGTCATGACGTGACGGTCGTATCGCGAAGCTGGCCGGGATTGCCGGACCGGGAACGGAACGGCCGCCGGACCCATCTCCGAGTGCCCGGTATGGACCACACGCGTTCTTTAGTCCGGAATCTCTGGCGCGACTTCCTATGGAGTCGGCGAGTCACCCCTCTCCTCCCACCCGGCGACGTGGTGGTCTGCAACACGGTCAATCTCCCGATCCGGCTGAAAGAAAAACGTCCCGATGCGGGTCGCGTCGTCGTGGTGCTTGGCCGCATGCCGAAGGGGCAAGTGCGCGTCTACGGCCAGGTCGATCTGATCCTGGCCACGAGCGGAGCGGTCGCGGCCAAGGCGCTTCGAGAAAACCCCGCGCTCGCCGCAAAGATCGCGCTCTTCACCCAACCGATCGACTGGCAACTGCACGCGCGCGGCGCAAACGCGTCGGCTTCGTCGGCACCGGTCACCTTGGGTTACGTGGGGCGCATTCACCCGGAAAAGGGGCTGGAGACGCTGCTGGAAGCCTGCGTCCGGCTCCGGCGCAACCACCCCGCGCTCCCTCGATGGACGCTCTCGCTGGTCGGCCCCGTGGCTGTGGACCAGGGGGGCGGAGGTCCGCAGTACCTCCGGTCGTTGCAAAACCGATACGGCTCGGCCTTGGGCGACGCCCTGCAGGTGCGGCCACCGTGCTTCGACGTCGACGCGCTCGCTCGGATCTACGGTTCGCTTCGCGTTTTTTGCTATCCGAGTCTGGCCGCACGCGGCGAGGGGCTGAGTATCGCCCCTTTGGAAGCGATGGCGGCGGGAGCCGTCCCGGTGCTCTCGCAACTCGAGTGTTACCGCGATTTTCTCGAGCCCGACGTAAACGGATTCCAGTTCGATCACACCCGGCCGGACGCGGCCGGTCCCCTCGCGGATATCCTGCGTCGCCTGATTGAGGATACGGAAATGCGCACCCGGATGTCCGCGCGCGCGCAGTCCTCGGCACGGAATTACGACTATGGCACCACGGTACCCGATCTGCTGGCGCAGTTTGCACGATTGACCGCGTCGATCCCGAAAAACTAGGATCGCCCGCCGATGACCATCTGCCATATCGTAGCGAGCCTCGATCCGCGGCACGGCGGTCCCAGCAAGGCGGTGCCGGCGCTGGCGAGGGCTCAGGCTCGTTTGGGAAATCGGGTCGAAGTCCTCACCGCGGGGTCGATGCCAGGCGTCTCGACTGAGGAAAGCCTGACCGTGCGAACGCTTCGGCGCGGTTCGCCCGAGTTCATCTGTCCCATGCCCGACCTCGAGGCGGCATTGCACGCTGCGCAACCGGGGATCGTCCATGCCCACGGCCTGTGGCTGCGGCCCCTGCACCACGCGCACCGCTACGCGGAGGCGAATGCGGTGCCCCTGGTGCTTTCTCCCCGCGGCATGATGTCTCCGTGGGCCTGGCGCCATCGGCGCTGGAGAAAAGTTCTCGCCGAGCGACTGATCCATCCCGACGCCTTTGCGGCCGTCGCCGGCTGGCACGCCACGAGCGCGGAGGAGGCCCAGGATATCCGCGACCTCGGCTTCAGCCAGCCGGTCTGCGTTTCCCCACACGGAATCGGCGAGCCGGCGCCGACCGAGTTGCGTGCGGCTCAAGCGCATTGGAACGCGCTCTGTCCCGGAACCCTCACGCGCCGGACAGCGGTCTTCTACTCACGCTTCCATGGCAAGAAACGCATCCTCGAGTTGATCGACCTTTGGTTGGAGCAGGCGCCAGCCGAATGGCTGTTGCTCGTCGTGGGAATTCCGGAGCAATACTCGGTCAGGGACCTCCGAGGGTACGTTTACCGTGCGAGCGGTTCCGACCGCATCGAGGTCTTCGACGGCGCCGACCGGCCCGCCCCCTACGCCGCCGCTTCGCTCTGCCTGCTGCCGTCGCACTCCGAAAACTTCGGTTTGGTGGTGGCCGAGGCGCTCGCGGCGGGTATCCCCGCTCTGGTGACGGACAGTACCCCGTGGAAGTCCCTCTCGACCGAGGACGCCGGTTGGTGCGTGCCCTGGGACGATTATCCGCCGGCACTTCGCCAGGCCCTGGCCGAAAGCGCCGAGCAACTTGCCGCGCGCGGGCAGCGGGCTCGCGTCTGGGCGCAACGCACGTTTGCGTGGTCGGTCGGCGCGCGGATGCTCGAGGCCTTTTATGCGGGGTTGCGACGCGCCCACGTGGATTCGATCTCCGCATGACCGGACGCTTTCTCCCGCCCGTCTCCCCGAAACTGGCGTCGCGTTCGCGCTTGGCGTCGGGTCACGCGGCTTTGGTCGTGGCCTCGGCCGCCTGGATGTTCGGCGGAAAGATCTGGTGGTCGAAACCGATTCTCTGCCTCCTGGTCACCCCGGCGATCGTCTTGACCGTCTGGGAATTTCTCGCCCGGCGCACGCGCACTTCGGCCGGCGCCTTCGCTCCCTTCGTTTGGCTGCTGCCCATGGGTGCACTTACCGGGCTGATCGTCTTGGGCGCCGCCATTCCCAATCTCGTGCAACGGTCGTTCGGCGTCGAGACGCTTTGGTTTCCTCGCGCGATGTCCGCGTGGTGGCCCAGCAGTGCGGACGGACACAAAGCGCTCGACGAACTCTGGCTTCTCGCCGGTTGTTATCTCACCGGCTTCAATCTGTTCGTCTGCGTGCGCTCCCGCCGCGCGCTGCGTGCGCTCTTCCTTTTCCTGGCGAGCAACGCACTAGCTTTGGCGGTCTTCGGGACGCTTCAGAAACTCACGGGGCAGGATATTTTCTTCGGTCTGCAGCATTCCCCTAACGCCTCTTTCTTCTCGACCTTCGTCTACCACAACCACTGGGGGGCGTTCACCGTGCTGACGATCTCGGTCTGCCTTGGCCTTGTCTTTCACTACACCCATCGATCCCGCGCCCGCAACGTCTGGCACTCCCCTGCAACGCTGGGCGCGCTCGCAACCTTTTTCATCGCCGCGACCGTGCCGCTGAGTTCGTCGCGCTCCTCCACCCTGCTCGTCGGCGGCCTCCTCGGCATCGCCCTCGCGCACGGAACGGTCGTGCTGGTTCGCCGGGCACGTCGGGACGGCCGATCGGCGTCGGCCCCGGTGCTCGCGGTGTTTCTGGTCTTCGCGATCGCTTGCGGCGCGGCCTACGCGTTGGGGGAACGAACGATCCGAGACCGGCTCGCCACCACGCGTCTGCAGATCGCCGAGATGGAGGCACGCGGCGACATCGGCCAGCGGAAGACGCTCTATGCCGACACCCTGCACATGAGCGCGGACAAACGCTGGTTCGGATGGGGGCTCGAGAGCTACGAGCGCATTTTTCCGCTCTATAATTCGACGCCGCGCAGTCCCGTCGACGGCTTGCCGATCTACTACCAGGAGGCGCACTCGGACTGGCTGCAGGCCTTGGCCGAGATCGGCGTGGTCGGCACGCTGCTTCTCGTCGCCAGCGTTTACTGGCCGCTCGTCGCGCAACGCGGTCGTATCCCCGGCCACCCCACCGCAGTGTATCCACTCCTCGGCTGCGCCGGCGTCGCCCTGTATGCCTGCGTGGAGTTTCCGCTGGCGAACCCCGCGGTCGTCGCGGCCTGGTGGGTGACGTTTTTCGCCGCACTGCGTTACGCCTCGCTCTCGGAGAACCGCTGATGTTCTCCGTCGTCGTCCTCACTCTCAACGAAGAGCGGGCACTCGGCGCCTGTCTCGCCTCGGTGCGCGGCTGCGACGACATCCTGGTGCTCGACTCCGGTTCGACCGACCGCACGGTGGAGATCGCCCGTTCTTCGGGCGCCCGGACGCTCGTCCATCCGTTCGAAACGTTCGCGCAGCAACGCACGCACGCCCACCGAGCGGGCCGGTTGCGTCACCCGTGGGTTTTCCATCTGGACGCCGACGAACGCTTCACGCCCGAACTTTTCGCCGAATGCCTCGCGTGGGGCGATCCCGACGCGATCGACGGCGCCTACGTCGCCCCGCGGATGCTCGTCAACGGCAGCTGGGTGCGGCGCAGCACCGACTTCCCCGCCTATCAGGCGCGTTTCGCGCACCGGGAGCGCTTTCGGTGGATTCAAAGCGGGCACGGCCAACGCGAGCGTCCCGACATGCGCATGGCCACGCTCGCGCACGCTTACACTCACGAAACCCTGGCGGCGGGCGAACCCGCGTGGCTCGAAAAACACCGACGCTACGCCTGGATCGAGGCGGAACATCACACCTCGCAAAACGCTTCGTTCTCCTCGGCGGCGCTCAGCCTGCTCGGTACCGATCGCCTCGAGCGACGTCGTGCCCTCAAGCGTCTGAGCTACGCCCTGCCTGCGCGCCCCGCCCTGCGCTTTCTCTATCAATATGTGCTGCGCGGCGGCTTTCTCGACGGGCGCGCGGGCTGGCTCTATTGTCGCCTCCTCGCGCGCTACGAAGCATTCGCGGGCGAGGCGATGCGGGCGCGCCGCACCGGCTCCGTGCGCGGGGCCTTGCCAGCGCCCCAGGCTTCGCGATCCTCGAAAACGACGCGATGAACTCGGCACGCAAACACGCTCTGCTTCTGCTCTGCTTGGACACGGTGACGCTGCTGCTGGTCTTCAATGTGCTCGCCTGGTTAAGAGGCATCGCCGCACCGGGTCACTGGATCGGCCTGCCGCTGCTCGGGCCGATCGCGTTCCTCGCAGTCTCGGTGTATTTGATCGACGGTTACCGGGAGCGCACCGACATGCTCGGCCTCGACTATACCAGCCTGCACGGGATTGCGCTGGTTGCGGCGACGGTTGCGACGCTGCTGCTGACGTTTGCGGTGATCCCGTCCGACTATCCGTTGCAAGGCAGCCGCGCGGTGATCCTGCTCGGCTTCGCCTCGGCCTTGCCGATCACGCTCGGCTACCGCCGCTTTTTTTACCTCCGGCTCATGCAGCGACAGCGATTGCGTCATCTCCTCTTCGTCGGCGACCGGGCTTCCTGCGAATCCTTCCAGGAAGAATGCCTTCGCCGCGCGTTCGACCGAAAGATCGTTTTTGCCGACGCCAAAGACAGCCCCGCGTCTCCGGAGAATGCGCGGGGCCTGCACCTGCGCCCGTTCGCAGAGAGCCTGCAGGCGATCCGCGACGGCGAAATCTCGGTGGAAGCGATCGTTCTTCGCGAGGCTGCCTACGAACTCGGTCCGAGCGTCTCGGAACGGTTGGTCGAACTGTACTTTCGCGGCGTTCCGACGTACACGTTGGAACTCTTTCATCGGATCTACTGGCGCAAAATCCCGCTCTACCGATTAAACCAGATCTGGCTCTTTCAGGAAGGATTCCAGATCGCGCGCGAGCCGGTCTTCGGCCGGTCGAAACGCCTGGTCGATATTGTGCTCTCGCTTCTGGGACTCGTCCTATTCGGGGGACCGGTCGGACTCGCCGCCCTCGCGGTGCGGCTGGAGGACGGGGGCGTGGCGTTTTTCCGCCAAAGGCGCATTGGCAAAAACCGCGTTCCCTTCACTCTGGTCAAACTGCGCACCATGCGCCCGGCGCCCCCCGAGGGTACCCTGGTGCCGGACGAAGAACGCATCACGCAGGTGGGCCGATTTCTCCGTGCGTCCCGTCTCGACGAATTTCCGCAGCTCTGGAATGTCCTGCGCGGCGAAATGAGCCTGATCGGACCGCGCGCCGAGTGGGATAAACTGGTCGAGCGTTACGAGCGGGAGATCCCGTGCTACCACTTCCGCCATCTGGTCAAACCCGGCATCACCGGCTGGGCGCAGGTCAACCATCCGTACGGGGCAACCATGGAAAACACCCTCGGGAAATTGGAGTACGATCTCTACTACATCCGGCACTTTTCCTTCCTGCTCGATGCTTCGATCGTCCTGAAAACGATCCATATCGTCCTGGGCGGGAAAGGTCACTGAGTCGAATGCGGACCGACGGCACCCTCCGCAAGGGCAGTTGCACCCGCCCGGGATTCGAAGATTGTTCATCCCACCTTTCCCTTCACCCTCTTCATCATGCGTAAGCACTTCGATTTTTTCGTCATCGGCGGCGGTTCGGCGGGTTTCAACGCGGCCCGGGTGGCCGCCGATTTAGGGAAACGGGTGGCGATCGCCGATGCGGGAACGGAGCTGGGCGGGCTTTGTATCCTGCGCGGCTGCATGCCGTCCAAAACCTTGCTCTACTCGACGGAAGTCCTGCACCACGCCCAAAACGCACGGGTGCTGGGTCTGAAAATTCCGCGCGCCACCGTGGACATGAAGGCCCTTCACGCCCGCAAGAAACGGATCGTCGGCGACTTCGCGAGCTACCGGGTTAAGGGCATGACCTCGGGACGTTATACCCTGCTGCGCGAGGCCGCCCGTTTCGTCGACGACCGCACGATCGAACTCGCGAGCGGCAAACAATTTACGGCCGATCGTTTTCTCATCGCGACGGGTTCGAAAATATCCACTCCCGATATTCCCGGACTCGACGCCACGCCCTTCTGGACCAGCGACGACATCCTCGACCTCGATTTCGTGCCCGAAAGTGTGATCGTGCTCGGCGGCGGCATCGTCGCCTGCGAGTTGGCGCAATTCCTCCGCCGCATCGGCTCCCGCGTCGTCTTGATTCAACGCAGCCCAAACATCCTCCGCGATCATTCCCCCGACGTCAGCGCGGTCATTCAGCTCGCGTTCAGGGACGAAGGCATCGACCTCTACACCGATACGTCGATTCAGACGATCTCGGGGGATCGATCGGGCGTACAGGTGACGTTCAAGTCCCGGCGCAAAACGTTCGCGAAACGTGCGCGTTACCTCTTCAATGCATTGGGACGCGAAGCCCTGACGGACGGACTCAATCTGCATGCGGCCGGCGTGAAGGTGACCGAGGAGGGCCGCATTGGAATCAATCGTTGGCAACAGACGAACGTCCCGCACATCTATGCGGGCGGCGACGTCTGCGGTCCCCACGACATCGTGCATGTCGCCGTCGCTCAAGGAGAACTCGCCGCGCGTCATGGCTTCGGGGTCAAGGGATTGAAGCCGGTCGATCCCGCGCTTCTCCTCACCGTGGTCTTCACCGACCCGGCCTTGGCGACGCTTGGCTATCGCGAGGAGGAGCTGAAAGAAAAAAAGCAGCCGTTCGTCGCTGCCCAATACCCGTTCGGCGATCATGGCAAATCGATCCTGATGGAAGCGAATCGGGGCTACGTTAAAGTCATCGCGGAACCCCAACACGGCCGCATTCTAGGCGTCGAGGTGGTGGGACGGGACGCCGGAGAGCTCATCCATTGCTTTAGCGGCCCCATGGCTATGAAGGCCACCGTTTTCGACATGATGAAGGCACCGTGGTATCACCCGACCTTAGCCGAGATTTTCACCTATCCGCTGGAGGAAATCGCCG
>Ga0105046_10000308_pt1 | contig 65830 bp, 48 predicted proteins | sample MAT03_FD_78385 | JGI IMG/M metagenome (GOLD analysis project Ga0105046, IMG submission 78385) | Freshwater microbial communities from Lake Fryxell liftoff mats and glacier meltwater in Antarctica - MAT-03 (megahit assembly) | ecosystem: Environmental > Aquatic > Freshwater > Ice > Liftoff...
TCCTCCATTGCCAAGGCCCACTGTTGAAAGCGCGCCTTCGTCTCGAAACGCTGCGCGGTTTCACGAACGGCCGCTGCCGTCGGAACGAGCAAAGCCGCAAGGATCGCGACGACTCCGACCGCGGCCAAGACTTCCACCAGGGTAAAAGCGGATTCCGTGCGCAGCCGCTTTTTCGAGTTTTGCCGCTCGCCGCCTGCAAATGCGACGGGCGCTGCCCGGTCGGAAATCGCGTTATCGGTCGACATAAACGTTGTCGACGTTGTCGCCTGCCGAAAAATCCGGAACGCCGTCCACCGGTGGCGACTCTCCGCCGTCAGGACCGAGCGAATACAGCAAAAACGAGGGTGCATTCCACCGGGCCCGAGGGGCGGACCGATAGCGGTAGACATAAGGCCGTCCCCAAGGATCGACGAGAGCGTTGGGCACCTCGCCGGATTCGCCGATCGCGGGCAGCGGGGCACCGGGAACGAGCGAGAGCCGCTCTAGGTCAAGGCGGACACGACCGCGAGAAGCTCCCAAGGAAGGGCTCAGGCGGCCGCAAAGCGCATTGAACAGTTTCACCTCGGCTGTCGCGGTGGCGGGAACTCCGGCGCCGTCTCCCAGGGTCAGCGTCGGGCATGCGCCCGTCATGGGGTAATCGCCATGATCCCTCCGGTAGGATTCGAGCGACTGCTGAATTGCAATCAGCTCGCTCGCTGCCCTTAGAGTCAATACCCGGCGATCGACCCCTGCACGTATTCCCAAGGATGCCGACGTCAGGAGGGCTAAAATCGAAAGACCGAGCAGAATTTCAACCAGGGTGAAACCGGCAGGAGAGGGAGGGAAAAGTCGCCGGCCTTGCATGAAGGCGACTTCGTGAGAAGCCGCCTCGACGGTCAAGCATTAATTGCATATTAATTGCTTTATATGCGTGTCGTACTTTCGAGCGCTCGTTTAATTACTCTTCTTGAGCCTGCAGTGCTGCGACCACGGAGAAATCTTCCAAGGTGGAAATATCCCCTTTCACGTCGCCGCCTGCGGCAATTTCCTTGAGAATTCGCCGCATGATTTTCCCAGACCGCGTCTTGGGAAGTGCGGCGGCGAATCGGATATCGTCGGGTCGAGCCAGCGAACCGATTTCCTTCGCGACATGACTCCGCAGCTCCTCGCGCAACGCCTTGGAAGCATCCACACCGGATTTCACGGTGACAAAAACAACGAGGGCTTGACCCTTGATTTCGTCGGGCCGTCCGACGACGGCAGCTTCGGCGACGGAAGGATGCGAGACCATGGCGCTCTCGACTTCGGCGGTGCCGATGCGGTGGCCGGAGACATTGAGCACGTCGTCGATTCGACCCACGACCCAAAGGTATCCGTCTTTGTCGAAACGGGCGCCGTCCCCGGCAAAGTAATAGCCGGGAAGCTCGGTCCAGTACTGCTTTTTATAGCGATCGTCGTCGTTCCACAGCGTGCGCAGCATCGAAGGCCAGGGAGATTTGAGGAACAATTTTCCGCCAGAGCCCCGGGGAACTTCCTTACCGGCATCGTCGAGAATCTTCGGCACGACACCGAAAAACGGCAGTGTGCAGGAGCCCGGTTTCGTCGGGGTGACACCGGGTAGCGGGGTGACCATGATCGCGCCGGTCTCCGTCTGCCACCATGTATCCACAATGGGACAACGTTTCTTGCCGATGACGGTGTAGTACCACATCCACGCCTCCGGGTTGATCGGCTCGCCCACGGAGCCGAGCAGACGCAGCGAACGAAGGCTGTGCTTTTTCACATGCTCGTCGCCCCAACGCATGAAGGCACGAATCGCCGTGGGCGCGGTGTAGAAGATCGTCACTCCATGGCGATCGATCATCTCCCAGAACCGATCCGGTCCGGGTTGATTCGGTGCGCCCTCGTACATGAACACCGTCGCACCGTTGGCGAGCGGACCGTAGACCACGTAGCTGTGGCCGGTGATCCAACCGATGTCGGCCGTGCAAAAATAAACATCGGTCTCCTTCAAATCGAAAACGTATTTCGAGGTGATGGCCGTGCCGAGAAGGTACCCCGCACTGGTGTGCAGCACGCCCTTCGGTTTTCCGGTCGACCCCGACGTGTAGAGAATGAAGAGCGGATTCTCGCTATCGAAACCCTTCGCTTTATGTTCGGGCGAGGCTGCCGCCATGACGTCGTGCCACCAGACGTCGCGATCCGGGGTCATCGTGACGGCGGATTGAGTACGTTTGAGCACAACCACGCTTTTCACGCTCGGCGTTCCGGCGAGCGCGCGATCGACGTTCGTCTTGAGTTCGATCACTTTTCCGCGCCGCCAGCCGCCGTCGGCCGTGATTACGACCTTGGCCTGGCAATCGTTGACCCGATCCTTGATTGCCTCGCTCGAAAAACCTCCGAAAATCACGGTGTGAATCGCACCGATCCGCGCGCAGGCGAGCATGGCCACGGCCGCCTCGGGCACCATCGGCAGATAGATCGCCACCCGGTCGCCTTTGACGATACCCAGGCCGAGCAGCACGTTGGAAAACTGGCTGACCTCGCGGTGCAATTGTTTGTAGGTAATCGTCCGGACGTCGCCCGGTTCGCCCTCAAAAATAATCGCCGCCTTGTTTTCCCGAGCCGTTCCCAGATGACGGTCGAGGCAGTTTTCGGCGACGTTTAACTGCCCTCCGACGAACCACTTGGCATGGGGGAGCTTCCAACGAAGCGCCCGCTTAAATGGCTTCCGCCACGTCAGGAGCTCCTTGGCTTGGCGGGTCCAAAATTTTTCTGGAGCGTTGACAGACTCGGCATAGAGCCTCTTATACGTAGCAAAACTCCCAAGGTTTGCTTGGCGTTGAAACTCGGCTGAAGGCCTGAATACCCGACTTTCTCGGGATACTGAGGTAATCGTTTGGTCTGTCACGTTGGTGGCTGTTGGGGATTTGAGAACTGTTGCGATGCTGCTAGGTAGTAAGCGCAGCTCATATCTCGCGACAAGTTTTAAGCGTCAAGCATGCGCCTTGATCTTTGTCGTCCAGACCCTCGCTCTTCATGGAAAATAAGCCCGCCTCCGCACCTGCGGAACCCTCTACCGCGACGTCATCGAGTCCCGGTCCTCAGCCCGAATTCGCCGAGCGAAATCCTGCGCCTCCGCAGGAAAATTTAATTAAGGTCGAAGGAATTCTCGACATTGACTTTTCGAAAAGCGGCAACGGCCAGCTGCTCGACCTCGGTCGTTTCGGCAAACGCCGCCCCACGGACACCTTCGTTCCGAAGGAGCTGATTCGTCGGTTCAAACTCAAGCAGGGGCAGTGCATCGGCGGCACTGCCTACCCGGCCGAAGGAAAATTTCCGAACCCCAAAATCAAGTTTATCGAGTCGGTCGACGGTCTCTCCCTCGAGGAGCGCCGCACCAAACTCGACTTTATCAATCTCACGACGATCTCGCCCAACCAGCACCTCAAGCTCGAGGTAAAGGACGGTCGCATGACCACGCGCGTCGTCGATCTTTTCTGCCCGATCGGCAAAGGCACGCGTGGACTGATCGTCGCTCCGCCGCGCACGGGAAAAACCACGATTCTGCGGGATATGGCGCTCGGCGTGATCGAGAATCATCCGGAGTGTCACGTCATGGTGCTGCTGGTCGACGAACGCCCTGAGGAAGTCACCGACTTTAAACGCAGTGTCCCGGCCGAAATCTGGGCGTCCTCCAACGACGAACAAGTCGAGAGCCACATCCGCATCGCCGATCTGGCGATCGAGCGCGCGCGTCGCCTCGTCGAAAGCGGTCGCGATGTCGTCCTCCTGCTCGACTCGCTGACGCGTCTCGCCCGCGCGCACAATACGCTGCGCAATTCGGGTCGCACCGGCACGGGTGGACTCGACGTTCGTGCGCTCGAAAAACCCCGCCAGCTCTTTGCCTCGGCGCGAAAGAGCGAAGAAGCCGGCTCGCTCACGATCATTGCCTCGATTCTGGTCGAGACGGGAAGTCGCATGGACGACGTCATCTTTCAGGAGTTCAAAGGCACCGGCAACAGCGACCTTGTGCTCGATCGAAAGTGCGCGGAAATGCGTCTCTGGCCTGCGGTGAACATCCAGCAATCGGGAACCCGCAAAGAGGAACTGCTCCTCGATGCGAAGAAGCTCGATTCGATTCACTTTTTCCGCCGCGCCTTGGTGCAGCAGAAAGTAGAAGAGGCCACCGAAACGATGATCGCGCGGCTGTCGAAAACGAAGACCAACGACGAATTCCTAAAATTGATCGCCCGCTAGGCCCAGAATTCCCTCTTGCGCCGACTGCAGACTTCCTGAACAAACACCCTTTCCGTCCGTGCGCCCGGTGCGTCGGGCGGAGCCAGTAGCCAGCAAATCCTCAGCATGCATAGTTTTTCCGAGCAATGTCTCGATATGGCCCGTTCTATCCTGGGTCACAATCTGGACGCCGTCCAAGCAGACGGCACCCTCCTTCCCGCTCCGGGCGAAAATCCTCGTCCTGACGAACCCGGCCACGTAGCCTATGCGCTCGGCGAGTACTTCCGAGCCACCGGCGAGACCTCGCTTAAGGGCTACGACCTCATCGATTTAGCTGCACGCTGCGTCACGGCGCAAATGTTCACGGAACCGGCGGCGGAAAACGGTTTGGCCTACGCGTCGCTGGGTCTGCTTTGCTTCGGCCCTTCCAAAGAACGCAATTCCGTTTGGGAACGTCTGGTCGAGGAAACCCAACAGCGCATCGACAAACAGTTGCTTCACCGCAGCGATTACGACAATCATTGGCAGGCGTTCAATGTCGCCAAAGCAGTCGCTCGTTTCAGTTTCGGCCTTTCGAAGAAGGACGAGACCTCTCGTTTGATCGAACGCATGGTCGATCGGATCAACCACACCAGTTCGACCGGCTTTTTCGACGACTCCACCAGCGGTTTGGGTGGAAATTTCAATCTTTACGGCGTGATGACCTTTGTGTTCATCCGCTCCGCACTGCAATTGCACGCGAACAGCGGCGTACGCGATCGCAAGCTGCCGACGCTCCGGACATACGCGGAGAAATACATTCGGATGATGCCCGACCTCGTTCGCGCGGACGGTCTCGGCTGGGCATTCGGTCGCGCCGCGGGTGCCTACGGCCAGATGCATTGCATCACATTGGTTCTTCAAGGGCTCCGCGACGGCTGGATTCCGGACGATCAAAAACCGAAGTACCACGATGTGCTTCGCCGGCTATTTTTCTTCTTCTATCAAACGTATTTGGATCAGGAGCACGGTTTCGTCGACCTGCGCGACACCGAACGGACCGCCTACTCGAACCATACCACACGGATGGCGAACTTCGACGCCGCGCGGTACCTCTGCCAGTGGTCGCGTCTGGCCAAAGCCGTGCAGCTTCCGCCCGTATCCAAGCCGGAGCCCGCAAAAACCGCCGGTCGTTTTGTCATTTTCGACAAGTCCAATCGGAAGGAACAAGGCGTGTTTCTTTACCGGGATGCCTCCAGCGGTCTGCATTTCCAGATCCCGATCGTTTCCTGTGGCGGCAAAGCCGTCGCCGATGCCCTCCCCTTCCCTCATTGTCCTGGCATCTTCGACTGGCCGAACAATCTCTACGCTCCGATCATGATTCCCGAACTGACGTTCGGAGAACATGTGACGATCCCGGCCTTCTACGGCAAAAACTGTGTCACGGGCCTCGGTCTACGCAATAGCTTCTACTTCCGCTACGAGCAACCTGAGCTCATCGATACGAAGGAAGAAATCGTCAAAGGTCTCGGCAGCGTGAAAATCCAATGGAACTTTGCGGGCAACAAAATCGGCTGCGAATTTGCGTATACGGTCAAACAGCAGGTGACGCTCGATAAGTTCCGGTACATGCTCGCGATCGCGGCACCGCACTCGAAATACCACGTGAATGGCGCCTTGGCGCTGGGCGCTCAGGGCACGCGGTGCGGTGTCAGTAAAAACGATTTCCAAGCGAGTTGGCAGGAAACCGAAGTGGTGTCCGCCGATCCGACCTACCGCACGAATTACGGCAAGATCCATTACCTCCAATTCCTCGTGCGCGACCACCCGTTGGTCATGCGGCCAGGCCAGGTGTACCGTCTTGCCGTCGAATTCGAGCCCGATATCACCCACACCGATCAATGAAGATGCCCGCTGCGTCGACCGAGCGGCACCGCTTCGTTGGCAGCGTATGCGCATTCGCGACACGATCGGGATAGAACCCGCTCGTCCGCGTTCACTAAAAATCTATTGCCGATTCGGGGTCCCGCTGTGCTTCGTCGCCGTATCATTCCCTGTTTGGACGTCACTGCCGGACGGGTGGTCAAAGGCGTGAAATTTCAAGACCTTCGCGACGCCGGCGATCCTGTGCAGGCGGCCAAAGCCTACGACGCACAGGGCGCCGACGAACTCGTTTTCCTCGACATCACCGCTTCCAGCGACGAGCGGAGGATCATGCACGATGTCGTCGCCGCGACGGCAGAGCAGTGTTTCATGCCTCTCACGGTAGGCGGCGGTCTTCGAACAGTCGCCGACATCGAGGCGATGCTGCGGTCCGGCGCAGACAAAGTCTCGCTCAACACCGCCGCCATCAGGGACCCCCACCTGATCCGTGAAGCCTCAGATCGTTTTGGTGCCCAATGTATAGTCGTTGCGATCGACGCGAAACGCGAACCCGACGGAAAATCCTGGCGTGTCTACACCCATGGGGGTCGCCATCCCGCGAATCTGGATGCCGTTCAATGGGCCCGCAGCGCCGTGGAGCTCGGTGCAGGCGAAATCCTTCTGACCAGCATGGACGCCGATGGGACGCAAACCGGCTTCGATTGCGCGCTGACTCGGGCAGTGAGCGACGCGGTTGCGGTTCCCGTCATCGCCAGCGGCGGCGCCGGCACGCTGGAGCATTTCGCGGATGTCGTCGATAACGGTCACGCGAGCGCGGTTCTGGCCGCCAGTCTCTTCCATTTTGGGACGCTGACTATCTCCCAAGTAAAAACGTTTCTCTCCGGTCGGGGCATCCCGGTTCGGATCTGACAAGCGTCTCGCCGCGCTGGCCGACTCGGGAACCAACGGTGAAACCGGGATTGAAACCCCGGAGCGGTTTTTCAAAGCTCTCCCCCCTGTGGATCCACAACCCGCCTCACCTCTCACGTTTGAAGCCGCGCTCGTCCGGCTGGAAGGCATTGTGGAGTCGATGGAATCGGGCGACGTGGCGCTTGCCGAATTGCTCGCTCGTTTCGAGGAGGGCAATCAACTGCTCAAAGTCTGCGAAGGCCGTCTGAAAGACGCCGAACTCAAGATCGAGTTGCTCAAAAAACAGCGAGACGGAAGCGACGCCTTTACCCCCTTCGAGACCGAACGTTCCGCTCCCTAACGCGGCCGGTGAACGTTTCCGCAGTCGTCCCTTTCAGTTGATGAATCCGCCCTTCGCCGACAACCTGGTTCCAGCTTCTCTTCCAACTCGTCTCCTTCCCGGGATCCGTGGCCCCGCCGACGTCAAGGCACTGGCTCCCGCCCAGCTGGCGCAACTCTCCGCGGAAATTCGCGAGGAAATCATCGAGGTGACCGCAAAGAATGGCGGACACGTCGGACCCAATCTAGGCGTCGTCGAACTTTGCATCGCACTTCATCGCGTCTTCGACTCTCCCAAAGATCACTTCGTTTTCGACGTCGCCCACCAAGGCTACGTCCACAAGTTGCTCACCGGTCGCGGCGGAGAGTTTTTCCGCAAAATTCGTCAATCGGGCGGAGCCAGTGGCTTTCTCATGCGCGCCGAAAGCGTTCACGACTCGTTCGGCGCGGGACACGCCGGCACCGCTCTGAGTGCAGCGCTTGGCATGGCCAGCGCGCGCGATCTGCTGGGAACGAAAGAACACGTGGTGGCCGTCTGCGGAGACGCTGCGTTCACGTGCGGAGTCACACTGGAAGCGCTGAACAATGTGGTCGGCTCCACGAAGCGGCTCATTGTCATTCTGAACGACAACGAGTGGTCCATCGCCAAAAACGTCGGGGCCATCTCGAAGTATCTCAATCGGCTCTCGACCAACCCCACCTACAACAAGATCCATAACGATCTCGAAAAGTTCTTCACCTCGCTCCCGGGCGGGATCGAGATGAACCGGGTCTACATGAAGTGGAAGCGGGAAACGAAGGACTTTTTCGTCGAGTCGTCCCTTTTCGAAAAATTCGGTCTGCGCTATCTCGGACCGATCGATGGACATAATCTGGACGAATTGACCAAGAATCTGGAGTTCGCCAAACAGGCAGAAGGACCGATTATCCTCCACGTTCTCACGAAAAAGGGCCGCGGTCTCGATGCCGCAATGCTGCATCCGGAACGCTTTCACGGACTGGGCGCTTTCGATCGAGTTTCGGGCGAAAGCAAGAAATCTCCACCCGGCACCCCTCCGAACTATCAGGACGTTTTCGGTCATGCGCTCGTGCGCATGGCCAAGGCGGATCGGCGCATCGTGGGCATTACCGGAGCGATGCCCAGCGGAACCGGCCTGGCCTATCTGGCGGCCGAATGTCCCAAGCAGTTTTTTGACGTGGGCATCGCCGAAGAACACGCCGTGCTTTTTGCCGCGGGCCTCGCGACCAAGGGAATCAAGCCCGTCGTTGCGATCTACTCGACTTTTTTGCAGCGCGCTTACGACCAGATCGTTCATGACGTCGCGCTGCAGAATCTTCCCGTCGTTTTCTGCATGGATCGCGCAGGTTTGTCGCACAACGACGGCCCGACCCATCACGGGCTGTTCGACCTGGCCTACCTCCGTTGCGTGCCCAATATCACCCTGATGCAGCCCAAGGACGAAGACGAACTCGTCGATATGCTGCACACGGGGCTTACGCTCGACACACCGGCGTTCATCCGCTACCCCCGCGGCGCGGGTCCGGGTGTCAAACTCAAGGACCGTCCGAAAGCGCTCCCGATTGGCCAGGCGGAAGTGCTTAAACAAGGTTCCCACATCATGATCTGGGCGCTGGGAAGCCAGGTCTCCGACGCCTTCGACCTGGCGGAGCGGCTCTCGCGCGACGAGGGACTCAGCGTCGGTGTCGTCAACGCGCGGTTCGTCAAACCGCTCGACCGCACGCTGCTGCTCGGCCAAGCGTCGTGTATCCCCCTATTAGTGACGATGGAGGACCACGTCCTTGCGGGGGGGTTCGGCAGTGCCGTCCTCGAAGTTCTCCAAGAGGCGGAGTGCTATACGCCGGTAGAACGGATCGGCTGGCCGGATAAATTCATCGATCACGGCAGTACGATCGCGGACCTCCGGGCCGCCCACGGGCTTTCCCCCGAGGCGATTTACCGTCGGGTTGTCGGCCGCTGGAGAAATCGCCACTCCGCTCCGATCGAAGCGACGACCGCCTAAAGGCCGGTCAAAGCGAAGGCAGCACGATGGTGTTGGAGATGTCCACGCCGTTGCGCTCGATCCGGCCCAGCAGCGCCTGCGGTCCCACCACCTGACCGGAAGAAGAACTGCCCTGGCGGAAACGCAGACCGAGGATTCCATCGGCGACGATCGCGCGCGAGTTCGGTTGGAAAAGCCCACCTCCTGTGATCCCAATCTCGGTGCCGGGAGAGGCGGCCAGGACCGGAATCGCAGAATTGAACGCCGCAATGTCGCTCAGCAGGATGGTACTCGAACCGACTCCGGCTGCCCAGAACCCGGTGGCACCCACGGTAGCCTCGAATCGTCCGTTGCCCAACCGTATTCCGCCCACCCGTCCGCTCACGCTGTGGACACCGAATGCCCGCAGGGTCGCCCACCCCTCGTAAACGGTGCCTGAACGCACCGCACCGGGATTATTCGCCGGACCTACCGAGTATACGGAGACGTGCGTGTTGTCGTCGGAGTCGGCAAGAACGATCGTGGCCTGGCCCTGCATGTAGCTCACTCCGGGTTGATCGTAGAGGAAGGGAGCCGCCGGGCCCGAAGCATTCGCCAACGAAACGGTCACAGTGCCCTTGCCAAATATCTCGACCTGGACGATATCGCCTTGAGGATCGAGGAACGACATTCGCGCGATCTGCCCGGCATCGGCGGCGATTGCCCCGGTGGCTCCCTCAAGGATATACTGGTCGTACGTGTTACCGTTGGGGTGAACGATGTTCTGCCATTCGGTGCGGGTGCCGACCGCACCGCTTGTCTTCGTCGTAACGGACACCGCGAGAACGGCGGGTTTGCTGACGCTGGTACCGCCGCTGTTGGTCAATTCTGCGTAGTAAAGTCCGGACTGAGCGAGAGTCACCGCGGACAATTGCAGTCGGGGGGCATTCGCGCCGGCCAGAACGGCACCGTTATGCCACCAGCGATAAAACACCGTCCCCGCCGGATCGGGCGTGACCACGTCGAAGATGGCTTCGCCATTCAGCAACACGCTCAGACTTGAGGGATGCTGCGCGATCCTGGGAACCGGCACAATGTCGAGATAGGCATCGTCGCTGCGGACAGTTCCCACCGAATTCGTAACGGTGACCGAGTAGGTCCCGACGTTCAGCGGGCCGACCGCGGGAATGACCAACTGAGGGCCGGTCTGTCCCGGCAGATTGCCGGAATTTCGCTGCCACTGATACGTCAGAGGCGTCGTGCCGGTCACCTCGACCGAGAATACGGCCGTCGCACCAGCGACCACCGCCACGGTCACCGGTTGGCGAGTGATCACCGGCGGCGAAACGACCGTCAAAACGATCGGCGTGGTGGTGGCCGAGCCTACGGCATTGCTCACACGGAACGTATAAGCGCCGGCATCTTCCAAACGGAGAATGGTGAAACGCAGGGAAGGCAGCGTTTCGTTCGGGAGAAGGACTCCGTCCTTAAACCAAGCGAACGTGTACGGAACCGTACCGCTGACCGCGACGTCGAGGAAGAGCGTGCGACCCGCCAGTATAGTCTGAGAGGCAGGCTGCGACACGATTGCCGGAGCCTGCAGGATTTCGACCACGGCCTGCGCACTGGTTACGGTACCGACCGCATTCGTCACCACGACGGTGTACGCGCCGTTTTGGGCGGAAGTGACTTTGTCGAGGACGAAGGTAGTCGCGGTCGCCCCAGGCAAGGGCACACCGGCGCGTTGCCAGTGATAGGCGAGAGGGGGACTGCCTACCGCAACGACGTTCAATTCTACGCGGGAGCCGGCCGCGACAATGCGGCCCACCGGAGCTAGCACGATGGTCGGCGGATTGAGGACGGTGAGAGTGGCAGCGCCGCTGGTGACGGAGCCGGCCACATTGGTCACACGCACCGAATAGAGGCCCGCGTCGCTTGCCGTGAGGGCCGTCAGGAGAAGCTGAGAAAGGATCTGCCCATTGATGGGCTGGCCATCGCGCAGCCACTGATAAGCCAGTGGCGGGGTGCCGGTGGCTTCGACTTCGAAGGTCACCGAAGATCCGACGGCCACCGTGCGGTCGCCGGGCGAACGCACAAAGCCAGGGATCACGGGCACCGCTGCAGTTCCGGGGAGGGTCAAGGTCACTCCGCGCCGCAACATCACCTGATTGTCGTAAAGATCGACGGTCAACGAGTGGCTGCCGTTTTGCGTGAATGCGACCGTCGCCTGTGTGCCGTTCGTCGAAACGACGGTCGGAGTGCCGGGACCCGTAATCTGCTGCCAGACCGCGGTCAGGGTGCTGGGAAGCCGACCGTCGGGCAATCGCAACCCGAGCGTCGTTTGCGTCGCGGTCGAATTCAGCACGACCACTTCCCACGTCTGCAGATCCTTCAAAATCGGTTCGCGAGCGAGCAAGGCCACTTCCTCGCTGCCCAACGGTCGTCCGTAAACGCGCAGATCGGACAAACGTCCCAGGAGCGCGCGGGTACGCTCCTCGTTATTGCCCAGATATCCGTCACCGGTCGTGAGGTCGTGGGTGCCCGCCGGCGCGGTTTGCGCGGCGACATCCAATTCGCGTCCGTTCAGGTAAAGCCGCGGAAGTTCGCGCAGGCCTTTGGTGCCGTCATAGGTTCCGGCCACGTGATACCACACGCCGTTGGTGACGAGATTCTGGGGGGAGTGCCAGACGCCGTCGGTGCCGGTCCAGTTCGCGAGAAACTTCACGGAGCCGATGTTGGCATCCGCATTCCCCGCCACGTCGCGCCCGAGAAAAAGGTAGTAGGCCGGCGAGTTGAGCATCCGAGGAAAAATGCTGTTGCCGGCGGCATCCATGCGCACCCATCCGGCCACGGTGACCTGAGAGGGTCCAGGCGCTGCAAATTTCATCGCGGACAGCGTTCCGTTAAAGCGGAGGGCCGCCGTCCCAGAGGGACCGGCATCGCGCGTCGGACCGTCGATCAGGGTGCCATGTCGGCCTTGCCCGGAGCTATCTTGCGGCGCCCCCGAAGCCTCGCCGAACGTCCAGCGTGCGAGGAGTTGGGTGGCCGACACGGCGACCGAGGTCCCCACCACCACCGTGCGGTCGAGCTGCGTCGAAAGGCCGCCGTAGGTTGCGGTTGCGACTATCTTGTACAGGCCCGAAACCGAAAACGTCGCGCTCACCTGATTGCCGGCCAGTGGAGAGAATGTCACAGTCCCCGGACCCGATGCCTTGGACCAGAGGACAGGGATTTCAGCCTGCTCGATGCCGTTGTTCGCGCGATGGGCGCGCATCGAAAGAATCAACGATTGGGACGCGTTCTCGAGACCGTGAACCATGGCAACGGGAGCGAGCGGGGTCAGCACCGGCACACTTGCGGTGGGATTGACCAGACGCTGCAAGTCGAGACGACCGCCGCCACTCACCCGGCCGGTGAGGGCTGCGAGCGGAGCCGACGATGCGATCAGACGAGTTTTGAGCTGAGTGGCCCCTAGTCCGGGTTCGGCGGAACGCAGCAAAGCCGCGGCTCCGGCGACCAAGGGAGAAGACATGGAGGTACCGTCTTTGATTGCATAGAGACCGCCCGGCATCGTCGAAACGATCGCGGACCCCGGCGCGGCAATATGCACGCTCGTCGTCCCCCAATTCGAAAAATCGGAGAGCGTATCGCCCAGATTGGTGGAAGCGACGCCGATGATATTGGAGAGGCTATAGCCGATCGGGTAAAGCAGCCCGGATTGATCTATATTGCGGGAATCGTTTCCCGCCGAAGCGACAAACAGGATGTCGGCATCGCGCGCTCGAATAATCGAGTCGCGCTGCAGGCTGTTCGAAGTCGACGAGGTATATGAATTGTTGACGGCCACGATCGGCACGCCGCGAGTCTTCAAATTGGTGACATAATCCAGAGCCTGAATCACTGCGGAGGTCGCGAGGCTGGAGTTGCCCGTGCGCAACGCCAGAATCTTGACCCGTTGGTTCACGCCGGTGATTCCGGTCGCGTTGTTTCCGACCGCTCCGACGATGCCGGCCACGTGGGTTCCATGGCTTTCCTGGTCGGTGGCATCGTTGTCGTTGTCGGCAAAGTCCCACCCACGAAAGTCGTCGCGAAGCCCGTTGGCGTCGTCGTCCAGACCGTTGCCCGACTCCAGGGGATTCAGCCAAATATTCCCGGAAAGATCCGGGTGATCGTAGGTGATTCCGGAGTCGATCGCCGCGACGACCAGCGTGGTGGACCCCGTCGATAGTTCCCAAGCCGCGGGCGCACCCACGCGGGTCAATGCCCAGAGTTCGCGCGGGTTGAAGTCGTTGGGGGTCGAATCCGGAAAGGCGATGTGATCCGGCAGTGCCTTCCACCGCGGTTCGTCGGAGACCAAGCGCGCCAGGGCTTCGGGAACGGAATCGAGATGCACCGGATCCGGCACAAAGACTCTGACGGCCGGCGAAAACGCATATTGGGGACCCGTGGTGAAACCCAGTTTTTGGACTCGTGCGCCGAACTGTTCGGCCGTCAAATCGGCCGGACGCTCGACTAGCACGCTGTTCGCGAGATAATACGTTTCCTGGACAAGAATCCCACCGTTCGGACCGGGTTCGAAAACGAGATCTGCGCGGACCTGAGGAAATGGACCGTCGGTCTCGATCCACTGACTCCATGTTTCGCGCCCATCCGGAAGCGTCTCGATGCGCTCGTCGCGTACCTTCCCTTTTGGCCAGCGCTTGCCGATGACTTCCGCTGCCCCCACGGCCAATCCACGATGGCGCATTTCGCCCGCGATCCGAGGAAAGCCGGGTGCAGGAGTTCCGGAAGCCGTGACCTCCTGTGTTGCCTTCGCGACGCTCGATTCGGAGGGCTCCGCGGCGGTAGGTGCATGCGTGTCGCCGCTCCAAACGAACCAGGTCGCAGCAACAATAAAGACAGCGGGGCATGCCCATGGCCAAACGCGACGGAGTTTCACGAGTCCACCCAACGTCCGCTACGCGACTTTGCAAGCACGCGCCATTTTAACGCGTGACGGACGGGTCCCGAGCTACTCCGTCTTATCCCATATCTAGGCATGCTCCAAATCGCCTTCGATCTTATCTATCTATAAAACAACATTTTAAGTAATTTTATTCAAATGCATTTAACTAAAGTTTACGATTTACATCAACTGCGATTCACATAAATTTCGCCGCTCAGAATGTGCTCTAAAGCATGAAAATGAGATAGAATAAAGGAGACTTGGACACCCCATAGTTGTTCTGTATTCGATCCCTTTTATTATTTCCGGTGAGGCCCGAGAAAATGTGTTTGAGGGGAGGTTCCATTTTCATTCCCCCGCGCGGCAGCGCCGCGGTTACCGCTTCACTCGAAGCCCAAGTCGGATGCGCTCATGGTGGAGGCGCAACCCAAAACGACCCCGGCCTCCCTTCGACGCCAGAGAAGTCGGTAGGGCGTGGCGAGTGCGGTTTTTCTGTTCGCATCGGACATTGCGCACCGTTGTCCTCGTCCTTCTTTGTTTTTCGACCCTCAAAGGTTATGTCACGTGAGTCGTTCGCTCGGCCGTGGGACGATCGCTCGCGGCCAGTCGCTCGAGCCGTGGCCCTTCACCGTTCCAGCCTGAGATGAGCGCTCGTTTCCTGCCTCCGCTTTCGGCATGGATTGCGGCTGCGCTCCTTTCGTTGGCCATCGCCTTCGTCTGGATGCCGGCGAGGGTTTTTTCCCACGGAACGTTTTTGCTCGAGGTCGAATACGTCTCCAACCAACCCGGCGACCTGCAACTCTACTATGATTACGGAAACGGGCTCGCCGAGGAGAACTCCGCCCGCCTCTCTGTCGAGGCCACGGCCACGCCCAAACGGATCCGTTTCGAACTGCCCAGCGGAATCCTGACCGGGATGCGACTGGACCCCATCGGCGGCGGCGGAACCATGGTCATTTCTTCCGCGCGCATCGTGAACCGGGCAGGACGAACGCGCTTACAGCTTAAGGGGGCCGACTTTGAGGCAACCAACGAAATCGAGTCCCTCACCCGCGAGGGCGAAACCGTCTCGGCCAAGTCCGAGCCGGGCGCGAACGATCCGAATCTCAAAATCAATCTGGCAGCACCGATCGCTCTGATCGCCGACCCCGACGACGTCGCCTGGCAAATCGTCAGGCTGGCTTTGCCCTTTTTCGTCGGCACGATGGTTTTGGTCTTTGCCCGGTCCGCGCTGGGGCCGATAGCGAGAAAGTCGTATGACTGGGCCGGCCGAAATCCGATCGCGGGTCTCGCCCTAGTGTCCATGGTTTCGACCCTTCTCGGAAGTTTTCCCGTCGTTTTCCTCGGACGCAGTTTTGTCTCGCCCAACTACGGTGCCGTCCTGCTCTACGAAGGATACCCGACGCTGCCAGGAACGACGGACTCGTTTCAGCCGGTTGCCAATGGAAGCGATCTCGGCGCGATCATGTGGTCGCATATTCCGGGGTCGTTGGTGCAGCGCGAGGCTCTTGAAGACGGGGAATGGCCGCTTTGGAACCGGTACAATTCGACCGGCTCCGTCCTCTTGGGTCAGGGGCAATCGATGTTCGGCGACCCTCTAAATCTGCTGCTCGTCGCTGCGGGCGGTAACGCCGTGGCGTGGGATATCAAATTCGTCGCGTCCAAATTTCTCTTCGCGTTCGGCATGGGTCTGCTCGCGCTGCGATTCGCGCAGAACCACGCCGTGGCGGCACTCATCGCCGGCAGCAGCGTCTTCATCGGTTTCTTCCATTACCGACTCAACCACCCCGCGATCTTTAGCTTCTGCTATTCGCCGTGGATCCTCGTCGCTTGGCTGGGACTGATCCGCGCTTCCACTCGCCTCCGCTGTGTCGGGAGCGTGCTCGGGCTGGTCGCAGTTAACGGGTGCGTCCTGACGAGCGGCACTGCTAAAGAGGCCTACATCCTACTGCTCGCGCTCAACGCTGCGGGTGCCGCCATTTTGCTCGGCGGCGAGTTGCCCTGGCGGGATCGGCTGCAGCGTCTCGCAGTCGCGTCGGTCGGCGGCGTTGCCTTCGCCCTCGCGACCTCGCCGATCTGGCTGACCTTCGCGGACGCTCTGCGCGCGTCCTACACGACCTACGACCAGCCCTCGGCCTATCAGATTCACCCTAGCTTTCTGCTAGGGTTGTTCGACGAGATTTTTTACCGCCCGCTCCAGTTACACGAACGGGTGTCGAATCCGTCGACGAACTTCGTGACCCTTGGGGGCGTCCTCTTGGCCATCGTGACTTGGAGAGCTCTGCCGCCCCATCGAGAAGCGCGGGTGGTGGCCATCGCGGCCGCCGGGGCCCTTATGGTGGCTTTCGGAGTGGTTCCTCCCCAGTGGATTGTACGAATTCCCGTCATCGCGAACGTGGCCCACATCGACAATTGTTTTTCCCTCGTCGCGATCGTTCTCCTGTGCCCGCTGGCGGCGATCGGATTCCGCAATGCATTGCAGCGCCTGGGAACACCCGAAGGCCGCGGCGACCTCATCGGCACGATGGTGCTGTTGGCGGTACTCGTCGGCCTCTGGATCTCCTCGACCCAGACAGCCCACCGCGATGCCTACGGTCCTGGCACGGTGTTCTCTCTCCACAAACCAGGCGCTCGTTTGCCGGTGAGTCCCTTTATCTGGATCAGCCTGCTCGCGCTTCCGGTTGCCTTGCTGGCCGCCCTTTACATTTCCCGGAGAATCCTCTCGAAACGACATGCAACCGCCGCCTCCGTCCTCGCGGCGGTGCTTTGCCTGTGGGTGCTGCTGTGGCGGCACGGGCAGCATGCGAATTCCACGCTTCCCGCCTACGTCAACGTTGTCCCGGCTAGAGTCGACTTCCTCGCCCGGTCGCCTTCCGTCGCGGCGGTCCAAGCGGATCGGTCGTCGCCCTTCCGCGTGCTCGGAATCGGCGGGACCATGAACTCCGGCTGGACCTCGCCCTACCGGTTGGAGGGCGTCAGCGGACCGGATGCCCTCGTCAATCCTGCGTTTCGCGAACTCGGCCACGCGATCGGCCTCAAGCGTGAAGCGGCTTGGAGGCTCGTGATGTCGGCCGAAGCGATCGGCGCAATCCGGCCGGGCTGCGATTTTCTGGGGATTCGTTACTACTTCGATCACCGGCATGCGACCGTGCCTCCTGGAAACGATCTCACGGTGTTCGACAAGGAGGATCTCACCGTCTACAAAAGCGAAACCGCTTGGCCCCGGGCTTTCTTTGTCGAGCGAATCGAAACCTACGACACGGTCGAGGCGTTCGCCGCGTTGGTGACGGCGCATCCGGGACAGCCCTTTGCCGCCATGCTTCCAAGTGACCTCGATCACAGCGGGCGAACGCCGCCAGACAATCTCGACCCGCCACAGCCTGTCGCTATCCCCGCGCACGATTACAAGCTCACGACCAACGTGACTGCCTTCACCGTACAAACACCGGCCCCCGGATTGGCCGTGCTTCAGGAGGCGTGGTTGCCGGACGGGTTCACCGTGACGCTGAATGGGCGGCCTGCCCCGGTCCTGCGGGTCAACCATGCATTCAAGGGGGTGCAAATTCCTTCGGCGGGAGCCTGGCGTGTGGTCTTTGAGTATCGACCGCCGCGCTTCCAACTCAGCCTCGGGCTAGCGGTTTTCGGGGGAGCGATCCTCCTCGGTCTCGTCGCCTGGGCCAGGCCTACACGGCCCTAAGCGCGTGCAAACTGAAGCCGCATTGGAAAAAAGCGAGTTGCCACCCGGTGCAGCCTTAGGTCCTGCTCCGGCGCCTATTGTATGACTTCAGCCCCTCCCTTTGTGGCCCCCTACCCGCCGCTAGCCGCCGACGAACGTACCCTCTCCGTCGTGGTCCCCGTCTACAACGAGATCGGCACCCTCCAGGCAGCCCTGGATGCCCTGACGGCAAAGGAAATAACCGGCTGGACGATCGAGATCGTGATCGTCGAAAGCAATTCTCGCGACGGCTCGCGCGAGGTCGTCCTCGGTTTCCGCAGCCACCCGCGCGTCAAGATCGTTCTCCAGGATCGTCCGCGCGGAAAAGGCTTTGCCGTGCGCGAAGGTTTCCCGCTCGCCACGGGCAATGTAATTCTCATTCAGGACGGCGACTTGGAGTATGACCTGGCCGATTACGACAAACTGCTTGTCCCGCTGGTGTCGGGTTCCCGCGCTTTCGTGCTCGGCTCGCGCCACGGGCCGGGGAATGGCTTCGCGATGCGAACCTTTACGGATCAGCCGTTTCACGCGTTCGTCCTGAACTGTGCGCACTGGCTGTTCACCGGAATGATCAATGTCACCTGCGGAATCTGGCTGAAAGACCCCTTCACGATGTACAAGGTGTTTCGGCGTGAGTGCCTTCAGGGACTCTCGTTTCAAAGCAATCGCTTCGATTTCGACTGGGAGCTTTTGATCAAATTCATCCGCAAGGGGTATCGCCCCCTGGAAATTCCCGTGAACTACCGCTCGCGCTCGTTTAAGGAAGGCAAAAAAGTATCCCTCTTTCGCGATCCGCTCACCTGGATGTGGGCGTTGGTCAAATACCGGATACAACCGTTGTGACGTCTCGGTTCCCCGCTGCGTCAAACTAAGCGGCCCATGCTACGCGTTCTCCTTCCGCCCAATCTCGACGCCGCGGCGCCGCGCGACGCGATTCCGGTCAAGGTGGAACTAGATCTGAGTTGTCCCCCCGGCGCAGACTTTCTTCCTGGGCTCGCCGCGCTCCAGCGTTTCGGCGCCAAGCCGGCCGCCACACTTTTCTTGCAGCTGAAACGGAGTCAATTGCGGGAACTCGTCGGCGCACTGCAGGGCACTCCCTGTTTTTTCTGGGTGAATCAGCCGTCTCGGCCGATCCTTTGGGTCGGCCACACGCTCCGCGGCGTCTCGGAAACGCTGACCGACCCCACCGCGCCGGCTCCCACCTCCGCGTCGCGCCCAGTCACGGGTCTCCGGCTCCCCCTTGCACCGACTCCGGCTACGCGCCCTTCGCCCTGGACCGGGGCCGGCGTTTCGCCGCTCGTGGTGGACGGGTCCGAACACTTTCTCGCGCTGGCGCTCCCCTCCCGCGACCACGCGTCGTATGGCGCCGCTCACGATCTGCTCAAGACATCCGGGTTCGCTCTTGAGCCTTCGAACCGCAAATGGTGGCTTCGGGACCGGCATCGCGTCCTGAATTTCCTTGCCGCACACACTGCGCTGCTGCGCGACGATTTCCGCGCGGAGTTTACCGCAAATTTCGAAAAGAACACCGCTCATCTCCATCCCGCGGAAATCGTCGCCGATGCGGTCGAGGCGCGCGACGGGTACACGGTGTCGGTCGGTTTGCGGGCAGGACGCGCCGAGGATGCCGCCGTTCAGGCGGCAGTCGCGTCGAATCGCGGCTACGTCGAAGACCACGGAAAGGTTTACCTCATCGACCGATCGCAACTGGAACGACTCGCCGAGGCTCAGCGCGCACTCGCCGGCGAGGGAGGCAGCCAGGGATTGGCGACGCGACGCGTCCACCGGCTGACCGCTGCGCGATTGGCCGAAGCGCAGGACATCCTCGAGGAGATCGTACCGGCTTTTCGACCCCCCGAAACCTGGCGTTCGCGCAGCGAGGCCCTGCGCAACCTCTCGGGCCTCGCGCCGGTCTCGCTGGCCGAGCCCCTCGGCTCGGCGCTGCGTCCCTACCAAAAGATTGGAGTCGCCTGGCTGGCGCATCTCTATCGCAACCAACTGGGTGGAATCCTCGCGGACGAGATGGGACTCGGAAAAACCCTGCAGGCATTGGGGTTGATCGGTTCCATCGTAGCGGGTCGCCCGGCCGGGCCAACGGGGTCGCGGGTGTGTCTGGTCGTTTGCCCGGCATCCCTCCTGGAAAATTGGCGTCGCGAGGCCGCGCGATTCGCACCGCATCTTCGCACGGCGATCCATCACGGCAGTAAACGTGCGGGCGTAGCCGAGCATTTTTCGGAGCATGACCTCGTGATCACGTCCTACGGGACGCTCGTGCGGGATCGCGAATTCCTGAGCGAGATCGAATTTGCCTGCATCGTCGGCGACGAAGCACAGCACGCCAAAAATCGTCGTTCGCAAAACGCCCAAGCGCTGCGCTCGCTCCGGAGCCAGGGTCGTTGTCTCCTCACCGGCACGCCGCTCGAAAATTCGCTGGAGGACCTGCGCTCCCTGTTCGAATTTCTCATGCCAGGTTTTCTAAAACCGCTGCCGCCTGGACTCCGCGGCGACGAACGCACGTGGTATGACGATCGTCTCCGCGCGCAAACCGGCCCCTACATTCTTCGTCGGACGAAAGTCGCGGTCGCTCCGGAATTGCCCGCAAAGATCGAGCAAGTCGTCTGGTGCGAACTCTCTGACACTCAGGCCAGCCTCTACCGCTCCGTCCAGGAACAGACCGAACGCGCGCTTCAAGAGCTCGAAACCTCGGGCGCGTCCGAGCAGGCGATTCGTATGGCCACCCTGACTCAACTCCTTCGGCTGCGTCAGGTCTGCTGCGATCCCCGACTGTTGAAGAAACCGGCGGACGCCGAGGCCGTTTCTGAAGAAAATCCTGCGGATTCCGCCAAGCTCGAGGCATTTCGCGAGTTGCTCTCCGAAGCGTTGGACGACGGTCACCGCCTCCTCGTGTTTTCCCAATTCACCTCTCTCCTCGCGCTCTTGAAGACCGAGTTGGAAACGCAGAACGTCGCGTTCGCCTACCTCGACGGTTCGATGACGCCGCGCGCGCGGCAAGCGGAGGTGGATCGTTTTCAATCCTCCCCAGAGATTCCCGTTTTCCTCCTCTCGTTGAAAGCGGGCGGAACCGGACTCAATTTGACGGGCGCGGACACCGTGGTCCATTTCGATCCCTGGTGGAACCCGGCGGCGGAAGCGCAGGCGACCGACCGGGCGCACCGCATCGGTCAGAGGAAGGTGGTGACGAGCTACAAATTGATCTGCCCGGGAACCGTCGAGGAAAAGGTGCTCGCCCTGCAGGAGGAAAAACGGGCGCTGCTCGCGGACGTCTTCGAAGCCAGCGATGCCGCGGCCGCCAAACTCTCGCTCAGCGATCTGCGCGATCTTCTTCGTTGAGGCACCGGCTGGTTACCGCAGCCCGAAAAGCTGCTGCAACACGGTTTGTACATCGCGGCCGACCTCGGCGTTTTCTCGCGTGACCGCGACGAGCGACTTGCAGCGCAAGGCCTTCGTCCCACTGGCATTGTAATCGATCACGCGGACCTCATCCGGCCGATAGCCCATCACGTCGGTGGCGGTGAGGGGCGTCCAACGAAACGGCAGGCCGGTCGAGTTGAGCGAAATCTCCCACCCAGCGACCAACTCTTCGGTTTGGCGAGAAACCAGACTGGGATAGCGCTGCGTAAAATCGGGGATGCGTCGGGTGGCGATGCGGATCCTGACGGCCGCTTCCATCTCGGCAAAATAGGGCGCGAAGTTATCCACTCGCTTCGACCGAAAGGCGTCGAAAAACGCCAACGCATCGATACCCATCAGATTCATACCGTTCCAAAGACCATGGTCGTTCGGGCTGCCGAATTTTCGGTTTGTGTACCACGATTGAAACTCGCGTGTGACCATCACGCCGAACTCGAAATGTAAATGAGCGCGCTCCCGGGGAATCGTGTAGCCGCCCGCACTTCGACCCATCAGGGCGATCGTCTGACCGCGCTCGACCGGGTCTCCGCGCTTCAGCCCGACCGCGACGCTGGCCAGGTGGGCGTAAAGCGAATATACCGCAGGGGTTGCCTCCGGGTGCTCGAGTACGATGTAGCGACCGTAGCTGCTGTCGCCCGAGCGCGTGCTAATGTGTCGAACGATGCCCGGCAGCACCGCAAAAACCGAGTCTGCCGGCTCCCCTCTTCGATCGCGCTTGACCGGTTTCAAGTCGATCCCCTCGTGAAACTGCGTTCCACCGCTGCGCACGCATCCGAAGCAGCCCGAGGTCGTCTCGCCCGAGGCCGTCGGCTGAATGTACGCCTCGATCGACTTCCCTTCGAGCCAGGCCGTGCTCGGTGTCGGCCAGGCGAACTCGAGACGCTGAGACCGCAGCGGCGTGCAGGCCAACACGGACGCCATCCACGCGCATGCAAAAAGTGCGAAAGACTTCATCGTTCGCGGGAAAGGGTGCGTCGGATATCCGCGGACGTGGCTTTCAAACGCATCGCCAACTCGGGCAAAGTCGCGTCGGGCACTTCCACGAAAGTAGCGATGGTTCCGTCGTCGAAAGGCCGATCGATTCTCCGCGCCCCAATCACCGTGTCGTTCAACGCCAGGACGAGCCGCCTACCCTGCGACGTCCCGGTCAGGCGATAGAGATCCTGTGCCGCCGCTGGCGTGAGCTTGAAGAGAAGGCACTGCCCCAAACTCACCTCGGCGACGTCGGCGTCGACAAGGTCGAACTCCATCACGACCGGTTTCGGCAGGATCGTAATCGTCACTCCGCTTTCCGGCAGCGTCACCGGCCGCCCTGCTTCGGAAGGATGCGCTTCGAGAAAAAACCGAGCGATGAGCGGTTCGGAGGAGGGAGCCGACGGCGCTGCGCAGCCGCTCGGGAATACCAACGCGGTCCCCGCAGCCGCGAGGAAAAGGCCAAGCGGTCGAAACGATCGATTCATTCTTTTGCTTTTTCGATTTTTACGACCCAGGCGGCACCTGCGGAAATTCCGTGAGTTTGCGCAAAGTTCGTCTGATTGAGCGCAAACGAAACGTTGAGCAGGCTGTTGAGATAAAGAAGAGGCGACTTTTCCGGGACGTCCCCAAACGTCCGCACGAACGGCATCTCGCCGCGATAAACGATGCGCCCTCGTTCGCTTAACGTCACCAGGAAGCGACCTCCGATCTTCGGGCTCATCTTTGCGAAAAGCTCATCCGAAATATCCGTCCAGACGTTACCGAACTGGAAATCGAGCTGCGGGACCCCTCCGCTCACCGCGCCTCCGACAAACTTCGCGCGAGTAGAGGCCAAAACCGTGACCTCCGGCGCGAGTTCCGGCCCGACGTCTCGAAAAAGGATCTGTCCCGAGGCGAGCCGCGCGCCCGCGTAGACATAGACGTCTCGTCCGTGGAACGTGTAACTTTTGCCCGATCCGGTTAGCCGATTGATCCGCTCGTCGATTCTGCGAACCGACTCGACGCCCAGGTCCTCGGCCACATGCGTCCATGTGCCATTATCGGGACCGACGAAAAAGTGACCGGTCTTCGTCTTCAACACGACGGATTTTCGTTCCGTGCCTACCCCCGGATCGACCACGGAAACGAACACCGTTCCCGCCGGCCAATAAGGCGCGGTTTGTTTCAACCGATAGGAAGCCTGCCACACATCGTAAGGCGTGTTTTCGTGGCTGAGATCGAAGATCGGGAGATGCGAGTCGACGCCGAAAGCCACCCCTTTCATGGCGGCGACGGCCCCATCCTTGACCCCGAAATCGGTTTGCAAGACCAGAGCCGAACTGGCTCCATAAACCGGGCACGCCAAGGAGATTCCCCACACGAATCGTAGAAAATTCATCGCGAAAGAGAGGCGTCCCTGTCGAACGCCATCATGACCTCGCCCGCCACAGAGTCCGCCAGAAGACGACCGCGCTGCGTCAACGCAAGGCGAGAACCCATCGCGGCGACCAATCCGTCCGCCTCGAGACGAACCATCAGCTCGTCGATTGCGGGCCATTCGGAGACCGGTGCCGACGATCCGCAGGGCCCGAAGCGTCGCCGAAGATCGGCCCAATCGACGCCTGCATTCATTCGTAGACCGAAAACAAGCGCGTCCTCCAGGAGCAGTGCGTCGGTCAGGACAGTGCGGTCTTCGGTCATCCGATTTCCGCGGGAGAGATGCTCCCGCCAAACGGCGAGATCGGCGATGTTGCTGCCGCGCGCACCCCGGTGTTGAGAGGCGGCCGAAGGCCCGAGACCGACCCACTCGTGCATATGCCAGGTATTGAGGTTATGCCGACAAGCGTGTCCCGGGCGCGCGAAATTCGAGACCTCGTAGTGTTGAAAACCCGCCTCTGCCATTCTTGCCCACGTCGACTCGTAAAGGGCTGCCTCGCGTACCGGGTCCAGTTTTACCTTCCCTTGGGACAATTTCACCCAAAGTGCGGTATCCTCCTCGAAAGTCAGGCAGTAGGTCGAGAGGTGATCCGGCCTTAGCGCGAGCGCTTCGTCCAAATCCGCGAGCCATTCCTCTTCGCTTTGTCCAGGCAGAGCGAACATCAGGTCGAGATTGACGCTCTCAAAACCCGCGGAGCGGACTAGCTCGTAAGCCCGCAGGGCCTGCTCCCGGCTATGCTGCCTCCCCAATCCATCGAGGAGTTGCGGCCGAAGACTCTGGACGCCGACGGAGATCCGGTTCACCCCGATTTCTTTCAACGCTGCGAGGCGCGCTTCCGTTACGGATGCAGGAGCAAGTTCGACGGACCATTCGCTTACCGCCTCTCCCCGCATCACGCCGTGCATGAGCGCACCGAGACGCTTGAGTTGGTCCGGAGACAGCAGACCGGGCGTTCCCCCACCCCAGAAAATCGTCGAGATCGGGTGGTCCCAGGCGACCAAAGCGATCTCCTCGGACAAACCGGCGAGATAGCCTGCGATTTTTTGGGCATCGGGCCGCACTTGGTAGAAAGCACAGAAATCGCAGGTGCTGGCGCAGAACGGCACGTGCAAGTACAGTCCCAACGGAGGTGAATTCTCCGTGGCACTTTCCAATTGGGCGGCGGTCAACTCACTCATTGCCATCGCCGAGTCTTTGTGTTGCGTTTCCATCCGGTTTTTCTCCTAAACGACCAATGCATAACAGCCGTATCCTTCACGCGAGACGATTCTTCCTCGGGCTTGGTGCTGCCCTCTGTCTCGCATTCCTTACGGGATGCGACGAGGTTAAGATCACCGATCTCACCCCGTCGTCCCTCGCGGAGAACCCCTCCCAAATCTATACGTTCTCGATACGAGCGACGCCCAAAACGTCGGCCATCGTCTCCGGAAGCCTCGTTCCCCGGATCATAGTCGATGGCAAAAACTTCACGATGAAGTCCAGTCCCTTGGGGCAGGACGTCTACGAGTTCGACTACCAGTTGCCTGCCGGCCGCACGGGGCTGGCTTATTACTATCTGGTGTCGTTTCAGGTTGAAAACAACGGCATCGCCACCTCGCGCGAGGCCTACACCGAAGTACGGAAACTGGGAATCGTCGGTCGATACGTGCTCTCGCTGGAGGTCAATCGCGGCCCTGTCGGCGCTCGTGTGAGCATCCTCGGACGCGGGTTCACTCCTCAGGATCTCGTTTATTTCGATTCCACTCCGGCCCGCACCGTTTTCGAATCCGCCAATGCCTTGGGCGTTTTCGTACCTGCGGTGGAACCTAATCGAAATTATCGCGTTTCGCTCGGTGAAGGCCCCGGAAACTCTCCTGTCGGCACCTTCCGCGTCGACGGAGGTACGGTCAGTGTGTTCCCAAGCTCGCTCGCTCTCCGCGGCGGGGAAACGCAAACGCTCACGTTTACGGTCCCAAATGCCGCTCCCGCCGGCGGTCTCCTGCTGGACCTTACCACGGACGTTCCCGAAAGCGTGATCATGCCGGAAGTACTGGTGCCTGCCGGCCAAAACTCCGTAACCGTCAATGTGCAGGGCGGTCGTCAGGGTAGCGGCAGCCTATTCCTCAAGGGCTACGGCGGGGGCGAGGTTTCCGTCCCCGTGACGGTGCAGTAGCGTTTTCTGGTACGAGGTTCCCGGCACCCCTCGGGCCAACCGGGCGAACGCAGGACGAAGAGTCGATTTAAGGCTCTTCCAGGGTGACTTTCACCGGTCGGTGATCGCTGGCCAGACCGACCGCGGCAGAGTCGAGGATGACGGCGCGACCCGTTTTGACCATATGGCGTAAACCGGGCGAAACCAAAATGTGATCCACCCTGCTGTAGCTGTCGTCCTTCGCGTACCGGTATGTCCACGTTTCTCCACGGGAATCGAACGCGGGCAAAAGCGTCGAAAGCGCGAGTTTACCGCGGCTCAGAAACGCCCGGATGGGGCGGGACGATTTTGCGTCGTTGAAGTCCCCTAGAACGAGAAACCGTGCGTCCTCCGGCTGCGGAAACCGCTCGAGGATCCGGTCGCGAACGGCGGTGGCCTCGGCGGCGCGGCGGACCGCCGACTCGGGATCGTCGGCTCGATCCGTATGGCGGCTCTTCAAATGGACCACAAACGCCGATACCGGGCGCCCCGCGAGTTCCACCTCCACTTCGAGCAGTCCGCGCTTCACGGGCTCCTTCGAGCCGAAATAGGAGATAACGAGATCGGTGTGTTTGCGGGTTGCGACGACCGGGTAGCGGGAAAGCACGGCCAAATGTCGATCGGAGTCCGCCGCTTCGAGGACCGTCGCAAACGAATAGGGACTGCCTTCCGCCCGCAAATCGCGCTGCAGTTCCTCGAGATACCCCTGCACGCCCATCTCCTGCAGGAAGAGAATATCCGCCGCAAGCTCGCGAATCGCCGTTCGCAACGCCGCTTTCGCCGCTTCCGGTTTGGGATAGTTCCTTCGGAAAACGCCTTCGACCATGCGGTCCGCGGCCGTGTAGTTCTCAACATTATACGTGGCAACGGTGAGGGAAGCCCCCGAGCACGAGAGCGCAAAAATCAAGACCCCGATCGCGAGCAGGAGCGATTTTCCGTCGATCGACACCGTGTGTGTAGGGTCCGAACCGCAGCGACCGTCAGGCACCCGTTTCGACGAGCGCCCGCTCCCGTTCGACCAATGTGGGATGCGAATAGTGAAAACCGCTGTACCAGGGATGCGGCGTGAGATTCGTCAGGTTCTTTTGAGCGAGCTTCCGCAAGGCAGCCACCATCGGTCCCGGACCTTGCACGGCGTCACGGGCGAAGGCATCGGCCTCGTACTCGTGTTTTCGGGAAAAGTAATTCCCGATGGGCGAGAACCAGAACGTTACCAGTCCGCTGAGTAACGCAAAGAGGAGAAAGGCGGGCGCAAGTTCGCCCGAGGGAAAACCGAACGAAGGATTGAACCACTCGCTTCGTGCTAGCCACGCCACCAAGGCGAAACCGCCGAATTGGAGGGCCGCCGATACCGCCAGCATTTTGGGAATATGCCCCCGGCGGTAGTGGCCGACCTCATGCGCCAGAACCGCCTCGAGCTCCTCCGGGGTCAGTTGCGAGATCAAGGTATCGAAGAGGACGATACGACGAAAGCGCCCAAAGCCGGTAAAGAAGGCGTTCGAGTGGCCGGATCGCTTCGATCCATCCATCACTTCGATGGCCTCGGCCCGAAATCCAGTGCGTTCCGAGAGCGCCAGAAGCCGCGAGCGCAGGTCGCCTTGGGGGAGCGGCGTCAGCTTGTTAAAGAGCGGAAGGATCAGCTTGGGATACAACACGAGCATGAGCATTTGAAAACCGAAGAGCAGCCCGAACCCCCACAGCCACCACGCTTGGCCCACCCATCGCACGAGCGACAATAATGCCCAGAGCAGGGGGAACCCGATCGCAAACGTGAGGAGCGTGCCCTTCAGCTTGTCGCTCAGCCAGAGACCCGGGGTGCTCTTATTGAAGCCGAACTGTGCCTCGAGACGAAATTGCGACCACCACTCGAACGGCAGATTCGGCAGGCCGATCAGGACAGCGGCGATCAGAATGAACAGCGCATCGTCCCACTTCGGCGGCCCCGGCGCCCACACCGCGATTTCCGAGAAAAGCGTGGGCAATACGGCCCCGAAAACGACCAGCGCCAGGACGCCGGCGCTGAAGAGCGTTTCCACCACGTCGAAACGCTGCTTTGCCAAGGTGTAAGCGACTGCCTTTCGATAGGTCTCGCGATCCATGATCGCCGCAACCGAAGCCGGGGGAGTGTTGCCATGGCGTCTCACCTCCTGCCCATTAAGTGAAGAGAGGACCAGCTCGCCGACGAGCCGAATCGCCATCAGCGCTGCAACGATCGTGAGAACGAAATTCATGGCCTGCCAAAGGAGGTCGAAAACGATCTCCAAGCCAGCCCAAAGCGGGAGAACGCGACCGAAATCGACGGTAGTATCATTGCGCTTCCGTGCGACGATCCCTCGTCTCAGGTCCTCAACGATCCATCCGCTTTTTCGGCGAGAAAGGAGCGGTACGTCGCCTCCAAGCCAACGCTCAGATCGGTCTTCGCCTTCCAGCCCAGATGAGACAAGAGCGATAGGTCGAGTAACTTCCGGGGCGAACCGTCCGGCTTGGAGGCATCCCACTCGATTTTCCCTTTGAACCCGGTGACGGAGGCGACCGCTTCGGTCAGCTCCTTGATGGTCACATCGCGGCCGGTGCCGACGTTGACCCAATCCGGCGGATCGGCGAGGCCTAGGAGAAAGGCGCAGCTGTCTGCGAGATCGTCCACGTGCAAAAACTCCCGCTTGGGCGAACCGGTGCCCCACGCCGCCACATGGGACTTGCCCGTTTCCACGGCCTCGTGAAACCGGCGAATCAGCGCCGGAAGCACGTGCGAATTTTGAGCGTGATAGTTATCTCCCGGACCGTAAAGATTGGTCGGCATGGCCGAATGGTAAAGCACGCCATACTGCCGGCGATAGGTCTGCGCGAGTTTTAGGCCGGCGATCTTCGCGATGGCGTATGCCTCGTTGGTCGGCTCCAGGGCGCTCGTGAGCAGACACGACTCGGGCATGGGCTGCGGCGCCAACTTCGGATAGATGCACGAGCTGCCGAGGAAGAGCAGCCGCTTCACGCCGTGGCGGTAGGCGGCGTCGATCGTGTTGGCCGCCACCGCCAGATTGTCGAAGAGAAACTCGGCCGGGTAAGTACTGTTGGCGTGGATACCGCCGACCTTCGCGGCGGCGATAATGGCCACATCGGGCCGGGCGTCCGCGTAAAAGGAGTCGACGGAGACCCGGCTGGTCAGATCGAGGCCCTGACTGCGGGAACGAAGGACCAGACGAACGTCGGGCTCGCGTTCGAAACGGCGCACCAGTGCGCTCCCAACCATACCCAGGTGTCCTGCAATAAAGAGTTTCATCTTGTTTCGGCTTTTTCTGCGCGGGCCTATTTCATCGAGGAGGCGGGAGTTTGGCAATTTGCGACTCGCACTTTGCGAGTCGAAGATCGGCGTCGGTCCTAATCTTGACCGACTTTTAGAACCGGGCCTGCGGCTTACAGCCCCCATTACGGTCGACTTTTACTCCACCTCGGCCGTACGCTCGTGACGGTCATCATATTTGACGTAACTGGCCTATTCCCAGCCCAGCGGGCAAGAAGGAGAAATTCGGTTATAAAAGAGCCAGCTGGCCCAACAGTTCCAGCGATCGATTCTTTTTCATGCAAATAAAATGCATAATTAGGTTTTTTATGGTGGGTGCAATGCTTCAAGGAGGGAAGCGAAGGGAATTTTTCTTAAAAGGAAGAGGAGTGCGATTGCAGAGAAATCACTTATCGAACCAAATTCGATGGAATGCAGATCGTTTTAATCGCGGCTATCTCCCTTGACGGCTACATCGCCAAGCTTGGCGTACCGGGCACCGATTTCACGTCGCAGGCCGATAAAACCCATTTTGCCCGGTCGCTCGCAGCCTACGACGTGAGCATCATGGGAGCGGAAACCTATCGCGTGGCGCGTGACTTTATCCGCTCCCGACTGACCTCCGCCCGGTGTAGGTACGTCCTGACCAGGACACCTGCGCAGTTCTCGGCAGATCGGGCGAGCGGGCAGCTGGAATTTACCCAGCTGCCTCCTCAAGCCTTAGTCAGCCACCTCAGGACAGCCGGCTTCCAGCGCTGTGCACTCCTTGGAGGCGCGCAAATCCACAGCCTTTTCCTCGATGCAAGGTTGGTCGATCGCATGATTGTCTCGGTCGAAGCCAAGCTTTTTGGCGGAGGAACCCCCTTTTTGGCCCGTCCCACCGAAGCGACCTTCACGTTGGAGAGTCACGAACGCTTACCGGGAAGCGATACACTCGTACTCACCTATCGCAGCCAACAGCGCGACGATCCCTCGTCGTGACACAGAAAGCCGGGGCTGTCTGTGCTTCGAAGGACCTCGCTTCGAACGCCTTCACTCGGCCGCCGAATCCGCCGCGGTCGCCACGGCCGGGGCCAACGACTGGCCCTTGACGCGAATTCCTTTCAGCTTTTCCAAGGTCATGGGCACGTGCTCGACGACAACATCCACCAGGGTGTGCCGCTGGCGGATGTCGATCGCACCAACGACGCTGGCGGGGAGCCGCGTCACGCCGGCAATTTTGCCCACGATATCGGCCGGTGTGACCAGGTTTTTTCGCCCCACATTGAGAAAGAGCGTGGTGTATCCCGCTTCACGTCCTGTCCGGGTAGGGGCCGCAAACTCGGTCTTTCTTGAGGGACGCGATGGTGGGGGGGCGTCGTCGACGTTCGGCGCAGGAATCGATGCCGCCAAGGGCACCGGGATTGCCCTTTGAGTCGCAGGAGGTTTCTCGCCCGGCCGTTCCGCCTTGGCAGGAGAAGCGTCTGCCGGCTGCTCCCCCCCCTGCAGCATGTGGATCAATGCGGAGCAAATATCCGTGCTGGGATAACCCTGCTCCAGCAAGCGGTCGATGATCCGATCCTGCTTGCGGTAGGGGGCCTGATCGAGCGTGGCACGGAGTTTTTCGAAGAAGATATTCGCACGCGCCTCTTCGACCTGATCGATGGAGGGAACGTTCTCACGTCGGACCTTGAGCCGTCCGAAGCGCACCATGCTCTGAAGTTTCCAGAGGTCGCGCCCGGAGACGAAGGTGAAAGCCTTGCCTTCCTTGCCCGCCCGTCCGGTTCGCCCGATGCGGTGGGTGTAGTCTTCGGCGTCGTTGGGAAGGTCGAAGTTGAAGACCACTTCCAGGTCATCCAAGTCCAGTCCCCGCGCGGCCACATCCGTCGCGACCAGAAACTCGAATCCGCGTCGACGGAACTTCTCCATCACGCGATCGCGCTGCGCTTGCGTGATATCGCCGTGCAACCGATCGGTCGCATAACCGCGCGCGTGAAGATGCTCGTCCAGCTCGTCCACCATGATTTTCGTACTGCAAAAAATGATCCCGTAACGGAAATCGTAGAGGTCGATCAAACGGGTGAGCACATCGATCTTCGAGCGCCGCTCGACCTCGAAATAAACCTGATCCACCTTCGGTGCATTCTGCGCCAATTCCTCGATCTTCACCCACGCCGGATCGCGCGAATAGCGCTTGATCATGTCCTGAATCCCACGAGGCATCGTCGCCGAAAAGAACAGTAGCTGCCGCGTCGGGGGAACGGACGAAAGGATGTGCTCGATGTCGTCGCGAAACCCCATGTCCAGCATCCGGTCCGCCTCGTCGAGAATCACCATGCGAAGCGCATCGAACTTCAACGTCCCACGATCCATATGGTCCATGAGGCGCCCGGGAGTGCCGATGACGATTTGCACGCCCGCGGCAAGTGCGCGAAACTGCCGCTCGTAAGATTGGCCGCCGTAGATCGGCGTGGCGTGCAGACCTTTTTTGAAAAACGAAAGTTTTCCGACCTCTTCGGCGACCTGTACCGCCAGCTCGCGGGTGGGGCAGAGAATGAGTACCTGAACGCCTTTCACATGCGAATCCACCTTGGATATCGCCGGAATCGCGAACGCGGCCGTTTTCCCGGACCCGGTGGCCGACTGACCGACCAGATCTCTCCCCGTCAGCGCAACGGGAATAACCGCCGTCTGGATGGGAGAAGCTTCTTCAAACCCCATCTTGTCGACGGCCTTGAGAATTTCGGCAGAAAGTCCGAGTTCGCTGAAAGGGCGTTTTTCCATCGACCCATCATGCCGCTTCCGCGTCGAAACGAGAGCACATTTTTTAAACGGAGATCCGCCCGTCCCCGCTGACTCTCCGCAGGTTGCGTACTTTCGCTCGCGTTTGGCCTTCGTTTGGCCGTAGTTCCCTCATGCCGTTTACAAAATTGGGGCTGCACACCAGCCTCGTCCGTGGGGTCCAAGCGATGGGCTACGTCGATCCGACGCCCATCCAACTCCGCGCCATTCCTGCAGTGCTCTCCGGGCGCGATCTCATTGCGTCTGCGCAAACCGGCACAGGAAAAACCGCCGCCTTTGCCCTGCCCGTCCTCAATCGGCTCGGCCCGCATCGCGCCGGACACCCTCGCGTGCTCGTTTTGGAGCCTACCCGAGAGCTGGCGGCTCAGGTGGAAACCGCCTTCCGCGACTTCGGTCGGTACACCGACATCCGGGCAACCGTCTTGCACGGTGGCGTCGGATACGGTCGCCAACGCAACGATCTGCGACTCGGGGTCGATATCGTCATCGCCACCGTCGGGCGGCTCATGGACTTCCTCCAGGAAAAGACCCTCAAACTCGATCAGGTCGAGGTCCTCATTCTCGATGAAGTCGATCGGATGTTGGACATGGGTTTCATCAACGACGTGAAGCGGATCGTCGAAATGTGCCCCAAGCAGCGCCAGACGCTTTTCTTTTCGGCTACGATTCCTCCGGAGATCGAAGCGGTGGCTCGATTCGCTCTCAAGGATCCCGCTCGGATCGAAATCGGGGTGGCCCGCCCGATCAACGAGTCGGTCAAACACGCGCTCTTTCCCGTGCTCAACGACCAGAAGTTCGATCTCCTGCTGGGCTTGCTGGAAAAAACCGATTTTCACAGCGTCATCGTCTTTTCGCGCACCAAACACGGCGCCGATCGCATCGCCCGCCGCCTGAAGTCGGCCAATCATTCGGTTGCCGTTCTCCACGCAAATCGCTCCCAGAATCAACGCGTCGAAGCCCTCGAGGGGTTCAAAGCCGGCCGGTACGAAATCATGGTGGCCACCGACATCGCCGCGCGCGGAATCGACGTGGCGGGCGTTTCCCATGTCATCAATTACGATGTCCCGGAAAATCCCGAGGACTACGTTCACCGCATCGGTCGCACCGGACGCGCCATGGCGGTGGGCGACGCGTTCACGCTGGCAATTCCGGAAAACACCGGCGACGTCCGCGACATCGAGCGTTTCGTCGGGCAAAAGATCCCGCAGCTTTCGCTCGAAGGATTTCCTTACCTGGGAGGTCGTGCCCCCATCCTGGATACAAATCGCCCGGGTGGCGGAGGCTCGCGTCCGGCCCAGACCCGCCAGCGTTCCGGCACTCCGGGAAAAAACCAGGATCGCTCTCCCGGCGGACGTCCTCATGGCGGCGGCAACCCGGAACACCACCCGCAAGGCAAACCCGGCGCTCACTGGCGTCGTCGGAGCGGACGCTAACGATCCCGCCGACAGCATCGCTCCTCGCATACCGCGGCCTTATCGCACCTGCAAGGTGTCGCCCTCGTACGCCAGCTCCAGGGAAGGAATCGTCACGGCTTTGCGGGTGCCTTCCTTTTTGACGACACCGGCAACCCACGCTTCGTAGCCATTCGCCTGCGCCGCCGCGACGACCCGCTCGGCGTGACCGGGTGCGACATATGCGGCAAAACCGACCCCCATGTTGAAGGTAGCGTAGGCTTCCCTTACGTCGATCGGGCCCTTTTCCATCAAGAATCGAAACAGCGCCGGGATCGGCCCCGGCTGGACGATCTCGTAGACAAAGGGCTCCTCCAGCCGCATCAGTTTACGCCAGCCGTGTCCGGTGACGTGAGCGACATAATGAAGCGGAAGCCCGAGCCGTTGGCACTCGCGCACAAATTTCACGTAAATGACCGAAGGCGCGAGAATCGCCTCGCCGTAAGTACGCGGATCGCCGTGACCCACCGCCGTTCGATACCCTTGGGGCAACGATTGCGCAATCAGGCGACACAGCGAAAGGCCGTTCGTCTGGACACCGGACGAGGCGAGAAAAACGATGGCGTCGCCGGCATGGACGTCGCCGACGATTCGATTCGTCTTCGGAGCGATTCTTCCCACGGCCGAGCCCGCCAGGACAATCGACTCCTCGTTCACGATCCCCCGCAAGGTCGGCGTTTCTCCCCCGCCCCACACCGCACCGGACTCGATGCAACCGGCGGCGAAACCATCGACCAAGTCCCTCATCCGCCGCTCGTCGGAGAACCACGCGGAATCTCCCACCGCAGCGTGCATGGCCACCGAGATCGGTAAGGCACCGCAGGTGATAAGATCGTTGACAATGGTCGCGACGGTATCGATCGCGATCTCGCGATAAAAACACTTCCCCGTCAGCGTCCGGACGGCATCCGCCACCAAGTTCTTGGTGCCGAGGCCCTCCTCGACATGCGCTAAGAAATGATCGTGCGCCTCCATGAGGTAGGCGCTTTCGCCGCGGGTGTTGGCCGGTTCGCTGTAGCCGTGGTCATGGAGGGCGGAGACGGTGGCGCGCGCCGCTTGCTGGCAGGCACGCTTGAAGGGATCGAGTTGATCGTAGCGGACGCCCGAAGATTCGTAGCTAAGGCTCATGACGGGGCAGAAAGGAGAGCGCGGCTCAGTAGGAGCGCCCCTCGTTGCGTTCGTAGTAGTTGAGGTAGGCTTGATTGACCACCCGGTAGCCGCCGGGAGTCGGGTATTTGCCGGTGAAATACCAATCGCCCGAGTGGTTGGGGACGGCCGCGTGAAGATTTTCGATCGATTGAAAGATAATCTCCGTCTCGCCGTGCCAATCGATGTTCGTGGGTTTCACCAACCCGGTGATTTTGGCCGAAATCTCCTCCGGCCTGAACGACTCGTAAATACGACGCACCTGGTTTTCGAGAATTTCGCCGGGGCCTTTGGCCACCTCGTCGCGACACGCCCGATACGTTTCCTCGAGAATTTCGGCCTGACCGCGTTCCTTCAAAAGCGCAACTGCCGCCTCGAACGCGATGAATTTGCCGAGCTCCGACATGTCGATTCCGTAGCAGTCGGGATAACGGATTTGCGGCGCGGTCGAAAGAATGACGATCTTCCGCGGATTGAGACGTGCGAGAATCCGTAGGATCGAGCGGCGCAAGGTAGTGCCGCGCACGATCGAATCGTCGACGCACACCAGGTTATCGCCGGGCTTAACCGAGCCGTAGGTGATGTCGTACGCGTGACTGGCAAGCTGGTTTCGAAAGGTCTCCTGACCGATAAAGGTCCGGATTTTAACGTCTTTACTCACGACTTTCTCGCCCCGGGGCCAATTGCGAAGAATGAGATCGTCGAGCAGGCCGTCCGTCAGCTCGCCACGTTCGCTTGCGCGCAAAATCGCCGCCTTCACCTCGTCCCGGCGCTTTTCGCGCAAGGCCGACATCAACCCGTAATAGGCCACCTCCGCGGTGTTCGGAATGAAACTGAAAACGGTATGGTCCCAATCGAAATCGATCGAGGCGAGTACCTGATCGGCGAGCCGTGCGCCCAATGCCTTTCGCTCGCTGTAGATGTCGAGGTCGTTCCCTCGGGAAAAATAAATGCGCTCGAACGAGCACGACGCCCGCGGGAGCGCCTCCGTGAAGCGGATGGATTTGAGCTCGCCGCGCCGTTTGATGACCACGACATGTCCGGGCTCGACTTCCTTGACCTGCTCGGCCGCCAGATCGAAAGAAGTCATCAACGGCGCGCGTTCGGACGCGACCGCAATCACTTCTTCATTCTGAAAATAGTGGCATGGCCTAATCCCGGACGGGTCCCGGGCGACGAAAGCGTCCCCGTTTCCGACCATCCCGACCAAGGCGTAACCGCCATCCCAGTTTTTCGAAGCCCGCGAGATCACGCGGCCAAGATCGAAATCCTCGCTGATACGCCGCGAAATCTCGGCGCCTTCGAGGTTTCGGGTGCGGAGAAAACGATAAAGGTCTTCGTGTTCTTCATCGAGGAAGAACCCGATTTTTTCGAGGAGCGCCTGAGTGTCCGTCGCAAAAATCGGGTGCTGTCCCATCGCAATGAGAGAATTGTTCAGCACGGCCGTGTTGGTCATGTTGAAGTTTCCCGCCAGCGCCAGATTGCGAGTCGGCCATGGCGAACGTCGGAAAAACGGATGACACGAGCTGAGACTGTATCCACCGCTGGTCCCGTAACGAAGGTGACCCATCAGCAACTCCCCGCCAAAATCGAAGTGCTTTTTGACGGTATCTGGGAACTCCGGGTGGATCGTCCCTGCGGCCACTTTCTCCCGATACTGCTGGAGGAGCAGTTTAAAGATTTTGTCGAGCGGGTTGGACTTCACCTGCCGTTCGCGAAACATAAACGGGTCTCCGACAGGCGTATTAAGCTTAACGCAAGCGACCCCGGCCCCGTCCTGACCCCGGTTGTGTTGTTTCTCCATCAGCAGGAAAAGCTTTGAAAACCCCCAGAGCGGCGTCCCGTACTTTTCCTGGTAGTAGGAAAGCGGCTTAAGCAATCGCACCAAGGCGATGCCACATTCGTGGCGGATCGAATCGCTCATGAAGAGAGGTGCGGCAACGAGAGTGCGGTAATGTGAATGGTCACAGGCCGTTAAAAGAAGACGATGAGGCGTTGAACATGAAAGCGGTCAAGGGGTTTCCGAGGAAGGTGGAGTGCCACGACGAACGACGCGATTGCGCGGATGAAAGCGTCGATGGTGCTCCAAGATACGCTCCGTCTCGACGGCCGTGTAGATTTCCGTCGTGGAAATGCTCGCGTGACCCAGCATTTCCTGAATCGCCCGAAGATCGGCGCCTCCACTCAGCAGATGGGTCGCAAACGAATGCCTTAGAAGATGCGGCTTTACCGGTCGGACGATACCTGCCGCTTTCGCGTACTTTTTTACCAATACCCAAATTGTAACCCTTGAAAGGGGCCCGCCCCGTTCGCTGAGGAAAAGGTGATGACGTGTCCTCTTCGGTTTCACGAAACGGGTTCGTCCGGCCGAAAGGTAACGGCCGATCGCCTCGGTGGCTTTTCGCCCCATCGGTACCACGCGCTCCTTCGAGCCTTTCCCAAACACGCGCAGAAAGCCGTTTTCGAGGTCGATCTGTTGCAACGTCAACGCGGATAACTCCGAAACCCGCAGACCGCTCGCGTAAAATACTTCGAGCAACGCCCGATCTCGAAGCGCATAGGGATCGCCTCCCTGGGGTGCATGCAACAGACGTTCGACTTCCGCCGGGGTCAACGTGCCCGGGAGACGACGAAGGAGCTTGGGTGTGGAGAGCAACTCGGTGGGGTCGTCCGAGCGAACGCGCTCTTTCACGAGAAACCGAAAGAAACCCCGCAGCGCCGACAACTTCCTAGCCAGACTGCTGGCCGCTTGCTCCGCGCCCGTGAGGGCTTGCATCCAAGCGGAAAGGTCGTCGGCCGCGGTACTTTCCCACGCCGCCACCCCCCGCTTTTGTAACAAGAACTGCGCACATTGATCCAGATCCAGCTGATAACCGGACGAGGTGTGCTCGGAGAGCCCTCGCTCCAGTTTAAGAAAACCGATGTAGCGATCGACGTGTTCGGCCAGATGAGCAGGCGCACGACTGGTCTGCTCACGTCGCGCCAAGGACTCCCCTTTCGCTCGCAACCGAGTCCGGAAAGGTGCACTGAGCGCACATCGGTGGTCGCTCAGTAGCGGCGACGCGGGGCAGGCCGCGGGGCCGGACGCTCGTCCTTCATCCGATAGGTGATGCGAGCCTTGTCCAAATCGTAAGGGCTCATCTCCATTTTCACACTGTCGCCCGCAGCGATCTTGATGAAATTCTTCCTGAGCTTTCCCGAAATGTGGGCAAGGACCACGTGTCCATTAGCCAGCTGCACCTTGAACATCGTGCCCGGTAGCACCGCGATAATCTTACCTTCAACTTCGATCGATTTATCGTCGGCCATATCGGGAGGCGCGAACGCCGGACAGTGAGAGCTGAATCATGCAGGGATGAATAGGAAAAAAAGAGCCCTTAAATCGCTCAAAGAAGAGGGATAAGTCAAGGTTTTACTCGGAACGACCGCCCCGATGCGGTCATTTTGACGCCCTCCATGACGATGTTCGGTCCGACGCCTCCTTCCTGCCCGTACGAAAAACGCTTCCCGTCTCAGCTGGTTCGCGACGACACCTTTTTTATGAGTCTCGCGTACAATCGGGCGATCGATGCCTGGCGTGAAGACGAGGTCCCCATTGGTTGCGTGATCGAAGTGGGAGGCGAAATCGTCGCGTCGGCGCACAATAGGGTCGAACGAGCCCAAGATCCCACCGCTCACGCAGAAATGCTCGCCCTCACTCAGGCCGCTTCGGCAAGGGGTGACTGGCGACTCGAAGGTGCGACCGTCTATGTCACGAAAGAGCCCTGCCCCATGTGTTCCGGTGCGATGCTGATGTCGCGTGTACGCCGCGTGTGTTACGCACTGCCCGATCCAAAAATGGGCTGCCTGGGCGGGGCCACCAATCTCAACGATTTGCCTCGGGTGAACCACCATCTCGAATTGACCGGCGGGGGAGTTTTGGAGGTGGAGTGCCGAGAGCTCCTGCAATCGTTTTTTCGCTTGAAGCGCGCCGAGCCCGATCGTCCCACTCCCGACGGACGGTAAAATGACCATGACGATTGACGGGAACAAAGGGCGGTGTAACCGTCTCCATCCGGTTCCAGTGCTGCCGGATAACACGTCCCGAAGCTGAAAACCCAATCACTTATGGCCTACGAACTCCCAAAATTGCCTTACGCCTACGATGCTCTCGCGCCCCACATCGACGCGAAGACGATGGAAATCCATCATACCAAGCATCACCAAACGTACATCACCAACGTTAACAATGCGCTGAAGGACCAAACGGCCTTGGCCGCGCTTCCCGTCGATACGCTGATCGCGGATCTGTCGAAGGTGCCCGAAGCGATTCGTGGTGCCGTGCGCAACAATGCGGGAGGTCATAGCAATCACACGTTTTTCTGGACGATTCTCGGCCCAGGCAAAGGCGGCGCTCCGAAAGGAAAGCTCGCCGACGCGATCGCTGCCACCTTCGGTAGCTTCGACAATTTCAAAACCGAATTTGCCAAAGCCGCCACCACCCGCTTCGGCTCGGGCTGGGCTTGGCTCGTCGTGGGAGCCGACAAGAAGGTCTCCGTCGGATCCACTGCCAATCAAGATAGCCCGCTGATGGGCAAGTCCGTTGCCGGCATCGAGGGAAAACCGGTGATCGCATTGGACGTGTGGGAACACGCGTACTACCTCAATTACCAAAATCGCCGTCCGGACTACATCGGCGCGTTTTGGAATGTTGTCGATTGGGACGCCGCAGAAAAGAACTACGCCGCGGCAACCTGACCGACGACGCCCGCTCGCCGATCTGCATCCCACCGCACCGACTTCGGTGCGGTTTTTTTGCGCTCACCGCGCTGGCATGACCTCCATACTGGCGTCGAACCGGCGTCAGTCTAAGGAAACGGAAATGCGTTCGCAACGCAGGGCTCGGTTTAACCCAGGATCGTACTCTACGAGTGCGGCCGATAAGCGCACATCCTTCTCCGCGACGTCGAAGCGACGCGGCATCCCGTCGAGGAAACGAGCCACCACCGGAGCGATCTCTCGACCCAGCACCCCTGCGTGGGGACCGGTCATCCCGACGTCGCAGCCAAACGCCGTACCTTTTGGTAGGACCGAAAAATCCGCGGTGGCCACGTGCGTGTGCGTTCCTAGCACCGCCATCGCGCGGCCATCCAAATACCACCCCAACGCCTGTTTTTCGCTGGTCGCCTCCGCATGGATTTCCACGAAGGCCGCGTTCGCTTTACCCACCCCCACGGTCCGAGCGAGAAGCGCATCCGCGGTCGCAAACGGGCAATCCGCTTTCGGTCCCATAAACTGCCGCCCGAGCACGGTAAAGAGTGCGAGTCTGAATCCGTTTTTCTCGAGAATAAGATGGTCCCGCCCCGGACACGAAGCGGGGAGATTTGCCGGCCGGCACACGCGCTCGAGCCCCCCGATTTCGGCCTCGAATCCCCGCTGGTCCCAGACGTGGTCGCCGAGTGTCAACGCATCGAGATCGCCTGCCAAAAGTGTCCGGGCAATCGCGCCCGTGAGTCCGGCTCCCGCGGCAGCGTTCTCGGCGTTGGCGATCACAAAATCTAAAGCGTGTTCCTTACGGAGCGACGGCACTCGCCGAAGGACCACGTCACGACCCGGGCGGCCTACAATATCTCCGATGAAAAGGACTCTGATCACGGACCGACGCAGACGAACCCGCCGGCTGCTGACCAGACATTTGTGCAAAACCGCCCTGCAGGGCCGCTCGTTCGCCCCTTTTCCGCTCTTGCCTCCCCGGCGTTGCCTTCGTTAATAAGAGGGGTTCCTGTCCCAATTCTTTCGATGAAAGCCACCACCTCGCCCACAGCGTTCCCTCAACCCGAAATTGGTCGTGAGATGAATGGAGCCGACTCGGTCGTCGAGTGCCTCCTCCGCGAGGGCGTCGACTCGATTTTCGCCTATCCAGGCGGCGCATCCCAAGAACTGCACCAGGCTTTTGCCCGCTCCGGCAAAATCCGGGTCATCCTCCCCCGCCACGAACAAGGCGGTTCCTTCGCCGCCGAGGGCTACGCGCGAGCCAGCGGCAAGGTCGGAGTGTGTATGGCCACAAGCGGTCCGGGAGCGACCAATCTCGTATCCGCCATTGCAGACGCCTACATGGATTCGACGCCATTGGTCGCAATCACGGGACAGGTGTTCTCCAAGTACATCGGCAAGAGTGCTTTCCAAGAAACTGACTTTTTCGGGATGACGCTGCCGATCGTCAAACATTCGTACTTGGTTCTGAATGTCCACGACCTCCCGCGCGTGTTCAAAGAGGCGTTTTATCTGGCTCGGACCGGCCGCCCGGGTCCCGTTGTCATCGACATTCCCAAGGACATCCAGCAGGCGCGGTTTCAGCCCGTTTTCCCGGCCACGGTCGAGTTCAAAAACCCCTATATCAACGAGGTCCATCACGCGAGCGACGAGACTCTCCGGCAGGTGCTCGCCTTGATCGGCGAAGCCAAGCGCCCCGTGCTTTATGCCGGAGGCGGAATCGTTTCGGCGGAGGCGCATCGCGAGCTTCGCGCGTTCGTGGAGAAGACCAATGTGCCCATCGCAACCACTTTGATGGGGATCGGCGGCTTCCCGGAGACCCACCCCTTGTCGATGCAATGGTTCGGCATGCACGGTGCCGCTTACGGAAACTGGGCGGTCGATCAAAGCGACCTCCTGCTCTGTTTCGGCGCGCGTTTCGATGACCGGATCACCGGCGATGTCAACCGCTTCGCGTCCGGTGCCAAGATCGTCCACTTGGATATCGACGCGTCCGAACACAATAAGAACAAGCGCGTTTTCCTTCCCGTGGTGAGCGACGTGAAATACGCTCTTGGTCGCTTGGTCGAACTCGCAATCGCCAATAAGTTCACCCCGCCGGATAACAAGGCGTGGCACGCGCAGATCTTGACCTGGAAAACGGAACATCCCTTCGACAGCTCAGCCGGTTTCGGCAAAAGCGCGCACATTCTTCCCCAAGAGGCGGTCGCTGTCCTCTACGAACTGACCAAAGGCGACGCAATCGTCACGACCGGGGTCGGACAGCATCAGATGTGGGCGGCGCAATTTTATCGTTTCGACGAACCCCGCCGCTACATCAGCTCGCTCGGCTTGGGCGCAATGGGCTACGGCTACCCCGCCGCGATCGGTGCCAAGGTCGCCTGCCCGGATAAACAGGTGATCGATATCGACGGCGATGGATCGTTCGTCATGAACATCCAGGAGCTAGCGACCGCCCACATCGAGAAAATCGCCGCCAAGGCGATGATTTTGAACAATCAGCATCTCGGCATGGTGGTGCAGTGGGAGGATCGCTTTTACGGAAGCATCCGCGGCAACACGATCTTGGGCGACGAAAAGAACGTGGGGAGCCCGGATAATCCTTCCGGCCTGTATCCCGACTTTGTCAAAATCGCCGAAGGCTTCGGCGTCAAAGGCCGTCGCGTGATCAAAAAGAGCGAGCTAAAGGAAGCGATCCAGGAGATGCTCGATCACGACGGTCCATACGTGCTCGACGTCATCGTTCCCTACACCGAACACGTGCTCCCGATGATTCCTGCCGGAAAGACCGTGAAGGAAATGATTCTAAAGTAGTTCTCTCCGCCTCCGCTTGCGCGGTGCACAGACCGGGTCGCGCAATGAGTACAAAAAAGCCACCTCCGAAGAGGTGGCTTTTTTTCGGTGCCGTTGGGCAGCGAAGAACGAAAGCGAACGATTAGGTCGTCGGCACGGTCTGGATGGTCTTGAGAATCCGACCGGCCACCAGATACGGATCCGCGGCGGAGTTCGGACGACGGTCTTCGAGGTAGCCCTTGTAGCCACTGTTCACGAAACTGTGAGGGATACGAACCGAGGCGCCACGATCGGCGAGACCATAGGAGAACTTGTCGATCGACTGGGTCTCGTGCAATCCCGTGAGACGGAGGTGATTGTCGGGGCCATAGACCGCAATGTGCTCGTTCCGATACTTGTCGAATGCAGCCATGAGTTTCTCGAAATAAGGTTTGCCCCCCGTCTCGCGCATGAACGTCGTCGAGAAATTCGAGTGCATTCCGGAACCGTTCCAATCGACCGACCGGCCCCATTCGCCACGGATCGGTTTGCAGCTCCACTCGATGTCGATGCCGTAGCTCTCGCACAAGCGACTCAGAAGATAACGGCCGATCCAGACCTGATCGGCGGCGTTCTTGGAGCCCTTACCGAACACTTGAAATTCCCATTGACCCTTCGCGACTTCGGCGTTGGTCCCCTCGATATTGATGCCGGCCGAGATGCACAGGTCGATATGCTCTTCGACGATCTTGCGAGCGACATCGCCTACATATTTGTAGCCGACTCCGGTGTAGTAAGGGCCCTGCGGAGCGGGATAACCTTCAGTCGGGAAACCGAGGGGACGACCGTCCTGGAAGAAGAAATACTCCTGCTCGAAGCCAAACCAGGTGCCTAGATCGTCAGGAATGGTCGCCCGAGAATTCGTCGGGTGCGGTTGGCCGTTGGGCAACAACACCTCCGCCATGACCAAGAATGCGTTCGTGCGAGTAGCGTCCGGATAAAACCCCACCGGCTTCAACAAGCAGTCGGAGCTCTTACCTTCCGCTTGCATAGTCGAACTCCCGTCAAAACCCCAGACGGGGAGATCTTCAAGCTTCACCGACGAGACTTCACCGTCGATGATCTTGGTCTTGCTTCGCAGTCCGGCGAGTGGCGCGTAGCCATCCAGCCAGATGTATTCCAATTTGATTTTGGCCATGTTTGGTAGGTTTATGAAGGACGTGGAGATGTGATCGTAAAGGTTAAAAAGAAGCCAAGACCACAGGCACCAGCCTCAACATTCGAGCACCTTACATGCCAGAGTAAACTAGAACTTTTATTCATGCGAGAATTCCACCCAATTTCTCCAGACTGCGCGAATTGTGTCACGAAGTCGGCCTTGCGTCCTGTAAATGCGGGCTAAATTGTCCAAGAACCGCTCATGCATGAGGTCAAAGATACGCAACGCGCTGTCGTTAGAATTGGTTACGATGGGCGTGTCCACAAGACTTTCCGCGGTCCCCTTGCGCCGGAACGCTTCTCAAACGAGGTGAGGGTGCTCAATCACCTCGAGGCACGAAAGTGCGATTTTGTACCCCGACTGCTGGAATCGGATCCCGATCGGCTGAAAATAGTCACGTCCAATTGCGGTCGAATTGTCGAACACCTCGATCCCGAACGAATGGTCGAGCTTTTCGCCGAATTGGAACCCTTTGGGGTCCGTCACGAAGATCGGTTCATGCGCAATGTGACCTATCGAACGACCGATGGACGGTTCTGCCTGATCGATTTCGAATTTGCCACCTTGCTGGATGAGCAAGGCAACCCCATCTCGACCTCGCCGTCTTTGCCGGCGGAGTGATCGAAGCCCAATTTTTGTGTCCCCTCCTTCCGTGCCCCCTTCCGAAACGCCCCCGCCGGTCAGAGCGCTTCCGCCGATCCTCAAGTGGTCGGGATTGACCGATCGCGGTCGCGTTCGCGCAAATAATGAAGACGCTTTTTTGGCGTTGGCCATCGACCGCCACGAGGTTCGTTATCTCGGAAAAACGGGTGAAGCCCCTCTCGATTCCGCCGACTTCGTCTTCGCCGTGAGCGATGGCATGGGCGGGGCCAAATCGGGCGAAATTGCCAGCCGATTGGCGGTAGACCGCATCACTCAACTCCTTCCGCCCACCGTCCGATCCTCTCGCGCCCAGGACGACTCCAGCCGTGCCGAGGTCCTCGGCACCGTGGTTGCCGCCATCCATCGCGATCTCCTTTTACTCGGGCGCAGCTACGAGGAGTGCGCGGGAATGGGGGCCACCCTCAGCCTCTGCTGGTTGACCGCGGGGCGCCTCTATTTCGCACACGTCGGCGACAGCCGGATCTATCGTTTTCCCGCTGCAGGAGGGCTCAAGCAGCTCAGCGACGATCACAGCCATGTCGGTTGGCTTCGGCGCAAGGGCCAGATCAACGAACGCGAGGCGCGCAGTCACCCGCTCCGCCACTCGCTTCATCAAGCGATCGGTGCGGGCATCAAGCACCTCGATCCCCATTTCGGCTCGACCGCGCACAGCCCGGGCGATCGTTTTCTGATTTGTTCCGATGGCGTCACGGACGGACTTTGGGATCACCACCTCGACGAACTTATCCGCGAGACGAAAGGTCCCAAGGCGTCCCAACCCGCCGCGCAGCGGATCGTGGAAGAAGCGGTCGAAAAGTCCGGACGCGACAATGCAACGGCGCTCGTGATCGAAATCGGTCCTCCCACGACCCCTGCCCCGTAACACACTGAGCTTTCAAGATGATTCCCCTGTTCGTTTACGGGACGCTCAAGCGGGGCTGCAAATCCCACGCCTATCTTGCCGGTCAAACCTTTCTTGCCGAAACGCGCACGCTGCCAGGCTATCGGCTGCTCCTTCTCGACGGTTATCCCGGGCTGGTTCCGGCCACGGACGACCGCGAGGGCGTCACCGGCGAGCTCTGGAGCGTCAGCGCGGAGTGCCTGGAAGCGCTCGATCGTTTCGAAGGGCTCGCCGAGGGACTCTACCGCCGGGAGGCCGTGCCGTTGGACAAACCGCATCTTTCCGCAGACGCCTATCTCTACGCGCAGAGCGGGGAAGGCCGCCGCGTTCTTGGGGCTGCGTGGACCGAATGACCCACCACGCAGCGATCACGAAGCGATCGTCCCGGCCTTTGTCTTCGAAATCGACAGCGGCTGAATCGTCGCGTGCTTCGGGATTCGTGCGACCTTCACGAAACGCGCGCGAAACAACTCCACCAACCTCTCGCGAACGTCCGCTGGAATCCTAGCGACGAGATCGTCCAACAGGGGCACGGCCCCGCTCGGCCGATCGGCCTCTTCGCGTTCGTGCTCGAGGTCATCGCGGGCAGGCGGAATCGATACCGCTTCGGGCGACGTACGAAACGCGGAACCAAGAATGACGTCGAGCGGCGGCCCCTCCTCGTCCAAGGGAACCTGCGTGGACGGCAACGCGTCGTTCAAGTTCGCATCGCCGGAGGTATTGGCTTCAGGCAAAGCTGTCTCGGGCGACCGTTTTGTCGGCAAGGCTCGGTCCGGAGGCCCCGAGACCTCCGACGCGGAACGCGGTGACGCTCGCAGGATCGTTTCGCTCGCCGATACGGCGATCGCGTCCGCCGAAAGGCGGGCCTCAATTTGAAGCAGTGGGCTCAGTTCTTTTTTTTTAAGCTTCCGTCCTCGCTCGCTTTCGCGGACGAGTCTTCCGAAAGCGCAGCCAGCTCTTTGATCAGACTGTCGATCGCGCGGGCACGACTGGCGTCGACCGCCTTCAGCAGGGTGACCTCGAAATTGATGCGTTCTGCGAGGCCCAGCTTGACCGCGCCCTCGCCTTCACGCAGCCCATCGAGCAACCGTGTAATTTGCTCCGTCGTCATCGCCAGCCCGCCGAGAAGATCGCTCTTTCCACCGCGACGGATCGCGTCCAGCAAAGCCCCGCGAACGAGTGCCTGCAAATCGCTCAACAGGCGCACAAGGTCGCGGCCGTTTTCGTCGCACTCGTCGACGATTTGGACGATTTTGGGGTGATTTCCAGCGGCGAGCGCCGCAGCCAGCGCAGAAATCTTTTCGCCCGCAACGAGCCCGTACACTTCGAGCACCTCGGGTTCGGTGATCTCGTTTCCACAAAATGAAATCATCTGATCGAATATCGATTGGGCGTCACGCATGCCGCCGTCGGCCATTCGCGCGATGCACGCAAGCGCACCGTCGGTCACGTTCACTTTTTCGTCGATCGCGATTCTCCGCAGGCGCCCGACGATCAACTCGCTGGGAATCGGCTTGAGATCGAAACGCTGACAGCGCGAAAGAATCGTCGGCAGCACCTTCTGCACGTCCGTCGTCGCGAAAATGAATTTCACGTGAGGCGGCGGCTCCTCCAACGTCTTCAACAAGGCATTGAACGCCTGGTTGGACAGCATGTGAACCTCGTCGATGATGTAGATCTTGAACTTCCCGTGCGCAGGTGCGTAACGCACGTCGTCGCGCAAATCGCGGATTTGATCGACCGAATTGTTTGAGGCACCGTCGATCTCGATCACATCCATCGACGTGCCGTCGGCGATCGACTTTACGACGGGATCGAGCGGATCGAAATCGGCGTTGGGGCCGTCGGTGCAATTCAGCGCCTTGGCGAAAATGCGCGCGGTGGAGGTTTTTCCGGTACCGCGCGGTCCGACAAAGAGATAGGCGTGGGCAATCCGTCCCCGCACAATCGCGTTCCGCAACGTCCGCACCACGTGATCTTGCCCGACCACATCGGCAAACGTTTGCGGGCGCCACTTGCGCGCGATGACTTGGTAGGCGGAAGACACAGCTCCAGTCCAGACACGGCGCGGCTGCGCGCAACTGAAAATTGGTACGGAGAGTCGGTCAGGAAATGGGGGCCGCCGGCAGGCTCCAGATATCCCGCGCGTATTCGCGGATTGTCCGGTCGCTCGAGAACTTACCCACGCGTGCCGTGTTCAGAATCGCCTTCTTCGCCCACCCCGCGGTATCGCGGTAAGCCACGTCCACTTTCGCGTGTGCATCGCTGTACGAGCGGAAATCCGCGAGGACCAGGTAAGGATCTCCTCCTGCGAGGAGACTATGATGAACGAGCGAAAACGCGTTCTGCTCATGGGGAGTGAAATAGTTCGATCCCAACCAATCGATCACCGCCCGCAATTCCTCGTCCTTTCCGTAGTAGGTCCACGGGTTGTAGCCCTTGGCTTTCATCGAAATCACGTCTTCGACTTCCAAACCGAAGATGAAGATATTGTCGTCGCCGACCTCCTCCTTGATCTCGACGTTGGCGCCGTCGAGCGTTCCGATCGTGAGCGCGCCATTGAGCGCCAGCTTCATGTTTCCCGTACCCGACGCTTCTTTACCGGCGGTGGAGATCTGCTCCGAGAGATCGGCAGCCGGAATAATCCGTTCCGCCAGCGAAACGCGATAATTCGGCAGGAAAGCGACCTTTAACTTCCCTCCGATGCGGGCATCCTCGTTGATCCGGGCACCCACCACGTTGATCGCACGGATAATGTTCTTGGCGAGATCGTAGCCGGGAGCGGCTTTCGCCGCAAAAACGAAGACCCGCGGCACCATCTCGAGCCCGGGATCGCGGAGCAGCCGGCGATACAACGCCAGAATGTGGAGAAGGTTAAGGTGTTGCCGCTTGTATTCGTGAAGGCGTTTGATCTGCACGTCGAAGAGGGCGTCGGGAGAGACCTCGATTCCGCACTCGGCTTTGATGGCCGCAGCCAAGTCGACTTTGTTTTCGCGCTTGATCGCCATGAACGCGTGTTGAAAGGCGGCATCGTCGGCAAATTTCTCCAGTCCACGCAGGAGATCGAGGTTCTTCACCCACTCGGCCGAACCCAAGCTCTCGGCGATCAGCAGAGCGAGGCGCGGATTGCAATCGAGAAGCCACCGGCGCGGAGTGATTCCATTGGTCTTGTTCTGAAATTTCCCCGGAAAAAGGGCGTCGAACTGCGGAAACAAATCCCGCTTGAGCAGCTGCGTGTGCAAAGCGGCCACACCGTTGACCGCGTGCGAACCGACCACCGCCAGGTTGGCCATGCGGATTTGTTTCGCGCCGCCTTCCTCGACCAAGGAGCAGTCGCGCTTCTTGCCGTCGTCGCCCGGCCACTTGGCTTCGACTTCGACCATCAGGCGTCGATTGATTTCCAAGACGATCTGAAGGTGGCGCGGCAAGACCCGACCGAAAAGGGGCACACCCCACTTCTCCAGCGCTTCCGGAAGGAGCGTGTGGTTGGTGTAGCCAAAGGTCGCAACCACGATCTTCCACGCATCCGCCCATTCGAAATCGTGTTCGTCCAGAAGGATTCGCATCAGCTCGGGAACCGCGACACCCGGATGCGTATCGTTGAGCTGCACCGCCACCTTGGCCGCGAAATTATCCCAAGAATTACCCGCAAATCGAATGTGCCGGCGGATGATGTCCCGCAACGAACAAGCGACGAAGAAGTATTGCTGGACGAGTCTCAGCTCTTTTCCGTTTTCGGTTTTATCGTTCGGGTAGAGCACCTTGGAAACCGTTTCGCCCACCGCCTTTTCGCGCACGGCATCGACGTAGCCTCCGGAATTAAAGGCGGCCAAATCGAACTCCTCGGTCGATTTCGAAGCCCAAAGGCGAAGGAGATTGACCGTTTTTGTTCCATAACCCGCGATCGGAATGTCGTAAGGCACACCGAGGATCGTCCGAGTATTGACCCAACGCGGACGATAGTTGCCGCGATCGTTAAACACGTTTTCGACTTCGCCGTAGATCTGGACCTCCGTGGTGTATTCCGGCCGAATGATTTCCCACGGTGTGCCGAAAATCATCCACGCGTCCGGGTGCTCCAGCTGATGGCCATTGACAAACTCCTGTTTGAACAAGCCAAATTCATAATGGATTCCGTAACCGATTGCCGGGAAATCCAAGGTCGCGAGCGAATCGAGAAAACACGCCGCGAGGCGCCCAAGGCCACCGTTGCCCAAACCCATGTCGACCTCGGCCTCACGAACCGCCTCATAATCCACGCCTAAGTCCTTGAGCGCCGTCCGGGCAGCGTCCATCAGGCCGGTGTTGTAAAGGTTGTTCTCCAATAAACGACCCATGAGGTACTCGAGCGAGAAGTAATAAAGACGACGGACATTCTCGTCGTTGTGAACCCGCTGGGTAACAATCAGGCGCGCGTGAATCGTCTCGCGAACGGCCATCGCGGTGGCAATCCACCAATCGCGTGGACCGGCAGTCCCCATATCCCGAGCCAGGGTGTAGGTCAGATGCCGCAGGATCGACTGCTTGAAACGAACGTTCGTGCTCTCGGACGCAGCCAGAGCCCCTTGGTCCGTTTCGGTCGTTTTGGCGGCGGCGGGTGCTGAGTTTTGGGATTTAGTGGCGGCAGGCATGCGTTTGGGAAGAGTGAAGTAGACCAGAAACCGTGCCACGCGCACCGCGGCGGTCACGCCCAAACCTCGATCGCCGCCAGAAAGCGCGGATTCGAGGTCGATTTGGCGCTAAAAACGAACGCGTACGCTATTTTTGAAACCGACGGGCCAGTTCCCCGTGATTGAGCTCGATGTAGGTCGGTTTGCCGCCCGGACTCGTGAGGGGCGCACGTGTCGCGAAAAGCTGAGCGACCAGACCGGCGATTTCGGCATCTGTCTGTAGCGTCGGTAGTCGAATTGCCTTCGACGCCGCCAATCGCGCGAGGTCTTCGCGTGCGAGACCGACGTCTTTCTCCTGCAGTCGACCTTCGCGCAAGGCACCCAGCAGGTCTCGGAGAAAAGCCTCGGCATCCCCCGGCTCCATCCACACCGGCAAGGCCTCGATTCGAAAAAAATTTCGCCCAAATTCGGCAACTTCGAACCCATGCCGATTCAGAAAGTCGAGTCGGTCGGTTAACAAGGCGGCAGAAATGGGATCCAACTCCAGCGGCACTGCCAATAAAAGTCGCTGGCTCGGAACATCCCCCGAACGAAACTGCGCATGAAGCCGTTCGAACCAAACCCGTTCGTGCGACGCCCGCCGATCGAGGAGCACCAGCCCGGAAGACGTTTCGAACAAAGCGTACGACCCGTGAGCGAGGCCGACAAAGCGCCAGGCCGGCAACACCGGTCGAGCCGACATGGCCGCCGCCGGCAGATCCAAACTGCGCCCCGGATTCGCCGCACATGGTCCGGAGGGCAAAAGCACGCCCGCAGTGTGCCGAGCGAGAGCGGTAGGGGCCGGGGAGTCCGCAAGACCGGACGCCGTCGTTGGGCGCTGCAAGTTCGCCGCGGGTTCAAGTGCCGGCACCACCCGCGGAGCGATCGGTCTAGGGTTGGCGGCCGCACCCGAAACGGATGACATCGCTGGCGTTCCCCCTGCCGACCGGACGGACTCCGCAGCGGGATCGGGTAAACCGGGTGACACCGGCATTCCCGTCTGCGCGCCCTCCCCGGCCGGACGCGTGAGGGATGTCGCCGGACCCGGAGTTTCGGTCGCCGCCGAGCCCAATTCACGCAGGCGCTGCAAAACGCTTCGAATCACAAAGCCTCGCACCGCCGGCTCGCTTCGAAACCGCACCTCGCGTTTCGCCGGATGCACATTCACGTCCACCGCCGAAGGCTCGATTTGGAAAAATACGAAAGCCAGCGGGTAACGGCCTTTCGGCAGCGACTCCTGATAACTTTCGATCAAAGCATAATTGAGGGTCCTGCTATCGACCGGTCGTTGGTTGACGAAGGTGATCATCTCATGGCGGGTGGAACGACCCGCGCCCGGACGACCGATCAAACCATGCAGGCGTGCCCCCCCCTCGGACACGTCCAGCGGGATGAGATCTTCGGCAATCTGCCGTCCGAAAATTTCTTCCACTCGCTCGCTGAACTGCCCGCATTCCGGAGAACGAAAAATGGTACGCCCGTCCTCGATCAGGACAAAGGCCACGTCGGGTCGCGCCAAGGCGTACAGGCGAACGCATTGAACGATGTGCGCCGCTTCCGTCTGGTCGCTCTTGAGAAATTTTCGGCGTGCAGGCACGGAGTTGAACAGCTGCCCCACCTCGATTCGTGTCCCGATCGGGCGCCCGCAGTCGCGCACGTGAACGAACCGGCCTCCGTTGACGAGAATCTCCGACCCGACCTCTTCGTCGGCCGAGCGCGTCTGCAGGACAAATCGGGAGACGCTGGCGATCGAGGGTAACGCCTCGCCGCGGAATCCATAGCTGGTCAGACGATTCAGGTCGTCCGCCACTTCGATCTTGCTTGTGGCATGCCGCTCCAAGGCAAGAAGCGCGTCGTCGCGCGTCATGCCGCCTCCATTATCCTCCACGCACATCAAGGCGCGACCGCCCACCCGAAACTCGACCTCGACCTTGGAAGCGCCGGCATCGAGCGCGTTCTCGACCAACTCCTTGATCACTGCCGCCGGGCGCTCGATGACCTCGCCCGCGGCAATCTGATTGGCGACACGATCGGAGAGGATGCGGACTTTAGCCATGCGAGACCCTTCTACCCTCGCGAAAACGACTGCCGGAGAGAAGCGAATTTCACGTTTTCGGCGCAGGCGGCACTTTTGCGTCGGCCGTTCGAATACTTTGGAGATCGATGAGGTTCACCAAATACGTCGCCGCACGAAACGGACGGAGGATCGCATTTCCGATGATCAACGGCTCCACGGTCACGGTTTTGTCTTCGTGCAGGCGCGCCACCAGCCACGAAAGCGTGCAAACGCTGACGAACACAAAGACGAAGAAGAGCTGAAACACCGCCACGTTCATCGCCGGTCCGTCGACGTCGCTCGTCCGTAGGAACCACCCACAGACCACCGGAGCGAAGCCACCCAGACACGCCGTCACCGCTCCGTGAATCGATACCATTAACGTCCGCTCGCCGTCCGGGACGATTTTCGGAAGGTAGTTGAGATTACCGATCGTCCAGCAGGCGGTCCCCAATCCCACCAGAAAATAGACGGCGAAGATTCCGACCACCGCGTTCGACTCGATCCGGAGGTAGAACCACCAGAACCCGGCGACAAATGCATAAATTGCCAGCGCCACGAGCATGAAGGGTTTCGCTCCCGTGAGATCGATCCGTCGCTTGATCGTCCACGCCGCCGCGATCACCCCGAGATAACGCGAGACTTCGAAGAGCATGATCGTACTCAAAGACAATCGTGGGACGGCCTTCAAATAGTAGGCGGCGAACGGCGGGATGGGCGTGGAAAGAATCGAAAACCAGACCGCCAGCCAGAGATAGGACCGGAAATGCGATTTCGAAAAAACATGCCGCGGCGTATCCCGGAGCACCGTCCGCAGACTGATCGCCGTCGGGCGCGGCGCGTCGGGCAGCTTTTTCAACGCATGATAGCTCAAGGTCGAACCGAGCAGGGCGATCGCGTACTGCACCAGGAGCGCCGTGTAAACCGGTAGGAAGGCAAAGAGCGCCGCGCAGCAGACCAAGGTAGCGACTCCGGCGATTCCAGAAACGAACTGATCCGTTCCAAAATACCGACCGCGCACCGCCGCCGGTAAAATCGAATACAGCCAGGGGGTGATCGCCGCCGCCCCGATCGAGCGAAAGAGACAGAAGAAAAAGACGCTCCACACCAACGCGTGCACCATCCATCCCTGCACGCCCCACCACGGTGCCAGCACCGCGAGGACCACGGGGACCGCAAGAAAGAAACTGCGTGCGCCCCACCCGCCCAACATCACGCGCTTGAACCCGAACCGCGGCAACAGGGCCGTCGAGAAGATCTGAATCGGCGTCAGAAGAAAAACGAAGGAATAAGCCCACCCCACTTGAACGGGAGAGGCACCCAGTTGCTCGGCAAACAGCACCATTGGCGTGCCGATTCCGATCTGCCAGGTGAGCGCGTTAAAAAAACCGAAGATCAGTCCGTGACGAAACGGATGAAGCTGGGGATCGCTTTGCGGGGTGGGAAACAGCGCCGCCATTTCGCCCGCTAACGGTTGAGGTTCTTTTTCCAGCGCGCGAGTTGGCGCTTCACCTGCACGGGACCCGGCATCCCGGTTCCTTTCCTCATCGCCATCGCCCGTTTCAGGTCGAAAACGTCCGCCCAGTCCGCTCCGAATTTCGCATGAACACCCTGCACCGATTCCGTGGAAAGTTGATCGAGGCGGACATTGTTTTCCTCCGCGAGTTTTACCACCGCGCCGATGGCGTGATGGGCCTCGCGAAAAGGGACGCCCTGCATCACCAAATAGTCCGCCAGATCGGTGGCCAGAAGCGCCGGATCGCGCACCGCCTCGGCACACCGCGGTTTGTTCACCTCAAGGCCGGCGAGCGTTCCCGCCAGAACGTCGATGCACACCGCTGTCTGGTCGAAACTGTCGAAAACCGGGGGCTTATCTTCTTGAAGATCGCGATTGTAGGTCAGCGGCAACCCTTTGACGAGCGTCAGGAGGGTATGGAGATTTCCCTGAAGCCGCGCCGACTTGCCGCGCAGGAGTTCGCAGGAATCCGGGTTCTTCTTCTGCGGCATGAGCGACGAGCCGGTGCAAAAGGCATCGGGAAGCTCGATGAACTTGAACTCCACGGACGACCAAATGATCAGATCCTCAGCGATCCGCGAAAAATGCACGCCCGTCATCGCACACGCGGTCGCGAAAGCGATGAACACGTCGCGGTCCGCCACGGTATCCATCGAGTTTTGGGTCACCTGCGGTCGGCCACGCTTATCGACGAACCCCAACGCCTTCGCCGTGAACTCCCGGTCGATCGGCAGCGTCGTGCCGGCAAGCGCCCCCGAACCCAGCGGACACCAATTCGCTTGAATCGCGACGTCCAGAAAGCGTTGGGCGTCACGGTCCAGCATCTCCATCCAGGCAAGGAGGTGGTGGGCAAACACGACCGGCTGCGCGCGTTGCAGATGAGTATATCCCGGAATCAGCACGCCGCCGTCCTTCTCCGCCAGTGCCAGCAAAGCGCGCTGAGCGAGTCGGATCTTTTCAGCAAGGACTGCACAGGTATGCTTGAACCAGAGACGCATATCGGTGGCGACCTGATCGTTCCGACTCCGCGCCGTGTGGAGTTTGGCCGCTGCCGGGACCCGCTTGGTGAGCGCCTGCTCAATGTTCATGTGCACGTCTTCAAACTGCGTGCTCCACACGAATTTACCGGCTTCGATCTCCTTGGCGATTTCGTCCAAGCCACCGTGAATCGCATCGCGTTCCAATGCCGAAATCAGACCGACGTGGGCCAGCATCGCAGAATGGGCTTTGCTGCCGGCGATATCGAAGGGAGCCAAGCGCGCGTCTAAGGACACGCTCTCGCTGAAACGCAACATGAGTTCTGCCGGGCCCGACGAGAAACGTCCGCCCCAGGTTGCCTGAGAGTGCTTCGCCATAGAGCGCAGAGGAAAAAATGCCCCTGCGGCCGGCGCAACGCGAAAGCGCGGCGCCCCCCCTGTACAGTTGGGATTTGCGCGTCGCTGCTACGCCCCGTAACGTGAAAGGCCATGAGGGTCCGCTTCGCCGTTTTACTCCATTTTGCGGCAGCCAGTCTCGCCTGCGGCGCCACGCCCGCCACCGAAACGTCACATTCCGCCGGACAGCAAGCCGCCCCGGCCCACGCTTTTCGTGCAGTGTCGGTCGCGAACACCCGGACGTCCGTTTACATCGGGACCGTTTCGCTCACGATGCCGACCTTCCAACGAAGCGGCACGTCGTTCGAATCGACGTATGTGACAAAGGTTTTCCCGTACTTTTTCTATAACGAAAATGGGCGCCTCCAGATCGAGATCCCCGACGCCGATCTGCAGCGCCTGGCGGCGGGAGAGACCATCGCCTTTTCGGGCAATGCGGAAAGCTCCAAAGGGGAACCCCGTCGGATCGAAGGCCGGGCCGTCCCCCAAAACCCGACCGAGGGCAAAATCAAAGTCCGCGTTTTCGTCACACCGAAGATCGAGCTTATCTTCAACACCACCTATCGCTTCCACGATTAGGGAATGTTCGGAAAGTGGTGCGCTTGGCGGGACTCGAACCCACGACCACCAGCTTAGAAGGCAGGTGCTCTATCCAACTGAGCTACAAGCGCGTATTTGAGACGCCCTGTTATGCAACGCACCGGCTTTCCCCGACAAGGGCAAACCGAGGAGCGAAAACAACCCGCCTTGCTCCCCCACCGGCAAATTTCCGCTTTCGGCTTGAAAAACGCCCCTCGCGCCCGATCGTGTGTAACTTTGGTGGAGACGCCCTCATCGTCTATCGGTTAGGACAGGAGATTCTCATTCTTCAAAGCGGGGTTCGATTCCCCGTGGGGGCACCAGCTACAGAGGAGACGCGCGCCGCGCATACGAAGCGCAGATAAATTTACCCCTGAGTCGCCAGCCACTGGAGAAAGCGGGATTCATGGGGAAGGAACTCACGAAACACGGTCGCGGCGGGCGCGGCTACGCACGCCGATCTGGCCTCCGCCCGCCGCTCACACGTCCGGCAGGTCTGCGTTCATCCCCGCAAAATATCACGCTCCCCTCCGTTGCCTAGGCAGTCACCGAGTCGATGCTTACGAGGAACGACGGCAACGGCGGGCTCGATGTCCGCCGCGTTCCGCGCGGCAGTCTTGCCGCGCACGCCGTCCGCCCGGCTCGACCGCTACCCGCCGGACCGAGCGCAAACGGAGTAGGAAGCATGGCTCGTGACGGTTCGGAGTCCGCGGAGAGCTGGCGCCAGACGTGCCGCTTGGGCCACTCCGAAGACTTCGGCTTCGAATTGTTCTCCAATTTAACGACTGCCTGTTTGTCCTTCTCGGAAACGGTCAGCAAAATCAACACAGACAGGTCTGCGGGAAGCCCTGACATGTAGAGCACGATTATTGTCGTTTTTCGTAATCCGTATCTACGCAACAAATCGCCAAACACGAGCAGCGCCGCGAGTGCTGCCGCGAAAACGGCAAACTGCAGCCAAAAGAGCCGTCGTCCTAACGGTCTGAGTCTTGGACGTTCTCCAGGCTCACGACGTGGACTTGAGCCACGGCGTGGTCGCTCCAGAACGTCATCGACCAGGCTCCTAGCAAGACGACTTCGTCGATGCGTCCGGTAGCGTCACGTTGCTGGAAGTCGCCCCGGCGGAACGGTTCGGCCTTTACGTGGTCGAGAAAGGCGAGCAGCCGTCTTCTTTCCACCCCTTTGCTTGCGGCGAGCGCCGCCCGCGCTCGCTCATGCAAAATCACTTCGTAGGCTGGCACCGCCGCGAAGCTCTAGCCGGTTTCCAAATGCTTTTTCGCTTCGCTCAGGCTGACGCCGCAGCCCGCCTCGATGTCGGCGTGGCGCTGCGCGAGTTCGCGCTGATACTCGGGATTGTCGACGCGCAACAGGTGCTTCAGATAAACCATGGCCTTCAGCATCTCCTCGTGCGGGAGTTTTTCGATCTGCGGCTTGATTTCGGCAAAAACCATGACGGACAAAATGTGGAGTCGTCCGGCCTCGTCCGCAAGCTCCGCTTCCTCCAACGCCGCTTGGGCCACAGGTTATGCTATACCGCTCCCGCTGTCTCCACTCTGGAGTCGAACGCCGACCGATTCTCACCGCGGAAACGCCACCCGCGACAGCCGGTTGTCTGAGGTATTCCGCGAGCAACTCCGCATGTCGCGCCCGCGGCGGGCGCATTCTCCTACGCCGATCGGGCCCCCACCCGTCGCCCACCAACGCCGTCATCGCTGCGTTCGTCCCCGCGGGGCAGACGGCATGGCAGGTCGGAAGCTCGGTGCAGAGCTGGCGGGAAGTGCGCCTCTCGGACTTCACAGAGACTTCACCATCACCGGAATTGCCGCGGCATACTTAGCTTGCGTCCACGCAAAGTGCCAGGCTGTGAAAGAAATCCAGCAGGCGGCCGTAGCAGGCCGACTTGAGCCCAAGGGTCCGAGCAAAGCTGGTGCCCCGCCGAGGTCCCGCCGGACGCACAGAGCGGCGAGCGGTGCCGCCAGCCACAGAAAGGAGCGCCGACGCGAGCACGCCGGGCACAATTGACAGACGATTATCCACCAGAAGGACCACAGACGCATGAGGTGCAGATGACTTGAGCGCCTAAACCCGGTCGATCCGAACGTAAAGAAGAAATTCAGCGAGGACGCAGATTGGCCCCGGAACTCGGAAGAGCCTTTCTCCCCACCAAACTTTTAGCCGCCTCATCAACCTTTGTCTTGTGTCCAAGAAACCGGTGCCGACACAGTGCGCGCCCAAGGATATGAAGTGTCATGAATGAACTGCTCTTACTTGCGACCACCGCGACGTCAAATCCCGCCGATCTGAAGGTGTGGGCCTATGTGGCGTTCGTCGGCCTCGTGATCTTTTTCCTCGCCCTCGACCTCGGCGTCTTCCACCGCGAAGCCCACGAAGTCGGCATGAAAGAAGCGATCGCATGGTCGGCGATCTGGCTGACGTGCGGCGTCGCATTCAGCGGGTTAGTCTACTTGGCGTACGAGCACCACTGGCTTGGGCTTGGGTTGGAGACCGCCATGTACAGCACCAAGGAGGCAATCAAGGCCGGCGCGCCGCTGATCGTGACGGGCGAAGTGCAGGGACTCGAAGCCGCCAAGCAATATCTGGTGGGGTACGTCGTCGAGAAGTCGCTGGCGATGGACAACATCTTCGTCATCGCGCTGATCTTCACGTTCTTCGCGGTGCCGCCGAAGTACCAGCACCGCGTGTTGTTCTGGGGCATTGTCGGCGCTCTGGTCATGCGCGGCGGGATGATCTTCCTGGGCGCCGGACTGATCGTAAAGTACCAGTGGATCTTGATCGTCTTCGGCGGGTTCCTGATCCTGACGGCGTTGAAGATGGCCCTGATCAAGGGCAACAACGATGTCTCGAAGAACATCGCGGTGCGGCTGTGCAGAAAGTTCTTCCGCGTGACGGCGTTCTACGATGGGCAGAAGTTCTTCACCAAGCGGACTCTCACGCCAACGTACAGCAGCAACCTGGCAGGCAAGGATGTGATGGATCCGGCACCGGCCGGCTCGCTGAGCGCGGCTTGGGCGATCACGCCCTTGTTCTTGGCGCTGATCCTCGTTGAGATCACCGACCTCGTGTTCGCGGTCGACTCGATCCCGGCCATCTTCGCGATCACGCCCGACCCGTTCATCGTGTTTACGAGCAACATCTTTGCGATTCTCGGGCTGAGGGCGCTTTACTTCTGCCTGGCGGCGTTGATCCAGAAGTTCCGATTCCTGAAGCCAGCATTGATTTTGATTCTGGCGTTCGTCGGCGTGAAACTGCTGCTGCTGAGCGTGCCGCCCTATCTGGACGTGATCGGCTTGGCCAAGGCCGACCCAATCAAGATCGATACGACGGTCTCACTCCTGGTCATCGTCGGCACATTGGCACTCGCAACGGTGCTGAGCCTCGCGATGCCAGCGGGGGCGGCACCGTTCGAGAAATCGCGGCCAAAGCAATGAGGGCGCACGCCGGTGGGCGGACGATCTCGGGGGCAGGCGAGACAACCAGAACATGAATCGGCACCGCCGTATCGCTCCTCGCACAACGAAAGGGTTCCAGAGTCGTCGACCATGAAGCCGACCACCGAACGAGAGTCTGGCATGCGCGTCCGCAGCCTAGTCGAGTCCACAAGCTTCAACAACGTCGTTGTGGCCGTCATTGTGCTCAACGCGTTACTCATCGGCCTGAGTACCTACCTGACCGATGCGACATGGCTTCGCGCGATCGGCGCGATCGAGACGATCTGCATCGGCATCTTCGTCGTGGAGATCGTGCTGCGATTCCTCGCTCGCGACTCGGCGGCGGCCTTCTTCCGCAACGGGTGGAACATTTTCGATCTCGTCATCGTCATCGCGGCGCTCGTTCCCGCGTCGGGCGGGGTCGGTCCGGTTCTTCGCATCCTGCGCGTGTTCCGCGTGTTGCGGCTGGTCAAGACCATCCCGGAACTGCGGCTTATCGTCGACGTTCTCATGCGTTCCGTCGCCAGCATGAAGTACGTGGCGCTCTTGGCGGCGATCCTCTTCTACGTCTATGCGGTCATCGGGGTCAAGCTATTCGGGGGCGGCGGCCACCCAATGCAGCCCTACTTCTCCAGCATCCATGAAGCGTGCTTCACACTTTTCCGCATCCTCACCGGCGATGACTGGACGCAGATGCGATACGAGCTTGGCCTGGCTGGTCATTCCTTGGGGGCGTTCACGGCCTTCCAAGTGTCCTGGATCGTGGTCGCCACGTTCCTGCTCGTGAACCTCATCGTCGGCGCCGTCATCAATAACTACCAGAAGGTGCAGGACATCGAGCAGCACCGGTTGCTCGCCCCGGACACCAGCGAGGGACGCGTGCGGGAGCTTGTTCGAGAACTCGACGCAATCCTCAGTGCCCGCGATGAGCAGCCGCGCGAGCCTACCGCGACACCTTGTCCGACCCGACTCGACGCATGACACGTCCGCTTTGAATTGTTCCCCGGCAATCGTACCTGCACCCGGGGCACCTACAACCGTACCAACAATTGCGTCTGTTGTTGCCCCTGTTACCGCTCCCGCGCCTGCACCGGCGAGTCCAGCTATCGCCGCATTCCGATGCGTTCCGAATTTTGGAGCCAGGCGAACCTCGCTCTTGGACCGAGACGATCCGCCGCTCGCCGGCGCGCACTCCCGAAAGGCTCGGCCTCGAGCAAGCTCAGCGCGGCGCATCGGCAGTGAGTCCCAAAGATGAAGCCGCACGCGCTTGATGGCCGTCGTAGGTATAGATGGCAGTGAAATTATGATGAAGCGCCGTCACAAGATGGAGGCAGTCGGACGCTCGAAGGAAGATCGACCGGGATAGCGTGGTGAAAGTCTTGGCCGCAGCTTCTACGATCGCACTATCGAGTGAGACCCAGTGCCAGAATCCGCTTATGTCGTCATTGTTGAACTGACGCACTACGGTGAGGAAATCGTCCTGGGTCCATTTCCCTTCACGAAGGCGGCGATGGAATACGGACATGAGCTCAACCCGAACCAATTCAGAGACGTATACTTCGTCTTCAGATTCGAGGCGTTGGCGGATTGCTGGAGACTCAAGTTCAGTGATATAAAACTTGGCGATAGCAGAGGTGTCACAGAATATCATCGGTCACCTCGCACTGCATCCAAATCGTCCATAACATCGGTGGACGGTGTTTTGCTCATGAGAGCGATGTATTCGGGGAGCAATGTGCGCTTCCTTCTACGGGGTTTTAATGCACTCGGACTAGTGAGCACAGCGATAGGGATCCCTCGATCGGTGATGGTTATAAAGGTTCGGGAAGCCCCGGCTTTGCGAACTAGATCGCCTGTCTTGGCGTGGAGCTGCTTGATTGTGAGAGAAGAAGGCATGGTGTCACAGTGTAACATGTAGGGTAAGAGTCAAGTGTAACAGTGTCACTTGGTTCTCGATGGTAGGCGAGCCGATCGAAACCCGACGTCTTCCACGATCTTTTCCCCTGCCATCGACAGAAAAGTCTCACGCGAAGACGCAAAGGAGAAGCGATCGAAGCGGGATCGGAACCGATCTCGGCAGGAGCTATCCGCAGATTACGCCGATTTCCGCAGATGTGCGGAAGGCTCGGAAGATTTCGATCGGGAAATCGGTCTGGAATCTGCGTAATCTGCGGATAACAAAGGGTGCGCCGCTTCATCGCCGCGGCGATCTCCAATTTCCAGTCGGCGCTTTTCGGCCCGTTGCGATGTCGGCGTCAATTTTCTTTATAGTCCGCGGACGTTCCGGGCGAGGTCGATTATTCTGCGTCGACGGGACGCCCGCCGAGCACTTTGTGGATGAGAATGAGCATCGTATCGGCGGTGTAGGGCTTGGGCAGGAAGTGTTGGATGCCGAGGTTGGCGGTCTTGGCCACCTTCCCGTTAGCGTTGAGGCCGCTGGCGGCGATGATTTTGGCCTGCGGGGCGAGCCTCCCGACGGCGGCGATGAGGCCCGGGCCATCGAGGACCGGCATCGTCATATCGGTGAGGATGAGATCGATCTCCCCGGAATTTTTGGCGAACAACGCGAGGCCGCTGGCGCCGTCTTCGGCGGTCAGCACGCGGTAGCCGAAGGCTTCCAGGGTTTGTTGGGTGACCATGCGGATCGGCGCCTCGTCGTCGACGACGAGGATGCACTGGCCGTGGCCGCGGGGGAGAAGCGGGAGTTGCGAGCCGCCCGGCGGCAGCGACGCGACGTTGGACTTGGCGAGCAGGTACACCTTGAATGCGGTGCCTTTGCCGACTTCGCTATCGACTCTGATGGAGCCTCCGTGGCTTTTGACGATGGCGGCGACGGTAGAGAGGCCGAGGCCGGTGCCTTTGCCGATCTCCTTGGTGGTGAAAAACGGTTCGAAGATCCGATCCACGATCTCGGGCGGCATGCCGCTGCCGTTGTCGGTGACTTCGACCAAGACGTAGGCCCCCGGAGCGACGACGCCTTCCATAGCGGCATACGGGTGGTCGAGCGTGCGGTTCGAGAGGGCAAGCCGGAGGATGCCGCCGGCGGGCATGGCGTCGCGGGCGTTGACGCAGAGATTCATCAGAACCTGATTGAGCTGGGTGGCGTCGGCGTCGACCGGAGCAACGCCGGTGGGCAGATCGAGGGTGAGCGTGATATTTTTCGGCAGGGTATCCTTCAGAATCTTGGCGAGATCCCCGATCAAGTGGCGGAGATCGACGGTGACGCGGTCGCCGCTCACCCCGCGCGCGAAGGAGAGAACCTGTTTCACGAGGTCGGCACCGCGCACCGCACTCGTCTCGATGAGCGAGATGAGTTCGGCCGCCTCGGGGCGCGGGTCGAGGTGGCGTAGCAGTCCGACCCCCATGAGAATCGGGGAAAGCAGGTTGTTGAGATCGTGGGCAATCCCGCCGGCAAGCGTGCCGATGCTTTCCATGCGTTGCGCGCGGAGGAATTGTTGCTCGAGTTTTTTGCGCTCGGTGATGTCGGCGTTGATGGCGAGAATCGATTTGGGTGCGCCGTGGGCATCGCGGACGAGGGTCCAGCGGACTTCGACGGTGACGGGGCCGCGGGCTTTGGTCTGTTTGATGAGTTCGCCTTGCCATTCGCCGTCGCGGATGAGCGCGGCGCAGCCGGCGCCGAACTTGGCGAGATCGACCTTATACAGATCCCGCGCCCGTTGCCCCTTGGCCTCGGCTGCGGTCCAGCCGTAAATGCGCTCGGCACCTTTGTTCCAGTAGACGATGCGGTCTTCCAGATCCTTGACGATGATGCCCTCATAAGCGCTGTCGAGCAGGGTGGCTTGCTCGATCAGAGCCTCGCGGCTGCGGCGAACTTCGCTGACGTCATGCAGGTAGACGGCGAGCCCGTCATGGGTCGGGTAAGCGCGGGCTTCGACCCACCGGCCCGTCGGTGCGTAATTGGCTTCGAGGACCACGGTGATGTTTTCGGCCACGGCGCGGCGGAAGGCCGGTTCAAAGGGGCCACCGGCCGCCTCGGCCAGCTCGGTCCAGATGGCGCGGCCGAGCAACTCAATCCGGGCCCGGCCAAGGAGAACTTCCGCCTGGCCGTTTAAGTAGGTAAACCGCCAGTCGCGATCGAGCGTGAAAAAGGCGTCGGTGACGCTTTCGAGCGTGACGACCAACCTCGCATCGAGCGCGCTAGCTCTTTCCGCGGCGGCGTGTTCCTCGGTGATATCTTGCAAGGCGCCCTGGACGCTCACAATCCTGCCGGTGGCATCCCGGATGGCTTCACCGGTCGCTCTGATCCAGATGCGGCGGCCGGCGGCGGTGATCATAAGGCGGACGAAATCGATCGGAGTGCCGTCGGTCTCACATGCCTTGAGCTCCCGGGCGATGGCCGCGCGCTCTTCTGGGGGAAAAAATCCGATGGCGGCCTCCAAGTCTGGCGTGTGGAAGGGTGGCAGATCTTGGAGCGCCCTCATCTCTTTCGAAATCGTGAGAGTATGGTCCGGCACGGAGAGCATCCAACCGCCCAACTTGGCCGACCGGCCGGCGATACGGAGGAGATTCTGGTTTTGCAGCAGCCGGGCTTCGGCATGTTTGCGCTCGGTGATATCGCGCTCGACGGCGATAATATGCGTGAAGCGGCCCGTGCCGTCCGCCACGTGGACGATGTCCAGTTCCAGCCAGTATTCTTCGCCGGATTTGCTGTAGTTGATCACTTCTTCGCGGATCGGTTGATGCGTCTCGAGCGCGCGACGGATGCGGTCCAGCCCGTCGCGCTGGGTCTTGGGGCCCTGCAGGAACCGGGGAGTCCGGCCGATCGCCTCGGCGCGGCTGTAGCCGGTAAGGCGGACGAAAGCGTCGTTAACATAGAGAATCTTCGGCCCCGGGTGATCGAAGGGTTCGGCCTCAGTGATCATCACGATGTCGTTCAACCGGTCGACGCAGGTCTCCAGCAAGCGCAGTTGTTCTTCGTTCTTGCGCTCCCGCGAGATGTCGCGCGCCACACAATATTTGAGCCGGCTGTCGCCCACCGTATGCACGTGCCAGGAAAGCCAGCGGTAAGAGCCATCCTTGCAGCAGTAGCGATTGGCGAAATTGGTCGTGGAGCCCGGGACGATCCGTTGGTCTTCCTCCTGCGTCCGGGAGCGATCTTCGGGGTGGACAAAATCTAGCCAGGGGCGGCCGGTGAACTCCGCTTCGCTCCAGCCGAGGGTGTGGGTGACGGTGGGGTTGGCCTGGATAAAACGCCCGTCGAAACCGCCGATGCAGAGGAGATCCGGCGACAAATTGAAGAGTCGGTCGCGCTCTTGCTGCGCGTCACGGCCGGCGGTGATATCCTCGACGATGCCGAGGAAATTTCGGGGTTTGTCGGGCCCGCCGTCCATCAGGGAGAGGGTGAGCCGGGCCCAGATCTGGCGGCCGTCTTTGCGCACGTAGCGTTTCTCCACCACGGCCTGCGGTGCGCCGGCCTGAAGGCGGACGACGGCATCCGCATCGGCCGCCCGATCGTCGGCGTGGGTCATATCCACCAAGTTTCCGGGGTCGAGCAACTCGCCCTCGGTCTGGCCCAAGATTTCGCAATATCTCTGATTCACGTGCTGGAACCGATAGTCGGGCCCGACGATAAACACGCCCATCGGCGATTGGTCGAAAACCTCGCGGAACCGTTGTTCGCTGCGCTGGAGCGCGGCCTCGGCCCGCCGGCTGCGTTCCTCGGTGTCGATGGCGGCGATCGCGAAGGACACATCCCCCGCGAGTTTTTCGAGGAGCTGCACTTCCTCGGTGTCGAAAAAGTGCTCGGTATCGGCATACAGCGCGAATCCACCGACGACGCGGTCGTGGATTTTCAAAGGGAATACCGCCGCCGAGCGATAGCCGCGGGCCAGGGCCAGGTCGCGCCACGGAGCGAAAGCGGGATCGACGGCAATCTGTTGGCTAACCACGGTGCGTTTTTCTCTCACGGCCGTGCCAAACGGTCCGCGGCCGGACAGCTCGGGACCGGCCGAGACCTTTATGTCCTCGAGGTAGCCGACGATATCGCCGGCACGGGCGACCGGGGTGACGGTGGTTTCTTCCGGCTCGGTCAGCCCGATCCAAGCGGCCCTCAGGCCTCCGGCCGCCACGGCCAACTCGCAGGTCTGGGCAAAGAGGGCCGAACGCTCGTGCACGCGCACGATCATGGCGTTGATCTGGCCGATTACGGCGTGGACGCGGTTGAGCCGTTGTAGGCGGGCTTCAGTCGCTTTGCTTTCGGTGATATCTCGGCAGGTCCCGACGGCGCGCACGGACTTCCCTGCGGCGTCGGCAAATACCTGCCAGCGCTCCTCCACCTGCTTCTCACGACCGCCCGGCAGGACGATGCGATGCTCGATCGCTCCGGGGCGCGGCGGGTTGAGCGACGCGAGCAAGGCGGCTTCCACGGCCTGGCGGTCGTCGGGATGCACCCGCTCGAGGAAGCTGGCGTGGGAGACGGTGAGGGTAGCCGGATCGGTTTCGAAGATGCGGTGCGTCTCCTCCGACCAGCGCACCCCGAAGGTTTGTAAATCGGTCTCCCAACTGCCCACGTGGGCGATTCGTTGCGAGTCGGCGAGCATCCGGTTCAACCTTTCCTGCTCGGCGAGCAATCGTTTCCCTTCCAACTGGTTCATGACCTGATCTCCGAGCGTCCGTAACACCCGGAGCTGTCGGTCGCTCAGCTCCCGTGGCACGCGGTCGATCACACAGAGTGTCCCTAGCGCCAACCCCTGCGGGTTCACCAACGGAGCTCCGGCGTAGAAGCGGATGCCGGGACTGCCGATCACGTCGGGATTGTCGGCGAAGCGGGCGTCGCGGGTAGCATCCGGCACCACCAGCAGCCCCGTCCCGGCGATCGCGTGGGCGCAAAAGGCGACCTCCCGCGAGGTCTCCGACGGAGAGAGGCCGATATTGGCCTTGAACCATTGCCGGGAGGCATCGACGAGAGTGATCGCCGCGATCGGCGTTTCGCACAGCTCCGCCGCAAGGGCCGCCAGCTCGTCAAACTCGCGCTCGGGCGGGGTGTCGAGGATACCGTAGGATCGCAACGACTGCAGCCGCTGGGCTTCGTTCGCTGGCGGGGTAGGGATCATTTGCTTTGGGGGAACAAAAACTATCCCGGCCGGGACGCAAGGTTCATACCAGGCGACAGGGGTCGCGGGCCAGACAGAGTGGCAGGCGGTGTCAAAACTCGAAGATCCCTTGGCTCGGTCGCGGCGGAAGCGGCGATTCCGCACTCACCGGCGCGCAACACTGCGGACCGTCGTTGGCGGGCTTGTTGATCAGGCTGGAGACGGGCCACGACTGCATCTTTTCCGCGGGGTATGTGCGGCAGAGCTCCTTGAA
>Ga0105046_10000309_pt1 | contig 65715 bp, 57 predicted proteins | sample MAT03_FD_78385 | JGI IMG/M metagenome (GOLD analysis project Ga0105046, IMG submission 78385) | Freshwater microbial communities from Lake Fryxell liftoff mats and glacier meltwater in Antarctica - MAT-03 (megahit assembly) | ecosystem: Environmental > Aquatic > Freshwater > Ice > Liftoff...
ATCATTACGCCAATTGGGAAACTTTTAATGAGGCTTTGGATGAAATATTCGATAATATAGGCTCAAAGTACAGTATCCAATTTACTTGAATTTGTGTCGATTATTTCAGCCCAACTACTTAGAGCCAGAGTTAGAAAACTGGGTTTGGACAGGCTCGCCTCTTATCAAAGAGGCTATCAACTGGAAATACAAAGAAGAAATTGTGGATTGGTTAGCTACCCAAAAATATACTTTTAATGAAATTGGCAAGCCTGATCGCCCCAAAGAAGCCTTTGAAGCAGTACTTCGACACGCCCGAACGCCCCGTTCTTCTTCAATCTATCGAAAAATATCAAGTCAGATTTCGTACAAAAGGTGCGAGGATAGGGCGTTTTTGAAACTGATTTCTATGTTACAGCAATGGTTTAGGAAGAATTTGAAAGACTAAATACTACGCCCACTACAAGGGAATGACCATAAAAGAAGCCGAAAAATGGTTTTTGGCCGGGCTACTCCGCCGCCGCCAGCGTAATTACCGTTACGCTGGCGGCTTTGTTTTGGAGTAGTTCGGCAATCACTGATTCGAGCGTTGAGCCAGTAGTCATTACGTCATCTACGACAGCTACGCGCTGATTTTCAATAAGTTGGGGCTTTGTTACTTCAAAAATGCCCGCCACGTTTTCAAAACGTTCGGCGCGGTTTTTTCCCGTTTGGGTTTCGGTAAATTTGCTCCGAACAAGCACCTCATTCGACCACGGCACGTCCAAGCCCTGCGAAAGTCCTTCGGCAAAAGCGTCGCTTTGGTTGTAGCCGCGCTGGGCTTGTTTGAGCAGATGCAGTGGCACAGGCAGCATCAAATCCAGCCGTTGGCCTACGCCTGTTTCGCCCAGCTCGCTGCCGTACAAACGTCCCAGCAGCCGCCCTACTTCGGGCTGATTGTTGTATTTGAGTTGATGCAATAGCCGCTGCACCTTGCCCTGACGCTCAAACTTCAGAAAAGCGTACACGTTTTGAACAGTTACTTTTCCCGCAAATTTGAGCGTCAAAGATTCGACAGGTATTCGGTGCGACTCCGTGCGCGGGAGGCCAATCCGACATTTGGTACAAATTATTTCTTCATTGCCCAGCAAAGCCGTACCGCACGCCCGACAAGGATCTGGATAAGCCAAATCGAGCAATGCGTGCCAGTACTGAGCCAAGGCTTTTTTCATCTTTCGGGTTTAAAGCCGCGCCGCCGCCGCCTGAATAAAGGCCGTTAAATCGCTGCCCGACAGTGACCCCTGCGACAAAAGTGCCAAGTTATAGGCTTGCCGAATGAGTTGGTTTTGTTCATCGACGTTGGTGGTATTGAGTAGTTTTTGGGTAGCGGCGTGGTTGGCGTTGATGGCTACGTTGTAGGAAACGGGCATGTCGCCAAACATCGAACGCTGGCCCGACATGGCTGCCATGTCGTTCATACGGCGAATAAACTCGGGCAGCGTAATGACCACGGGTAGTTCGTCGGTGGGCATGGCTTCTACGCTGATGTTCAGCTTTTTATCGCTCAGGGTTTCTTCAAAAAGCTGCTTTACCCGCGCTTGGTCGTCGGTAGAGAGCACACTTTCAGCCACTACGTCTTTCTCAATGAGCTTGTCGAGCGTATCGGAGTCCACGCGCTTGATGGCCGTTTTTTCGACTTTATATTCAATCGAATTGACAAAGTGGCCGTCTATTGGGCTGTCGAGTAGCAGCACGTCGTAGCCCCGCTTGCCTGCCGACTGCACGTAGGCATCTTGCTTTTGGGTGTCGGTGGTGTACAACCAAATGGTCGTGCCATTTTTATCGGTTTGGGTGTCTTTTACTTTGTTGGTGTATTCTTCAAACGTAAAGTGCTGGCCAGCGTTACTCTTGAGCAAACAAAATTCTTTGGCTTTCTCGGCAAATTTTTCGTCGCTAACAATGCCATATTTGACAAAGATGCCGATGTCGTCAAACTTTTTTTCAAAATTTTCGCGGTCGTTTCTAAATAGCTCGGCGAGTTTATCGGCTACTTTGCGCGTGATGTAGCCACTGATTTTCTTGACGTTGCCGTCGGCTTGTAAATAGCTGCGCGACACGTTGAGCGGAATATCGGGCGAGTCTATTACGCCGTGTAGGAGTGTCAAAAAGTCGGGAACAATGTCTTTTATTTCGTCGGTAATAAATACTTGACGACTGTAAAGCTGAATTTTTTCGCGGTTGTTGCGGAAGTCGTTTTTGATTTTTGGAAAATACAAAACCCCCGTCAAATTGAAGGGATAATCCACGTTGAGATGAATCCAAAACAGCGGGTCTTCTGACGTGGGGTAAAGTTCCTTATAAAACGCCAAGTAGTCTTCGTCTTTCAGGTCGGCGGGCTGCTTGGTCCAGATAGGCGTTGGATTATTGACTACCTTGCCGTCAAACTCAATTTCGATGGGCAAGAAGCGGGCATATTTTTCGAGAATGCCACTGATGCGGTAGCTGTCCAAAAACTCTTCTGAGTCTTCGGTAATGTGCAGTATAATGTCGGTTCCGCGCTCAGTTTTTTCGGCGGCTTCAATGCTAAATTCAGTCGAGCCGTCGCAAGTCCAGCGGGCGGCTTCGGTGTTTTCTTGGTACGATTTGGTGATAATCTCCACTTCTTTGGACACCATAAAAGCCGAATAAAAGCCCAAGCCAAAATTGCCAATAATGGCAGCGCGGGCATCTTCTTTGTCTTTGTATTTTTCGACAAATTCGGTAGCACCCGAAAAGGCAATTTGGTTGATATACTTTTTGATTTCGTCGGCCGTCATGCCAATCCCCCGGTCGCTGATGGTGATGGTTTTGGCATCTTTGTCGAGTATGATGCGCACTTTGAGTTCGCCCAATTCGCCCGAAAACTCGCCAAACGACGCTAATTTTTTAATTTTTTGCGTTGCGTCCACGGCGTTAGATACCAGCTCGCGCAAAAATATTTCGTGGTCAGAGTACAGGAATTTTTTAATAATGGGAAAAATATTGTCTGTATGAATAGACAATTGGCCTTTTTCTACTTGTGAAGTTGCTGCCATAGTGCTTGATTTACGTTTTTTTTGTTGTAGCCAATGTTTCTCAAAACCCGTTCCAAATGCCTCAAATCTGACAGATTGTCAGACCGCTACCCGCTCATTTCTCCGTAATGATGGCCATTTGTTCTTTTTTTACCTTGGGTTTGATAATAAGCCGCAGCGATTGGTCGTAGGTAACGTAGTTCCAGAGCCAATTGATAAAAATGAGCAGGCGGTTTTTTACGCCTACAATCGAAATCAAATGCACAAACATCCAAGTAAGCCACGCAAAAAAGCCCTGAAATTTCCAGAAAGGCAGATCTACTACGGCCAAGTTGCGTCCTACGGTGGCCATTGAGCCGAGGTCTTTGTACGTAAATGGCTGCATGGTTTGGCCTTTGAGCAGTTTTACGATATTTTTTGCCAATAAATCGCCTTGCTGCATGGCAGGTTGGGCCAGTTGCGGGTGGCCATCTGGATACTTTTCTTCGGTCATCAGGGCCAAATCACCGACGGCAAAGACATTTTGCAGACCATCTATCTGATTAAACCGACTGACTTTCAGTCTTCCACCGCGCCCAGTGGCTTCGGGGGGTAGCCCCGCAATGCCGTTGGCTTTTACGCCAGCGGCCCAGATGAGGTTGTTGGTGCGGAGGCGGTCGCCGGTGTTGGTATAGGCATATTTGCCGTCAAAATCGGTGATACGCACGCCGAGTCGCAGGTTTACGCCCAGGTCGGTGAGGTATTCTTTGGCTTTGGCCGATGCTTCGTTCGACATCACTTCCAGCACCTCGGGTGAGGATTCGTAGAGGTAAATCTGCATGGAGTCGAAGTTTAGTTCGGGATAATCTTTGGGCAAGATGTGGCGTTTCATTTCGGCCAGCGTTCCGGCAATTTCCACGCCCGTGGGGCCTCCGCCCACAATGACGATGTTCATCAAGCCCAGCCGCTCTTCGAGGCTTTCTACGCTGAGGGCTTCCTCAAAATTTTGCAACATTCGGTTGCGAATGGCCAACGCCTCGCTCACCGACTTCATGGGCATGGCATTTTCGATGATGTTTTTCATGCCAAAAAAGTTGGTATCGGCACCCATTGCCAGCACCAAGTAGTCGTATTCGATTGGCCCCAAGTTGGTTTCAATCGCGTTGGCTTCGGGGTTGATTTTGGTAACTTCGGTAACGCGGATATGCACATTTTTTTTGGACTGAAACACTTTTCGCAGCGGAAAGGCAATGGAACTGGGCTCCAGTCCTGCCATGGCCACTTGATAAAACAGCGGCTGAAACTGGTGGTAATTGTTTTTGTCAATGAGTATAATCTGTAAATCAGGTTGTTGTGCAAGTTTGCGCGCAAGCACCAGTCCGCCGAAGCCTGCACCTACAACAACGATGCGCTTTTGGTCGGTTTTGGGGAGGTTGGGAGTCATTTTTGGTTTTTAGTTTAATTGGCCTCAGGGATATTTTTACAACGATTGGGTCAAGAGTTTGGTTCTTACCCAACTTTTAGAGCGTCAATACAACACGGCTCGGAGTTCGGCGGCTTTTTCTTCGGGCATGGTGTCGGCCATGAAGTTGCCCGCGCCCAATTCGGGGCCAGCCAAAAACTTCATTAAGCCAGGCTGCCTTAGTGGCGGCTCAAAATGCAGGTGCAGCCGATAATGCGGGTATGCCTGGCCGTCGAGGGGAGCTTGTTTTACGCTCATTACAAACGGGAAAGATGCTTTAAAGTTTAAATCATAGCGCCTGATTACTTCGTGATAGACCGCTGCCAAGCCTGCCAACTCGGGCGGAGTAAGGCGCTGCAAATCGGCGTGGGCTTGTTTTGGGAAAACGTAAACTTCGTAGGCGTAACGCGCAAAAAATGGCAAAAAAGCAATGGCGTGGTCGTTTTCGGCAATAATACGAAGTTCGTCGCGCTGTTCGGCGGCGATGATGTCGGCAAACAAATCTTGGCCAGTTTGGTGGTAGTGCCACTGGGCTGCTTGCATTTCTTGGCTCACCCAGTACCAGTCAAAATCAACGGCGTAAAGCTGACAATGCGGGTGCGGACTCGATACCCCGACTACTTCGCCTTTGTTTTCAAAAATCAACAACGATTTAATGGCCAAATTGGCCCGCATTTCGGAGGTTTGTTGTTGCCACACTTCAAACACTTCGACCGAACGCGCCAGTGGTAGTTCTGCGAGGGTTACGTTGTGGCTGGGGTCGAAGCATATCACGCGGGCAATACCACTGGCGGCTTGCCGCCGATACAGTCCATTGTGGGTAATTTCTTGAATATCAGGCGCGTGCAAACCCACCACGGGGTGGTCGTTGTCAAATACATAAACCGACCGGTAGCTGGGGTTTTTCAGACCGCTGATGCGGGTATTGTCGGGGCACAAATAGCAATTGGGGTCGTAAGCAGGGGCGGGGAGGGGCTGGTTGAGTGGGTCAAAACTCCAAGGGCGTTGGTTGCGATGGGCCGCATAGACAACCCACTCGCGCCGCAGTGGGTGCCAACGTTTTTCCCATTTGTTTAAATTATTCACCTATCCTATTTGATTAATAGTGCTTTGCTATTTTTTGTGCGCTACTTCTTTTACGTCTAATTGCTGAATCAAAGGTGTTTTTTCGGGGGTCAGCGTAAAGAAAATTTCGATGTTGGCGTGCGTTCCTTCGAGCATAAACTTACCGCGCAGTTGGTTTTCGGGCAGCAAAGCGGTGCTATTTTTGATTGGCCCTGCTTTGGCGTACAAATCTTGAAAAGTTTTACAAAGTTTTTCTTGGGAATAATCAGCAAAGAAATTTTCGGCAAATAGCCCGCTTTGGGAAGCGTTTTTAAAATCGGGCAATAGATTGATTAACCGCGCTTTACGGTCGTTTAAAATAACAGAAACGGGTAATTGACGTGGCTGCAAATTGGCCGATTTAATGATGTTATCCAATGCCTCTAAATTGGGCGCACCCATGCCCGCGTAGGTGAGGTTGGCGTGCGACACAATGGCGAGGCCGTATTCGGGTAGCATGCGCCATTGACTGCCAAAGCCTGGTAGGCCGCCGCTGTGGCCCACATAGACGCGGCCTTCGCAGTCGCGGGTGTGGTTGAGGCCGTAGCAATAACTAACCGTGGTGGGGCAGGCGCGTCCGTCGGGGTACTTGAAATTGGAATTGAGCGCACTAAACGTGGCGGGTTGGTGCATCTCGCGGAGCGAACTTCTTTTGAGTGGGCCGTTGTCGGTGTCGTTGCGCGGCGGCCAAGCCGACAGGTGCATGGCGGCGTATTTGGCAAAGTCTTCAATGGTCGTAATGAGGCCGCCCATTGCCCCGTGCGCGCCATCGTGAAGCAGGGTTTCTTCTTGCCACGCGCCATCTTGCCATCGGTAGCCGTGGGCGAGTAAAGGCGCGGGTACTTGGGTGTATTCCCAGTAGGTGTGGGTCATGCCCAATGGCCTCAAAATGGCCTCGGTGATGTGCTGTTGGTAGGGTTTGCCTGCTATTTTGGCAATGATGCGCCCCAGCATGGCAAAGGCCAAATTGCTGTACTCGTAGGCCACCCCCGACACGTTGGCAAACGAAACCCCCTGCTTGATGAGCTGCGTCAATTCGGCTTCGGTGTCGGCGAGCTGGCGGTCGCCCCAGGGGTTGTCTTCTGGAAAACCCGCCGAATGGGACATTAAATTTCTGACCGTAATTTGGGGCGCATCGGCGGTAAGCAACGTTACTTTTTTTAGTTCTGGAATGTACAAATGGGCGGGGTCGTCGAGGCGTAGTTTACCCGCATCGCGCAGCTGCATGATGGCCATGGCCGTAAAACTCTTGGTCATAGACGCAATCCGAAAGGCTGACTGGGGCGTGGCGGGCGTTTTTTGAGCCAAATCGGTGTAGCCCATGCCTTTTGAGAAAACCAGTTGTCCGTCCACGATTATCCCAAATGCCACGCCGGGCAACTGCCGCAAGGCGGCATAATCTTGAAAAATTTTCTCAACGGCAGGAAACGTTTTTTGGATTTTTTGTAAACGAGTTGCGTCTTCAAAAACGGGCACTTGGTAAGTGGCCTGTTGTTGCCCAAAAGTAATTTTTGCCACTATAAAGGTCAAAAAGAGCAGTTTGTAGTTCATATCTTTCTTTTTTTAACTTTTTTTTGTAAAAAACAACCCTCAAAACTAAATACTCAACGCCAGCCTAATCATGCCGTAGTCGTATTGTTGGTCGAGGTATTCAAAAATGGGGGCTACGGGCGTGTTGGGCTGATAGTCCACGGCGCGGGCGGCGGCCATGATGGTTTCGTATTCTTGCTTGCGAATAAACCGCCAAAAATCAATGTCGTGGCCTTCTTCTTTTAGTTTGATTAGATGCCCCACAATAGTCCCTGGGTTGAGGTTTCTGGTTTGGGCAATAGACTGCAAATCAACGCCTTGTTCGTACAGTTCCAAGGTTTCTAAGTAGGTCATGCCTTTCACTACGCGCGTGCCAAGTTGGGTGTTTTCGCGGGCAAAAGCCACGATTTCGTCAATGAAGGCTTTGCCGTAGCGGCGGTATTTTTCGTCGCCCACACCCGATATGGCCTTGATTTGGGCTTCCGAAATGGGCCGTCGTTGTGCCATTTCGGAAAGCGTCGCATCGCTAAATATCACAAAAGGCGGCAGGTCGAGTGCGTCAGAGATTTGCTTGCGCAATGCCCGTAGTCGCTCAAACATGGCATCGCGGACAACCTCTTTTTTGGTTTTTTCTTTGGGGGCCAACTCTTCTTTGCGGGCTTTGCGCTCTTCGGCGGCTACAAACTGCACCAAATTGACCTTGCGGCCATTTTTTAGTATTTCCCAACTCGTGGCATTGAGCTTGAAGGAGTGGCCTTCGTCGTAGGCAATGTCCATCACGCCCGAGTTGAGCATCTGGCTGAGGTAGTCGGCCCACTGTTCGCCGCGCAGGTCGCGGCCTGTTCCAAAAGTGGGCAGCTGGTCGTAGCCGTGGCGCAAAATATGCTGGTTCCGACTACCGCGCAAAATATCAATGAGCGTTCCCATGGCTATGCTTTCGCGGGTGCGTGCCACGCCCGAAAGTGCTTTTTGTGCAATTACTGTGGCATCAAACTTCGAGCGTGGATTGCGGCATACGTCGCAGTTGCCGCAGTCTTTTTCGACGTTTTCGTTGAAATAACTCAGCAAAATGCGCCGCCGACAAATATCAGCCTCGGCGTATTGCTTCATGCGGTCGAGCTTGGCTTGCAACACTTCTTTTTGTTCTTGCGGTGCTTCCGACTGCGCAATCATGTCTTGGCGCATGATAATATCCCCAAAACTGTAGAAAAGTACCGTTTCGGCGGGTAAGCCGTCGCGTCCTGCCCGTCCTATTTCTTGATAAAAACTCTCCACATTGGAGGGCAAATTGTAGTGCATCACCCAGCGCACATTTGATTTGTCAATGCCCATGCCAAAGGCCACCGTGGCCACCATCACCTGCACGTCGTCGCGCAAGAAGCGTTCTTGCGCCCGCGAGCGTTCATCGCTGCCGAGGCCCGCGTGGTAAAAAGCCGCCGAAATTCCCGCTTTTCGCAGCCCATCGCACACCGACTCGGTGCCTTTGCGGCTTAGACAATACACAATACCTGGCTGTTTGGGCCGATCGGCCACAAAGCGTTTGATTTGTTCGATGCGCCGCTGCCCTGGCAGCACGGTAAGGCTTAAATTGGGGCGGTCAAAACTGGCCAAAAACACGGGTGCGTCGGGTATGCCCAACTGTTTCAGAATATCGCGGCGCGTTACGCGGTCGGCGGTGGCGGTAAGGGCTACTACGGGTACGTGGGGGAATTCACGTTTTAAAATGTTCAAATTTCGATATTCGGGCCTAAAATCATGCCCCCAAGCCGAAATACAATGCGACTCGTCAATGGCAAATAAGCTAACTTCCAAATCTTGTAAAAAACGGAGGGTATTTTGCGAAAAAAGCCGCTCTGGAGCTACGTATAGTAGTTTTAGCTCTCCCAGTTTACATTTCCACAGCACCGATTCTTGCTCCTGTGGGCTTAAACTTGAATTTAAAAAAGCCGCCGCTACGCCGTTGCCGCGCAGGGCTTCTACTTGGTCTTTCATTAGGGCAATGAGCGGCGAAACAACCACCGCCAAGCCATCTTTGAGCAACGCTGGAACTTGAAAACAGAGTGATTTGCCACCGCCCGTAGGCATTAGTACCATGCAATCTTGGCCGCGCAGAATGTTGTCAATGATATCGGCCTGCAAAGGCCGAAAAGTATCGTATCCGAAATATTGTTTGAGAACTTGCTCCTTGGTCATGGTTGGTTTTATGTGCAATCAAACAAACCAACAAAAAAAACAGCTACCAGTCAAATTTTAGTCAAATTTTAATGTTATTTTGCATCTTTGCAAATAAATAGCAGCACTGCCATACACCCAGCCTTTAATTATTGGGGGCCACTGCCGCTTTTATGAAACACCAGTCAATACATTAAAAAAATAGGACGTTAGCTCAGTTGGTTTAGAGCGCCGCCTTGACAGGGCGGAGGTCATGGGTTCGAATCCCTTACGTCCTACCACAGTTTATGGATAGTCATCTGATTAATCGCCACCCGACGCTCAATTTGACTAAAACCCAACTTGCACCCGCAGCCCTGGCATGACGTTGCGACTAAAAAAGCCGTTAAAATAGACTTCGGGCTGAATTTTGACAATGCCCCGCGCGGACACCGTCATGGATAAATTCCAGGTGTTGCGTTCAAAAATACCACCACGGTAGGTCATAACGCGCCCCAGATAGATGCCAAACAGCACGTGGTCGGTATCAACCCTTACCGTTGGGCCTCGTTTAAAGTCGTAAAATGTTACGCCAGCCTGCAACACGCCGTTGCTGTTGGTACGCCAGCGACCCGTTTGCTCGTCTTGGCTTGTCCAAAACATAGACCGCCAACCCAATGTATAGCCTACATTATGGTATTTGCTGGGTACAAACGCTACCTCGGTTTGTGAATTTGGTGCCAATTGGTTTCTGAAAACACCCACCCCAAAGGTTTGGTGGAAAGCCAAAAATGGCGAGAGCTCGGTTTCAACTGTCTTAAAAATGGGTTTATTGGAGTCTTGAGTGTAGGAAAGGACGTATCGAAAACCTATTCTTTGTAAATTATGGTGCGGATATTGTTCTATATCAAGTAGGCATTGCTGGATTTTTTGGTTCAATCCACCTGATTTTAGAATCATATTTATGTCATCTAAGTTATTGACAATCAGCACATAGTATACACTAGGTAGGAAGTTTTGCTTTTCTGGAATCAGTGCTTTTTCTTCACCAATTTCAAATTTTTGAGATGCAATCACTAGCGTGTCTTGTACTGTTTTTACCAAAATAGGCTCGCCCACCTTCGAAAATTGAAACCGCTGCTGCGCGTTTATGTTTTCGTTCCACGTAAGCTGGTTTTGTCCATTTGCGAGCAAAAGGTAATTAGCACGCTTAGAATTTGTATTTTCGTTCAAGGCAGGCTTGATGGACGCATAGTTTTTCTGAAAGGCGACAAGTACGGAATCTAAGTTTTGAAAGTCGCGCAGATTTTGGACATTTTTGCTGTAAATTATCAACTGGTTTCCCAGTTGATAATTAATCGTCATGGTGCTGTAGTTTAATTGCCGCATTGATTTTAAGTCTAAATTTTGGGCAAAGGCGTGGCAAAAGATGCCCATAAAGAGCACCGTAGTGAAGATGGTTTTCATGTTTGTTTGGGTGTTTAAACGATTATTGAATTGGGTTTGAAGATTTATTTTTGAGCCAAGTCAGCAGCGTATTCTCGGAAGGCTGCTCGGTTTTTTTTCGCCAATTGATGATAATAAAGCCGTTATTGTCGGCTTCTTTTTCTAAGGTGGCCGCTACTTCGGTGCGTTGATAACTGTCCAGTTCGTTGGCGTGAACAACCTTAAATTTGGGTTTGGTTTTCTTTTCGGGCTGTGTTTCGGTAAGCACCGTTGCTGTGGTCGGAGCTAAGGCCAGCGGTGGGTTGTCGGTTTGGGAGGCTGGTTTTTCTACCGCAATAGTCATTGGTTCAGCGTCATTGTCAATTACTTGAAAATCAGCAAATTTTTGGGTTTTATCACTCGTTTTTCTGGCTACTATCAACCTCCGAGGGGGAGACTGGCGCAGTTTCGGGCTGGGTTTGGCAGTAGCCGTTTCGGTTGTCTTTATTTTGTTTTGGGCAAGTGGCACTTTTTCCGTCCTTGGCCACTGCCACCCAAGCCCCGCCGCTATTAGTAGCAGCACGGTGGCGGCAGCGGTAATAGATGCCCGCACGGGCAGCCCCGTCCTCGTCGGCATGACAAAATATTTTCTTATCAGTACCCGTGCAGGCGACGCCTCATTCGTTGGGGCAGCGTGCAGCTCACTTTGGAGTTGCTGCCAAAGTTCGGTTTGCCGAAAAGAAATGGGTGTGTCGTCAAGGCTTTTTACTGCTTGCCGCACCCGCTCATCAAACTGATCCTGCTTGCTCATAGCCTCGATTTTTTAGTTTTTGTTGCAACATGGCCCGTGCCTTACTCAGTTGCGATTTGGACGTTCCTACGTTGATATTCAATTGTTTGGCAATTTCCTCGTGGTTGTAGCCTTCTACCACATACAAATTAAAAACGGTGCGGTATCCCGTTGGTAATTCTAAAATGGCAGCGTAAATGGCCTCGGCATCCAAATCAGAAGGGGGCGTTTCAGCACTTACCCAGTCGTCGGCTTCATCGCTCGCTACAAAAACGGGCAGGGCTTTTTGCCGTCGCAGGTGCATGAGGGCTTCATTGACCATGATGCGTTTGAGCCACACTTCCAAACTGTTGTCATCTCGGTACTCAAAAGCGGGCAATCCTCTAAAAAACTTCAAGAAGCCATTCATTAGTACCTCTTCGGCTTCTTGTTGATGCCGCACGTAGCGCATACAAAGCCGAAACAACCGGCCCGCAAAGGTTTCGTACAGCCGATTTTGCGCAAATCGGTTGCCTTGCTGGCACATTTCAATCATGTTTTGCCACTGATTCACGGGTGCGGTTTTGGTTGCGTTTCAAAGTTAGAAATGCAGAAACATAGAAAAGGGTTGCCTCGGCCATTGAAATAAAATATTCAGATTTTTATACCCACGTTACTTGGCTCGTCAATTTCCTGAATGATTTTTTGAAAGGTGCTATCTACTTTAAAAAACGACCGCCGCACGGCATCATAAAACTGGTCAAGAATGATAAATTCTTGGTCGTGTTCGGTAAAAGTAACGCGGTCAGCCACCTCACCTTCGGCACTGTACACCAACATTTCGACGCGGTAGTTTTGGCGTTTATCCAGCCATTTATCTACCGTAATCACTTCCCCGTCGCGTAGTTGTAGTTTGTACTCATTTTCGCCGCTGGTACGTTGCCAATGGCGCACTGCGCCTTGGTTTTCTCGATCAGTTTCTGAATCAGTTGTTTGAAGTGGTCTGGAAGCATGGTAATAAATTTTATAAGGTGTAGCACGTCCAAGGTTACGCACCGGTGGTCTGTTTTAGCTCATTTTCAAAGTCAATCAACTGCATCTCGAACGCCTCTAAATGCTGCAACACCCGGGGAACGTTGATTTTGCGCGAGTGGTCGAAAATATACATTTGGAGATTTTGTAAATCAATTTGCAGGTCTGTAAACGACAACTTAAACTCGTCGCGCTCGGTTAGGGATTTCAGGGTTTGGTTGGCCTTTACTCCTATCAAAATGATGCGTAAATCTTTCATGCGGACGTAAGCAATTTCAAGTTTGTCTTGATTGAGATAATTCTGCGCTTCTTGCGTTATTTTCACAGCACGGTCTATGTGATGGCCGAGCAGTATCTGTTGCACTTGATTGATAGAAGCGTTGAGGCGCGCGCGCGTTTGTCGGGTTTCTTCTTTGATCGTAAGTATCTGAATATAAGCCAAAAACAAGCCCGCCGTGGAAGCGATAGACCCAATGACAGATACATAATTGACCAGCGTGCGGTCGGCGGATTTGAGTACCCACAGTACCCACACAAGCGACGTAATGGCAATAAACAAAATAACGTAGGTAAAAAATCGGTACCAGTTCATGTTTCAAAATTACGCCAATAATTCCAGAATCTCGCCAACTTCCCCCCGAAAAACCAACGCTTTGGGTTCTTTTTGACCGCGCATGGGCAAGCCCACTTCGCCCAAAATCTCCCAGCCGTATTTCTGCAATTTTGGCCGAAGCACATTCAAATCTTGCCCTTGCCAACAGGCCGAAGCCACGCCCGTTTTAGCAAAATCGCAGGGATAGGTTTTGAACTCATAATCAGGGTGTTGGGGGGCATACACGTGTTGCTCCATGCCAATGCGCGCTTGGCCGTGGCCCATGAGGCACATCTCAAAACCCATGTCGGGCGGGCCACCCATAATGCTTGCCGCACCAGGTTGTTTGAGTGGCAAGTCATTGACGGGAACGATGCCCAACACCTTGGCATATTGCGCTTGCTGCTGCCGCGTGGCCAACGAAATTACGGCGTTAGCAGGGGCGTTGATGCCCGCCACCGCCGACTCTTTCAGGAGTGAAACGCCGCCCTTGCGCCGCACAATTTGCGTAACAAAAATCTGCTCGCCCGCTGGGCCAATAAAAGCGGTGCTTTTCATGACGATATAGCCCAGTGGCTCGGGCCCTTCGCAGTCAAATTCGGTGGGCGGAGCAACGGCCCCAAAACGCGCCCGCAGCACCTTCAAATAGGCGTTGTCCACGTTGGGCGTACCGGCTTCAATGACACACAGGCCGTTGTCCCAGGGGCGCGCACCGATGCGACTGGGTACAGCGGCAACATCGGACGATTCTAATAGACGAACCACCGAGCCTTCGGCGTGGCCCAGCAAAATATACTTCCCCAGGTGCGTCCCAAAAGTCGCTTTTTGGGTTGCCGAAAGCTGTCCTTCTTCCAAAATTTGATAGCCCAACCCGTCGGTATAAAAACGAATACTTTGCGCCCAGGTATTTGTAACCACCGAAATAGCTTGCAATTCCCCAACAATATGCGGTTTTGTAGAATTCATATTTTTTTTGTTTAATCTTTTAGAAAAAAAACTGTATAAATATTAAACAAAGATGGTAGGTTATGCTAAATTTTTTAAAATTGCAGCCTGATAATTTTGTAAAATCACCAAAAACCGAATAAAACCATGACGCTGCGATTATTTCCAAAACACATTGGCATCTGGGAAGGCACTTACACGCGCATCTCTCCAGCGGGCGAAATGATTGATCGTTTCAACAGCAAGCTCACCATACGCATGGAAGGCGAGCGCGGCTACCACCAAGTAAACGAATACACTTGGGCCGATGGACATTACGAGTGCCACGATTTTGGCGTGTCGCAGTTTGACGAAAACTGGGAACTGCAATTCGACAATCCGCGCATCAAAGGCCACGCCTGGGAAACCCAAAACAGCGTAAACTTGATTTGGTCGTACAAAGACCGCCCCGGCTCGATGCTCTACGAAATGATTGACCTCATTGGCGACGACGAGCGGACCCGTATTCGCACTTGGAAATGGTCATTCAAAGACCAATTTGAGGGTTTGACGATGATTCACGAGAAGAAAACGAGCGACGATCCCGAAGAAAATCTTGCCTTTTGGACAGAACTACCCAGCAAACGTTTCATGGGCGAAAGCAGGAGCAATAGATAATTTTTGAGTTGATGAGTAGTAGAGTTGCTGAGTTATAAAGATTCGCCACTCAATAACTCAATAACTCAATACCTCAACAACCAAAAAATGACCATCACCGAAAAAATAATGGCCTACAACAGTGGGCGCGATAAAGTAACACCTGGCGAATTGGTGTGGACAGACGTGTTTAGCGTGATGACCATGGACTATTTGGGCAAAGAGACTTTCAAAATGTTTGACTCGCTCGGTACGGGCGATGTATTTGATAAAGACCGCGTTATCTGCGTTTCTGACCACCTCGTGCCGCCGCCCACGCCGCAGTTTGCCACCATGCTCAACGAGTGGCGCGCCGCCGTAAAAGCCCACGACATTACCCATTTCTATGATTTAGGACGGCAGGGCATTGCCCACCAAATTATGGTGGAGCAAGGCCACGTGCTGCCAGGCAAAATCAGCGTTGGCACCGACTCGCACGCCAATACCTACGGCGCGGTGGGAGCCATGGGCAACGCCGTGGCAGTGTCTGATGCCGCCGTGGCCATGGCCACTGGCAAATGCTGGTTTCGCGTGCCAGAGCAAGTAAAGTTTTACGTAACAGGCACTTGGCAGCCGTGGGTGATGGCCAAAGATTTGAGCTTGCACATCATGGGCATGATGCGCTGGAACGGCCACTTGATTTACAAAACGCTCGAATTTGCGGGTCCCGCCATTGACGCACTCGGCATGGCTGGCCGCATGACGCTCTGCAACATGACGGTGGATTTGGGGGCTAAAAACGGCATCATTGCCCCCGACCAAATAACAATTGATTTTTTGCGGCCCGTCCAGAAAGGCAATTGGGACATGATTGCCTCCGATTCAGATGCCAATTACGAGGCCATTTACGAAATAGACATTACCAATCTCGGCCCTACAGTGTCGCGGCCCGACCGACTGGACGACGTGGTGCCAGTAGAAGTTGTAGTTGGCACTAAGTTCAACAAGGCTTTTGTGGGCACTTGCACCAACGGACGGTTGGAAGACATTGCGATGGTCGCCAAGATTTTGGAAGGCCAACAAGTACACCCTGACGTAAACTTTTTGCTGGTGCCAGCCAGCACGCAAATCATGAAAGATGCCATCAAAGCGGGCTATATTTCAATTTTGCTCGACGCGGGCGTGGCCGTAGATACGCCTTCTTGCTCGGCTTGTGCGGGTATTCATACGGGCGTAGCAGGCGACGGCGACGTGGTGCTCAGCGCAGGAAACCGCAACATGAAAGGCAGAATGGGCAGCAAAAACGCCGCCATTTACCTCACCAGCCCCGCCGTAGTGGCCGCATCGGCCCTGAAAGGCGAAATAGTGGACCCGAGGGAAAGGTAGTTTTGAGTTGTTGAGGGTTGAGTTGTTGAGGGTTGAGTTATTGAACCGCAAAGTATTCTATGTAAATTACCGTCTAAAAATAACTCAAAAACCCTACAACTCAACAACCTACAACTCAAAAACCCAACAACTCAAAACTCCTTAAAACTATGACTGATGTTGAGTTTGCTGAACAATTTAAGAAAAGAACAAAATCTTTTGCATTAAGAATCATTCGGCTCTTTCAAGCATTACCCAAAAACGAAGAAGCAAAAATAATTGGAAAACAATTACTTCGTTCAGCTACATCTGTCGCAGCAAACTATAGAGCCGCTTGTCGTGCCCGTTCAAAAGCAGCGTTTTATTCAAAATTGAGCATCGTTGTCGAAGAAGCTGATGAATCACTCTTTTGGATAGAAATTCTGATCGAAGCCAACATATTACCTGAATCAAAACTCGCCGATTTAAAGCAAGAAATTACAGAAATTGTATCAGTAGTAGCCAAAGCAAGAAAATCAACAAGCCAATAACTCTATAACTCAACCCTCAACAACTCTACAACTGAAAATGATAATTCGCGGAAAAGCCTGGACATCAAGAGAATACATCATGTCGTTTGATATGGTTGTGCAGCGATTTTGGACATCGCCCATTGACAAAACCGAAAACGCCAAGTTTATTATGGCGGGCGTAGATGCCAAATACGACCAAGAAAACGCCTTCAAAGACGAAGGATACACCTTCATTGTGGCTGCTCACAACTTTGCGGGAGGGGGCAAAAGCATCGAACACTGCGTAACGGGCCTCATGGGAGCGGGTATTCAGGCCGTCTTTGCCGACTCCTTTGCGCGGTTGCAGTTTAGAAATGCCATCAATTATGGCTTGCCATTCGTAACGGCCAAAAACGTGATTGACATGGTAGAAACAGGCGACGAGCTGGAATACAACCTCGAAACTTGCGAACTCAAAAACCTCACCAACGGCCAAAGCATGATGACCGCGCCCGTGGCACCCTTTGTGGCAGAAGTTGCCCAAGCAGGTGGCCTGATGGATTTTATTCGCCAAAAAATAAAAGATGGCACCGTAGGCGACTTGCGGTAACGATACCTCATTTTTATAATTTATGAAAAAGTTACTTTCTGTTATTTTTATGCTTGCCCTGGCTTCCTCGCTGCAAGCCCAAAACCGCCCCGCCCAAAAAGTGCTAATCGACCGCTTTGCGGCACTTCAAAAGTTAGACAAAGCCCAAATTGCATCTTTTTATGCCCCCAACGCCACGGTGATAGTGAGTGGCGAAATATTTAAAACCATTGAGGCGTATTTAAGCAAGCAATTGCCCGAATTTGAAGGAAGTGGCGTGGTGTTTGGCAACCACCAAATAAGCCAACAAAAAGCCGAAGGCAACTGGGCTGCGGCCACCGAAACCTACGATTATTCGTTCAAAAAAGGCGGAAAAGCCATCAAAGGCAGCGGAGCGGCCACTTATGCGCTACAAAAAATAGCTGGCAAATGGCGCATTGTACAATTTCATGTTTCGTTTAAACGGCAATAAACCAACCAACGGTTCATTCACCTTTTGCCAGCAGAAAGTATTTTAGAAAATCACCCAATGAAATACCGTCTGTAAGTGCCAAAGTAATGATGCAATCGGTACGCGCGTTCCCGTAAAAACAGGTGTATTAAACTGAATAGCAACATTTATGGAAATAATATCTTGAATGTTTATTTTAGAATAACTTTGTGCAAAAATACCATTTGTGAATACCGTTTATGCAAGACCTGGTAAGTGTTTCTAATTTTTTGCAGTCCCGCGCCGAAGCACTTCAGAGCCTCGACATAAAACGCATTTTGACTCTTTTTGCCGAAAATGCCGAAATAGTTGATGCCAATAACGAAGTGAGCAGCGCCGAAAGCTACCTCAAAAAATACTTGCCCATTTTCAAACGCCTACGTTTCAACAACATCAAAATTACCGATATTGTAATTCGCGAAGACAAGGCATTTACGCTCGAAAAATACGATTTTGATGCCGAGGTTTTCAATGCACGTACCAAAATAAAGGGGCAAGTGGCCATGAGCTGCGTCTTACAACGCCTCGACAATAAGTGGAAAATTATTCAATATTGCGTTTCTAATACCTTTAACGACCAACTAATCAGCATTCTGAATCAACTTGATGAAAAAAAACTACGTAAAAGAAAAAATAGCAAAGAGTGAGGCCGTTTTGGGCGTTATTTCTAACACCTCCGACCCAATGATTGCCGAATTGTGTGGCCACGGCGGCTTAGATTATTACATGATTGACTGCGAACACGGTGCCATCAACATCAGCCAAGTGCAAGACATCGTGCGGGCCTGCGAGGTCGCCAATATTACGCCCATGGCCAGAATCCGAAGCACCGACCCTAAGCTCATTTTGCAATTTATGGACGCAGGCATAATGGGCGTAATGATGCCTGGCGTGAGCGAAGTACACGAAATCGAATCGCTGGTTAGTGCCATGAAATACCCGCCGCTGGGCACAAGAGGACTCGGCCCCGTGCGGGCTTGGGACTTTGGCATGGGTAAAATGCCCCAAGCCGAATACGTGCAGTTTGCCAACCAACAAACGCTCGTGCTGCCACAAATCGAAGACCTCAAAGCCGTCGAAAACCTCGAAGCATTGTGCAAAGTGCCTGGTTTAGATGGCTTTATCATTGGCCCCCGCGACTTGGCCATGAGCATGGGGTTTTATGACGGCCCCGCCCACAACGAAGTAAAACGAACGATTGACCACATTTTTGAGGTTGTTTTAGCACACGGCCTCATCGTGGGCACCACCGCCGCCACGGGCGAACAAGCCAAAGCCCTCATTGACAAAGGCGCAAAAATCATCATGAATTACGTGGGCGGAATGTTGGGGCAAGCCATTAAGGCGTTCACAGCCTCCCAACCCCCAAAGGGAGCTTAATTATTTAAACAACTTCTTTCCCCGAAGAAGTCAATCCATAAACTCCCCCTCCGGGGGCTGGGGGGCTTGGCATTATGACCACTCTCATCGTACTTTTCAACCTCAAAGCGGGCATATCAGAAGCCGACTACGAAGCCTTTGCCAAAACGCTGGATATTCCAACCGTAAAACACCTAAAATCGGTCAGCGAGTTTAAAGTCTATAAATCGTTAGGGCTTTTTGGGTCTGATGCTACACCGCCCTACCGCTATTTTGAATTGATAGAATTCAGCAGCGTGGACGAGCTCGTGGGCGACATGGGCGCAGAGCCAAAAATGGCCGAAATCCCCGCCAAATTTGCCGAAATGGCCGACAATCCGATTTTTATCTTAACAAAAGAGATTTAGCGTGCGCCAACTGCATGGGAGTGGCAGCAAGAAGTGTCAAGCGTATTTTTTATTGATTTTTTGGTACAAATCAGCAGGAATGTTGGTCTTAATTTCGGGTATTTTTGGCTGCGGGCGCACCCAGTCTAAATAGCCTTTTGCCCAAGCGTAGGCCAGTCCCAGCACCAAAATACCCACAAAAATTGCCATTTCGGCCAGCGCAAACCAGCCCCACAGACCGTCGGTTTGGGCAATGAGCGAGGCTTGACCAAAAACCGTAGCCCACGGAAATAAAAATACCAACTCGACCTCAAACAGCATAAAAACCAAGGCAACCACGTAAAACCGCACGTTAAATTGCACGTTGGCATTTCCCAGTGGGTCTTCGCCCGACTCATAGGTAGTTAGCTTTTCTTCATTGGGCCGACTGGGCCGAACAAACCGCGCGATGGTTAGTACAACCGCAATAAAAACGATGGCCGTTAGAATAAATAAAAAAATATTGCCAAAATCTGTAAGCATTGAAGTAGGATAGATTATTTGGTATTCAACTGTTTTTTGGCCTAAAAGCTTTAATAACTGCTTCATTGACAACCAGATAAGGGCCTCCAATGAGGTCAATACAATAAGGGACAGCCGGAAAAACCGCGTCCAGACACTGCCGAATAGCCGACGGTTTTCCTGGCAAGTTAATGATGAGCGAGCCGCCCCTAATACCCGCTGTTTGCCGCGATAAAATCGCCGTTGGCACGTATTGCAAACTCACCTGCCGCATCAATTCGCCAAACCCAGGTAGTAGTTTCTGGCAAACCGCCTCGGTGGCTTCGGGCGTTACATCGCGCAGGGCTGGCCCCGTGCCTCCGCTTGTTACAATGAGGCAACAACCCTGCTCGTCGGCCATCTGACAAAGGGTTTTCTCAATTAAGTCTTGCTCATCGGGCACCACCCGATAGACGGCCTCCCAGCGCGAAGTAAGATACTCGTTGAGCGTCGAAACGATGGCTTTGCCTGGAATGTCTTCGTAAATACCCGCACTGGCGCGGTCTGATACATTGATGATACCTATTTTGATAACCGCCACTTGATTGTAGATTTGTGCACAAACTTCCGTAAATTTGTTGAAAAAATAACGGTTGTCATGGATTCTTTCGCTTATAAAATACTCAAAACGCACGACCTACGCCACACAGCTTGCCGCGAAAATATTTTATTGGCTTTTTATCAGCAGCCTACCGCCCTGTCGCACGGGGGCTTGGAGCAGTTGTTGCCCGATGGATACGACCGCGTAACGATTTATCGGACCCTAAAAGTATTTGTCGAAAAAGGAATTTTGCACAAAGTACTCGACGAAGATGGCTTGCGATACGCGCTTTGTAAAGCCGCTTGTACCAACCGCCACCACCGGCACGACCACGTGCATTTTAAATGCGTAGCTTGCGGCCAAACGACCTGTTTGGACGACGTTCATATTCCCCAAATAGCCCTTCCGTTGGGCTACGACGGCCAGCAGGTCAATTTGCTCGTTCAGGGCTTGTGCCGCGCCTGTCATACTTAGCGGCCCGCGTTTGTTTCAAAGTTGTTTCATCTTGAAATTTTTCCAGCGTACTTTAATACCGCCACCATCGTGAATTTGAAGTGCTATTGACCCGTTGCCCGCACCAATTTTTTCGTCCGTAAAATCTACCATTGGGCTGCCGTTCAAAAAGGTTTGAACCCGTGGCCCTTCGGCCCTGATTTTCAGGGTATTCCATTCGCCAAATTTAAGAATATTTTCTTTTTCGTCAGGAATCTGAATCAACCAGCCGCGTCCGTACGACTCGTATATACCGCCCGTGTCGTGGTTAGGCTCGGCTACTTCTATTTGCCAGCCTGCTATTTTGGTAGTGCCTTCGGCAACATTTGACCGAATAAAAACACCGCTGTTGCCCTTGGCACCTTGCTTAAATTGCAGTGTCAGCTCAAAATTCTTGTAGGTTTTTTCGGTAGCCAAATAGCCATATCCTTTGTCAGGGCCACTCGCGCATACCAGTTCGCCGTTTTCGATATACCATTTTTCGGTGCCGTAGATTTTCCAACCTGTGAGGTCTTTGCCGTTGAAAAGCACGTTTTTTTTGTTTGGCACACCCAAAGCAAGCAGTGCCGTAATAAGTAAAATGCCGAGTTGATTCATGCTAATAAAGGGGTTTTATTTTAAAATGCAGGCGATGTGCAAATCTACTTTGTCAGTAAAATTGTGCGGCACTTTCGGTTGTTTGTGTTTACTTTGTGTTGAATTATTTTTGTTACCAAACCTCTGCAAGTATTTATGCGTTTTCTGCAAATGGGTGCCTGTGCCGCTGTTGTTTTTTTTGGATTGACGGGTTGCGCTACTTCTCAGCCCGTTGTTGTGGGTTCGCGCTGGGGAGATTCGGTGCGTAATTCTACCGTTTTTCGGCAAAATCACACGGGCTTTTTACTTTTTGACGTAGAAAAACAAATCCCCGTAGCCGACTATCAATCAGACCGCTACTTTACGCCCGCCTCCAACACCAAACTTTTTACTTTTTACGCGGGCTTGTGCATACTGGGCGACTCCGTACCCGCCTTACGCTATACCACACGCGGCGACTCGCTCATTTTTTGGGGTACGGGCGACCCCACGCTGCTGCACCCCGACATGCCCCAAAGCAAGGTTTTGTCGCTTTTGGGCAGTTGGCCAAAAACCCTTTTTTTATGTACCAACAATTATACTGGCAACCGCTTTGGTCCGGGCTGGTCGTGGTCTGAGTACGCCGAATATTACCAAGCCGAACTCTCGCCATTGCCTATTTTTGGAAACATCGTGCGGTTTACCAACAAAACGGTGTCGCCAAAATTGTTTAAAGATAGCCTCCAATCTGCGCCTTGGCGCGAGGAGTTTAGGCTGCTTCGCGACGAACACCGCAACCGTTTTTACTCGGAAGGCTGGCCCCAAAAAGCATTTATTGAAGACATTCCTTACCGCACTTCGCCCGCATTGGCAGCGCAATTATTGGCCGATACCCTCAAAAAACCAGTGGCCTTATTGGCAAAACTCCCCCCAACTGACAATTTTAAAACCATCAATAGCCTCACCACCGACACCCTCTACCGCCGCATGTTGCAAGAAAGCGACAACATGTTGGCCGAGCAAATCATGCTGATGTGCGCATCGCAGTTGGATACTACCAATGTGGGTTTTGACACCAAAAAGGGCATCGAATACGTCAAAAAAAAATACTTGGCCGACCTGCCCGACGCACCAATTTGGGTGGACGGTTCGGGACTCTCGCGGTATAATTTGTTTACGCCACGGTCAATCGTAAAACTACTGCAAAAAATCTACGAAAAAATGCCCCAAGAACGCCTCTTCAATACGCTGGCTATTGGCGGCAAAGCCGGTACAGTACGAAACCAATATAAAGGCCGAGAACCTTTTGTGTTTGCCAAATCGGGTTCGTTGGCCAACAATTATAGTTTGAGCGGATATTTGCGAACCAAAAGCAATAAAATACTGATTTTCAGCTTAATGAATAGCGGATTCGTGCGGCCTACCGTCGAAATTCGCCGCGAAGTAGAGCGTATTTTGACCGAAATACACGAACAATATTGACCCAAGTAAACCCACAGAAACATGGCACCCACACCCGACCAAATCAAGGATTTTAACGCAGGCCGCAACCCCCAACTGCTGCTGGTAAAATACCAGCGAATGTACGACAGTATGTACCGATTTTTCAGGGCTACTTCGCACTTATTTTATGCCGATTTGCGGCAATATTTTGACTCCACTCACGACAATACGCGCGTGTGGGGGAGTGGCGATTTGCACCTTCAAAATTTTGGTACTTACAAAGCCGAAAACCGCCTGGTTTACTTCGACTTAAACGACTTTGACGATGCCCTGCTGCTGCCTGCTACTTGGGAGCTGGCACGGATGCTGGTGAGTATTCACGTGGCTGCCGAAGACATGGGCCTCAGCAAAGTCGAATCCGACAGCTTGGTGGCGGCCTTTCTGAAAAGCTACGTAGGCACGCTGCTGGTAGGCAAACCAATTGACATAGACGCTCGCGCCGCCAAAGGAATGTTGAAGGCGTTTATGGAGCGGTTGCAGTCGCTCAAACGTAAAACTTTTATCAAAGCCCGTACCCTGAAAGTGGGCGAGCAACGACTACTGGATATAGACCAAAAAAAAACGTTACTCTTGCCTGAGTCCAAGAAAAGGCTGCTGGAAAGTTGGCTGCAAGAATGGCCTCAAAGCCACCCAAACTCCTTTTTTGACCATATAATTGACATGGGAATTCGCGTAACGGGTACGGCGAGTTTGGGCTGGGAACGCTACGTGGTGCTGGCCGAAAGCCCCAAGCAAAAAAAATATTTGTTCGACCTCAAAGAAGCCCGTCCTTCTACGCTGGCGCAATTTCTACACATTGCACAGCCCCAGTGGCGCACCGAAGCCGAGCGCGTAGTGGCTATTCAGGGCCGCGTCAATAACGTGTTGCCCACGCTCTTGAAAGCCATAACGCTCGAAAACCAGTCTTTCGTCCTGCGCGAATTGCAACCCGAATCCGATAAATTTGACTTCCAAACGTGGAACGGTCAGCTGGCCGACTTGGAAGAACTCATTGGTACAATGGCCACCATCACCGCCTCTGGGCACCTCCGCAGCGCGGGGCGGCAAGGCTCATCTATTGCCGACGAGTTGATTGAATTTAGCCAAAAACCCCTTTGGCAACGCGCCCTACTCGATTATTGCGCGTATTATCCCAACAAAATTCGTCAAGATTACGTGGCTTTCTGCGAAGCCCTCGACGATGGTTTTTTTGAAGGTTGAAACTTATAACTCACTGCCAAAATGAACGAGGCTTTTTTGCAAATATTGTACCAACACGAAACGCTCTACCGCATTGATACAACGGCTATGCCAGCTGCCGCAATGGTAGCACAAGCTGCACCCGCCGTCGAAAATAGACCACAACCAGCTATAAATCAGGACATTACTGAACCTGCAATCGTGGCCTCCGCAATGCCCGTACTCAACCACCAAGTGCTGATATTGATGAACGAAGCACCCGCGCAGTTTGAAACCGACCAACTCCTGCTCCATAAAATTTTGGGGGCAGTCAATCTAAATTTAGAAGGCGTGGACTTGCTCAATATTCATGGCTCGCAGCAGTTAGATTTTAGAGCTGCGCTCAACACCCGCAAGGTTCACCATTTTATCTCATTTGGCGTGCCATTTTTGACGGTCAATCTGGACATAATGATGAATGTTTACGACCCGAAGCGCGTCAAAGGAGTCAATTTTTTGTTTGCCGACCGCCTCGCCGTCATCGCCAACGACAACAACCGTAAAAAACAGCTTTGGAATGCCTTGAAAGCGTTATTTGTGGGGCAATAAATTTTTAGTCCAAACAAAATCCACTATTTTCTTGTCTTCTCCCTAAAAAAGGCTTGTCATTTGCGAAAGCCTTTTTATTTTTGCAAAATAGTATGCTTGCAGAGTATTTTGCAAAAGACCTTTTTTTAGATTCAACACCCTAAAAGTAAAACCAAATCACCAAACCAAAAAAATGACCGAAGCCTTCATTTATGATGCCGTTCGCACGCCACGCGGGCGCGGCAAGTCCGACGGGTCGTTGCACGAGGTGCAACCACTCGAACTATTAACAGCAGTGCTCAAAAACCTACGCGACCGTAACCAATTGGATACCAGCCTGGTGGACGACGTAATCATGGGCTGCGTGGCTCCAGTAGGCGAGCAAGGAGCCGACATAGCCCGCACGGCAGTAATCAACGCAGGCTACGCCGACAGCGTGGCGGGCGTACAACTCAACCGCTTTTGCTCGTCGGGCTTAGAAGCCATCAACATGGCCGCCGCCTACGTTATGTCGGGGCAGGTAGATATGATAATTGCGGGTGGCGTAGAGTCCATGTCGCGCGTGCCGATGGGCTCCGATGGCGGGGCTTTGTTCATGAACCCCGAGGTAGTAGGCCGCCATAAAATAGTACCGCAGGGCATCTCCGCCGACTTGATTGCCACCAAATACGGTTATTCAAGAAACGACGTGGACACTTACGCCGCCGAGTCGTATCGCCGTGCCGTGGCCGCGCAGGCCGCCAATCGCTTCCAAAAATCGTTGGTTGCCTACCAAGACGACCTCGGTATTACGCTCCTCGACCGCGACGAGGGCGTGCGCCCTGGCACTACGGTAGAGTCGCTGAGCAAACTAAAAGCGGCCTTTGAAATGGCTGGCCAAATGGGCTTAGACGCGCTGGCCTTGATGAAATACGCCGATTTGACGCACATCAACCACGTGCATCACGCGGGCAATTCATCGCAAATTGTGGACGGCGCGGCGGGCGTTTTGATTGGTAGCAAAGAAATGGGGGAACGATTGGGACTCAAAGCCCGCGCCAAAATCAAAGGCTTTGCCATTGTGGGTTCTGAGCCTACCATCATGCTCACAGGGCCCGTACCTGCCGCCCAAAAAGTACTCAAAAAACTGGGCATGACCGTGGCCGACATCGACCTCTTTGAAGTAAACGAAGCCTTTGCAGTAGTACCCCTGTTTTTTATGGATCAACTGGGTGTAGATCACGCAAAAGTAAACGTAAACGGCGGAGCCATTGCATTAGGCCACCCGCTGGGCGCAACGGGAGCCATTATTTCGGCCACCTTGATAGACGAAATGGAACGCGCCGATAAGGCCATTGGCTTGGCTACGCTCTGTATTGGCGGAGGCATGGGTATTGCCACCGTTTTTGAAAGAATAAACTAAAAATAAGCAACTTAACAACAAAATGGCAATCAATTATTCGGTTCACAACCAAGTGGCCACCATAAGCTGGAACATGACCAGCAGCCCCATGAACGTCCTCAACGACGCGTCTATTCCTGCTTTTGAAATTGCGCTCGAAAAAGCCTACGCCGATGCCGACGTGAAGGGCATCATTATCACCTCCGAAAAGCCCGAATTTGTGGCAGGAGCCGACTTGAAAATGCTGCTGCGCAATCAGCAGTTGCCCAAAGCAGAAATGTACAAAGTTTCGACCGAGCTCAACCGCATTTTTCGTAAAATAGAAACCAACGGCAAACCAGTAGTGGCAGCCATCAATGGCACGGCTTTGGGCGGCGGCTTAGAAATTTGCTTGGCCTGCCATTACCGCATTGCGCTCGATAACCCCAAAACCAAACTTGGCTTGCCCGAAGTAAAAGTGGGTCTTTTGCCTGGCGCGGGTGGCACGCAAAGATTGCCCCGTATGATTGGAATGCAAGCCGCTTTACCGTTGATTTTGGAGGGCAAAGAACTAACCCCCAAAGATGCCAAAGGCATGGGCATTGTGGACGATATAGCCGCCACGCGCGACGAAATGACAGAAAAAGCCAATGCTTGGATAGCCGCCAACCCAAGCCCGTTGAAACCATGGGACGAAGTAAATAAAAAAACGGGGGCTATTCAGGCCAAAGACAACTATAAAATACCCAACGGAGCCGTACTTAGCCCAGTTGGCGTGCAAACTTTTACCGTCGGCACGGCCATGATGATGGACAAGTCGAAGGGCAACTACCCCGCCACGCAGCACATTATGTCGTGCGTGTACGAGGGACTTTTGGTCAATATCGACAAAGGGCTGGGCATAGAGGCGCGGCATTTTGTGGCCGTAGCCAGTTCAAAAGAAGCTGGAAACCTCATCCGTACCATGTTTTTGGGCATGAACGAGGCCAACAAAGGAGCCAGCCGCCCCAAAAATATACCCGCAACCGACGTAAAGAAAGTGGGTATTTTGGGGGCAGGTATGATGGGCGCGGGCATTGCCTACGTGAGTGCAGTGGCGGGTATTACGGCCATTTTGAAAGACGTTACGCCCGAGGCTGCCGAAAAAGGCAAAGATTATGCGCGGGCAATTCTCAAAAAAGCCGTTGAACGTGGCAAAATGGACGCGCTCAAAGCCGAGGGTATTTTGAGCCTCATCAAACCCACCGCCACCGTAGCCGACTTGCAGGGCTGCGACCTCATCATCGAAGCCGTCTTTGAAAACCGCGACCTCAAAGCCGCCGTTACCAAAGAATCAGAGCCAATGCTGACCCAAAACGCCGACCAGCCGGGGGTTTTTGCTTCCAACACATCTACCTTGCCCATCACGGGCCTGGCCAAGGCTTCGGTCAATCCTGCCAATTTTGTGGGTATTCACTTTTTTTCGCCCGTCGATAAAATGATGCTCGTTGAGATGATTGTGGGCCAAGAAACCTCCGACTATGCCCTGGCAGTGGCCATTGACTACACCCGCAAAATTCGCAAGACCCCGATTGTAGTCAATGACTCACGCGGGTTTTATACCTCGCGGTGCTTTGGTACTTATACCTCCGAGGGCATCGCGCTTTTGCAAGATGGCGTAAACCCAATACTCATCGAAAACGCGGGCAAAATAGCAGGAATGCCCGTGGGGCCACTGGCCGTGAGCGACGAAGTAGCCCTCGACCTGGCCTACAAGGTGTCGGGGCAAGCCGTAAAAGACGGCGCACTGCCCGAAACCGACAGTACCTACCAGATTACCAAGAAGTTTACCGAAATGGGCCGCTTGGGCAAAAAAGCCAAAGCTGGTTTCTACGAATATCCCGCAGTGGACGCTGCCAAAGGTGGCACCAAGTATTTGTGGGAAGGTTTGGCCGAAATGTTTCCGCTTGCCGCTACACAGCCCAGTTTGGAAGAAGTAAAAAAACGCCTGCTCTACCGCCAAGCCATCGAAGCGGTGCGCTGCTTTGAAGAAGGCGTAATTAGAACCAAACTCGATGCCGACTTGGGCTCAATCTTGGCGTGGGGCTTTCCGCCTTACACGGGCGGTACGCTCTCTTTCGTAGATTATGTGGGCATCAAAACCTTCGTTTCTGAGCTCGACCGCCTGGCCGACGCTTACGGCGAGCGGTTTCGACCCACGGCCAAGCTCCACGAAATGGCCGCCGCAGGCGAAGGATTCTTTGACAAAAAGAAAACAGTACCAATGGCTTAATAGCTGTACCGCCCCGAAGGCTTCTTCGGGGCGGTATATCCACATTTGAGCCAATTTTTAGCACTTTTCACTGCTTAATTCCGTTTTTCCGCTACCTTTGCCCCCGCAAACGCGCAAGTTCTTTGTCGTTCTGACCAATTTTTGATTGATGCTAAGTAGAAGACACCTACGAATTAAAGTATTTCAGGGCCTGTACGCGCTACAAGTAGCCCGCGAAGCCAATTACGAGCTCGCACTTGATTTTATTGCCGACGCTTTCAAGCCCAACCTCAACTCAATGGAGCCGCAAGATTTGGAACAGCTCGAAAGCCTTCGTAAAATAGCCACCGCACTACTCGAACAAAACTACCGCAGCGGCCAAATTGACAAAGACGACCAAACGCCCCCCCACGCTTTTGTAGCTGCCAAAAATGCCCTCACCCACTATTTGCAACGGACAAAAGAAGACCGCGAGCGGATTAGCCGCAGAATGCCCCCCGAAATAGACGGCATTTATGATACCTATTTGTTTGTCTTACAGCTATTTATCGAGTTGAGCGTTTTGTCTAAAATGGAGCGCGACCGCCAGTACGAAGATATTGACGGTCCCAAATTGGCACGAAATTCAGGTTTTGATACCAACCAAATTGTGAAAATATTGGCTGAAAGCAAACCCCTACAAGCCGAATTGATTCGACGCGGTGCACGCTGGGACGACCCCAAAAATACGTTTGTCCGAAAACTTTTCCGTGAGGTATTTCGCAACGATGAAATCTACCGCGCTTATTGTACCAAAAGTGCCCACAACCTTGAGGAAGACCAAGAACTGATAAACCACGCACTTAAAAACATCCTCTTTAAACACGAAGACTGCGTTACTTTCTGGGAGCAAAATGACTTGTACTGGAACGAAACTGGCGATATTGTGCGAAAAATGGCCGCCAAAACCCTAAAATCGGCGCAAGAAGCCGAGGGCGTGCAGCTATCGCCACTCACCGACAGCTGGGACGAAGACCACTATTTTATGGAGGAGCTTTTTAAACAAACGCTTCACAACGAACGGCAATACGAAGAGCTCATTGCCGAACCCCTCAAAAATTGGGACGCCGACCGCCTGGCATCTACCGATTATTTGATTCTGAAAATGGCCTTGGCCGAAATGATGACCTTCACGGGAATTCCCGTAAAAGTAACCATCAATGAAGCAATTGAGCTGGCAAAAGAGTATAGTACGCCAAAAAGTGGTAAATTTGTCAATGGAATATTAGACACCCTCTCCAAAAGCCTGATCGGCGACGGCAAAATCCGTAAAAGTGGACGAGGATTGTTGGACAATAAATAAAAATAGCCCTTAAAACAACGCAAAAATATGAGCAGTTCATCAAAAGCATTGGTAGCATTTTTGGCCGGCGTAGCCACAGGCACAGCCATCGGTATTTTGTACGCCCCTGAAAAAGGCGAAATCACCCGCGACAGGTTGTCGTATCGGCTCTCTAAATACCGCGACCAACTCCAAAAACTCATCAACGACCTCATCGAAGGCAGCGACCTGCCCGAAAGTTTGGCCAAAACCGAAGGCCAAAAAGTGGTAAACGATGCCCGCGAAAAAGCCGAACGGCTTCTCGAAGACGTAGATAGATTGATGTCGCAAATAAAAGGCGAACCCGCCGCTTAAGTAGGTAGCCATCAAAATAAATCACTCAATTAGTTATTGTTCGGCAATGAAAAGTAGTTTTTATGCTTTGGGTATTGTTCTCATGGGACTATTGGCAGCTTGCAGTAGCAACCAAGACAAGACTACTGCGGCCAGTAGCCTGTCGGATAAAATGCCTAAAATCAAGTTTGAAGACAACGTAAAAGACGTTGATTTTGGCACAATAACCGAGGGCGACACCGTACAGCGCAACTTTAAGTTTTCCAATGCGGGCGAGTTTCCGCTCATCATCAACAACGTAAGCACCTCCTGCGGGTGCACCGTGCCGCAGTGGCCCCGCGACCCAATCGGCCCAGGCGAAACGTCCTCGATTTTAGTAAAATTTAACAGCCGGGGCAAAATGGGCTCGCAAGCCAAAGCCATCAGTATTTATGCCAATACCGACCCCGCCGTAACTGAAATTACGTTTAAAGCAATGGTCAATGCCAAACAAATAACCGATAGTAAATAACAATTTTCATTCATTCAACTCTTGTATTTTTTTTATGAACACTATCCTTTTACAAGCCGCTGGCGGGTCGTCGGCCATGATTTCCCAAGTTATATTGATGGTAGGCATCTTTGGTGTTTTCTACCTTTTTATACTTCGCCCCCAACAAAAAAAGCAAAAAGACCAGAAGAAATTTTTAGAAAATATCAAAAAAGGCGATGAAGTAATCACAATAAGCGGTTTGCACGGTAAAGTTTCGTCTATCTCCGACACTACCATTACCCTTGAAGTAGATAATAAAGGCACCAAACTCACCTTCGACCGCGTTTCTATTGCCCGTACCGCAGCACAACCCGCTGCTTAGCCGGAAGTCTCACTTATGAAAAAGCCCCGTCCTTCTAAGCCCCGTACCCTGCTACTGAGCATATCGGGGGCGCTTGTTATTTGGTTGTTTAACGAACTAAACAAAGACGGCTATACGCTCAAAGTAAATTATCCCCTAAAGCTGACCTACAACGACTCGCTTTATATACCAGTGACACCTTTGCCCAAAAAAATAACCGCCATTTTGAACGGCACGGGCTGGTCGTTGCTGCGCAAATCAATGGCATTTACCGTAACGCCCGTGGCTTACCAACTAACCGACCCACTCCGCAACAGCACCCTCAATACTTCCTCTTTGGCCGTTATCATGACCGAGCAGGTAAAAGATGTCAAAATAAGTGGTATTGTAGCCGACACCGTAACCCTTGATTTCGACCGTTTTATGTCCAAAACTGCGGTGATACGCTTGGACAGCGCGGCCATACATCTGGAAAAACGTTTTGTGATTTCGAGTTTTATTAACCTCAATCCACGAACCATAACCTTCAAAGGACCCGCCTTGCTGGTAGAAAACCTACCCGATACGATTTTAGTGAAAGTACCCAATAAAAATATTCGAGCCAATTATGACGAAGAATTGCCGCTCAACTACCCGCGTTTAGCCGCCGTCAAAGCCTCTGGTGAGCGCGTTTTTGTGAGTTTTGAAGTTGCTGAATTGCTGCGCCCATTGCCGCCGCCGCAAACCCCAAAAACGACAACTGGCAACAAACAAAAAACCAACAAGCGATAAAATGCCGCTGCAAATTGGCATAACGGGTGGTATTGGCTCAGGAAAAAGCGTGGTATGCCGCATTTTTGAAGCATTGGGCGTAGCCGTTTACGATGCCGATAGCCGCGCCAAATGGCTCATCAACAACGACCCTACGCTAAAAAACAACCTAATTAGACTACTCGGCACCGCCGCCTACCTGCCCGATGGCACCTACAATCGGGCGTGGGTGGCTGCGCAAGTTTTTGATAATGAGGCACTTTTGCAACAGCTCAACGCACTGGTACATCCCCGCGTATTTGAAGACACGGCGGCTTGGTTAAAGTTGCACTTACGCGCCAAGTATGTGCTGCGCGAGTCGGCGTTGGCTACCAAAGCCACTGGGCTTGACAAATTGGTGGTGGTGCACGCGCCGCTTGCCATGCGCCTTGCCCGCACAAAGCACCGCGACCCACAACGTACAGAAGCCGAAATTCAACACATAATGGCACGGCAAATGCCCGACGAAGAACGATTAAAAATGGCGGACTTTATCATTCAAAACGATGAAAGCCAGTTGCTTATTCGGCAGGTGATGCAACTGCATGAAGTGTTTGGCAAATAACATCCACGCATTGAAGTTTTAACACCACAGGTTGTCTTGCATTACTTTGTTTTTTACGCGCTATAAAACAAAAATCGGCGCAGTTGGAGAAAACGCCCCCAGCCGCGCCGATTTTATTGGTGTCAAAAAAAGGCTATTTTACCTTAAATACGCCCGTTCCAATACGAAAGCCATCGCAGTACAGCTCAATGGGGTGGTTGCCTTTTTTGAGCGGAATACCGCCGCGCGAATAGATAAAAGCGGCAGATGTGCCGTCGTTGTTGTATTCGATGGTTTGTTTGGCGGTATAGATGGTTTCGCGGCCACCTGCCACAAACGTACCCGAGCCAGTGGCCATGTCGGCAATGACTGCCCCCTCGGGGTCTAACATACGCATATATACCTCCCGCTCGCCATTGCGCGATATCGGATTGGCCGCCAAGTCAAAATCAATCTTGATTTTATCAATTTTTTTGGCACGGTATGCGCCCCCGTCGCGCTCTTTGCCATTGGCCGAAATGGCATTGACCGAAATATTTTCGGCTTTTAAGGCCGACGCAATCGTAACTTTTTCGTTCAGCTCGCGGTTGCGCGCGCTCAAACTCCCCACTGAGTCGTCAAAAGTGCGCTGTAAGTTTTGTTTGTCGGCTTCTAAGCCCCCCACTTTTTGCGTAAGCTCCTGATTTTGAGTAGTTATAATGCCCAGTTCTTCTTTGAGTTTGGCAATTTCTTGGTCTTTTTGAGCCAATACCGATTCATAACGCGATATTTTTTGTTTGTACTTCGAAATGTCCACCGAAGCCACATTTTTTAGGGCCGCTTTGTCGCGTTCCAATTGTTGTTTGAGTACAATCAGCGAATCTACGGCGCCCCCCAATTGCTGAATTTCGGCAATTTTAGCGTCCAATTGTACCGAAATAGAATCCAATTTCATGCGTGCCGAAATCACCTCTTCATTTTTGGCCGTAATCACCGTTTCTTGTTCTTTATTTTTTTCTCGTTCTTTGTAAAAAAAATAGATTAAAATTACGTTTAGCAGTGCTAAAATGGCCAATGCTGCCAAAAGTAGGCTTCTACGATCTCTCTTTTGTCCTTGATTTGGTTCCATGTTAAAATAAAGTTTGGTTAGATTTAGTAAAATACGAACTCACAACGAATTAGCTTTGTGGTTATTGCTCCCAAATCACAAAATGTTCTTTGTCGTCATTTGTTAATAATAAGCCATTGTGCAAAGATTCACTTTTTTTTCTTTTTTAATCAAAACAACCCTTTATTTATTGATTAATACCCGACTATTGTTGGGCCGGAGAGGGTGCAAGAGCGACAAAAAACCCGATGCCGCCACACTTAATGGCCGATGGATAGCGGCCACGGGGCGCAATCAGTTGGGCAACAAGTACCCAATGTTTGTGCTTTTACTGCTTTATTGGAGTTACAACTCTCAAACTGCCTCGTTGACATCAAAGACAAAATAAACTGCCAAATATGAACCCAGGGCTTTCAACAAAAACTAAGTTTTGGTCTGCCAATTATGATTGAAGAAACACCAATAACCCACGAAGAAGAAGACGAGCTCTACGAACATCACCGCGTAGTGGTCGACAAAGGGCAGGGCTTGATGCGGCTTGACCATTATCTCAAACACCACGTGCCCAACGTAACCCGTACCAAGCTCCAGAGTGCAATTGAGGCCGAGTCGGTGAAGGTAAACGACAAAACTGCCAAATCGAGCTATAAAGTGAAGCCGCTGGACGTAATAACGCTCTCGCTACCGCACCCACCGCGCGACACCGACATTGTGGCCGAGAACATTCCGCTCCACATTATTTATGAAGACAACGAGCTGGTAATCATCAACAAGCCTGCGGGTATGGTAGTGCATCCTGCTCACGGCAACTGGTCGGGGACGCTCATCAATGCGCTGTTGTATTATTTTCAAAACTTACCTACTGGCCGCAACGGCCAAGCGCGGCCTGGGCTGGTGCACCGCATTGACAAAGATACCTCGGGGCTGCTTGTGATTGCCAAAACCGACTATGCCATGGCGCATTTGGCGCGGCAATTTTTTGAACATAGCATTGAACGCACCTACTTGGCCTTGGTGTGGGGCGAACCCAAACAGCCAGCAGGCACTATAACGGGCCACGTAGGGCGCAGCCCCCGCGACCGCCGCATCATGGACGTTTTTGCCGACGGCAGCCAAGGCAAGCACGCCGTTACGCATTACAAAACCTTGCAATCGTTCAGGTACTTGTCGTTGATGCAGTGCAACTTAGAAACGGGGCGTACGCACCAAATTCGCGCTCATTTTCGGCACATTGGCCACCCGCTTTTCAGCGATGCCACCTACGGCGGTGACAAAATATTGCGCGGCACTACGAGCGGCAGCTACCGCGCTTTTGTCGAAAACTGCTTCGCGCTGATGCCTCGGCAAGCCCTGCACGCCAAATCGCTGGGATTTGTGCATCCGCGCACCAAAGAGTGGTTGCAGTTTGAGTCAGCGCTCCCCGCCGATTTTGCGGGCGTGCTGGAAAAATGGCAGAACTACTCGGCACAAAAATAGGCGCGTTATTGCTTTATCAACTTTCGTTGTATGGCTCCTTGTGGGGTTTGAATGTTTAAAAAATACACGCCTGCGGGCAAGCTGCGTACGTCCAAAGACACTTGGGTTTGCTTATTGAGGGGCATGGTTTGTAGGTTTCGCCCAGTCAAATCGTTTATTTGCAACTCAGTGGCTTGCAAAGCTAAGGGCAAATTGATGGTCAGCTCGTCGCGCACAGGATTGGGCCCAACTTGTATCTCGGCGGTGCTGGCGGGGTTTAGGCTCAAAATTGGAATCACTTGAAAGGTACGATCAGCGGTAACAATCGGAAAAAACGGGCGGTCTGATTCAGAGTAGGCACGTACTGTTACGGGGCCTGTGCCTGTAACAGTAAGGATATTTCCGCTGATGGTAGCCGCCCCCGACACTACCCTAAACAGCACCCTGTCGGCTGTGGAGGAGGTGGCGGTCAGGGCAAAAGGGGGGGCATTTTGAAAACGGTCGGCGATGGCACTGAAAGCAATGGTAGGCAATGCCCGCGGGCCTTGCGACACCCACAGCGGCCAAGTGGCGTTGTTTACAAAATTAGTAACAGTACCGCGCCCCGTGATTTTGTCGGCGTTTAGGCCAATCACCGACACGCGATTGGCCGTGCCGTTTTTCTTGACAAAGACCACCCTATCGTCGAGCCGCGAATAGTCGGGCGAGCCAAAGGTATTGTTGTCGGCGATGGTTTCTAAGGTATTTTTTTCCAAGTCCAGTCCCAGAATCGAATATTGGTCGTCGGGTTCGTAATAATAATCAAACGCCAAAATGGCGGTTGAATTTTTGGCAAACGTTGGATTACCCACGTTTTCGCCCTCCGACAGGTCGGAAAATAGTTTTTGGATTGTGCCATCGTCGAAGTTATTGCTGGCGGTATCCCACACTTTAATAAAACCCACGTCCCAGTAGTCGCGGGTTTGGCCCGTCGAAGTTTTTACTTTGTTGAAAGCATCATACACCAAATATTCGCCCGAGGGGTCCCATTCAAGGCCATCGGCGTATTGCACGTCGCCCGTTGTAACGCCGTTGGTAAAAGTTGGATTGTAGAGTTTGAAGGGAGTCCATTTTTTCAAGTCAAAACTATACACAAAAATTGTTTTGTCGGCTTTGTCGGTGAGGGCTGCCATTTTTTTGCCGTCACGCGAGATGGCCACTTTGTTCCATTTGGTTTCGTCTGAAATGAGCGTTTCGTCGGGACTTCCTAGCAGACTTACGGCGCGGATACGCTTGTCGTCGGTTACAAAATAAACAAACTTGCCGTCGTCGGTTACGCTGGGCCGATTCACAATATTGCGCGACGATTTAACGGTCAAATTGACTGTGGTGGTGGGGGTTGCGTACAATTTTTTATCGGCCCCGTACACCAACAAAAAATCCGTACCCGTGTTGGTCGGTAGCGTGGAAGGCGTTTTGGGGGCTGGGGTGTTGTTGTCGGTGATACCCACTTGGTCAAAAGCACTTTGGGCGGCTTTGACTTCGTTGCTGTTGGCTCCAAACAAATCGGTTGCCGATTTGATGATGGCCACGCGCAGGTCAATAAATTTAGAAAAGCGGGTCATGTAGGTAGTCATGGCGCGGTAGTAGGCGCGCTCGGCTTTGTCTAAGCCCACCGAGGCGTTGGTAGCAAACAAATAAAAAGCGTAGTTTGGAATACCGCTGTTGATGTGTACGCCGCCATTGTTTTCTTTGGTATTGATGTACTGCGCCATTGTTTTGGGCTGATAACCAGGGTCTTTGGTGCCTCCTTGATTGGGGTTGGCCATATCGCGCAGCGCACCCGACGGAAACGCGCTGCGTTTGACAATGGCTTCGCCCACTGTCCAGTTTTTGCGTTCAATTAACACCCCAAACACATCGGCCAGCGACTCGTTGATGGCTCCCGACTGGTTGTTGTACTCCAAACGGGCAGTATTTTCGATTACGCCGTGGGTCATTTCGTGGCCGGCCACATCGAGAGAACCCGCCAGCGGGGTAAAATCAGTGGCCCCGTTGCCATAGGCCATTACTTCGCCATTCCAGAAAGCGTTGTCCATTTCGGAGCCGTCTTCGTCGCGTACATTTACCACCGAAATCACGTTGCCGCCCTTGCCATCGAGCGAGCTGCGCTTAAATTTGCTGGCGTAATAATCGAAAGCAACGCCCGCATTGGCGTGCGCCGAAATAGCGTTGGGTGTCCAGGTGTTGTTGTTGGAGGCAAACTGCCATAACGTAATATCGTCGGCTTTTGAGTTGCGGGCATCTACCGTCCAGATGGCTCCAACTGGCTTATCGGGAATTGTGGAGCTACGGGCATTGAACATAGCCCGGCTGGCATCTACCAAGTAAAATGTGTTGCCTTTTTGGTAGGTATTTACGGTCTGGGTGGCGTTGTTGAGGTCGCGGCCGGTGGCTTTGGCGGGGCCGTCGAGGGCGCAGGTATGGTTTAATTTGGCCAAAATCTCCCCCGTTTTTGCATCAATAAAGTAGTTCCAACGTTCTACAAAATTGGGCCGTACCACCAATCGCCACGCCAAGTGCGCATTTTGGGGGTCAGTTTCGGGATAATAGATGAGTAGCTCGCTTTCGGGAACTTGTTTTTTGAGTAGTGTTAGCTCGCCGCCCGTCAGTTGCCGCACAATGGTAGTTTTGCTCAAATCGGCCAAGGCCGTTTCAATGGCCTGGTTTTCCAGAATTTGCGCCGTTAGGTCGGTGAGTTCGGGGGTTTTAAAATGGTAGCCATTGAGGGCAGCGAATTGGTTGTTTTGGGCGTGCAAAATCAGTTCGCCGCCATAAACTGGCAAGCCTTTAAAGTGCTGTTGCAAGCGTACATGGGTGTGTTTGAGTTCGTCTTCTTCAATGGTCGTTACGTCCAATTCTTGGGCAGGGTTGCGGAGTTTGAGCAACGGTTTGAGGGCTTGGAGGTAGTCGGTGGCGGCGGCGGTCATGGAGGCTCTTCCCCGTCCTATTTGTCCGATGTCGCGGCGATATTCTACGTACACGGGCGTACCCGACGAGTCGCGCACTACTTTGACTGCCAATACTTTGGACGAAATATTGCTTTTGAGCGCGTGCTGGCTACGGCTTCCGTCGGGGGCATCGGGTTGATTAAGATTTCTCACCACAATGGGGGTGTTTTTGGTAGGCTTGCCCGGAAATCGGGTTTGGCCTTGCACAACATTAACCCCGCAGAGGCAAGCCAAAAAGAAAATTGACGCGTATATTTTCATCATATTGAACGATAAGCGTAAAGACAGTATTGAAACATATTTAATTTTATAAAGAAACAAATTTTACATTATTACACCTACTAAATGGCCAAATAAGTGCTTAACAAGTATGCAATTACGTCATTTGGGGGGTTGCTTATTGCTTGGCGAGTTGTTTCATGGCATTTTGAATGGCCTCATTTTTTCGTTTTCGTTGCAGCACTGTGGGGGCAGCCATGCGCTCCTTACAGTCAAAAATGGCGCATCGCTCGCAGGTTTCGTTCACTTGGCATTTTTCTACGGCACTGGTATTGAGGAACTTAATTTTAGCGCGTACGTTGTCATCCAGAAAAATACCCATCGAAATACTAACGTTCAACTGGGGCGTAGGCGACATGGCGCGGGCAAATGCCACCACAAAATACTCTTGCTGCGTGTCCACGTATTCAGATACTTGGGTTTGGCAAAGGGTTCCCTTGAAGCCTTCGCGGCTCTGGCGGTAGGCCAAATCTTGCAAAATAGTGAGCGACACCCAGCGTCGGCAATAGTGTTCGTCTTTGACCGTGTGTGGGTTGTGTTTGCGGGCTATGTGCATCTCTTTGGTGAGGTCAAAACGGCTTTGCCCCGCAAAATTGTTAAACCGTAAAAAAAACAACTGGTTGATGCCAAAAAATTGGGGCAATACATTGCTCAAACGATAACAAAACGATTCGGGGGTGGTGTTGAAATAGTCCACCATTCGGAGGAGTTCGTCGGCATCGAAGTGGGGTTTTTGAAAAAACACTTCTAATTTTTGGGCCATCACGCGGCCTTTCATGACAATGGCACTGGCAAAATACGAGGCTTTGTAGTTGTTGAGCAGTTGTTCAAATGACTCAGCTTCAACCAAATGCGTACTATTGAGGCGATTTTTTAGTTTCATGTATTGGTAGCCTATCTCGCGCCCAAAAATAAATGTCCGCTGGTTTGCGTCCAATTGTGGATTGACCAGCAAGCGTGGCTGCGCTCCCTGCGGCACCAACAACGACCGCACGCCCGACAACTCGGGGTATTTTTTTTCATCAATGGGCAAAATCTGGTAATTATACGTTTTGATGAGCAGGTCGGCCAAGTAGCGGTCGTCCAAAACCAATGATTCTGGCACGTCAAACTCGCGCAAAAACCGTTCGGCTTCTTGTTCTAATTCTTCAAAATAGTTGTCGTACATTTCTTGGTAGGTGCGCAGGGCCGAAAAATAAAACTGCTCAACCGACATGTTGTAATTGCGCGCTATTTCGATGAGTGTCCCAATAAACGCGCTCAGTTTGGTGGGTGCTTCTGAGAGCATTTGCAGCAAGTCGGCGGGGTCAATGCCAAACAAATCCAGCGGCAGCTCAGTGAGGATATTAGACTGTAAAAGCTCCGAAATGGGTTCTAATTTTTTGCTCAATTTAATCGAAACCAACGAGTCGTACTCTACCCCCAGGGCCTGCGCCAAAGCCATTATTTTGTCCGATTTGGGGTATTTTTTGCCTTTTTCTATCTCATTGATGTACGATATAGAAAGCCCCGTAGCCTGCGCCAATTCGTTGAGCGAAAACTGCTTGTCGAGGCGCAATTGTTTGAGTTTTAGCCCAAACAGGAGTCGAATATTATCTTGGTTGAGTGCCACTTTTTGGTAAAGATAAATGATGAATGCGGGTAAAATTAGTGTTTTTTCTAACAATTATTTTAGTTTACATCTTTTGACCCGTATCCACCCCCACCAGGTGTTTCGATGCGTAGCCTGTCGCCCATCTGGGCTTGCAGCGTGCAGATGCCCGCCAGTTTTTCAACACTACCGTCCGCTTTAAACAGGGTTTGCTGCCCCACTTGTCCGCTTTCGCCGCCTGCCAAGCCATAGGGCGGCACGGTTCGGTGCTGCGTAATGAGCGTTACGCGCAGCGAATCCAGAAAGGCTATCTCGCGTATCACGCCGTTTCCGCCGCGCCATTTTCCGTTTCCGCCCGAATTTTCTCGTACGCTAAACTGCTGTAAACGAACAGGATAACGGCGTTCGAGCTCTTCGGGGTCGGTTATGCGGGTGTTGGTCATGTGCTGATGCACCGCCGCCCGCCCGTCGAAACCCGCCCCCGCCCCCGTGCCGCCGCAGATGGTTTCGTAGTAGCCAAAATTGACATTACCAAACAAAAAATTGTTCATTGTGCCTTGGCTGCACGCTGCCAGTCCAAAGGCTTTGAGCAGCACGTCAGTTAGGCGTTGGCTTACCTCGGTGTTGCCTCCTACTACGGCAGGACATTGCGCGGCTTGGTCGGCAAAGTTGGGGTGTAAAAAACTATTTTCGGGCAAAATTACCTTCACGGCGCGGGTCAGCCCCTCATTGAGCGGAATATTTTGATTGACCAAAAGCCGCAAAACGTACAAAATGGTGCTGTAAATTATCGAAATATTGGCATTAAGGTTGTGCGGGTGGCACAATGACGTACCCGTAAAATCGAAAACGCAACTGCCTTCGCGCGCATCTGTAACAATAGACACCGCTATTTTATGCCCATCGTCGAGGTATTCTGCGGCCGCAAAGGTTTGGTTTTGGTAAGGCACTAAGGCTTGCTTCAACGCCGCAAACGCACTGTCTTTGAGGGCATTCATGTAGTGCTGTACTTTCAAAAATCCGTGTTGCACTGTTAGTTTTTGCAAGGCCAACTCACCCGTTTTGAGCGATGCCAGCGCGGCGTTGATGTCGGCCAAGTTGTCGGAAAAGGCGCGGGTAGGGTAGCGGCATTTGGTAAATAAATCTTCAATAACCTGCCACTGCATTTGTCCGCTTTTGGCCAGATAAGTGGGCAAAATCACCACTCCTTCTTCTTCGAGGGTGGTGGCATCGGGCGGCATTGACCCCGGCGTTCGTCCGCCGATTTCGGCGTGGTGGGCGCGGTTAATGACGTAGCCAATAAGCTGATTGTCAGTCGCAAAAACCCCCGCCAGCAATGTTACATCAGGCAAGTGTGAGCCGCCATATTTGGGGTGATTGGTCATGACAACATCGCCAGGTGCGAGGGGCAGTTTGTCGCGCACGAGCCGCGCGCACACGCCCAGGCTGCCCAAATGCACCGGAATATGCGGGGCATTGACCAGCAGCTCGGCATTGGCATCGAGCAAGGCACACGAAAAATCGAGCCGCTCTTTGACATTGACCGAAAAAGCGGTACGCTGCAACTGCGCGCCCATTTCTTCGGCAATGGCCATAAAACGGTTCGTAAAAAGTGCCAATTCAATAGATTGATTGACTTCCGACACCGTTGATTTTTCTAAAACTTGCGCCTTTTTTTCAACCACCACGTCTTTGGAAGTAGTGCAAATGGCTTCCCAATTTGCCGCAATAAAAGCCGTGGAAGTGGCGTTCGAGAGCACCGCTGGCCCGCAAAAAGTATCGCCTGCTTGGAGCTGTTCCCAGTCAAAAACTGCACGCTGTGCTTCCTCAAAAAACGGCGAAGTAAAATAGTGGGCTTGGGCCACCCTTTTTTTGGTTGGTTTTTCTACTTTTGGTTGTGCTACCTTCGGCTCCGAAGCAATGAACTTGATACTTTCTATTTCGATGGGCAGGTTTTGGGGGCAATAACCGAATATTTGGCGGTATTTTTCAACAAAATTGCCCCGCAATTGCCCCCAGTTTTCCAACTGCTCCCAACGTATTTCGAGGGGGCTTTCCTGCCCTTTAAAGCGCAGATAGAGCAAAATTTGGGTGTCGAAATTGGCATTGATGGTTTCGGGCTGGGGCAAATCTGGCGCAGCGTTTTCAAGGCACCCATCGGCGATTAAGGCCGCAAAGGCTTGCTTTTGCATCGCCGATACGGTTGCTGAAAACGTACTTTCAAACGCATCGAGCGACGCTAAAATTTGCCGCGACACAATGCGCTCGGCGCGGGCTTGCCCCATGCCAAACGCACTCAAAAGCCCCGCGTCGTAGGGCAATATAACCGTCGAAATGCCCAGCATATCGGCCAGTTGGCAGCCATGAAGCCCGCCTGCCCCGCCAAAAGTGAGCAGCGGATAAGCCTTTGGGTCGAAGCCTTTGGCCACCGAAATACGCCGAATAGCCTCCGCCATTTTTTCGTTGGCAATTTGCTCAAAACCCATAAGCGCCTCTTTATCAGTGATATTTTGCCGCGTAGATTCAAGAACTTGCCGTTGAATATGCGCCAAAGCCTCCCGCGCCTTGTCTATCCGAACGGGAATTCCAAACTGGGTGCTGTCGAGTTTGCCCAACAGCAAGTTGATGTCGGTGATGGTCAGCGGGCCCCCCGCGCCGTAGCAAGCAGGGCCTGGACTTGCACCCGCGCTTTGTGGACCAACGGTTAGTTTTTGCCCGTCAAAGGCGCAAATAGACCCGCCGCCCGCCGTCACAGTTTCGATGGCCAGCGTCGGGGTGTGTAGTTCTATTCCTTCGATTTTGGTACTAAATTGCAAATCAAGTTGGCCATCAAAACGCGCCGTATCGGTACTGGTACCGCCCATATCGAAGCTCAAACAACGCTCAAAACCAAGCTGCTGGGCTATGTTGGCCGCGCCCACCATGCCACCCGCTGGGCCGCTCAGCAGGCTGTCTTTGGCCAAAAAAGCAGTGGCGTTTACCAAACCACCCGCGCTGGTCATTACTTGCACAGAGGGTCCCAAAGATTGGGTAATATTTTGTAAATAAGCTGCCAAAATAGGCTGCAAATAGGCGTTTACGAGTGCCGTTTGGGTGCGTTTGAGGTAATTGATACTCGGCGAAAGTTGGGCCGAAAAACTACCAAAAAAACTGCTTAGGGCGGGGAGGTTGGCCATCTGTTTTTCGTGAACGGGGTTTTGATAGCTGTGCAAAAACGACACCGCCACCGACTGGCAGCCTGCGTTTTTTAGCGCCTCGTCCACCTTTTGGAGTTCAGTTTCTTGCAAAGCGGTCAGTATTTCACCCGATTTGTCCAAGCGTTCGTCCACTTCAAACACCGCGTCGTAGAGCAGCGTGGGCTCGGCAATGTTGAGCTGGAAAAGGTGCGGGCGTTGTTGGGTACCTATTCGAAGCAAATCTTTGAACCCCTTTGTTATAAAAAGAGCCACTTTTGCGCCTTTGCCTTCGAGCAGCGCGTTGGTGCCTTTGGTAGTGCCAAGGCGCATTTTAAGCGGCGGAAACAACTGCCCCAGGGGCGTTTGGGTAACGAGCCGCGTGGCCAAAACGGGGGCTTCTTCGTGGCTCGTTATTTCAAAGTCGCACGGCGCGGTCAAGTCCCAATCTACCGAAACAGTGAGGGCGTTGGCTTGTATATTTATAATTTGGGCAAAGGCTTCTTGGCCCATCATTCGCACTGAAAACCCAACCAAAAGCGCGGCATCAAAAGGCCAATTGGCTTCAAAATGGAAGGTATGCGGGGCAATTTTGGCAACCAATTTTGCCCTTAAAAAACTACTGCTCAATACTTTGATGCGTTTGGTGTCACCCGTCGGAGTTGTGGCAATACAGTCGGTAAAAGTACCGCCCGTGTCCACCCAAATTTGCCATATTTTCAAAGGTTAAATCATTTTAGAAGGTAATAAATCAAGACAAAACATGCGAATTTATGACAATAGAATGGTATTTTTGTCAGCAAATAGACTTATTATAAACGTACCCTATTCTGTTTTTACTTTTTATTATGTTTCAACTTACCCAAAAAACGGCACTCATCACCGGCGGAGCCAGTGGCATTGGGCTGGCCATTAGCCAGTTGTTTGCGCGTCAAGGTGCTTTTGTGCATATTCTTGAGCTCAATTTTGACCAAGCCCAGCAAGTAGCTCAATCGCTCAGGGCAGCGGGCTTGCAGGCCCAAGCCCACGCCATAGATGTAGCCAATCAAGCCGACGTGGTGGCAGTAATAGACACCATTGCGGCCCAACAAAAAATTGACATCTTGGTAAACAACGCGGGCGTGGCGCACATTGGCAAAGCCCATACCACCCCCGAAAGCGACCTAGACCGCCTCATAAACGTGAACATCAAGGGCATCTACAACTGCTTATACGCCACTATTCCGCACTTTTTGGAAGTAGGCGGGGGCGTAATTTTAAACACGGCTTCTATTGCCGCCACGGTGGGTATCCCCGACCGCTTTGCTTACTCAATGAGCAAAGGAGCGGCTCTTTCGATGACCCTCTCGGTGGCCAAAGACTATTTGAAAGACAATATCCGTTGCAACTGCCTCTCGCCAGCACGCGTACATACGCCCTTCGTGGACGGTTTTATTGCCAAAAATTACCCAGGTCAAGAAGCCGAAATGTTTGAGAAACTTTCCAAGACCCAGCCCATTGGGCGCATGGCCAAGCCCGAAGAAATTGCCGCTTTGGCCTTGTACCTTTGCTCAGACGAAGCGGGTTTTGTTACGGGCTGCGACTACCTTATTGACGGTGGGTTTGTAAAATTGAACAATTAGAATACGGGGGTGTCGGCTACCAACTCTTGGCCACTCAAAAATGCTAAAAACGAAGATTTTATGCTTTTTTTATTTTGCTTGGGTCGGCTGCATCGCCGCCATTGCCCAACCAAAAAACCTGCAACGCGCCGACTCTCTCTTTGCCATGCGACAATACGACGCGGCGCAAAAACTGTACGCCGACCAACTGGCCCAAAACAACGGTGGCCTCGTTCCGTTGTCGGTTTATTACAAGTTGGCGTTTATCAGCGAGCAGCAAAACCAGTACGCCCCTGCCATGTACTATTTGAGTTTGGCCTACAACCGGCAGCCCAACCAGTTGGTGCTGAACAAACTGAACGAAATGGCCGATACCTACGGTTTAATCGGCTACGATTTGGACGATTTTAGCTTTATTTTTCTGTTTTTTAGGCGTTATTCGGCCTATCTTACGTTGTTTTTGTTGGTAGTAGCCGTGTATGTCTTTGGCGTTTTGGTTTATAAAAAGATTGAAAAGCAACCCATCTTGACGCGTCACAAGTGGGCGGTGGCACTTTATTTGGTTTCTTTGCTGGGATTGCTCAACCTGCCCGATTCGTACCAAATTGCCATTATCAACCGCGACCGCACCTACTTGCGCGGCGCACCGTCTTCGGCAGGGCCCGTTGTGGAGGCCATCAACAAGGGAAATAAAGTAACAATAATTGGCCAAAACGACCAGTGGTTGCGCATTTGGTGGAAAAACAACTTGCTTTACCTACGCAAGATGGACGTTTGGATAGTACGGTGAGTAATATTTTTAGTAAAAAAAATTGCAGATTCTCATAATTAACCCTATTTTTGTAGCTAAACAACACATTTTAAACACAAAGCCCAATGAAAAAATTAATTCAAGCTTTACCTATTCTGGTTGCGTTATTTACTGTTGGAGCAATGGTAGCCTGCAAAGATAAAGGCCCACACTTGAATCCAGAAATAAAAATTGAAGCCACCTTGAACGGACTACAAGTATTACCGCGTAACAGTTCAACGGCTTCGGGACGATTAGAAGGTATTTATAACAAAGACACCAAAACATTCACCTACACCATTACTTATTCGGGCATTACACCCACTAGGGGTAGTTTTAACAATGCTGATTTTGGCGCAAATGGTGTCCTTACTCCTTCTACTCTTGACAGAGTATTGGCAAGTCCAACATCTGGGACTTGGACAGCATTAACCCTACAACAAGAAAATATGCTGCTTGCTGCTCGATCGATGTATGTCCTTCTACACTCCACCGCTTTTCCAAATGGCGAGATTCGTGGGCAACTGTTTCCTACTGATTTAGTAAACATAATGAACAAGTAATTTTTTGAATAAAAAAAATACCGAGCAAAAGCCCCGCCCAAAGCGGGGCTTTTGCTATTTTAGCACAGTAACAGTTCCTTTCAAAAAGCGGTCAGAGAAGGTGAGGCCGTAGAAGTAAGTGCTGCCTGGCACTTCGTCGGCGCACCATTTGAAGTTGCGGTCGGTAGAGCTGTACACCAGTCTGCCCCACCGGCTATAAATTTCTACGCGCTCAAACTGCGGCCCGCAGAAGTTTTGGGGCAGATTTGGCACCAAAAAACAGTCGTTTTTGCCGTCGCCGTTGGGCGTAATCACATTGGCAATGTTTTCAAAACTACGCGCAGCGGGCAGCGTATTCAACCGAAAACCAACCGAAAGCGTGTCGGTGTTTAGCGTGCTGCAACTATTGTCTTGGGCCACAAAATTGACCTTCAAGTTTTGGCCCGCGAGGGCTTCAAAAGTTTTGCAGTCGGGGGTCCATTCAAAAACCGATACCAGACGCGGGGTACCCGTTTTGTCGTCAAACTTCATTTGGTTGGCGCGCAGGTCAAACCCCACTCCTGTGCCGTAAAGTTGGAGCAAGTCGCGGTCTATGTCGTCGGCATACACTTCAAACGTAATTTTATTGTTGCCGTTTGGCTCGGCCACCACCACTGGCTGGCTGGCCAAGTTGGTCGATACGCGCGGACGGTTGTTGGGGCGTGGGGTTGCGTTGAGGCGCACGCTCACCGTGTCGCGGGCTTGGCCGTTGCATACGTTGGCCGTTACCAAAAAATCTACCACGTACTCACGGCCCGTGGTGGTGCAGGGTGGAGTCCAGGCAAAGGGCGAGCTGAGGCTATTTTTGCCCGTGGCATTGTTGAAACTCATGCCCACTTGTGCCAACTGAAACCCCCGCCCGCTGCCCGAAAGCACCAAATCGGCATTTTCGGGGCCATTGCCCGTTACCCTAAAATTGAGCGTTGCACCTTGCCCCACGGTGGCGCGCGCGTTGGGCAAGTCGGTAACGATGCGGGGCTTGCCCACGGGCATAGGCTCAATAATGGCCCTGATGCGTAAGGTATCGGTGAGTGGCTGCGGGCAGCCGTCGTCGCTCACAATTATCTCAAATACAACGGGTTGATTGTTTTGGCTCTGCACGCAGGCATCAAAACAGACGGTGGCTTTGAGGGTGTCGGTGGCCGTGCGCGTAATGAAGCTACTTGGACTGATAGTGAGCATTCTATCGCCAAAATTGAGGGCTTTTGTCTGCACCGTAAGCCGCTGGTTGGGGTCAGTATCGGTGAGCAATATTTCCAAACATTTGAGGTCGTCGCGTTTGAGCGAGATGGTTTCGCCTTCTTTGTAAAAAGCCTTTTTTCCTTTTTCTCTAAACAACGCTACGGGCGGCGAAGTGGGCGGGCAATCCACCACTTTGAGTTGAAACTCCCGCCGCACCACGCCAATGAGCACTTTGTTGCGGTATTCTTCTACCGCCACCGCAAACACGTACAGGCCCGTTCGCCCTGCCGTAACGTTCAATGCACCCGTCTGTGGGTTGATATTGAGTGGGCGCGGCCCTGGAATGACATTGGACTCGCTGATACCAGGTGCCCAGGTTACTTCTGGATACGACGATACGCCGCGCGGGTCGGGCGTAGGGTTGCCCGAGGTAGAGAAGCCCGCCCAGGGTTTGACCAATTTATAAACCAAGCTATCGCCGTCGGGGTCTTTGCCGCTAAAATCAAAAGTAAATGGCCGATTGACGCAAATGTAGTCGCCTTTTAGTTCTCCAAAACGGGGCGATGAGTTCAAGAATGCCCTGTTATTGCGCACCAAAGGCGGGAATTGCAGGTAAAACGTTTCGCCTGTGCCAGCTGGATTGACAATATTGGTGATAATGTTGTTGCGGCAGCAGCGTTCCCAAACAATGTAATAACCCGCAGGATCGTTGAAATTGTCGGCATTGAGGATAATTTCGGCCCCGTAAACCATTGAAAGCGTGCGTAAATCGCCGATTTCTCGGCAAGTAGTATTGCTGTACGCAATGGTGCGGCGCGTTATCTGGGGGAGTTCAATTTGGCCCATTTTGGCATTGTCCGATTTTCTAAAAAAAAACAAGACAATGGTCGAGTTTTCGGCGGCTGGGCGGCCGTTGATGGCATCAAAATACAGGTTTAGGCCCACGTAATAACGATTGGTGGACGCATTGACGCTGTAAAATTGAATTTCGCCACCCACGATATGCGACCCAAACGACACGATGGGCAACGAAACAAACAGATAAAAACAAAGAAGTAGTATTTTTTGCATTTTATTAGGGGTGATTTACAGTGCTATTGTAACTTTGCGGTTTGTTTCAGTACGCATTTATTCATCAAACAGTTGCCTTTTTCTGTTTTACAAAAACGCAACGTTGGTGAAAACTACTACTATTTACCCGCAAAATTTGGTTATCAAATTCTTAATTTCGATGAAAAATTACAAAAAAAATAAACAGGTTGTACAAAATGTCCTAATTCAAGATTTTGCCGCCGAAGGCAAGTGCATTGCCCGGCTCGACGGCGGGGTGGTTTTTGTGGAAGGAAACGTAGCCCCCGGCGACGTGGTGGACATTGAGATTTTTAATAACAAAAAAAAGTATGCCGAAGGGCGGGTATTGCAGACCCACAGTTTATCGGAAAAACGCGCCGCGCCTTTTTGCCAACATTTTGGCACTTGCGGCGGCTGTAAGTGGCAACACATCAAGTATGAAGAGCAGCTCCAATTCAAGTGGCAGCAAGTTTACGACCATTTGCACCGCATTTCCAAAGTTCAACTACCTGACTTTGAGCCCATTGTGGCTTCTGCCGAAACTACCTTTTACCGCAACAAACTCGAATACACTTTTTCCAATGCCCGCTGGTTTACGCCCCAGCAAATGGACCAAGCCGACCAACTGGGCAGCAATGCGCTCGGGTTTCATATTCCGCGCCGCTTCGACCGCATTTTGGACATCGAAACCTGCTACCTCCAACCCGACCCTTCCAACCAAATCAGGAACAAACTGCGGGCATTTGCGATGGCCGAAGATTTGGTGTTTTATGACCAAAAAGTAAACGCGGGTTTTCTCCGCAACCTCATCATCAGAACCGCCAACTCGGGCGATGTAATGGCCATGGTGCAATTTGGCCACCCCAACGAAGAAAAAGTAGCACTGGTGATGGCGTATTTGAAAAATAATTTTCCGCAAATCACGTCGCTCAACTACATCATCAACCAAAAAGGCAACGACTCTTACTATGACCAAAACGTGGTTCATTACGCCGGGAAAGCCTTCATCGAAGAAAAAATGGAAGATTTGACGTTTCGGGTGGGCCCCAAGTCGTTTTATCAGACCAACGCCTCGCAAGCCTACGAGTTGTATAAAATAACGCGCAATTTCGCCCAGCTCACTGGAAACGAACAGGTTTACGACCTCTACACGGGCACGGGTACCATTGCCAATTTTGTGGCGCGGCAGGCCAAGTCGGTGGTGGGCGTAGAATACGTAGCCGAAGCCATTGAAGATGCCAAGGTCAATTCTGAAATCAATCAGATTGGCAATACGCGCTTCTACGCGGGCGACATGAAAAACGTACTGAACGAAACGTTTGTGGCCGAAAACGGCCATCCAGACGTAGTCATCACTGACCCGCCCCGCGCTGGCATGGACGAGTCTGTGGTGCGTACTATTTTGCGGATAGCTCCGCCGCGCATTGTGTACGTGAGCTGCAACTCGGCCACGCAAGCCCGCGATTTGGCGTGGCTTGACGAACAATACGCCGTACGGCGCGTACAACCCGTAGATATGTTTCCGCACACGCACCACGTCGAAAATGTAGTGCTACTCGAACGCAGAGCGTAAAAAAGTGCCATAAGCGTGGCATGGCTTTTTCGATTCGTGCCACGATTGCAATGATTGACATCACTGCAAGGTTTTTAATTGTTTAGAACTGCATATCGTTTTAAACGCATTATCGAAATTTTGAGTAGGTATTCGTCGAATTGTAAAAATATAAATTGGGGTCATTTTTGTAACATCTGATAATTATCTAAAAAAATAGTCAGTTTTCATAGGCTTACCAAAGAAAATTTGCTCGTGCAATCAACGTGCCCCCATATAAACGCGATGCAAGTATTCAATAATTTGATCATCAAATACTTGCATCGATGCTGACTACTCCCTACACAATACTGCTTAAAACTTTGGACAAGACAACTGTTTGTCTTTGCGGCGATAGCCTTTGCGCGGCGACGGTTCAAAATCGAAGATGTAAGAGAGCGATATTTCGTGCGCGCCGCCACTTGCCATACCCAGCGTAGAAACGGTAAGGTCGTAGCTGTAGCCAAACGCAAATTTATCTTGCCGAAAGCCCACCAAGCCAATCACCGACTCGTGGTTGTTGATATTGGGTGCGTATTTTTTGAACGGTATGCCACGGTACCAAGCCCCCAAAACAATGGGTGAATACGTGAGATAAACGCCCAAATCCAACTGGTCGTACTGGCCCTGAAATTTATATAAAACAGCGGGAGAGATGCTCATTTCGCGCTCAAACTCATCGCCCGTGCCCGTGTAGCCGCCAAAAGGTATTTTCAAACCCGCCTGAAAACTACCTTTGATGGGCAGTCGGTCGCTGTCTGAAATACGAAAAAAACCTTGCTGAGGGCGGTTGATGTGGTGGGCCGATATGCCCACCCAATACCTGTCTGAATACAACAGCATACCCGTCGAAAAATCGGCATACGAAATACTGGGCATACCGTTGAGGGCGAGCGGGTCGCTCGTGGGGCTGCCCGTAAAACCACGATTGGTGTATTGGTCGCCAAAGGTGAGCGCGCTTAAATCGGCCCCACGGTTGGCGTAAGTTCCTTGCAAGCCTACCCGCAGAGCCGTATTTTCGTTGAAGCGAATTTGGTAAGAATACAATCCCGAAACCTCCGTACTGCGTAAATTACCCGTACCTTGCACGTCGTTCATTACGTACAAGCCCACGCCGCTGTTTACGTTTGAGAAATAGTGGTCTATTCCAAACCCAGTAGTGATGTAATTGGCCGATAAGCCAGGCCATTGGTTGCGGTAGTTGAGCGTAACACGCGGGGCATTGGCCCCACCTGTTAAGGCAGGGTTGAGGTAAAGCGGGTTGGCGTAAAATTGCGAAAATTGCGGGTCTTGGGCGTGGCTCGCCAAAGCGCAGTAGCCCAACAAAACGGTTAGTACTAATTTCTTTTTTATCATATCAAATGCTTTCACTATGCTTTCATTGACCAAATAACTCCTAAATAACTACGAAAAAAACGGTTTTTACAATAAAATGTTATCTTAATGCCAAAATCATTATTTAAACGTTATGATTACAAAATTTTATTTCGCTTTTAACGTTTGATAAGATAGTCTGGTTTGAAGTTTGTGATGTAGTTTTTGCCAATGAGAAAAAATCTGTTCATATTGCGTTTTGCGTTGAGTAGCTTGCTGTTGGGCTTGCTGTTTTTTAACGTGGGTCATGCCCAATTTGTAGTGGGCGGGCGGTTGTGCGTACCAGATCCAGGCTGCAAAAGCGACTCTACCAGTTTTGCCGATACCCTCAAAACTTCCACTGCTTGGCAATGGAACTTCGGCGACGCGGGCGGTGGCCAAAATACTTCTACGCTGCAAAACCCCAAGCACACTTATCGGCAGCCAGGTAGCTATACCGTTAGGCTGCGTCGCACGGTAAGCGGCCAGATTGACAGTGTTTCTAAGGTTATTTCGATTGGCATGATTCCGCCGCCCTTTCAACAATGGAAACCCGACACCATGATTTGCCCGGGCGAAAAAATTACGCTCAACCCCTATAAAATGGGCGCGCCAATGGGTGCAAAGTACATTTGGTATCCCAAAGGCGACACCACCCAAGCCCTGACTGTAGATAGCTCAGGTTGTTATTCGGTAGAGGTTGTTTTGCCCAACGGGTGCAGTTACGAAGACAAAACGACGGTTAAAATATGTTTGGAAAAAACCAACCAAGAGGGCGCAAAATGGTTTTTTGGCAACAACGCAGGGCTTGATTTTTCGGGTGGGTCGCCGCGCCCCATCACCGATGGTCAGCTCAACACGCCCGAAGGTACCTCGGCCATTTCCAACTCCAAAGGTAAGTTGCTTTTTTACACCGACGGCCTGCGCGTTTACACGCGCGAACACGGCATTATGCCCTCCAAAGACACCAGTTTGCTGGGTGGTAGCCAAAACTCCAGCCAGTCGGCGTTGATTGTACCGCAGCCTACTTGCCGTGGTTGCGAGTATTTGTACTACATCTTTACTACTTCCGAAATCAACGGCCAGAAGCAATTGAGTTACAGTATTGTAGATATGCGCCGCAACGGCGGCAGGGGAGAAGTAACCCGCAAAAATATTCCGCTCAACAACCCCAACGTCAATCCCACCACCGAGCGCATTGTGTCGGTCAGAAACGACAAGGACTCAACCTACTGGATTGTGTCGCGCGATTTTAAGAGCAACGTCTTTCGGGTTTATCATTCTACGCCGGCGGGCTTGCAAGAGTCGGGAGTTTTTCCGTTGGGGCAATCTGAAAACCTGCCCAGCCAAGCCGAGGGCTACATGAAATTTTCGGGCCGCGACAGCACCGGTCTTCGCAATTTGGCGGTGGTGATTCCTGGCCCGCCGCGTAACCAAGTACAAGTTTTTAAGTTCAACGACTCGCTGGGGCGCATCATTGGCCCGCCGCTCACGCTTGACCTTGGCCCTGCCCCGCCCAAGGCTTATGGCGTGGAGTTTTCGCCCGATGGCAGCAAAATGTACGTTTCGCTGCAAGGCGACAGCGCGCAAAAAGCCCCTTCGCGGCTGTGGCAGTTTGACTTGAGCCTCAAAGATTCGTCGCGCGTGGCCGACTCTAAAATATTGATAGACAGCTCGGCTACTCAGGTTTATGGCGCACTGCAAATAGGCTCCGACGGGCGCATTTATTTGGCCGTAAAAGACAGCCCGTTTTTGGGCGTAATCAACGACCCCGACCAAGATTCGCAGCAAGAAGTGGGTTTTGTGCTAAATGGCATCAATTTGGGGGGTAAAATCAGCCAGTTGGGATTGCCCAATTTTGTCCAAAACTTTACCAATGAAAGCACGGGGCCAGGCTTTACTTACGCCGACACCTGCTCAAATAGACCAACTACTTTCACGGCTTCGCCCCTCTGCGACCCCATCAAAGATACCTACACCTGGAATTTTGGCGACGGAACTGCGCCCGTGAGCTCGTCGCAAATGGAACAGAAGCACACCTTCACCAAAGCAGGAACGTACAGGGTGAGTTTGAACCTTAAAAACAAATGTAAGGATACCACTATTACGCAGCCAATTACGATTATTGCTACGCCCGATGCCATCAAACTCAAATCGCCGATTGATACCTGCGTCAATGTACTCACGCTCGATGCAGGCGTAGATGCCGAGCGTTATGTGTGGCTGCGCAATGGCTCGCCCATTGCCCGCACCCGCAAGCTGACCATCACCAACGCGCAATCGGGAACGTACATTGTCTTGGCTGCAAACGGCGAAGCCGCGCAGTGTTTGTCGCAAGGACAGGCGCAGGTGCTGGTGCGCAAGCCGCCTGCTTTTACGCTTGGCCCCGACTCGAGCGTGTGTACGACGGGTAATAGTGCCGTAGAACTTGACGCAAGGCGCGGCTCAACCCGCTGGGACTTGTTTAAGTGGAACACGGGCGAAACCACGCAGAAAATTACGGCAACAAGACCTGGCACCTACGCTGTACAAGTTACCAACACCTCAACGGGCTGCGTCAACGAAGATACTTTGCTTATCAGGGCATTGCCTCGGGCCAATTTTCAGGCCACGTTGCTTGCCCCAACGGGCTGTATTACCAAAGACGGGAGCATTGTCATTAGCACCATTGCCCCCGCTGGTAGTTATATTTATGAGTGGTTTGATGCCAATAATATACCCCTGACGGGCATTGGCAACGCGCTACCCAATGTGGCGCAGGGGGGGTATAAAGTGCGGATACAAGGCAACCCCGCCGTTTGTGCTACCGATTCATCGTTTAGGCTGCGGGCCGTCAATAACCTGCGCCTGCAACCAGTGGTGGTCAATGCCCGCTGTACTTTGCCCACCTCGGGCGCCATTAGTTTGAACACCCAAAGCGGCAGACCCACCGCTTATGCCTGGACCAGCACAACGGGTATGGCATTGGGAACAAACACCCCGCTACTCAATAATTTGGTACCTGGCAATTACAACGTAAAGGTTACTGACGCGGGGGGCTGCGACACTACCTTGAAAGACATCAAAGTAGGCATTACGCAAGAAAAATTTCTCAACCTTGGCCCCGACCGCAAGCGTTGCGTGGGCGATACGATCTTGATTGTGCCAACTTTGCCGCTCTTGGCGGGCAACACCTACACGTGGAGTACGGGCGAAACCACGCCCCAAATCACGGCCAGTAAAGCAGGAACTTACAAGCTGACCGTTACCAATGCGGGCACGGGCTGCACCGACAACGACGAACTTGGCCTAACGCTGGTGCCCCGCCCCATCTACGACTTGACCAAAGACGTACCGTTTTGCGACCTCGACGGCGGAGCCACTGCCAACCTCATTATCCGAAGCGGTGCCAAAGATTTGAGCTATTTTTGGTTTCATTCCGAAGAAACCAAACCCCGCGTTGTTGTCGATCGCGTGGGCACTTACCGCGTCCGCATTAGCAATCCAGAGGGCTGCGAACTGCTCGACACCGCCCGCGTGTTTGTGCGGTGCGAGCCGCGCGTGTTTGTGCCAGACGCTTTCTCGCCCAACAACGACGGCAACAACGACCAACTGGTCATCTTCGGCGACCACTTCACCGACTTTGAAATGCGGATTTTCAACCGCTGGGGCGAGGTGATTTTTTATACCAACGACTTGAACCTAAAATGGGACGGCAATTACCGAGGCAGTAGCTACCCGCCCATGAGTTACCCGTATTTGGTGTCGTTCAAGGCCCAGTTTTTCCCCGAACGCGGCCCTGTGTCGCAGCGCGGGGCGGTCTTGTTGATTCGGTAAAAAAACACTACTTTTGGTACAGGATTAGGGAAAACGCCCAAAATCGCTCAACCACCAAATTACCCCAATGCGTCAAGATTATTTACAAGCCGCTACCGCCTCCACCGACGAGCAAACTCCCGTAGAGCGCGAGATAGACCGCGCGCTGCGTCCGCTTTCTTTTGGCGATTTTGCAGGACAAGATAAAATACTTCAAAACTTGAAAGTGTTTGTAACGGCGGCCAAACAACGCGGCGAAGCCCTCGACCATGTGCTGCTCCACGGCCCGCCTGGCTTGGGCAAAACTACCCTCTCCAACATCATTGCCAACGAACTGGGGTCGAGTATGAAAACGTCGTCTGGTCCTGTTTTGGACAAACCCAGCGACTTGGCGGGGCTGCTTACCAATCTGCAAACCAACGACGTGCTGTTTATTGACGAGATTCACCGCCTTAACCCCGTGGTAGAAGAATACCTTTACTCGGCCATGGAAGACTACAAAATAGACATCATGCTCGACTCGGGGCCAAACGCCCGCAGTATTCAGATTGGTCTCAATCCTTTTACGCTCATTGGCGCTACCACCCGCGCGGGCCTGCTCACCGCGCCTTTGCGGGCACGCTTTGGCATCAACGCGCGGCTCGAATACTACGACGCGCAACTGCTGACTTCCATTGTTAAACGCTCGGCGCAGATTTTGGGTACCAACATTGACGACGCAGGGGCATTTGAAATAGCCCGCCGCAGCCGTGGTACGCCGCGTATTGCCAACAACCTCCTGCGCCGCACCCGCGACTTTGCCCAGGTGAAAGGCAGCGGGAATATCACCATTGAAATTGCCCAGATTGCGCTTCAAGCCCTCGATGTGGACCAAAACGGTCTGGACGAAATGGACATTCGTATTCTGACTACCATCGTCGAAAAATTCAAGGGCGGGCCAGTGGGGCTTTCTACCATCGCCACGGCTTGCGGCGAAGAAGCCGAAACCATCGAAGAGGTATATGAGCCATTTTTGATTCAAGAAGGATTTTTGAAACGCACCTCGCGCGGGCGCGAAGCCACCGAGCGGGCCTATCGCCACTTGGGCATTGTGCCCAGATTAAAAGCGGGCGAGTTGTTCTAAAACAAAAGGGTGTTGATTTATTGCAAATCAACACCCTTTTGTTTTTATAAACTTTTGAGATAAGCAATGCTTCGGGGCAATTGATAAGCCACTTGGTTGGTTTCGTCTTCGATGAAATAGTGTTTGATGCGCAGTTTTTTGGCTATTTTTAGAATGGTAACAATATCTACTTGGCCAGTTCCCAAAATCACGTCGTTTTCTTGGGGAGTGCCGCCCGTCAAGTTGCCTTTTACGCCCTTTTTTAAATCTTTGAGATGAAGCAGTTTCCAGCGTTTCCCGTATTTGCTGAGTAGTTGCGCTGGCACAGCCCCGCCGTGCTGCGCCCACATAATGTCCAGTTCAAACGACACGTATTTAGGGTTGGTATTTTTGACGATGTAGTCAAAAAGCGTACCGTCTTGGTAAGGTTGAAACTCATATCCGTGGTTGTGGTAACAAAACGTGATGCCGTTTTCGTGCAATACTTTGCCAATTTGATTGAAATCAACAACCGCTTTTTTTGCTTCCTCCAAGCTAAATGCGCCCCGTTTTTTGTGCGGAATCCAGTAGCATGTCAAGTATTTTGCGCCCAACTCTTGGGCATGTTTCACCGCTTGGGTGGGGTCTTTCAGGAGCGATTCGTAGTTGCCGCCTATCCCCACTATTTTAATGCCACGCTCGGTACACAAGTCTTTAAACGCGGCGTTTGTCATGCCGGTCGGCGGGCCGCCTTCCAGCTCGGTAATGCCCAGCGATTTGATGGTATCAAGGGTAGCTGCTACTCCTTTTGGGAAACTATTGCGATAGGTATAGGCCTGTAACCCAAACGGGAACGTATAAAGTGGTTTTTTGTTTTGCGCCAGTACATTGGCAAACTCAACCAAAAGTAAAAGTAGCACAAGTGGTAAAACGGTTGTCTTTTTCATCAAATTACAGTTAAGGAATTATAAGACGATAAGCCAAAAAAACGAGTTAGTTACTGCTATTTGGTTATTTTTTTGCCAAAAACCTCGTTTATTGCAACCCTAAAACGATTTGCCGAACGAATGGATATAGGCGCTTACCTTCCCCAATACCGCCAAGAAATAGAAAACATGGCGGACTTCTGGCTCAAATTTAGCCCTGACAATGCTTTTGGAGGCTATTTTTGTGTTTTGTCGGATAAGGGGGAAGTGATAGATACCGACAAACATACGCGCTGGCACGCCCAACAAGCATACACTTTTGCCCAACTGTACCAGCACGTAGCCCCCCGCCCCGAATGGCGCGCTTATGCCGAGCAAGGAGCCGATTTTTTGTTGCAGTTTGGCAGCGATTCCAAAGAAAATTGGTGCAATATCACCGACCGAACCGGGCGCTTAGTAGCCGAAGCTCCCGACGTACAAGCCGAAAGTTGGGCGGCTGCCGCGTGGGCAACATTGGCCAATATTACCTCCGAAAACAGGTATGCCGAGGCTGCAAAAAAAACGCTTTTGAAAGCCTTCAAGAAGCGCGACAAAACGCACAAAAAATGGACTGACGACACGCTTGGGCCGCGTCATTTGAAGGGTTTGGCAGAATGGACAGCCTTGGCATTGGCTTTGTTGGCGGCGCAAGAAATAGTGGGAGAAAAATATTTTAAGGACAAAATAGCGCTTTTGCTCAGTGAGCTTACCACTCATTTTTGGGAACCCCGCGCCGACGTTTTGCTAACCAACGTGCCTCCTTCGGGCGGATATTACGAATGTGCCGCAGGCCGCCGGTTAGAAACAGGCATTGCGTTTGAGGCACTTGGGGTGGGCTTAGAATTGGCCAATGTGCTCAAAAAGAGAAAGATAGCACAAAAAGTAGCGCGGCAGGTTGAACACATTTCTCAAGCTACTTGGGACGACAAATACGGCGGTTTTTTTCAGTGGTTAGACATTAAAAATTTGCCGATTCTCAACCCTGCCGCCGATTACAAACTTGCCTCGGTGCAGTTGAGTGCTTTGAATGCCCTCAAAAAAGCCGACGAGTTTTTGGGCGACCACGCACTATTTAAACGCTGGCAACGCACCCACGACTACACTTGGCAGCACTTCCCCGACCTATCGGCTACGGGCGAATGGACGGGGGTGCTTAACCGCCATGGAGAGCCGCTGCTCGAACTCAAAGCCACGCCAACCAAAAATGCCTATCAAACTTTGGGCAAAATAATGACCATTGCTTAACGTTTTGGGTGTTGGCGCAAAAGGCAGGACTCAAACAGCCAACCTTCGCCCGTGCGAGAAATAGCAGTCCGTTGGCTTGGTAACTTTTATGCCGTTTTCTGCCCAGTTACAAACATCGCCGCCAAAAACAGTAGCATTGGCCTGATTCAATTGCCAAATTTAGAAAACCAGTCATCTATTACGCTGTGGCTTTCCAATTGACGTTCGAGCGCGTCGGGCAGACGGGCGAAAAAATCAATTCCCGTTTGTTTTTCGATTTCATCAACGCTCACCACAAATGTTTTCAAGGAAGCGTGGCTGGGTTCATTTTTGAGCAAAAAACCAATCATGCGCGGTTTTTTATCGGTGAGGCAAAGCACTATTTTATAGTATTGTTCGGGTACTGCTACTTCGTTATCGCGGCCAATGGTTGCCAAATTGGGTTTCAAAACGGGCCCGGTTACCAAGTACAGTTCACCATCTCGCCGCGCCCAATCGCGGATTTTTTGTTCTAAATCGTTCCAAATGCCCCGATTGAACTGCGGCTCCTGGGGGCTAATATTGCTCATATAAAACGTTTCGTTTTTTTCGGTAGCCGAGAGGTTGAAATCGCCAGCGGGGGCCAAGTGGCCACGGTCGTAGCCCGAGCGCGTGTAGTCTTGCGTAATGGCCGAGCCTGTTCTTACGAGCGGGTCGGCTTTAAACTGGTTGCCCGCACGCGAGAGATACGCCTCGGCCTCGTCGCTGGTGAGGCGGTAGGCCACCCAGTCGGCTTGCTCATACTGCTCGCGGTAGCGCAGTGCGTAGCGCGAGCGGCGCACAATTTGGTCATTTGAGCCAATGGCAGGGTAGTAGAAATCTTTTATTTTGTCAAAATCTTGCTCGTAGGCAGCCGTGTTTTCTTTGGCTTTGGGACTGTGTTTGGCAGCTTCTATGCCTTGTTTTTCGAGCAAAGAAGGGTCGTCTTGGGAGTCGGAAGCTACTCGCTCGTCGGAGGCTACGCTGGGTTCGGGTGCTTTGTAGGGGTTGGTGTCGTTGGCACTTGTACGGCGTGTGGGCAGCACAAGGCTGCGCAGGTCGTTCCAGAAAGTTACGAGCGGTTTGGTACGGCCTTTGTAGTGCAGTACCAAGCCCACTACAAAAAAGAAAAACAATAAAAATAGGGTATTGCTAGCCCAACGAAATCCTTTGCGAAACATATTACTGTTCAATTTTATTTTAAAGGCACAGCGTGCCTGTTTGCACAAAGTTGGCAAAAGAGCGGGTCGAAAAAAATAGATTTGAGAAGTAAGGTAAAAAAAATGGGTTTGTCTAACCAAAAATAGAAAGGAAATACCTCATTTGGCACAACCAAATGAGGTATTTAAGGCTGTATTTAGACCGCTTTTTCGACGGCGTGACCGCCAAATTCGTTGCGGAGAGCGGCCACAATTTTGCCGCTAAAAGTGTCGTCTTGTTGCGAGCGGTAGCGCATGAGCAGCGAAAGTGCCATCACAGGCGTAGCAATGCCCATGTCCAGCGCGGTTTCGAGGGTCCAGCGGCCTTCGCCCGAAGAGTGCATGATGCCTTTAATTTCGTCTAAGTTGGGGTCTTTGCTAAGGGCGTTTTCGGTGAGTTCCATGAGCCATGAGCGCACCACCGACCCGTGGTTGAACACCCGCGCAACTTCTTCTAAATCAAAATTATAGGGTGATTTTTGCATTACTTCAAAGCCTTCGGCAATGGCCTGCATCATGCCATATTCGATGCCATTGTGCACCATCTTTACAAAATGCCCGGCTCCCGCTGCTCCCGCATAGAGGTAGCCGTTTTCGACCGAAACAGCTCGAAATACCGATTCGCAGTACTCAAAAACGTTTTTATTGCCTCCAATCATCGTACATGCGCCATTCAACGCCCCTTCTACGCCCCCGCTTGTACCACAATCTAAGTAGTCTATTCCTTTGGATGCCAAGTAGTTGTGGCGACGAACGGAATCGTTGAAATTGGAATTTCCCCCGTCAATGACAATATCATGGGGGCCAAGGTGAGCAATCAAGTCTTCGATACAGCTATCTACGGCAGTACCCGCCGGTACCATTAGCCAGATTACTTTGCGCCCGTGTAGTTGGTGGCACATTTCACCCAAGCTATTTGCGCCCGCGATTCCTTCCAACACGATATTGCTGACATTAGTAGCGGCTACATCAAAGGCTACTACCTCATAGCCATGACGGTGTAAGTTAAGGGCTAAGTTGTAGCCCATTTTGCCGAGGCCGACGAATCCTATTTGCATAATTTTTTGATGTATGATGTATGATGCGTAGCCTATTTTGCCGAGGCGCGTAGCCTATGATGCCGAGGCCGACGAATCCTATTTGCATAATTTTTTGATGTATGATGTATGATGCGGGGCGCGTAGCCTATGATGTATGTGCCGCAAAAATACATTATATATCATACATCATACATAAATTGTTACTTATCCCACCAAACCCGCGTATCCAAATCATCGGGGCCTTGGCGGCCGATGGCTTCTCTGACATTGGTATTGTTGATTGAAATCTCAGAGTTAGGATAGGTCAATCGTCTGATAAAATCGCCTTTGATGCCTTTGCCAGGGAATGGATTGGGGGTTAATCTTGGAAAGCCGCTTCTTCTAAAATTGGCGAATGCTTCGGGGCCGTTCAAGAATGCAGCTACCCAATACTGGGTGTTGATTTGCTCCAAAGCAGTGGCCGCACTGTACGGATTTTCTCTTAAGTAGGCATCAATTGCGGCGGCTGGTACGGCAGAATTGGCATCAAAAGCGACCAATTGCTCCATGTGCAAGCGTACTCCTCTGTTGAAATATGTTTCGGCGGTTGTGCCTGTTACCCAGCCTCTTTGGGCAGCTTCGGCCAGCAAAAGCTGCGTTTGGGCGGCGGTTACCAGAAATGTAGGAGCGGTGTTTTTTGCCATGCGGGTTCTGTCCGCTTGGCTAAAATCGTAAAAACTTGCCAGTCTGCTTTTGGTTACTTCTGTTGCAATCGTGCTGTTGTTGAAGCCAAATGGCATTCCTATTTGAACTGCGGCATCAGTAGAAGCACGTGCGGCCACTTGCTCTGGCCCCGATCTGGCCCCCACATAACGAACCGCAATAGACCGCAAACGAGGGTCGTTGGTTCTTTTGAGGAAATCGATAAAGGGGGCTGCCAGATAAACGTTGGCGGCTTCGGTAGAATTCAACAGGTTTCCGATGCCGTTTACATAGTTGGCATCGTGGCGAATCAGCGCGTTGTCGGCGTTTAGTTCCATCACCCCTGCTTGGGCCGCTCTTGAAACTACTTGCTGGGCTTGGGCAGCATCTACTTTGCTCAGACGCATTCCTGCCCGCAGCAACAATGAATTGCCGTATTTTTTCCAAAGCGCAATATTGCCACTGTACAAAATATCGGCAGTTTCTATGGTTTTTGAGGCATCTAAGGCCGCCGAGGCTTCGGTTAGTTCTTTGATGATACCTGCATAAACAGTTTGCTGGGTGTCGTATTTTGGCGAGAAACTTTGGTCTGTAAAGCCTTTGGCCGCATCTACGTAAGGAATATCCCCGTAAGAATCTGTCAAAATCATAAAAGCATGGGCTTGTAAGATTCGCGCCATGTTGGTGAGATTGCTCCGGTTGGGTAGTGCTTTGGTTTGATTGATAACATCTTGCGTGTGCCGAACCACTGTCCGATAGTATTTTTGCCAGTTTTGTACTGTATTGTTCCGAATATCTTGGTTGAAATTAGCCCCCGCCAATACGCCTTCGTTGGGCGTAATCATCTGTTGCACGATGCCTACTTCATAAAAAACAGACCCCGTCGTAAATGATGAATTGACCGTAGCGTTGTTGAGAATGAACACTGGATTGATGGCCGTAGCGGCAGTTTTGTTGATGTTTAGTTCATCAAAACCTTTGTCGCAGCCCCCCAACCCCCAGAGGGGGAGTAAAAGCAGTATATTTTTTATCGTTTTTTTCATTTTGATTTGGTTTTAATAGCCTCAAACCCCTGATAGTGGCTATGTTTTAATAATTGTTTTATCTAATAACCAGTTCCCCCGCTGGGGTTAGGTCGGACCGCCGATGCGGGGCTTGGTTTAAAATTTAACGTTCAAATTGAAACCCATGCTACGCGTGGTGGGCAAGCCCGTTGATTCCATGCCCACGAGGTTGTCAGACGAGTAGCCAAACGACTCAGGGTCAATGTTGGGTACCCATTTTTTGAGCATCAACACGTTATTCATCACAAAACTCAACTTGGCCGACTTGATGGGGAAGTTTTTGGGCAAAAACTTCGTAATATCGTAGCCCGCCGTGATTTGACGTAATTTCCAATAACCGCCATTATAAATGACAGGCTCGATCAAAGCCAATGACCGCACCACTGACCAGTAATCTTGCACGGGTGCTCTCACGGCGTTGACTTCACCCCTGGCATTTACGCCCACGCCCAACACGCCGCCATCACGGCCTACTAAGGTAGCTTTATGCAAGCCGTGGCGGTAGGCATTGAAGTTTGTACCAGACAGCATCATGTTTCCTAATTTGAAATCAATCAAGAAAGATACATTGATGCCCTTGTAGTTAAATGAGTTGTTGATACCACCCGTCCATTTTGGAAGTGCGCTACCGTACTGAATCAAGTCGTCCGTACGCAGGGGAATTCCGTTGGCCCCAAAAATCATTTGCCCAGCGGCATCTCTCCTAAACCCAAAGCCATAAATTTGTCCCATTTCTTGGCCTACTATTTGGCGTAGCTCGCCATTGAACACGTGCGTACCCACCGTGATTCGCTCACCTGGCGTATCAGTCAAGAGGCTCAGTACTTTGGTTTTGTTGTAGGAGGCATTGAAAGTCAAGTCCCACTGGAAATCGGCAGATTTGACGGGCACCAAGCCGAGCAATACTTCTACACCGTTATTTTGACTACGGCCACTGTTAATCAACGTATTGGTAAAGCTCGATGCGTCCGAAATTTGCGCCGAAACGATTTGGTCTTGCGTGATTTTCTGATAAATAGCCGCGTCTAAGGTTACCCGATTTTTGAACATTTTGAGTTCTAAACCAATTTCTTTTTCCGAAATACGCATGGGTTTTAGGTTTGCATTGGGAACGGTATTGCCCGATGAACCACCCACGGGCTGTCCGCCAAATAAGTTGGCATTGATGCCATAAAACAGCGATTGCGAATATGGCCCTACGTCAGTATCGCTACCCACTTCGGCATAGGCTGCGCGAATTTTGCCAAAATTGATCCAGTTGGGAATGTTTTCAAACGACTGCGAAAACACATAACTTGCCGATACTGAAGGATATAAGATACTGCGGTTGGCGGGTGCAAGGGTCGAAAACCAGTCGTTTCGCGCGGTAACATTGACAAACAAAAAGTCTTTGTAGGAAAATTCAGCCGAACCATACAATGAATTGACGGCCCGCTCAGACAAACCATAGATGGGGTCTTTCACGCGGCCATTCATAACGGTATAAAGGCCCCTGACCACAAAATCTTGCACTTGAACCGAGTTTAAATCCGACCGACGGTACATCTGATTGCCGCCCACGTTTACATCAATACCAAAGTTGCCAAAAGTTTTGGTGGCTGCTACCAAGAAATCAACGTTGGTTTCTCTAAATCTACGCGACTCTTGCGTGTAAAGCCCATTGACAAAACCCACTGGCGCAGCGGCCTGCGAAGCCTGCCCCGTTGGAAAATTGTTGTAGTCTTGATCGCGCGACCAGTAATCTTGCCCTATCCGACCCTGCGCGTACAGCCAAGGTGTTAGGTTGTATTTGACGGAGATATTGCCAAAAATACGGTCGCGGCGAATATTCTGAAACTGCTCAGACAAGGTAAAATACGGGTTAGTTCGGTTCATAAACCGCGAGTAAATGTACTCATTGCCTGCGGCATTGAATTTTTTGGCTTCCAGCAAATCCAATGGCATTGAGTTGGCCAAATTATACAAAACCGTCGGAATTGAGTTGTCTTGATTGGCAACGTTTGGCGGGTTTTTGTTGTATTCGTTAGAATAGTTCACGTTGCCTGCCACACTCAATTTTTTTGATAAGTCATAAGCAAAGCCCAAATTGATGGTTTTGCGGTTGAACGAGTTGTTTGGAACAATGCCTTTGCTGTCCATGTTGGCAAACGAAAGATTAAAACCGCCCTTTTCGGAGCCCGAAGCCAGCGAAACGGTATTGGTAAAATTGGAACCGTTTCTAAAAAACTTCCGAATGCGGTTGTTTACTGGCACGTATGGCACCGTTACGCCGTCAAAGAGCACTTGGGTCATGCCAGGTTGAAATTTCTCGCCAAACGACCATTGCCCCGAGGTAGGGTTGGGCGTAGTAGGCCGAACGCCGTTTTCGCCTTGCCCATATTCGTACTGATAATCGGTAAAATCAAGCGGGGTTTCGTTGGTATAGTTAGAATTGAACGTTACGCCAATGCCTTTGCCGTCGCCTTTCGACTTGGTGGTAATCATAATCACGCCGTCTTTGGCGCGTGAGCCGTACAAAGCCCCCGCCGTAGCCCCTTTCAGCACGGTCATGCTTTCGATGTCGTCGGGGTTGATGCTCGAAAGACCGTCGCCACCGTCGGAGGTGTTGCCGCCACCGCGTACGCCAATTGAGTTGTCAGAGGCGGCATTGCCCGGGTTTGTGCCAAAGTTGGTGTTGTCAATAGGTACGCCATTGACCACAATGAGCGGGTTGTTTTGCCCCGAAATCGAAGATTGTCCCCGAATTCTAATTTTAGACGTTCCTGCGGGCCCTGTACCCAGCCCCGAAATATTTACGCCCGCTATTTTACCTTGAAGGGCATTCATGAAGTTGGGCGTTCGGTTTTCGGTCATGGCAGCTGGGGCAATGGTCGTAGTGGCGTACCCCAGTTTTTTGGCTTCTTTTTTGATGCCCAACGCCGTTACCACTACCTCGCCGAGCGACTCAGTGCTTTCGACAAGCACCACGTCAAGGCGGCTTTGGTTGCCTACACTCACCTCTTTGGTAGCATAGCCAATGTAGCTAAAAACCAAAGTAGCCGAGGAGGCCGCATTAATACTAAAACCACCTTCGGCGTTAGTAGATGTACCCGTATTAGTGCCTTTCACCAGTACCGACACCCCGGGTAGGGGTTCGGTGTTCGAACCCGTAGTAACCTTGCCCGTGATTGTTTGGGCCCGTAAGGCTTGCCAGCTCAGCGCGCCAAACAGCAACAGCGTTAAAGTTAGTAAACGTTTGTAATTCATGCGAGAAAGGGTTTTAATACTAAAAAAAATAGATTGAGTGCAAAATAACAAAAAACCAACGGCGGTAACTTCTACTTATATACGGTGGTGAATTTTGCAATATTTTTATTTATTTTTACCCACTGATTACAATTGACCTTGGTATTTGGAAAGAGTTTATCAAGGGTTACGCCAAAAATTTCGGCCAATTGCGGGAAGTAATGGCCAGAAGGATGGGTTTTGTCGGCCTCCCACGAGCCGTAGGTGTTGGTTTTGATGCCAAGCCGCTCCGCCACCTCTTTTTGGGTCAGTTTGGCCGCTTGGCGGCAGGTGATTAACTTGGCTCCTATGCTGCTCATAAATATTTGCTTGGTTTGATGGATAAACTCCGTAAAAATAGAAAATTGAGCCAAAAAACAAGGGGTATCTTGCTATTTTCTAAAAAAAAGCCGTTTCAAAATCATTGAAAATAGTGCTAAATTTGGTAATTGTTTACACGAAAAACCCGAAAAATAAATGGTCTCACAAAATTTATTTTAGTACCGATTTGGAACAAAAATGGGAAGAAATGTTGGA